>TARA_R110002012_G_scaffold248907_1_pt1 | contig 110307 bp, 109 predicted proteins | sample TARA_R110002012 | Tara Oceans TARA_R110002012 (sample SAMEA4396515) | marine metagenome | biome: Westerlies Biome; feature: [DCM] deep chlorophyll maximum layer (ENVO:01000326); material: water (ENVO:00002006), including particulate matter (ENVO:01000060) such as... | depth 40 m
ATATTCTTGGTGTCCTGACCGCCGATCCCGCGATTTACAACAGGACGTGTGCCACCCAATGCAGCGGCGAGTTCAGAGACCCAACCAGACCCCTCTGCCACAATACTGTCACCCAAAACAAACAGGGTGTCGTTTGAGACAATCGCGTCAGTGTGTATCGAAGAACCAGCAAACGCTGCAATCTGCCTCGCCAGCCGCCGGGAAGGAACACCGTCGATTTCTCCGCGCCGGTTTGTACCGATGAGCGCAAGACCCGTGTTGTCCTGCCAACCGATCAATTGGCTCTCAACCCAAGCGACGTTTGACGCACTCGGCGCGCCGGTCAGCCTACGCCCATTTGCAATGATATCCCCAGTAAGGACCATGTTTCCCTCAGCGTCCCAAAACCGCAGGCCAAATCCGGCGGCGTCAAACTCCGCGGGCTGTAGCTTCGTGTAAGAGTGGGTAGTGTTGAAGCCGTCTGCCTTGTCCACCTTGACCTCAGTAGGGTCCGGCCCCTCGTCATCCCACGTCGCTCCGTTGTATTGCCAGAGGTGACGATCCGAGCGCATAAAAACCCGATATCCGGAGGCCACGGTCAGTGCATCACGCTCAGCTGCATCGGCGACGATCTGATCAAAACGGGACGCGCTGATGGCGGTGTCCTTTGCGATTTCCACCTGCTCACCGGCCTGAAAAACTTCAGCTGAAGCAGCATCTATTTCCGTCTGAAGCTGAGCCAGAAAAGCCTGAAGCGCTGGCAACTCAGCAGGCACGATCATCGCACTCACCTGCTGGACGAGAGCGCCGAGTGCTTGCCGCCCTGACGTCCCGTCTTTGTTACCAATTACCTCGTCGAGAGCGTCTACGAGCGGGAAATCTTGGGTTCGCACGCCGTTTCCATCCATCTTTGTCTCCTCAATAAATCGTTGTTGTGAAAGGACCGCACACCGGTCTAATGCAAATTCTGAAGGTCAGCCTGTTGCGGTGAAAATCACACGATCAGAACTTCAAATGGTCCGGACGTTGGTCCGGCCACATCGTCCTCATTGCGGGGTTCGAGCCAGACATAATGGATGCCCTGCTCCAGGCATGCAGCGGTCTCAACAAATGCAACTGGCTCGGATAACGTCCCGACGAAATCTGAGCTCGCCAGCCATTCAAGCGTATCGTTTCCGGTTACCGCCTGAAGACGATCCAAATAACGCCCATTGGTCGATACCGAAGTGCCAACCCTGAGGGAGCCACCTGCCAACCGTGGTGTCAAAGTACCTGCTGACACCTCCGAGGTTCTGAAAGCCAGGCGGTAGTGTTTTCCGGCCTCTGTGACGATCGGCAAGCCCACAGCGCTTTCATCTCCGTCGGCATGAACAACGTCAGATCCTGATGCACTCCAGTCTGCCCCAAGGGCCCAGTAGGCTCCCTCGAGTAGATTAAGGCGCGTGGCATCGCCAATCGGCACAACATAAGATCTGGTCAACTCAACTGCCAGAGGAACGCCGCTGGCGTCAGTCTCGCGGTCCAGGGTGGGAGCGCGGGAGCGATAGATCTGGACGGATGTTGTGTTCACGTCGTCCGACGTCGCGAACGACACCGTCATTCCCCCAAGCAGTGGCGTCACCGATATAAACGATTCATCCATCTCAATTGGAATGCCGGCATCATTCGCACCAACGGTCAATGTGACCACTGGCGAATAGGGACTAAAACTACCTGATGCTGAGATCGACCGAACCCTCATCTGAACAACAAGACCACGGGAATACACGTCGATTTCACCACCACCGCTGGCTGCTGGTATTGTAATTGTGTCCCACGTGTCGGAGCCATTCAGACGGTGATCGATCTCGTAAGAAGAAGCGGCGATAATGCCGCTTCCAGGCTCAACACGATATTCAACCAAGTAAGCGAACAAATTCACAAGGCGAGAAACAACCGAGCTGAAACGCGGGGCAGACGGGAGCAAGAAATTCTCATCGATTTCGGCCCCCACGCGGCCGGACCAAGCGGGAATTTCTAATGCATCAACCAAGTCGTCGATGATCGGTGCTGCGTCGACCATACGCACAACGCTTGCCGACTCTTCAGCAGCTTCAATGCCTGAAACAATGAGTGGAAGGCTGTCCTCTGATGATGGGCCAAAATGAACGAGGTCGCCTCTCTTCGGGACCGGCCCAGTTCCGTTGAGCGTTAGAATTGATGTTTCGCCAGAGGTTCCTGACACCAAACTGACGATGGATGACCCGATTGTATCGGGCATTTCGAAGTCCGCAGTCTCTGCAAAGTTCCTGAACCGGATCGCATACTGGATGCCCTCTTCGATTGTGACCAGTTCGTCCAACTCAATAAGTCTGCCTTGGACGGCCGTCACCCGGCCGGTCACCTGGACCGTGTCGATGACATGATGAGAAAGCATCACAAGATCGCCGCGTGTTGCAACTCTGGCCGGGCCGTCTTGCATGGCCTGATAGATATCCGGGCGATAAAGAGCCTCGTACATGCGCCGAATGGTTTCGCGGTAAACCTCATCAGCATCCGTCTTGTAGATCATCTCCATCTGCTCGGTCAGCGTCATTTCGCCTTCATACCCTGGCCAACGGACGAGGCGTTGAGCTTGCTCGTAATTGTTGCTCGCATCGGTGAACTTCACCCGGATGCCGTGGGGCGGCTCAAAATATGACCTTGTGACAGTGAAATCCGAGGAGTTTCGAGGATTGATATGGTCGACGACCAGCTCGCTTGGTCGATCAATGGTCACACCCCATTTGATACCATCGTGTCGCGGACTGGCCCGCCCCGCGGCTGCGACCTCGGTCAGCACATCTCGCAGCGTGGTATCAGGCGTATCGATCACCCGATCATATTTGAGGTCTTTCGTCCGGCAAAAATCATGCCATTCCGCCAGTTGCTCGAGGTCAATGTCCTCGTCTGCCACCGGCTTGGGATTCGCCGAGCTTTGCAACACATATCGAAAGAGAGACGCCGGGTTGCTGGTGGCCCGCTTAACCCATGTTCCTGTTCCAACATCCCAATCAAGGCACAGCCTTTCGGCGATCAGATTGAAATTATCCAGTTGTCCGTTGAGCTGATAGCTTGCCTTGATCCGCAGGGCGACGACAGATACCGGCGTCGTTAAATTAAGCGGATACTCAGGACGCAAGGTCTGCAAACCTGCCCAGATTGTACGAGATTGGGATTGAGATGAGCGGTTTTCATCCTTCATCATCGTGACCCGGACTTCCCAACGTCCTCTTGATGGGAAATTCCACGTATGCTGGCGATAGAATGTTTCGAGTTTGCTGGCTACGACCCGGATTTCGATGACCTCTTGCCAAAGCTCCGCACCGGCAAGTCTGTTCTCAATGCGCACAGAAACCCATTCGCTTACTTTTCTGCCTTTATTGTCGAACGCAACCAGTCCGGAAGGCCATGCCAGAATGACAGATGCACCGGCAGCCTCTGCGCCGGTGACGCGCACGATCGGTGTTTCGATGCCAGGTTCATTCGGGACAACCTCACCCAGCTCATCTCGTGGCAAAAGCCGCGACAGTTCAGTGCCGACAGCCTCCTCTACAACTTGGCGCGGAAACAGCCTGACAGGCAGATCGTCGACAAGGCCATCACGCACTTCGATGTCCACATTCTGGTAGTCAGCCAAAGAGGTTTCGCCGATTTTGAAATCACTCAACGCCAATTCTCCGTCGCCCAAGACAAACAGACTGCGCACATACTGAAAATCACCCACGATCTCGGTATAGCTCCGGGCCGCAAATGGTGGCGCGTAGCGCATTTTGCCGAGAACGACGGGGATCGCGCCGTCCGGGTCCACGCGGTTTCGCCATCCAGCGATACTGTACCGGTTTTCAGGAGTGTTCTTGTTCGCATCTGGCGGCGGAATGAGTGCATTGATGGCGAGGTTTCCCAGAGCAGTCACGCCCAGGGTGATGAGTGCATTCGCGGCGTTGACGCCGATTCCCAGTGTGGTCCCCAAGAAGCCTGCAAACGCGCCCCCTGTCAGTGCCGTTGCGGCAACTGCCACGACGATGGAAAGGATCGATCTCAGGGCATTCTTTCCCGGCACAACGCGGATGACGACATGCACGCCCGGACGTGGCTTCACTCGGGACCAGAAGCGCGGATCCACAAGCTCGCTTCCCCGCTCTGTCACCAGAGCGACACGCAAGCTCTGGAAGTCATCTGGTCCAAGAGCAGGAAGAGCTATGCCAACAATTTCGCGCAGCGTCAGACCATCGGGCACATTGATGTCAATACGACCGGCCGCTGGATCTATCAGCGGCGCGGTTAAGACTTGGATCAGACCATCACCATACTTCACGGGGCTGACCTCGAGACCATTTCAACATGGCGATAAATGCCGGTCAGCCGGTGTTTCCAGGCACCACTTCGATAATCGGCGATTTTGGCGCAGTCCTCTTCCTCCATGTGAAGCATGAGGCCGTGCTTGACGACGATCCCGACATGGGTATCCAGCCGCCCCCGACGAAACACCGCAATGTCAAAGGCGAGCGAGGGACCATCGTTGCGCAACCAAAGCGGCGACGACGTACCATTGGATATCAGAGCAGCTATTTCAGCATGCTCTTCAACCGACCGGTATCCAAGGTAGTCAGGAAGCGTAATGTTGAGTTCTTCCTGATAGACAACACAGGCCAATCCCCAACAATCGCAACCCTCAATCACGCGCCCGAATTGATCGTACGGCGTGCCGACATACTTATTGCTCCAACTCATGTTCATAGGTGCAATCCTGGAAATCGATCCCGCGACATTCGACCAACCGGAAAGCTCTCCAGCTCAATCTCTTCACGGGAAAATGAAACACTAACCTCACCGGTGTTGATCTCGGAGGCCACGATATTGAGGCCTGTCCACTGTGCTTCGATCAGATCGGGGGATGAGGCGAGAACGACAGCCATGCTCAGAGAGGCCAAATCGGTAAATGAGCGCAGCAGCTTCGCGATGCTGTTGTCCAGGTTCTCCAGGACGAACGTCCCGGCCGCAGGCGCGTCTTCCTGGTCGGAGGGCAGCAGAGTGGATGCGATCACCCAAAGATAAGGTTGGGTCAGAGGGTTTGCGCCGCGCCAACTGGATCTCGTTCCGTAGTAAAGTGGGTCGGTTGACAGCCGTTCCGTATTGTCCGTTGAGAGGCGGATTGGTGCGTCCAATGAGGGATGCGTGATTTCGAGCAGCACGACGTAAATTTCGGAAGTTGTCGGCGCATCCTGCATCAAGCGGGCATTCAGGCTCACACGTCTCATGGCATCACCGTGACTGAAAAAGTTATACGGAATTCGATGCCTATAACGGTCTCGGTCGGTACTGTTTCACCAAACAGGCAAAGCCATTGGGCGGACAGCAAGATCGGGTTTCCCTCGGGATCGTGGACTGGAGTGCCGTCGGAAGTGAGCATCTGCCAGCCGTCCGTGGTCGGATCTGGCATAGTGAACAAAAGCGATCCGTGCTTGGTATCGTGGTCGTAAAAGTTGTCGAAAACTGCCTTCTGGCTGCGTGTCAGTGTCACCGACATCGACACCTCGCGCGCCACACTGGAAAACCGGCGCCGATAACCAGGCGGGCCATTTTCCGAAGAGCGCTTTTGACGCGAATCCTGTCTCTTTGACTGCCAGCTATCGCGCGCCGGTTTTGGCAGATCCAAGGGCCATGCAAGAACGGTCATCGCTGGATGCCCCGCCTCTTGAGCCCAAACGTCTGTTCGAGCTGACGGCTGAGTGGGTTGCCGCGTTGAGCGACCGCCGCCGCACCCTGCTCACCGACCGTAATGACGGACTGGCGCCGCCCGCCCGGACCCACGGTCTCTTCGTTGCTGACCGGCTGGCCGGAGTAGTTGTGGATCGTGACCACCGGACCTTCACCCCCGGCTTGGTTGGCGTTCCCCCCTGAAGGCTCAAACCGCAGAGGCGAAACGGAGCCACCCTCACGAAACCCCTTCAGAGAGCCTTTGCGCAATGCTTCGAGGTTCGAGACACCAATTTTGCTGGTGGAGACTGCGTCGAAGACGAACTCCTTTTCATGCACGAAACCGGCAACTTTTGAGGGATCAGAGCCACCCGTGTAGCTGCCGTCACGAAAGCCAGGTATCCCGAGCGCACCTGCAATACCGGAGAAAACGTCGCCCCAAAGACTGCCGCCGCTCGCGCCTCCGCCACCACCCAGACCTGTCTTTCCTACAACTAAGCTGCCCAACAATTGTCCAAAGTCGCCAAACCCCGTTCCGAGCACACCGAGGTTCTCAGTCGCTGCGTTGGTGACTGTGCTGAATTTTGTCATGGCCTGTTCAGCGGCATCCAGGCGTCGATCGAAGTGAAGAGACCCTTCTGGATTTGCCACTGAGTATCCGCGCGGTCGCTCAAAACCTACAAATGCGCCCGTTGCCTCACGAACATTGGTTGCCGCCTTCAGGCGGGCCAATGAGGCTGCCTCCGAGGTCTGCAGCTCTTTCCAGACAAATTCCAACTGCCCCTGAATATCGCCGAGGTTTCCACGCCCACCAAGATGCTGCAGCAGCTTTGGACCGCGATCATTGTGCTGGAACAATCCAAAAGCATTGCCGCCATCACCAACCGCGAGCGGATTGAAACCGCTTTCCGCACTGACGTTGCCCATGATGCCCGCGATCTGGTGTGGCTTGAGGCCTTTGCCTGCGAAGAAATTCCAGACCTGATCCTGGACGTTGGCCTGCCCAGGCAGCCCACCGTTGACATTGGCAGCGCCGCCCGTTGGCACTGCACCGGCAGCGCCGAGCACCCCGTTAATCGTGACGTTGGACGCGGTCACCATCATGGAACCCGTGGACATCGATCGCGTGCTGATTCTCGGGACCTGTCCCTCGTCCCGGCCGGTCAGGCGACCCCAAATTCCCTTCAGCCCACCAAGATCATCAAGCGTTCCGAGATCTGTGCCCAGCATAGCGTTCTTCAGAGGGTTCTTGATGGCCAATTCAGTCAGCATGCCGGTGAATTCTTTGGCGATGTTTTCGACCGCGCCGGAAATGTCGCCTTTCAGCAGGTCATCCGTCATTGTATCGATAGCGCTCTCGGCCGAGCTCTGCACCTTCCCCCAAGCGTCTTTCAGTTTGTCCAGCTCACGGGTTTGATCTGCGATTGCTCTCGCATTCTCGCGGATCGTGCCGGCCTCGGCACTGTTGCGATCAATGCCCCGCTCCTGCATCTCCTGTTCTGCCTCAAAGAGGGCAATGACCTTGCTCCGCTGGGCAGCGCTCGCCCCCAACAACGAAGTCTCGAGTTGAAGTTGGTCAAGGCTCTTTTGCTGGCTGCGCAGGAAGCCATCTGCGGCGGACCTGGCACGTTGATCTTCCAGAAGGTCGTAGCCATCGCGCAGTTGCTTGATGACGTCCAGGAGACGTGCCTTTTCCTCACCTTCTGCCAGAGCAGCGGCTGTCACCAATGGCCGAAGTTGCAGTTCGAGTTCCAGCTGTCTGTTTGCCTGTTCGGTGGTCATCGTGCCCGATACGACCAGATCGTTCAGGCGCGCGCGGGCCTGGAACTCCTCGCGCATACCACGCGCCTGAGCTTCCGACGCACCGATGGTTTCGGACATGACACGAAGACGGGCTTTCGCGGCCGCTGCATCCAGTTTTTCAGTGTTCAGCTCTTCGCCTGCCAACTGAAGGCGGGCGCGCTGCGCCTCCAATTCAGCGCGGAGCAGCGGATTTTTCTCGTTTTGAATGCTAATCGACAACTGGTCTAATTGAAGGCTGCGAGCCTGACTGTTGATCAGCCCGTCCAGCGCGTTCTTTCTGGCTTCGATTACCGTTTCGATCTGTCCACGCTGCTGGTCATCAAGCCCAGGCGCATCCCGTCCCAATTCCAGCGCCTTGATCTGATTTGCGAGTTCCTCGCGCTTCAACGCGTCTGCGATGGCCGGAGACTGCTGAGCCAGGCCGAGAGCGACTCGGCCTCTTTGCTCCCCAGCGTCGCGCTCCACTTTGGCCATCAACTCTGCGGCGCTGCGGCGGCGCGCTTCCATGAATTGATACAGATCGTCTCGCTCTGTATCCAAATCCCCTGCATGGCTTACATAGCCGCGCAGGCCGCCCAAGAAAGTGCCGCTCTCAGAACTTTCCTTCTTCGCCCTGGCTCTTTGGTAGGCGAGGAGATGGCCACGTGCCTCAATTTCAGGATCAATTTCTGGGTCAGAATCCAGAGCGCGATCAATAAACTGACCTGCAGAATCCAGAGCACTGGAAGCGTTGTTCTTGACGTCTTCCCAAGCGCGGGCAAGCCCCGTCGTCGCTTCGCTCGCACTCGCCAGCCTGGCAGGAAGCGCGTCGATCAGGACGCCCTGGGCCTCACTGAGCCTGTTTTGAGCTGCAAGATTAGAGGCCTGACGCGCCGTCGCGGCATCGATCAAACCATACCTATTCAGCAGGGTGTCAGCGGCCTTTGCAGGATCCGAAAACATGTCAGCCAAAGCACCACCGGCCGCACCCGCCTCAATCCCGATGGTGACGGCAAAATCTTTTGACAGACCAATCAGGTGTTCGAAGTTCTCAGCGCCGATCTTGCCGGTGCGCAGGAACTGCACTTCCATGGAACGGGCGGCCTTGATGCCAATGCCAGCAGCAGCTGCACCGGCTATCGCAGACGCTTCCATATTTGCGGATGTGCCCGCCGTTGCGCGACCGATCCCGTCGGCAGCCGTCGCAACTGCCTTGGTTGATTTCAGGTAGCCGTTCCAGGCGGAAGCTCCCAACAGGACAGTCCCGGTCGTTGCGCCAAGCGCAATCCGGGCAGGTGTTAGAACAGCTGACAGCGCGCGAAAGGTATTTCCGACGCCACCGTAAATCTGGGTGATCTGCGGGCCCTGTTGCATCAACACTTGCTGAAGTGGCATTCCGAGTGCGATCGTCTGGACCACGTCGTTGATCTGATAGCTGAGGTTTTTTGCCTCGTGGGCGTTCAGCTTCATGTTCTGACGCGTGCCCGCAAGGGCTGGATTGAGCCTATGGAATGCCGCGACCTGCAAATCGTGAGATGCCTTGAGACGGACCATCGCAGCCCGATAGTCTTCCGCACCGATCGCGCCAACTTTGTGGGCGGCATCAATTTTCGTGAGCTCGCGCTGATAGTCCCGCTGCAACCCATAGAGGGGCACGTATTGGGCGCGCAGGTCTTCGATCTGCTTTGGGATCTGGGGGCCAAAGTGGACGGGTGCGTTGCCGGGTTTAGGGGTGTTAGCCGGGCTGGGCACACCGGCGTTTTTTAACGCTTCGTCGCGGGCCCGCTTTTCGGCCTCCGCGCGTTTGCGAGCACCCTCTGCGGCCTTCTGAGCGGCGATGGCATCCCGTTCCAAAGCCGTCGAATGTGCCTGGACGGCCGCCGTCGATGCGCCGGTTTCCGTGGTCGCAGAACCAACCTCCTGCTTCATTTCCGCGACGGCAGCTTTCGCAGCCGATGTTTCAGCGCGAAAAATCATCGAAATGTTGAATGCAGCGTTCGACATCAGTCCTGTTCTCCAAATGCCTTCAGGGCGGCGGCTTCCATCACCATCAGATCTGCGAAGACGCCGTCATCCGCGCCGGTGCGGCGCAGCACGACGTCGACGGCCGTGTAGTCCAATCCCAGCATCTTCGATCCTCCGAAACCTGCGACCCGCCACTGCGTCTGGCAGTCCAGAAAAGCGCAAACGCTCGCCCAGTTTTCTTCCCAGACGTCGAATGTGTCGGCGCTTAGATCTTCAGCATCGACCTCCACCCGGGCACCCATCCTGGCAAAGTCCGCCGCGACGTCTTCATCGATGGTGACGGGCGCCCGTTTATCCACCCGCCCCATGCAATCAAGAGCCCACCCGCGTGCAGCGGCCTTCAGTTTCCCAGGCGGGCTTCCGAGCCGGTCATGCTCTCGTTGAAGGCCTTGTAGACGCCGTCGCGAAACCATGTCTTTTGCAGCGCAGCTTCGAATGTCTCATTTGTGAAAGGCACCGGCTTCTTGTCGTCGCCGATGACATCCTTCCAATCCTTGCAGGCCTTCTTGAGCGCATCGTGTTCGTGCTTTGCGATCATGGTGATGTCAGTCATCTCGTTTCGCGCGACCTGGTCGGCGATCACTGCGTCACGGTCCTGGGGCTCGAACTGCATGCTGAAGGTCTGCTCAATCACCTTGCCCGCCTTGTCCTCGTCCGGGTGCGGGATGCGCACCGTGACCGGCCACCAGTAGCGATATGTCTTGGTCAGCTGAAAATTCATCGAAAAACCTCGTAGAAAGATGGGGGTTGCAAGTCATTGCCCCTCAGGGCTGGCAGAAGTTCAGCGCACGACGATCGTCAGCTCGTCCCGGCCCGCGTCAGGCGTCAGGATCAACGGCAGCGAATAGTTCACGATGCCATCCGTTTGCCCCTGGGTCGGGCGCCCGACTTCGACCTTGGGGGCGTTCACCTCAACGGTGTTGCCCGCCGCGATTCCGTGGATCAGCTGCAATGCGTCGCGCGTCCGGGCACGAGCCAGGGCGAACCAGTCCACCGTCGCAAGCGACCGCCCTTCAACAACTGCGGTACCAGACGTATTCCGGTCGGTGATCGCCATACGCTCGTCGCCGATCAGGAAGCGCGGCGTCACGGTGTTCCCCAGGTCGACAGAGAAGCTTTCCGCAACTGCCGTCCAATCATGAAGGGTCAGGGCGGTGTTCGCCTTCGAGACGATCAGCGGTTCCGTCCAGCCGGTCTCGCTCACAGCGGGCATGGCCCCGACGTCCGTGATCGTGCCCAAGAGGCCCATGACGGTGAACCGGAAGTGGGGAATGCCTTTGGGCGTGAACGTCAAAGAGACATTGGACCGGCAACCCAGCATCACGTGTTGAACCTTGTCGCTGACAAAGTAGAGCGAGCCCGATTCCACATCATCCTCCACGATCGCGTAGGTGACGTCGGTATCGACCGTGACCGTTTCGCTCAGCCCGCAGATCCGCAGGATGGAGCCGTATTTGGGCACCGTGCCCGCCTCACCGGCACCTGCGATCTCAACGTCGAATTCCAACCGCGCATAAAGCCCAGCCAGAACCACGCCCTGGTTGCCCAGATAGGGCAGCATCAGGTCCCGCGAGACCTCCTGACCTTCAAGCGGCTGAAACGTCACGTTGCTCGCGATCAGCGCATCAGCGGCCAATGGGGTCACATCGGTGCCATAGGCGGTCTCAAGCTTGTGGAGGATGGCAAGCTTTCTCATGTGTCGGATGGCCATGCTCAGGCACCTTTCTTGGGTTCACTGGTCTCTTGCGAGATGGTTTCGGGATCCACCGGCGCAGGGTTCACCTTGCGCTCCGGGGTTGGTGAGTATTGCGCTGTAGGCTTCTGAACCTGCTTCAGCGCTCCTGTTTTGGGGTCTCGGCTAAACCGGCCGCCGGTCATCGGTTTTTTCACGTCAGTCTCCTGTGGTGGAATTTTCGCCGGTCAAACCGGTCGCGAATGCAGTCTCGTAGCCATCCTTGCGACCAGCGAGGTAAGCAGGGTCCGATCGCAGGCGGATGATTTCACGATCCTGATCCTGCAGCTTCTTGGCCACGCGATCGAAAAGGTGGCCGGGCAATCCGAGGGCGCCCATCGCGGCCGAAACACTCCGGAGCTGGCGACAGAGGTGTTCGGTTGCGGCATCCGGGTCGACAAATGTGGTGGGTGCATCTGTCATGTCATTGTCCCGTCAGATAGCGGGTGGTTTCCCACGTCTGCGCGTAGATACTGACACCGTTGCCAAGCGAGGTGCTTTCACCGCCGACCAGGTCGAACGGGTTGCTCTCGTCAAAGGGCGCCCAGCCTGCCATGGCGCTTTCGATATCGGTCTTGTGCGCGTCAAACTGGCGAGCACGCTCTGACCCTTTGGCATCGCCATGCACACGGATCAGGAAGGCGATCACCACCTGCACTTCGACCAGCTGGCGGTGCCCGCCTGTCGCTCTGGTGTTTGGACGGGCGCGTTCGCGATACGGAACGACAAAGCCGGTTCCGCTCGGTGCGCTGGTACCAGCGGCAAGAGCGTCCAGATCCTCAGCGACGTCGACGGAGGTCAATGTCGTGGTCTGGTCTTCCAGGCGCTGCCGGATCAACTCAATCATTGTATCCTCGCAGCTTGCGATCCGAGAACACTTCCTCGGGCGAATAGGAGAGATGAACACCGTTGGCCTGAACAGGTGCTGCGCCGGTCGCGTCCGGCAGCATCATGATGCCCCTGGCCACGTCCTTCAGCGCTGCGATGGCATGCTTGTAATCAGCTTCGACATAGTCGGGCGCGCCATCGCGGTGCAGATAGTACCGCGCGATCGAAACAGACCAGGTGCGCACGAGATCAGGGGTCGACGTGAAAGGGAGGGTATATTTCGCGGCGACGTAACCGTTCACGATGTTGTCGGCATGGACCAGGGCGGCGTCGATGACCTCGGGATCGGCAGCACCGTCCCTGTCACGATCAGCAATCTGCAGGATCTCGGCGGAACCGGCGCGTTCGGTCAGATCTTCAAGGCTTGCGTAGCTCATGCGAGCACCCAGTGGCCGTCACGCAGCCATCCATGCCAATGCCCTTCGTGGTTCACTGATGGGTTCAAGGTCGGCGCGGACTTTGACCCATTCCAGATCCAGCTTGGCCGGTCGCCGCCAGGCTTGAAGCCTTCGCCAACAAGAAGCCGCCCAACGACACCACAGCCACAGGGGCAGATGTAGCGAAACTCGTAGAGCCCGCTCATCTGACGCGGCTCCAGGCAGAAGCTTCCGGGCTCGGAGGCCTTCGTGAGTGTCGTGATGTCAGGACATTGAACAGCGCGGGCCATGATCAGTCCTGGTCTTCGGGCAGAACGGCCCGGCCGGGCTGAAACACGGCGCGATTCATCGCCATGAAGCCCTGCTCAATGGCAGTGCGACCGATCGAAAGCCAACGCTTGTCGGTATCGCTGCGGTCAGCAAGATCATCCAGCATGCGCAAGATCCGCTCTTCAGCTTCCTTGTTCGCCTGGACCAAAGCGACAGCGCCGTCCGACTGGGGACGGTAGCCATGCACTGGAAGGCCCTTGTTTGGTGTCTCGGACATTCTGGTTCTCCCTATGGGCGTTCAAGATCGCCAAGGACTTGCCAGTCCCCGGCCATCATGTCGGTCAGGCTGCAAAGCCACGGCACCAACTTGTTGTCAGCGGTTTTCATCCATGGATGAGTAGTGAGGGTGCCCTGCATACCTGAGCTCTCAACGACCCTGAACTGATCGTACTGGGCGTAGGGGTTGATCAGGGTGAGCCACATGTTCTTGCCGTTCCATCCGGCCCGCGCAACGCGGTGGCCTTCTTTCAGGGCATGCAGCGCGCGCCCGAAATCCATCGCGTCCATCGGCTGGTATTCAGCCTCAAAGTCATCCTTGGGAACGTTGACGATCGACCCGTCAGAATACATGACTGCGTAGCCGTCTTCTGGCTCAGGGCCGTGCTCGCCTGACACTGAAAGTTCGGGCCAAGCAATCACCCGTGTTATGCCGTAGTAGACCTGATTCATGACGTGCTCTCCTGGAATGAAACCGGTCTGGCCTGGACCAGACCGGTTCTGTTGGGCCTTCGTGCAAACTATCCGATCAGACGATCGGGACAGTTTGCTTGCCGGAGCCGCGGTCAAAGCCGATATTGGCAAACGGCCGCCTGACGGCGTCGCAGACCGGTTGCGACCAGTTCGATGCGCCGACATGAACGTCCGGTCGGGGCAGCTCAGCCGAAGAGGCGGAGATGAAAATCGCCGGGTCGGCATCGGTGTCGAAGTCGGATGTCAGATTGACCGAGAAGTGCTCATCATGGCGGACATCGAAATCGGCGACGTACGCGTCGACGCCATCGGGCGATGTGAGATGCATGATGTCGATATTCGGTTCAGGCGGAGCCAGGTCAGCCATCGCGGGAACCGATAGTGTCAGCGCAAGAAGCGCCAAGGTCGTGGTGAAAAGCTTTCGCATTCTGTCTTCCAGTTTGTGAGTTTTCAGGGGGGATGCCGGGGGCGATGTTTCTCCCGCCCCCGGCGCGGAGCCGTCCTCGCGGTCAGCTCTTCTTGGCGGTTGGCTTGCTCGTCTTAGCGTCCGCCTTCTTGGTGACGGTCTTTGGGGTCGGGCCGTCTGAACCTTCCTGCAGCGCGCGATCGGAGACCTGCTGTTCCAACTCGGCGGCACGAGCCTCTGCGGCTTCAGCCCGGCTCGCCATATTGTCGCGACCGGTTTCGACCTCAGCGCGCTCCTCCTGAAGCAGGTCTGCACGCTTCACGGCTTCGTCGCGCTCCTCCTGAAGCAGAACCGCACGCTTCACGGCTTCATCGCGGTCATCAACCAACTCTTCGACGGCTGCGGAGACGGCCTCAGCAACGATCGCCTCGGCGATCTCTTGCGCTTTCACCGCGACGGCCATCTCGAACTCCGTGGGAACGACTTCGGCTTCTTCGTCGAGCATGAGCTCTTCGGGGAGCACCGCCTCTGAAGCGATCAATTGGCGCAGAACTTTTTCTGTCACGAAAACCGTAGCACCGGCGGGCAAGCGTTCTCCCCCGACCTTTGCTGGTGCAATCAGGACTTTCTTGCAGAGAGATTGAGCTTGAACTTCAAATTCCATGATCGATCCCCTTATGCTGCGGGCGCGCCGGCGTTCTGGAACAGGAAGCCGCCTTCGGCCCCGACCAGGTACGGACGACGTTCAACCTTGGTCGGATAGATCCAGCTGTCATTCGACCGCTCGAAATACCCCTGTTCGACCTGTGGGTATCCGTTGAGCTCGTAGAGGTAGCCGAAGGAAGGAACCTGAAAGTGGGTGCCGGACTGGGGGACGTACGCGAGAATGGCATCCTGGCCCCAGATGTCCGTGGCTTGCGCGGTGTCGGCGGCAGTTTCCGGCAGATACACGGCTTTGCCGACAACAACCTTTTCCAGATCAAAGTATCCGGCGATCATATCGACCGTGATGCTCTCCTTGGTCGTGTACTTGAACTGCTCGCGGATCTTGGGGTGATCCTTGAGGCCGTTGTAGGCATCAGGGCCAATCGTCATCACGTTCGGATAGCGACCGATGGAGCGACGGATCGCTTCTTTGCCAGCATTCACATCGCCGAGCGGGTCGCTGTCCGGGCTGGTCCAGCGATCGGTGCTTGTCAGGGCCAGCTTGTGGTTGGAATCGTAGCTTGCCGCATTGCGGGCGATGGAGGCACATTCAAACTCGAGCCCGAGATCAAGGGCGTCCAGCACCATGTTGATGGCGCCTTCCGCCAGATCGATGCCTGGGACGCTCAGCGCCTCTTCCTGGTGTTCGATCGGCACGACCCCCTCGAGCGCGTCCTGGACGAGGGAGACCGGGTCGGAGGCATACCCATACTGGATGCGCTTCTTGTCTGCACCTGGCGCACGGCGTGTGTTGAGCATCCGGAAGCTTTCCTTGCCGAACTTCAGAACGCGCATGGAACGGTTGGGGATGCGGGCCGTCGGAAAGAGCATTCCGAACACGAAATCCTGATTGCGGTATCCGCGCGCGTGCTGCGACAAGATCGGATCGATGACAGCGGCGGTGCGCTGGTTAAGTACTGAGCTCATGAAAGTGTTCCTTAGCGGATGAGGATTGTGACGAATTCGCCGTCGGCAGCAGCCGTAAGCGCGCGGGCGAATGGGTTGGCAGGTTCTGCTCCGGCGGTCTGGACGCCACCGGCAGCGGCTGTCTTGACCAGAGCCCCCTTGGCGATCGCACCGACGGCCTTCACACGGCCGGTTCCCAGGACGACAACACCGACATCCATCCCGACTTCCGTCGCAGGATGCTTGGCAAAGCCTTTCACCGGCGCATCGTTGGTCGTGATCTTGCCGTCATCGAAGCCGATCAGGTCGAACGCGTCGAAAACCGTTGTCGCTGTGACGGTCAGCGTCAGGACGTCTTGAAAGTACTGCATGTGCTTTCCTCCTCAGGAAACGGCCCGCACGGCGTCCAGCCATGCGGTGCCGGGATTTTGACGTTGGTAGGCGCTCGCGCGGCTGTGCAGCTCGAGCTGTTCGCCATCGACCTGCTTGCCGTCACTGGCAAATGCCACCGCCGCATCCGAACCCGGTGCCGGCAGTTCCGCACGACCAAAGCTCACCACCTTGGGCTGCTCCTTCAGAACAGCGCGCAACGCCGCGGCGGGCGGCTGCTTTGCTTCGCCTTCAGCAAAGGAAACGGATGCCTCTTCAGGCAACGCATCCAGGATGGCCACGACCTTGTCTTTTGACGCGGGCAACAGGCGGCCATCGGTCACCAGGCCTTCAGCAAAACTGACGTTGTCGTCGTGCGTGATTTTCGCCTCGCGCTCAGCAAGCTTTGCTTCACGGGCGGCAACATCGGCTTCGCGGGTCGCGAAAGCCGGATCAGGATCTTTAGGCAATGTTGCCTCCTTTTTGGGTGGGATAGTGGTGGTCTTGTCGGCGAAGGACCGGTCGTCCTTCTGGATTTCGGTATCGCCGAGCCATTCGATTTCATACGCAGGCAGCGCCTTGTCAGCCTCGTCCATGCCGAATTTCTCAATGATCCATTCACGCATGCCCTGCATGATGCGCGCAGAGCGCTCGAAGCCCCACTCGCCGAAAGAGGCTGTGAATGTTGCCGCCTCGCCTTCGGGGATTGAGAACTGAACATTCTTCAGGCCGCTGACCGCCGGTGCTGCACCACCGAGGAAGCCGATGTGCTTCGGATACCAGGTACCGGGTACGGGGTTGTTGGAATGGTCAGGACGGAAGAAAGACAGAGAGACCTTTTTGTACCGCCCGCTTTGCACCGCCTCCGAGAAGGCCGGATCGATATCCTTCAGAGTGGCGTAGAGGCGATCATTGGTGGCATCGAATTCGAACGCATCTGCCCAGCCGAACGCCGGGGCATCCGTGCTGGGGTGACCAACAACAATCGGCGCTGGTGCGGTCGAAAAATCATAAGCATCCGCCGCCGCCTTCAGGTCTGCCGCCGAAAAGGAAAGCTCTGCGCCTTCCATGGGCTTGAACGTGCCAGGGCGAAATACCTCAATACGTGCAGCGGTGGGTGTGGTCGGTTTCGAAGCCATGTGCGATCATCCAGTGCGATTAACTGGATGCAGGCGTAGCAGGCTCTTTTGAGCGTTTCGCGCGGACCAAGGTCCGGTCCGGACAACACATGCGCCTCTTCAAGTTGCGCGAGATTTGGCCGTCTGGCAAGCGCTGAGCGCATCTACAGCGAGGGCACGAGGCGATAACGCACCACAGAGCAATTCTAACACCAACTTAACGGCCCTTCTGCGCATTTTACGGCCCGGTGGGCCTGAGGCGCTTCCGAGGCGCTCACAGGCCGCTTTTTTCGGAGGGTGCGTTTCAGTCGCTCAGCCAGGCATCCGCGATTTCGATGATGACTTTCTGATCCTCGCTGGAAACACCGAGATAGGGCCGGGCCGGAATGGTGACTGTGTGTGCCGGGATATTCACATCCTGGACCACGTTCGACCTGGACTTCTTGACAAACAGATTGCCAATTTCTCCTGTCTTGCTGTCCCGCTTGAGCTGGATGACTGCCTTTCGAGCTGGCTTGTTGATCGTCCCGCCGAGCTGGTGGATCGCGGCATATGGTTTGGGAGACCCGATCCGCACGTCATCGGCTGAGGCGCGCGCGTTGATGGATGCCGCGAGACCTCCCCGGCGAGATGCGCGCAGTATTTGAATTGGCGTCTGCCCCTTGCGCGCCCGATTCCGGATCGTCGATGGCATCAGCTTTTGCCAGGGCACCCCTTCAGGCGATGTCTCACGGACGAAGCCGTCCTGCGTGGAATTAACCAGGTGCTCGCCCACGTTCTTGTAGAAGCCCGACGCGTTTTCCAATCTACCCTGTAACCTCGAAAGGCCTGCCAACACTTCGTCGGTGTCGACAACATAGCTAACGCCCGTCATGTCAGATCTTCCTTTTCCAAAGCAACTTGCCGCCACGCCTGCGGTCCAATCCCTCAAGATCAGGCTTTTTGCCCCGGATCGGATTGTAGGCCGTGATGGTCTCCCAGAATTTTAATCCCATCTGGAGCACCACCATGATCCCCGTCTTCGCGTCGGTTCGAACATACCTGCGGTCCACGTACACGTCTCGGCGTTGCGGATCGACAGGATCGGGCATTTCCACCAACCCGAGCCAGATCTCGTCTGGGTCCATCAACGCCTCCGCCATGAGAGGCGTCAGAATTGCCTGGTCGCGCGGTCCGAGGTGAAATGATCCGCTGCGATCTACGAACAGTTCAGCGGAGATGGGAATGCGATCTCCGGCCTTGTCCTCGAAAAGGACCGCTTCATCGAGAGTTGCACCGAAAGGCTTCAGGAAGGCGCTCACATAGTCTTCGTCTTCCAGTCCCTCTGGGAGTGGCTTCGAGACGAACGGCCGCGCCTTGTCCAGCAGGTCCTCGAGCGGCTCGGGTGGGTCGATCACGACAACCTGGCTTCCACCCGAGCTTGCGCCGCTTGCGTCATCGATCAGTCGCGACGGTACCAGTCCCTTTTCCCACAAATTCCCCGCCTGGTAATCCCATCCATATCCGATCCCCTTCGGCTTTTGTGACGGCAAGCCGGTCACCCGATCGATGATTGGCTCCATCATGGTCTCCGGCGCGGTGTCTGGGCCAGACTTGCCGAGCCGCTTCAGGTCGCCCAGGGACAAGGTCCGCACGCCACAGGAGCAAAGCCAGTCATTGGGAGGGAAGTGGATATCCCACCAGGGATCGTCATGCATCAGGATGAGCAAGTCCCAGCTCACGTGCTGTGGACGCGGGTTCTTGGGCGTTCCTGAATCGCCGTGACGATATTGCCAGTAGGGTCTGAGCCTGACGACGTCAGGATCCCTCATCTGCTGCAAACGGCCGGCCATGTAGCTTGTCCGCAGGTTGGTCTGGAAGATCGTGCGGATCCGCCACTCCCGGCCGCCGTTGTACGACCAGCCATACTTTTCGACGATACGGTCAAAGTCCTTTGCAAACGCATCTTCAGACCATGTCATTGACGCATCGATGATAGCCTGTTGGAACTCTTCCACCATCGCAATGTCTGTGGCCCCTGCGACAACGAATGAGCGATCGTGATTGCCCTTCAGCACGTCTGTCCACACCTTCGTGGGCTTCGGCCGCTTTTGTCGAAGGAAGGCGATTTGCTCGAGGAACTCCTGGGCGACAACCTCAGCTGCGAATTCCGTCTCCTCTGTACCGTCCAGAAACACCGCTTCGCGCCCCTCGAGGGCCGCAACTTCCATCGCGAGATCCAGCTGGGTTGCCAAGGCATCCGGAGACCAGGACGCTGCAAGGGCCAATAGGTTGCGCGACGCCTCTTCAGCGGTCGGGGCCAGGGCGGCAATACGGATTGCAGCAATACGCCGTTCAAAGTGGCGGCGCATGTGCGTCAGCAGCTGATCCGTGATCCTCTCTACTGCGCCTCCCGGTTCTGCGAAGCAGACATGGTCAAAGAGTTTTTTTTTGAGCGGGTCGGAAAAGGCAGCGGACGGATCGCCTGGCGGCGTCAGGGCCGTCGTTCCACGCATCGCGACCAGCCGGTCAATTGTTCCGTCCGACAAGCCATCGGTCAAACCGAAGGACGTGATGTATTCACGCGCCTCATCGTCGGCATCGATGCGCGCAGCGGTACGCAGGACGGTGTTGAGCGCCTTGTCTGTCGCCTCGGCCGCCTCTGCCTTTGACTTGCGGGTCTTTGCGGTTTCCTGCTCGTTTTCAGGGCGGGTGCGCCAGACACTCGGAATGCCTGCCCCCGGCACGTTATAGTCGACGATCCACGTCAGCAGCTGCTGCCTGAGGCTGTCAGACAACAGGTCTCCGTCGCTATCGACCAGATTCTCGAGCATCGCCTCATGGGTCTCGGAGGCAGCGCGTGAGCCGCTGTTGCCGATGTCCGTGGTCAGTGTTTCGCCGTTCACACAGATGGAGATCTGCTTGTCCCAATAGGACAGAAAATCCTGATAGGTGACCGACCCGGACCGAGATGCCTCGAGAAACTCCACCTCGGTGCCGATCGGGACCGTAAGGGCGGAAGAGGAACGCACGTTCTTCATGGAATTGAGCAGCCGTGTCTGCTCCCCGGAAAGGGTGCCATACGGTGTTTTTGCCAAGACTGTCGGCGACGCAAACTTTTCGAGGAAATGAAGCCAGAAGGCGACGCCCTCACGCTTGAACAAGACGGGCCAGAAGAGACGTGTGCCAAGTCCCAATCCGTAAGGGTTGTTCCCCTTCACGCCGTGCCTATGCACAATGAACTTTCGCCCTGGCAATTCAATGCCGTCGCGATTATTCACGAACGTAAGCAGGCGGGGGTTCCAGTCCTTGTCAAAGACGAACCGGCGCTGATCGTGCGTCACCACGTCAACAGGGGCAATTTGCCCTTCAACACGGCCCCAGACGACTTCCGAGATCGCAAAGCCCTTCAGAGTGGCATCCAGCAGCTCTTCGCAGATGCGATCGAAGGGCAAAGCCTTGAGCTGATCCCGGACGATGTCGGCCGCTCTCACATCAATATCGGCATCGGACGCTGGCAGGACTTCCCATTCGCGTGCGACAAGCGTCTTCTTGCGCTTCTGGAGCATGGCAAAAGCATGGGTGTCACGCTCAATCTCGTCGTAGATCTTGAGGCCTTTGCCCTGACCGCGCTGGATCAGCGTGTCGTCGACATACTGCATGGCACCCGAGTAATACGGGATCGTGATGTCATTTGTCGCATCTGCAATCAGATTGCGCGCGTCCCGGGGGAGGTTTTTGCGTGCCACTTCCGCCAAGCTTTTTTCGTTGACCTTCATAGTCGGTAGTCCCCCAAGCTATCTTCGCGATCAGAACTGGCGGTCTGCACGCCTCCCCCAGAACCCGACCGGCCGCCGGAATAGTGCAGTGCATTTTGCCAAAGCATGTCCAGGCAGTCGGGCCCGTCGTCATGATCCGCATTCGGCCATTGCTGGAGCTGCTCAATCAGGGTCGTATGGTTGGCATTAAACCGGATCAGTCCGGCCGCAACCGGCGGCTGGAGCCGCTCAATTCGGAGATCCTTGTCTGCATGGGGAATGATCGGGATCGCTGGCAATGCGACCCCAAGCTTCGCAGCTTCGGCCATCAGGGTTGTGCGCAAGAACTCCTGGAACTGCACGGTTTCCACAAACCACAGGTGGCAGTTGTATTCCGTTTGCAGCGCGATCGTGTCGGAAACAATGATGTCAGGCAGACGACGCCGGATGGAGGCTTCAACCAGGTCCATCTTCCCGGTCAACCGATCAATGCCGCCAATCAGGATTGCCGACGGGTCGCGGCCCTTGCCATGCTTGCCCAACGACGGGTCGATGGCACCAAAGAAGATCAGGTTGGGAACCTTGACGTTCCAGTAGATAAGCTTGCCGAACGGATTGCCGTCGGAGATCGGCTTGTTCTGATACTCGGTCTGAAACGCATCGTGCGAGGCGGCGCGTTCCAGCATCAGGAACAGAAGCGACTGCATGGCGGGCCAGTTAACCACAGCTCCCTTGTCCATCGCCAGCTTGTGGGTGGCATAAAAGGTTCGGGCCCCGATTTCACCCTCGTTCTGGTAGATTTCTTCGAACTCCTCCCAAAGCGTCATGTCGTCGGGCCATGTGACCACGGCCTGGAACTCGGCCACACGCCACACTGGCGATTTGGCGGCACGCACGATCACGGCATCAAAGTGAAGAACCGTGCCGACCCAGATCACATCCATGGAGCCGTCGGGAGGGCCAACTTTCAAAGCGGCCCTGTTCACCCAGCTTTCCAGCTTCTTGCGCTGATCCGGAGACCGAACAGCCTCATCGTTCTCCAGGTCGTCGAAAAACATCAGGTCAGGACGGTGCGGTCCATGACGACGACCACGGATCTTCTGACCGGCCCCCAGACCCTCAATGCGGATATTGTTGCGGGTGACGATTTCGCCTTCGCGCCACACGCGGCCAGCGCCACAGGCATCGGGAAAATCGAACTTCAGACGAGGATTGCTTGTCAGCTCCGCCTTGATCGCCTCAATCAGCAGGGCGGCCTGAGAGTATACGTCGCAGACCTCGAGCACGTATCGCTTGAGGCCCCGGACAACACAGTACAGCGCAAATCCGAGCGACAGGTGCGTCGATTTTGAAGAGCCGCGCGGCGCGATGAACAAATCCCGCGCTCCCTTTTCCTGCGCGAGTATTTCCGGGACGCGATCAAATATATGCCGATGAAAAAGGCTATGCTCGCCTTTGACATAGTGCGGCAGATACACCTCCAAAAAGGTCTGGAACCCGGTTTGCGGGTCCTCAATGCGCTTCAGGCGATCGGCCCGCGCCGCCATATCCGCCGGGAACTCTGAAACCGCAAGTTCGATCCAGTTCGAGAACTCTTGCGCCATGGTCGCAAGCGAATCCCGAAAATCCTTCTGACTGATGCGCGCTTTGAGTTGCGGCCGCTTGGTCATGATGTGAACCGCGACGTCAGGCGCTCACCGAACGGCTCAATGATCTCCAGAATGACTTCAGCATGATGTGGAAATTCCTGACGGACGAACTCGAAGAGCTGCTGCATCACATCCTGGGCAACACCGAGCTCCGAGATCTTCGGTGCGAGCTTTCCAGCTGCTGCCGTCATTTTCGTCATGGCGTCGGCGAGCGAAACAAGATGCTTCACCTTTACTTCCATGGAGATTTGGCCGTGCTTGATCTCCTCGAGAAGAGACTGGGCAAGGATCATGAAGTCTTCGACGACCGTCGAAACCACCGCTTCCATGCCCTCACCGGCGATGATGGATGCCGAGCGCGCAATGTCCCAGTCGTCGCCCAGGGCCTTGGAAGACTTCTTCCATCGCCCGATCGTGGATGGGCTGATACTGTGAATGCTTGCGATCGTTGCCGCCGTCATGTGCCTGTAGATGTAGTCGGAACGCACTTTGCGGCGCTTTTCATCGGTCGTCATAAACTGCCCTTCAGTTCTTTTTGTTGGCGTTGAGAGCCGCTTGCATCAACCCGTCGATCTGACGGCCAATGGAATCCGTGTGCTGATGAAATGCACCTGTGAGACCAGCGACCCTACTGGAGATTTCGGCGATGTCCGATTGCTTGGCCACGCTCTCCATGGTCCGCTCAACGCCTGATACACGTCTGTTGAGCTGCTTCAGCTCTGCCTGGACCGAGCCCACGTCCTGTCCCATATCGATGACCTCAGCTTCAAGTTTACCCAGGCGGTGAACTGTTTGTTGATGTGGGGCTCCTGCCTCACGGATTGCGTTGTCGGCGACCGCTTTCATGCGCTTATTGACCCACAGGATAATGCCAGAGACCGCCCCGAAGGCGGTCAAGATCACACCGATCACAAGCTTGGTCGCATCGACCCATTCGAGAAAACCCATCAGTACAGCACCACCACCGTCATTGCCCAAATCAGGAACAGGCTGAGGACTTCCGCACAGATTCGCATTTTTGTCCGGGCCGCGGGCTGCCCGGACGCGCGCAGGATCGGCACCATGATCCCGTAGAACCCGATGCCGACGATCAAGGAAAGCGTTTCGGGCGCAGGGTGCATTGACCAAAGATCAAGGCCTCGGACTTTGAGAACGCGCGCTGCGACGTAGTAGAGACGTTCGATGATGAGAGCCGTTGCACAGATAGCAATTGCCGGCAAAAGACCTCGGCGCATGGCTTCTTCACCATGGCCGAAAGCAACGCACTTCAAGGCGCGCCAAATGAGAGTACTCAGGATGAGCACCATGACCGTGTGGCTCGCGATCGTCAGGCTATTGCCTTCAAGTCCCATGGGTCTTTCCCTTTGAGACGGAACGGGCAAAATCCTTGATCGTGTGACCGCCCATGTAGAGCGCCATGAACAAACCGGTGAGGGAGAGCAAGACCGTCAGGTCCATTGGCGGCACTGACCATTTCATGATGGCATTGATCATGTGAACGGCAACCGCGCTCCAGAACCAGAGGAACATCAAGAAGTACATCCAGAAGGGCCGCCAGGCGCTCTGCCACCAAGGCCCGTCAGTTTCGGCCATTGCCAATGCGAATTGCTTTTCCAGGCCGGAGGCGTAGAGCGCGATCATCTCCGGCGCCATCTGTTCGGTCTGCTTAATCGCCTCCATGATGCCGTCGGGATCAGTTTTCGCGGTGGCCTCGAGTTGGGACACCTGGACGCCCGCACGCGATGCGATCTGGTTGAGAACGTCGAAAACCAGATTTGTCTCACTGGCACCGATCTTGCCGGAGAGGATTTTTCGGACCATTGGCGCACCAACCTGGGCCGCAAGGGAAATCAGGGCAGCACTCATATCAGCGACTCCTCAGCCAATTTGCAATTTCGGGATGTTTGTCCTGGATCATGGCGGCGATCGCGTCGCGGTAGGACCATGCGAACCAGGCCAGCCAAGCGACACCGCCCGTCATGCCAACCGCAGAGGGATCGACAGGCAAGGCATCGATGCTGGGCAACGCGGCCCCGCCTGCGGCGGCGCCCGCCGCGGCGGGAACAGAAACCTTGGATTTGCTGCGGGCGTCCAGCATACGCTGAACTGTCGACAGTGTTGCCTTACCGATGATCCCATCGATCGTGAGATCGTGGTCTCGTTGGAACGCACGAACACAGCTTTCAGCAACACCGTCGCCGCGAGGCCCAGGTTCATAGCCCAACTGCGTAAGCGCCTCGCGCAGTGCGCCGATCTCTTTTGCGCTGAGAGGCACGACGATCTGCGCCATCCCTGATTTACGTGTCGGCGCTGGAACGGATGCATAGATGCCGTCCTGAATCAGGCGGAATTCTTCCTCGCGGCGACGAACCAAGCCCGGCAGAACGCGCCCGCCACCCTTGTTCCAAAGTTTGATTTTTGCCTTTACGGCCGCCCAGTCACCGGCACGCCACTTGGCCACCCAACTCGCGCGTCCAATGGCACCGGTATTCCAGTGAAAGCTGACAGCGCCGTCGAATTCGTGCTGCTTTGCTGCCGGCATCGCCTTGCGCACAGCAGGTTCATAGTTCTTGCCCAGGGCAAGCCGCGTCAAACGTTGCGACTCCTCGCGGGTGATGACCATGCCGGCTTTGGGTGCGATCACGCCTGATGCCTTGGTCAGGCCCTTGCTGATCGTCCAGATGCCCGCGGGGCAGCGATAGGCCTTCAGAACGTCGGCTTCGTGGCGCTCCAGAAAGGCTTCACCGGCCGCGCTGGTCTTTTGAAGATTGGATGACATTGGGAAATACCTCGGAGCGATTGACTTGCTCTTGCGGTATGGCGGTCGCCCCAGGTGCTGTAGAGCGGACCCGTGTCCGGTCTCTCTTAATCTTCCGGGAACATTTCGATTTGGTTAGGGTTCTTTCGCCCCTTCGAATTGGCCATCCGGCGCACGTGGCGCTGGGAAATTTTCAGCTCACGCGCAATTTCTGATCGCGTCAGGCCCTTTTTCTCGAGATTGAGAATGTCTTTGCGCGCCGAAGATGTGCGCGCATGGGGAATGTAAATCGTCACACCTGTCAAGAAGTGACTGACGGCCGGGCCGAGCTCGGGGCCGAGAGCCTTTACAACCGGGTGATCGTCTCCGGGCTTTTTCGGAAACTTCAGTTCGGTGCCCCCAAAGTGCTGGATCAGCTTCAAAACCACCGGAAACCCGAAGGTTTCAGCGATGTCGACCAACGAGGCCGGGACATCATCCATGGTGGCTGGAAGGTTCTGGGTCATGACAGCGATGTCACCTCCGCAGATCCGAATTTATCTGCTTCGTTGCCCCAGACATCGTGCCCGACCCAAGGCTCGCGCCCGAACAGCTCGGCATAATAGGCGTGTGGCAACAACCGATCGATCAAGTCGCGCATCTGGTCAGGCTTGCGGGAATGCTCGCGGCGCAAGCTGTCGATCAGATCAGGGATTTCATCGGCCAGGATGACGTTGCGCTCTGAACGGCTTGCAATCTTGGGCCTGCCTATTTTGCCAACGATGTATGGCTCAGACGCGCTCCGCAGGACATATCCCGTCCCGAAGGCAAGCTTCCAGGTCTTGGTGCGCTTCGTCCAGGACCCCCCGGTCACATATTCAAATCCCCACGCGTTCATCACGTCCAGGGCTTGCGGCAGGTGGGGCCATGTCGACCACATGAACAGATAGCAATCAGGAGCCGCCAGCTCATGCACAGGCAGTGCCTTGATCGCAGCAAGGTCCATCGTGCTGTAATGGGCCTCTGGGCTCTTCTCATAGCCATTCTGCGAGCGCATCACATAGGCCCACGGCGGGTCCGCAAGGATCGCTCCGTATTTCATTGGGGTGAGAGGTTCAAAGGGCCATGACATTGCCTATTTGTCCTCTTTCGCGAGCCAGTTCAGGCAAGCTGCGTTTTCAGGATGAGCTCTCATTTCGCCTTGCCCCGCTTCTCCATCGACTTCAGCGCTTCGATGATCGGGCTGGCCTGCTCGTAATTCAGCAGGTCCGGATCTGTTGAGACATTCGATGGTAAACGATTGGCGCAGAACGCGCGCAACGCCGTGCGCGAACCATCCTCAACCACGCCGAGACGGTGGCAGGATTTCCAAAGCGCGTGGATCAACCGGATGTAGGGTTTTGTCGCCGCAGGGTAGCGGCCTTTGCCCGTCTTGGCCTTGAACCCAAGACGCTTCATCTCATCGATGACCTTGAGCTTGTCAGGGTTGGTCATCAACCGAAGCGAGGCTTTTCCCGTGGTGCGCTCCAGCACGGCACGATAGTCATCCTCTTCCAGCCCCAACTGCGACTTTGCTATATTGATGATGGCGTTCGCGTTCATTCGAACACCTGCCTTTCAATTTCGCGCGCCATCCGGTCGATGCAGTGGTAAACGACCTCGTCGGGGCTGTATTCGTGAGGCAACAATAGCGCGCGCCCATCAGCATCTTGGGCCGTCTCCAAACCTTCGAGATCAAGTGCTTTCAAGAGCGCTTCTGCAATGCGTTCGGTTCGTTCGTATACACTTTGGTCCAGGATATCAGTCACGGCTGCACCGTGCGCACTTGTCAGGGCTGATCGACGAGGGCACGAATTGCTTTGCGCAAAGCGTGCAGTTCGAAGTGGCATCCCGATTGACTGTCGCTTTCAGGTATCGCTGATGATTGGCCCATTTCGACCTCAGGCTTCCGAACTCCATATCAAGGGCTTTGGCGACGTCGCTGAGTTTTTCACCATTCCGGATACGCTCAAAGGCTGCATCAAGCTGTCCTGGCTGTGATACCACCAGAGCCGTCGAAGTGCTCTGCTCTGGCGGCATAGCTTTGGGTTTCTTTGGCTTTTTGAGTGGTGGCTGAGAGTGTTCGGCAATTGAGACAGATGCTTTCCTATGCGAAAATGCCGGAACTTTCTGATCAATGGTGTCCGCATTCTGCGTCTCGCTGCCCTCGTCCATGGCCTGGTTCACCAGCATGTCCAAAACCTGCTTTGCGATCACCGCATCGGGGAACGTTCCGACAATCTCAGGGCGTTCCCGGATCAAATCGGTTTTGCCGTCTGCGCGCTTGGTCAGATAAAATCTCATAGTCTCATCCTCGGGCTGCTCATCAGGACAGGGCCGCCATGGCCTGCCGACCGGCCACAATGGCCGGTTTCGCTTGCTTGTCGGGTCAGCTCTTGACCGATTTCGATGCTTTGAAAGCGAGGGTATGGCTTTCTGCGATCTGGATGCTCTCGCCAGTCCTTGGGTTGCGACCGAGTCGCGCAGGGCGGGTACGTTGCTCGAACTTTCCGAAGCCGTTCAGGCGAACGACGTCACCAGCGGCAGTGTGTTCTTTGACGCCATCAAGAAACAGATCGATGACCTCGCCGATCTGACGCTTTGTCATGCCAAAGTTCTCCGAAATCTGTTGGGCAATGTCTGTTTTGGTAATCGTGCTCATGCTGTTTTCTCCTGAGCTGTTTCCGCGCGCATCATGCGCAACGGTTCCTTTCCATCCCCGGGCAACCGGAGGTGGCCGAGACCCGCAAGGTGGCGGGCGCGTGCCGACCAGACGTCGTGGGCGTCGCGCCACGCAGTGTCCTTAGGCAATTCGTGTATGAGGCTGACAGCGCGCTCGAAGATGTCTTCATCAGACGTGCCGACGCAGGATGGCGGCTCGCCCAGGAAGATGAACTTCTCGGCTTCATATGCGATCATGTCAGCTGCGTTGAGCGCCGCAAAATCTGCCTTCTCGGGCAGGCCCCACACCAGGGAGATGGCGTCATCGATCTTGGCCTTTGCCAATTTAATCGCGAGGGGAATGTTTGTGCGAAAGGATGGCTGGAACTGCCGCGCAACGAAATTTACCGACGGTGTGGCCCAATCGCCCAACAAAAACTCATGCGCATCGTGAAGCAGTCCCCAGGCCTCGAGACCGGGAGGGCTTATCCACGACACAAGCACGGAATGGGACGCAACAGACCATGGCACGGTCGTGCGGCCGTTGAACCGATTGATCTTGGCCAAGCCAGAAGCGATCTTGCCCGCCGTAAGGTCACATTCGCGCAAATTGCAAAGGTCGACCGGCCCATCGATGGTTAGATATGGGACGCTCATCAAAGCTTCGCGAAGTCGAGCGATATCGTCTCGAGCTTTCCTGTGCTGGGATTTTCTTCGTAGAACCGGACGTAGGACGCGGTGCTTTTCACCTTCACGGCATCGGCAATCGCGCCCATGGCCTTGACCCAATTTGGATCCACGTCGCCATTTTCGCTTTTCATATTTACGCTGCGCAAACCCAGTACGCGGCCGGTGTCGATCGAGCCTTCCTTGTTGACCTGAAAGGCATGGTCGACCAACGCACGGATGTTCTGGTTGCCGCCTTCCGACCACTCTTCGATGCATTGGTCGATCAGCGCCTTGGCGGCCTCGAGCTCCGGTCCAAAATGGATGTGCTCCTGAACCGAAATCTTCACCGATTTCGTGCCGTCGTACGACGAGATGGTAATATTTCCCTTCTGGCCACCAACCTTGGCGCCATACTTCTCGAGGATCAGGGCTTTGGCGGCAAAGACCTCGCCGAATGCCAGCTCCTTCAGCTCGAGCATTTGCGCCTGAAGAACCTTGGATTTGTCGACCAGGCACACGGCAGTATCGTGCTTCATCAAATCTTCCGGCTTTACCAGATTGATAGGCACGTGGTGCCCTTGGGAGTTGATCATCATCTCGGGTTTTGGTTGATCGTTCATCTCAGATACCTTTTGTTGAAGAGCCATCTTGGGCAGTTGAATTTGGGTTTTGAGTGCAGTCGCGGCAGGCCATGAACTGACGCAGCTTTTCTGGGCTGCTGGTCGTCATCGGACGCGAGGCAAAGGAGTTGCAGACATCACGACCGATAGCGCTTCCGAGGTGCGGGCAGACCAGCTGATCGGTGTAGAGATGCAGGACCTTGCTCTCGAACTTCGCCGCTTTCTTGTCGATGCCAGCTGGATATTTGCCGTTCAGGAGAAGCGACAAGGACGGGCGCGGCATGCCGATTTCAGCTGCGACGGAGGTCACCGATTTTCCGGGCTTGGACACCTCTGCGCGCAACAGCGACAGCCAATCGGGTTGCATCACGGATTCATCCGGCATGGGATATCCTCCCCTGTGTTGAAGTCATGAAGAATGCTTCGCTTGGGGCGGTACACGGGCGCCTGCGGGCCGGTATTCTTCAAGAGGTGATAGCGCTTGAACCCGGGACTGGTGAGCTTTGTCCCTCGGCGGTTCACCGGCAATCGCACGACATAACCCGCCCTCAGCAAATAGCCGATGTATCGGGTCAAATTGCTTTGTGGGTCTTTTTCAGCCTTTTGTGCATCGCCGACGATGTCGTTGAGCGTAAATTGCCCCCGGAACCGCATTGCCCTCCAGGCCCGCTCACGAAGACTATCGACTCTGTTTTTGATGACGTTGGTGGGGGCGATTGGGCCGCAGGTGATCTTGACGTTCAGGCGGACGGCCTCTTTGCCGGCATCATTCAGTTTGAAGAACCCAGCCTGGGTATCCGCAAGATAGTTCCGCAGACGAAGTTGACTGGCGGCCGTAGAGACCTGGCGATTGGTGAGGCCGGTTTCCTGCGCCAATGCCGAGATCCGGTGCTGGGAACCATCGCGAAGTCGGTGCAGCACCCGAACGGCCATCTGGCCCGGTTTTGCTCGGGCGGTCATCATGCCACCTTCGGGGCGTGGATGGGGTTGCCGCTGTCGCGATCCACCATCACCACCTGACCGCTCATGTCGCGCAATGTGATGCCCTCAGCGCCAAAATCGATGCGCTGACCAAGCCGTTCGACATGCGCGATGCCTTCGAGGATTTCGCGGTTAAACCCTTTCGACACCCTCCAGATGAAGTCGGTAAGATCATCTGCGACCGGGACTTCACATCGCGCCTTGAAGAGATCACGCGTATCCTCAAACGTCGCAGGAAGGAATTTCACCTTGCGCGGCGCGCGGCTCTCAATCTGGGGAAAGCGACGCAGGTTCTCACGCAGTTTACCCATGCCGACCAAGATGGTTGGCAAGGTCAAGATGTCCGAGAGCCCGCGAATGGCTTCCATGATCTCCCGGCGAGACGAGACAAGATCGCACTCATCGATCACCAGACCGAAAATCTGGTTCTGGAGCTGAGCGTTAAGGCTGCGTTCAGCAAGTGCCTGGGTCAGCAGTTCGTAGCGCCGGACCTTCCCGCGCGGCGGCTCCATGCCCATCTCTTTCAGCAAGCTGTCGATCAGGAACGCATAGTCCCAACCCACATGCGCCCGCACGAAGACGCTGCCCGTCTGGGCCACCCAACGCGACATTGTTGTGGTTTTTCCCAATCCGGGCGCACCATCCACGACCATCATGCAGGCCTCTTCAGCGCCGCGGTTCTGAAGTTCACTCAGCTTCGAGTGAAATTCACGAACGTTGCGCGTCTCGACAAATCCCGGTTTCATGTTATGCTCTTCCTCATTCCAAGTGTTTTTGTGTCAGGCAGCGGCGCGGAGGAGGTTTGCAAGCGCCTCCATGTCGATGCCTGACATACGAAGGACGTCATGAGACGTCTGTTGAACCAGGCACCGCTTCAAGACGGCGAGCTGGCGGGGTGATACCTCTGTCGGATGGTCCAGCGCCCAGGAGGCAAGCTCTTCATCGCTGGAAAAAATACGTCGTGCGGGCTGCTGCGCTTCACCGGCTGCTGCTTCGACCAGGCGCAAAGGTTCGGGCGCCAGGTCGTGTGAGGGTTGGATTTCGAGAGGAACAGTCGGTTGGTGCTCCAACATCGGCGTTCCATCAAGTTCGGCGGCGATATCCAGAACCTTGTTGTCGATCCGGCGCATCCGGCCCTTGGCCCGTTCTTCTTCGGCCTTCCGCTGTGCGGTCAAAGGCACATACCGCTGCTTGTTCCCGGTGAAGTCGGCTTTGCAGATAAACTTGCCCGGCTGCCCTGACGCCCTGTCGATCTCGCGGATCCAGACATAGCGCGCCTGGGTGTCGTCGTAGCCCACCATGACCTTTTTGCCGTGATAGGCTTCCAGATCGGCGTGATAGTAGGTGTTGCTGTTCCATTCGATAAGCGCACGGCGTGCCGTGCGGATTTCATAGGGCCGGAACAGATCGTCCTGGATATCGTCGTCGACGGTGACAGGCTCAAAGCCTTCCGCAACGTGCGCTTCCCACGCCTCCATCGGTGACATGTGCCGCATACGACCAGTTTGACGGTCAGCGATCTTGGGAAGACCGGAGTGCGGACGCTGATTGTAGTCCGCGATGGCCTGATCACACAGCGCGCGGAACTCATCCCAGCTGGGGAGAATGCTGGACTGACCGAACTCAATGATGTCCGACCGAGTTTGCTTGTGGATCAGGCCCTTTGCTTCCTTATCCATGTCTTTGCCCAGATAGGTGGGCAGGCTTTGGGCGAGAGGGTTCCAGACAGTCCGGTTGAACCGTTCGATGTTGCCTTTCGCCTGCGAATTATACGGCAAGGCGTGCATCTTGGTGATGGACAGGCGGCCCATCAGGCCACCGACATCGCCGTCCATTTTCTTGTTTTTGTATCCGGCACCACGGTCGGTATAGAAGATCGCAGGGATGCCATCGGCCACGCATGCGTTCCGCAAGGCTTCGGTCACCGCGATCGTATTTTCCTTGCGTGAAATCGCATAGCCGACGCACTTGCGTGTCGCGACATCGATGATGGACGTCAGCTCCGGCTTCATGGGACGGTGCGTTTTCCAATCAGCAATTTCGGCATCAAATGTCTTGCCATCGGCCACGTAGACTGTGCCAGGCAGGAAATTCTCATCTGTGAAGCGCGTGATGTATGCCATCCGCGAACGCAGCGTCAGCAGGCCTTCGCGCCCGACATTCTTTTCGATGTCGTTGAGCTTGACCTTCAGCGTACGGCGCACTTGGTCGATATTGATCCTCAGATGCTCTGGCGGGTCAGTCTTGAGATAGGCGGCCAGTGCATCAGTGGCACTTGGTTTCATTGGCTTTGCGTAAAAGCGCAGGAATGCTTTAAAGGCTTCAGAGACTGGCTCATCGACCTTAGTGGCCGCAGGCGCCAGCCCTTCGACACCGTGTTCGGTCCGCAACTTGAACCAGTCATAGAGGGTTGAACGTCCGACCTTCGCATTGCCCTTTGGACGGTCGTTCGCCAAGATGAGAACATCCTCGGTCAACGCGAACCCTTCAAGAGATGTAAGCGTCGGCTCTGTTTCCAGGCGGATCTGCTCGGCGGGGGACAAGGGTTCAGATCTGCCCACCTTCTCCTGCAGAACCGTGTGCTTTGCCCACTCCGACTGAGCATCCAGGAAGGCCATGATAGCCTTGCGCCGGGTCGATCCGATCCGTGCAGAATAGTCGTCGATCGCGCGCAGAACCTGCGCCCGCTTATCCCGCACTGTGGCCTGACGAGCCGTCAAGGACATGCTGGGCCGCATTTGGACGATTTCCAGATCCTTGGCAGCCTGCAATTCATGCTTTGCCAGGAGGTGGACCCTGACATCGCGGTCCCGGATGGCAGATTGCATCTCGCCCGGCAGCAGAGAGAAGTTGTACTCCATCGCCCCGCCGCGCCCCGGCCGCTTGCGCGCCAGATTGCCTGGTTGGTTGTCCCAGCCTTCGCGCTCAATCAGCATGTTAACGCCACGCTTGCTTTTCGGAAACGGTATATTCTGGCCTGCATCCTTCGCGATCTCGGCCAACTCGCGGGCTGTGAAAAACTCCTGAATGCTCATCGGTTGGCCTTTCTACGCGATGCCAGAACCTGTCGGCGCGCCTTCACTTCTTCCTCGTGTTCGGCAAGAAGTTGGTCTTCGATCAGGTCGGCGTAACTGGTTTCGATCACGGTCATGCCGAACTCGCCGGGCATGAAGCCGAGCAAGTCCATCGCACCCGTGGCGTGGATCAGCCCCATGAACACATCCAGGGGAATGCGGTGATCCTCGGATGCCTCGGATGACCATTTGTTCAGCATCGCCTCAGAGACACTGCGCCCGATGTAATCGGAAATGGCTTTGGCAATTTGAGATCGCGTAGCACCGCGCTCTTCGCGCGCATCCCGCAGGGCGTGGCCAACAAGACGTGCGATCTTGTTCTCCAGGGCACCACGGCCCGTCACATCCGAGCTGTACCCGACTGCGACCTTGGGGGCCTCCCAGCTGAACAGGTCTTTTGTGAGGGGATCGCGATGCCGACGCATGGTTACAGGCGCCCTTGACGCTTAAGGGTCGCGATCACGCGTTCTTCGCACTCAATGATCAGACGATCGAAGTCGGGATCTGCCAGTTTCGAAATACCCGTGATAAGGGCCGAGAAGCGCCGGTCGCGATCCGATGTCACCTGCCGCTTGGTGATCCAGTCCAGGGCATCCTGAACAGACGCATAGCGTGGATCATCGTCCAGGATCAGATCCAGCAAGCGGCCCTGAAGGGTGTGGGTCTGACTGGACAGAAGTTTCAGTTCGGACTGCTTTGAGGCATAGTCGGTTCCGGCCAGTCGAAACCGGCTTTCAGTGCTCAGGCCCGTCCAGATTTTGACGGCCTTTTGGATGACACTTTCACTCAACCCAATCTGGTCAGCAGTGGCCTTGACGAAGCCGAACACCTGCGCTGGTTCGTCTTCTGGATCAAAACGTACTTTTGACGTTTTGATTTTTTCCGACTTGCGATCACCACCATGCTTGGCTTCTGGATAGGCCTCTTCATAGGCTTTCTTGAGCTCGTAAAGATGATGGCACCGGTCCAGAGCATTCAGCTCATTGCGGCCCAGGTTCTCCATCACCTCTTCAATGCGCGCCTCCGCGTCAGTGGTAGCGGTGGAAAACGTGCATTTGATCGTGGTCGCACCGTTGTGCATTGCGCCGGCATGCCGGTGCAGGCCCGAGACAAGTTTGTAGGCCCCCTCTTTGATCTTGCGCACAGTGATCGGATTGATCTGCCCCTGAGCCTCCATCATCGCGCCAAGCGCTTCGGCCCAAACCGGGTCCAAGGCGCGGGTGCGATCATTCGGAATCACGATTTGCCCAAGCGGCAGATCGAAGCTAATGGCGTTGCTCATATTAAACCTCTGGATTTTAGCATTCGCTGCCTGCATTCTTTGCAGACTTATTTTCTTTGGTAGGCCGGACCGATGTCCGGCCATTCTATTGGGGGCGGTATGCTGTCAGAACTCGGATCACTTCTTGGATTGGTCAGAAACGCCGCAGGGACGATCGGGGAAGCCAGCGGGGCGGCTGAGAAACTCAAGAAGATTATCAGCACCCCGAAATCTGACACCCTCGAGGCGCTCGAGCTCATCGTTGAATTGCGACGAAAGCTCCTCGATGCCAAGATTGCGCAGATGGACGTGGAGAAGCGTGTTCTGGAACTCGAGAAGCAACTTCAGCGCCAAGATCAGTTTCAGGCAAAGCTTGCGCGCTACACGCTGACGCAGACCGACATGGGGGGGCGTGTTTACGTATTGAAGGCCGATGATCCCTCGGACAATTGCCCGCATGAAATATGCGTTTCCTGCGTTGAGAACGAAAAAATATCGATCCTGCAACCAGCGACGGATGGGCCCAACACCCTTGTTTGCAACCAATGCAGCGGGCGTGTTTTCAAGAACGACGGGCGCAGTGGTGCCATGATCGGCTCCGTCCCCAGTCGGCGCGACGACTGGAGCGACTACTGAGGGGTCTTCAGCCTTACTGGGATACCGTCCCAAGCCTGGCACGCCGCGCAGCACAAAGGTCGCGAACTGGAAAGCTGTCTTCATAGCGGGCGCTCCAGAAACACCTGAATCACAACCATCGCCAGAAGGGCCGACACCGCACAGAAGAGGGTGAACCCAATGCTCGGGTATTCCTCTTTTTTGGTGTTGGGGCCCATGCAGAAGCCGATCAGAGTCAGTTCTTCTACCTGACTTGCGGGGGTGTTCATTTTGACGATGTAAACCAGCGCCTCATTAATCGGCCGGATGTCACGAGAGTTCCCATTCTCAAGAAGATAACCACATGCAGAGACCACATCGGCCTGGTCGAATGCGCCTGGGAACTGAACAAGTTGACGAGCTGCCAACACTTCAGCCGCGCATCTCGGCACGCTCAAATTTCCGATGTTCATGCTGTTACCTCCGTTGATGCCGGCTTCATCTCCAACGCCAAACTCCGCAGCCAAGCTGCATCCTCCGCAAGAGCACCGCACATCCGGGAAACCTCAATGTCATTCGGCTGGACGCCGGACCTGAGGTAAGCCGTTGCCTCGCGGATATCTGACGATACCCGGCAGAATGCACGATGAAGCTCGTTACGCTGAACCAACCCAATCCTGTCAGCGAGTTGAGAGTTTCCTGACAAGATCGCGCTCATGCCGCTGCACTTTTGTCAGCCGAGGCATTGGCCTTTTGACTATCAACGGGCGGATATTTCTTGGTATCAAGGATCCGAGGGCCACCTTTGGGGTAGCGACTCGGCCAGAGGTCTTCGGGCTTCTCATCAATGATGTCGGCGATAGCTTGTTGTGCCTTATAGTTCGGCAGGTCTTTGACCTTGCCACAGGCAGAGCGGGTCAAGCCGATACGCGAAGACAGTTCGCCCAGGGTCATACCACGGCGATGCAGTTCAGCGACAATGCCAGGCCAGTCAAGCTTGGGTTCTTTGGTAGGTCGAGTGTTCACAAGGTAGTCCTCCGAATTGATGCGGGTGCGTGAGACCACCCGCTTCTTTTTGGTCAAATTTGCGTAACTTCCTCCCGATGCGTCGGGGGGCATAATATAGGGATAACCCAATATCGCAGCTTTGTAAACTGCCATATTGGTTTTTGAGTATATGCGACCAGAGTCTGAGGCAAAAACTGAGCTGGGAAAGCGACTTAGGGCGATAAGAACTGCGGCCGGGAATCCTTCACGAGAGGAGTTTGCTGCAAAATTGGATTTAAATGTTAAGACGATAGCCGCATATGAACGAGGCGAAAGAACTCCAGATGCCAACGCCTTAGCCGCATATCGAGAGTGCTTTGCCGTAAATGCTGATTGGGTAGTTTCAGGCGAGGGTAAAATGAACCGTTATGCGGTTCTTCAACCAGACCGAATGGACCGCGCCATCGCAGATGGTCGAACAGTTGTCCGAGCAAAGGATCCATCAGAGGGGTTTAGGTATTCTTCTGAGCCAAATTCACCTGATACGACAGAGAAGGACGCCGTCTATGACATGGCGTCCATCCCAATCTATGATGGGATCAACGCATCCGCGGGGCGTGGAGTGGTGCCAGGCGCCGAACTTGCAAAGAGTGTGATAGCATTTGATCCACAGTACCTGCGAGATCACGGTGCGAATCCGAGAACATGCTCCGTCATCACTGCCCAAGGTGAAAGTATGCGTCCAACGGTCCCGGATGGCGCGCTTCTGGTGGTGGACCACAGCCAAACCTCTGTGGAACACGGCTGCATCTACGTATTCAACGTTGCTGATCGACTGGTGGTAAAGCGTGCGAGATGGTCAATGGACAAACATCTGACGCTGATGTCGGACAACCCTTCACCAGACTATCCCGACGAGGTCATCAAAGCTGAGAACGCCGATCAGCTGATCGTTGTCGGCCGTGTCGTGTTTCATGGGAGCAGAGTATGAAGATGTTCTTCGGATCAGCAGTATGCCTGTTCGTCTTTGGCTCACAGGCTTTCTCAGAAGAGCTTGGCGTCGACAGCTCTCCTTCTTCCAAAAGCGTCTCTGCTGATGTTGGCACGCCCTTAACTGGCCTCCCTGCAGATTTTGTTGTCAGGTACCTGAGTGCTGGCCTATTAAATCCTGCCGCGGCAAAATTTTCAGAACTCACGACCGCGTCTGATGGCAGGTTCCGGTACGTTTGCGGTAAAGTGAACGCGCTCAATTCTCACGGTGCATATTTAGGCGACACCGTCTTCTTCGGACATCTGACCTTTTTACCTCCAACTTATGAACTTTTGAGTTGGGGCCGCGGCCCTGAAGCAAGACTTTCAACTTTCGAAGATTGCGAGAGGCACGGAATGTTTCTGCACAGACCATTGTACTGGCTTCAGGATTAGCTTTTCCCCGCCGCGCGCCGCATACGCCGGATAGCGCGCATCATGATCTTTCGGCGCTCAACCAAGTCGTCATTCAGGATCAATTTTCGCCGTGCAATCCGGGCATCAAGCACCTTAAGCCTCTGTTCTTCCTCACTTGTTTCAAATTTGCGCCAAAATTGGTGCAGCTCTTTGTGCTGTACATCCTTATTTTTCATTCGCATATCCTCAACGAAACATGACTTTTGCATACAGCATGTATTGCTGCACACATACCTTTAACTATCCCTTGGGAGCGTTAGGAAAGCAAATATCTGGGCGCTTCTAAACGGTAAGAGAGTGCATTGTAGTCTTCCCAGTTCGAAATTCTCACCAACTTCCGGACACGCCGAATTTCGGCTATAAACCAACGGCTTACCAATCTGGGAACTGATCTGTTGTTCTGGGAACGGAATTCCCAGTTCATTGCGGACCTATTTTGAAAACTTAGGGCGTTGGCCAAACTTCCCTACGCCTCATTGCTTCAGGTTTTCCCGATAGAAGCCTTTTTTATAGGGCGCTCAGCGTTCTGAGTGACGTTGACCAAGTATGCGCTGCTCCTGCACCCCTTTCGGTACATTCTGACCTGCATTTGACCTGGTGAGCCATGTTCCAGCGCGACTTTGTCCACTGTCCACAAACAGAAAAAGCGCCGCAAGGCGCTCTATTTTCTAATACATTCATGTGCTTGCAGGTTCTGTCCGGATCGATGTGGTTTGTCCAGAAGGTAGTACCCCCCTACAAAAACGTGCAAGCGTATGCGCTATCTACAGCAGAAGAAAAATGGCGATCCCTGAAGGACTCGAACCCTCAACCTGCTGATTAGAAGTCAGCTGCTCTATCCGGTTGAGCTAAGGGACCGCTTGGGCGCGGTTATGGTGCAAGGTTTCGCCTGCATCAAGAGGAACCATGCAGCCAAGGGGTGGGTTGGGGTCTTATGATAGAAGGAGATCCATCATGAAACTTCGCAAAACCCTGATCGTCTCGGCGCTGTGCCTGCCGCTGGCAGCCCCGGCATTTGCCGAAGGGCACATGACACCGGCAGCCACGGCAGACGTCAAAGGGGCCGAGGACGGCCTGTCAGGTACAGTGACGCTGAACCGCACGGCGTCGGGGATGACGCTGGTGCAGATTGATCTGACCGGCGTGCCCGAGGGCGTGCACGGTGTACACCTGCACGAGACAGGCGATTGTTCGGCATCCGATTTCAAATCGGCGGGCGGGCATATTCGCGGCGACCAGAACCACGGCATTCTGGCCGAGGGCGGACCGCACCCGGGCGACATGCCGAACATGACCGTGGGCGCTGACGGCATCCTGAAGGCGGATGTGTTTCTCAGCACGCTGGATATGGACAGCATGATCATGGACGACGACGGCGCTGCATTCATCGTGCATTCGGGCGCGGATGATTACACGTCGCAGCCTGCGGGTGACGCGGGATCGCGGATTGCCTGCGGTGTGTTTGAACCGGCCAGCTAAGGCCAGACCCTGCGCATCAGAGGGTGCGCGTCATAAAAACGCTCAGGGGATCGGGGTGGTAGCTGCCGAAGGGCGGACACACCTCGAACCCTTGCGCGGCGTACATGGCCCGCGCCGGGGCGAACAGGGCGGCACTGCCGGTCTCAAGGCTCAGCCGCCGCACGCCTTTGCTGCGGGCCAGTTCGATCAGCCCGCGCAGGACCGCCCGCCCTACCCCTTGCCCCCGCGCCTCGGCGGCGGTGTGCATGGATTTCAGCTCGCCGTGGTGCGCACCAAGCGGCTTGAGCGCGCCGACACCCAGAACAACATCCCCGTCTTTGGCCGCCAACAGAACCGCGCCCGCCCCGAAAAGCGTATCAGGGTCCATCACGTGACAGCTTTCGGGGGGCGATTCCGCCTGCATCATTTGCATATGGCGCAGCAAAAGCGCACCGACCTGAGCGTCATCGGCAGTGGCGGGCGTGATGGTATAGGGCATGGGCAACCTCGGCGCAGGAACGCGGTTACTCTGCCGCGGCCACGGCCAGATGCGCCAGTTCCAAAATCGCGTCGCGGCTGTCTGCCACGGCGATAAAGCGCCCGTTGTGACAAAATTTGGCACCTTTGACGCCGGATGCCGCTTCAAGTGCTGCATCGGTCAGGCCGGCCCATGCTGCGGGCAGGTCTGCGCGTGCTTCGAACGTGTCGTCGCCGGTGCGGATGGTGGTCAGCGTCCAGTCGTCGCCGCGCGGGTGCACCACGAACAACAGATGATCGGCGCCGGCTTTTTCGACCCCTGCACGAAAGGGCATCCCCATCGGCAGCTCCAGGATGCGGCCCTCTGCGGCCTGCTCGATGGCGGCCAGCACCATCGCCTCGGCCCGGTGTTTGGCAGCGCGGCGGTTCACCTGCGCCTCGACCAGCGCGCGGGCCACGCCCAAGGCGTTGACAAAAGCGTGGTCGTCGGCCCCCTTGGTGTGGTCGTCGAACTGCGGCTTCAGGCTTTCCAGCAGCACCGGCAGCGTCAGCCCGACGAACGGCCCTGCTTCGGATGCGTTCACGGTGCCATTGTCCAGCAGGTCGATCGGCAGGACAAAGCTGCGGTCAAAGCTTGCGTGGATGGCGTCGATGTCCTGATGCGGCACGTCCATCGCCGTCAGGTAATCGCGGCCATAGTGCGCCCAGATCAGCCCGAAAGAGCTGTAGGGCTGGCCATCGTCGCGCAGGGGATTGGGGCGCTGGTGGTGGTCAAAGATTTGCGCGGCGGCGTCAAACTGGCCGCCCACGTCATAGATGATCCGCTCTGCGCCGGGTGTGATCCAGGCGGTATCGCGGCTGCGCACAAGCTGCGCGTCGGGAAACAGCCGGGTCAGGATGACCGATGACAGAAGTTCGTCGGCATGAAAGCCGCCCGAATGGGTAACAAGATGGGTAATCGTCATGGCTGCGCCTTACATAAAAACGACGACCACAGGGCCGTGCTTGGTACTATTTGAGCGTACGTGTGGTAGGTCTCGGCTCAGGGAAGGACGGTGTTCCGTGGCCCGTTTTCCAGCCCTAGCACAGCGATGTGTCAGCGGCCAAGGCGTCGGCCTGCGACAACTCGCCTGATGCGAAATTAACTTATCGAAAATTCTCATAAGTTGTATTTTTGGCGCGTCATTCCGAACGTACCACAACCGGTCGCGTCCATCCGAAGGTCACGCATTTCCGTGGCACGCCATGCCGCCGCTCAAACCAGCCGCTTGGCTCAGACGTCAGTGAAAGAAATGCCCAACGCACCTCACTGTTACGGCGAGGCCGGCACATTGATCTCGATCTCCAGCAAGACCGAGGCCAGGCATTTGCCATGCGCATCAAGCGCCAGTGACCGCGTCACGCCTCCGGCCAGTGCACCACGGATCACGAAATTCAACGCCTGAAGCTGCGGAATTTCATAGCGGGTGATGTTACACGCATCGAACGTCTTGAAATGCGCCGCCACCCGCCTGGCCGTGACCATGTCCCGGATCAGGGGCCAGTGCGCAGGGTCGTAGGCGATCACCGATATGTTGGAAATGTCCCCCTTGTCGCCGGTCCGCGCGTGGGCAATATCATGCAGCTTCATGCTTGGCCTCTTTCATCTCGAAGGTCGCGGCAACCTTGACTGCGGGCATCAGCGTCGACGCGATGGCAAGGATCTCCCGGATGTCTTTCGTGACACCTCCGCCCCCCGCCGGACCGGCAAGGTACAGGCCCTCGACTTCCTCTCCGATGGCCTGGGCTGACTGCGCATCAGCACAGCGCGCGGCATAACGCATACGCACTTCGGCGGGCGCATCACCACCGGTGGCGGACGGCCAGACCGAATTCACACCGATCAACTCGCCGCGCTGCTCGATAAATGCGCCGGACGTCTGCGCAAGCCGTTCGCGCACAAGTGAAATGGCCAGATTGCCGCGCGCCACGCAATTCGCCCCGGCGTAGCTGATCTGACCCTCGCCGAACCAGCCATCGCGGTATCCGACAGAAACCTTCAGCAACCCGGTCGCTTTTGTCCCCGCCCCATCGGTCACGGCCACGCGGTCGGGTCCGATTTGCTCGAAATTCACCTTCGAGAAATCCGCGACCACATCGGGTTGCAGATAGCGGGCGGGATCGTGGATTTCGTACAGCAGCTGTTCGATGCAGGTCGCCCGGCTGACGCGCCCGCCGGTTCCCTCCAGCTTGGTGATCACAGCGTTGCCATCGCTGTCCACCTCGGCCAGCGGATGCCCGATATTGGCCAGATCAGGCACGTCTTTCAAACCGGGGTCGGCGAAATACCCGCCGGTGATCTGTGCCGCACATTCCAGAAGGTGCCCGACAAGGATACCACGCCCCAGACGGGTCCAGTCATCCCGCGCCCAACCGAATTCATGAACCAGCGGTGCCAGAAACAAGGAAGGATCAGAGGCGCGTCCACAGATGACCACATCCGCCCCGGCGTCCAGTGCCGCGACCAGCCCGTCGATCCCGATATAGGCATTTGCCGACACCAGCCGGTCGCCAAGCGCGGAAGCCGGTGCGCCGGTTTCGTCCAGCACAAAATCACCGACCTGATCGACCACATCGTCACCCGTCACGGCTGCGACCCTCAGCCCGGTCAGGCCAAGCTCGCGCGCGACGGCACGGGTCTTTTCGGCGGCGGCACGCGGGTTCGCCGCGCCCATGTTGGTCACGATCCGCGTGCCATTGCGCACACAGGCGGGCAGCACGGCGCGCATGCGGCGTTCCAGCAGGGGGTCATAGCCTTTGGCGGCGTCCTCTCTGCGCGCCTGCTGGGCAAGCGCGATCGTCCGCTCGCCCAGACACTCGAAAATCAGGTAGTCAAGCTTTCCGCGCTCGGCCAGGTCCACCGCGGGTGCGATACGATCACCCTGAAATCCGGCACCGGCCCCCAGGCGTAAAATGCTCATGCCAGTGCCCTCCTTTGGACGCGCCCCAGGACATGGGCCGCCAAGAGGATCACAAGCGCCAGGAACGGCGTCACCGGCTGCGGGTAAATCGCAAGCGCGATGACAAGGGCATAGATCGCAACATCCACGGCCTTGCGCCCGAAAAGCTGCGCGCCCGACAGCAGCGCCGGCACAGCAAGCACCAGCACCAGACCGGCGGCGACGGCTTCCAGAATATCAAGCGGACTGCCACCCAAAAGCATCCCCGGATAAAGCAGCAGCAGGAAGGGCACCAGATAGGTGACCGCACCCAGCCGGACAGCTTCGCCCGCAGCGGGCAGCCAGTTGGTATTGGCGATGCCTGCCCCGACAAACACCGCGACGCAGACGGGTGGCGTGATGACTGAAATGGTCGCAAAATAGAACACGAACAGATGTGCCGCCAGCGGATCGACACCCACCGCTGTCATCGCGGGGGCCAGAACGGCAGCGACCAGAACATAGGCGGCGGTCGTGGGCAGACCCATCCCCATGACAAGGCACACGCCCCCGACGATCATCGCAACCAGCACAACGGAATCTCCGGCCATGCTGACGATCAGCGACGACAGTGTAACGCCGATGCCGGTCAGGTTGATCATCGACACCAGAACCTGCGCGCCCGCCAGCAACACCCCGATAATAACCAGGCCCTTGCCCGCGTCTTCCAGTCCGTTGAACAGCTTGTCCGCCATCTGGCGAAGGCTCAGCCGCCCGGTCTCGGTCACGAAAAAGGCAATCAACAGCCCGATGATGCCGTAAAAGGCAGAGGTCGCGATCGAGCGTCCCATCCAGATCCCGATGCCAAGCCCGCCCAGCGCACATAGGATCGGCAGCACGCGGCGCGGCGCAAGGATGGTCGCCCACGCAGGCATTTCGTCCTCGGGCACGATGGCCAACCCGCGCCGCAACGCCACGAAATGCACCGTCATGAACACTGACAGGTAAAACAGCACCGCAGGCAGGATCGCCGCGACGATAATGGTCAGGTAAGGCACGCCCAGGATTTCAGCCATGACAAAGGCCGCGGCCCCCATGATCGGCGGCGCAATCTGGCCGCCGGTCGATGCAACCGCCTCGACCGCCGCCGCGAAGGGGCGCGGATAGCCAAGGCGGATCATCATCGGAATGGTGAAGTTGCCCGTGGTCGCCACATTGGCCACGGCCGAGCCTGAGATCATGCCAAAAAGCCCGCTGGCGATGGTTGCAATCTTGGCCGCGCCGCCGGGCTGACGCCCGCCCAGCCGCATGGCAAGATCCATGAACGCCTGACCGCCACCCGTGTGCAGCAACAGCGCGCCGAACAGAACAAACGCGGCAATCACCGTCGCGGCCACGCCCGTCAGCATGCCCCAAATCCCCAGATCACCCAGGAAAATCGTCTCGGTCACGAAAGCTGTGTCAAACCCCCGATGGCGCAACGGCCCCGGCAGGTAATTCCCGAACAGCGCATAGCCCAGTCCCAGCATCACAAGGACCGGAAAGATCAGCCCGACAGTCCGCCGCCCCAGTTCCAGCACCGCCAGCACCAGCCCGACGGTCAGCGCCTTGTCCAATGCGGTCGCCCAGGGAAGCGTCGTCATGATCGCGTCGTAGTTCACCACGACATAGCCACAGGCCGCCACCGACACCGCACACAGCGCCAGATCGACAGCCAGCCCCGCCGGACGCCAGGGTTTCCCGGCGCCCAGCGGAAAAAGCGCAAAGCCCAGACAGGTCACCAGCGCGAGAAAAAGTGCTCTTTGGATCAACCCCTCGAAAGGGCCGGTCGCCGCCGTGTAAAGAACAAAGAGACCGACGAAGATCGCCAAAGCCCGCTGAACGCGTTGGAGTGTCATGGGCCCGGCCTTACTCTGTCGGCTTCAGCTTGGCAGGCAGCTCGATGCCTTGCTCTTCGAACCAGCGCACGGCACCGGGATGCAGCGGAATGGTCCCAAACTGCATCGTAATGTCGGCAAGGTTCTGACCCTTCAGGCTGGCCATCGCGTTGGCTTGGGCATCCTTGTCCTCCATCACCGCCTTGACGATCCGATATGCGGTTTCCTCGTCCATCGAGGACGGTGCGCCCACACCGACGCCAAAGCTCCAGGTCGTATAGGCGGGCACGCCATCTGCCGCACCTTCGGGAATGTCGACCACCGAAATGTCCGGCATCTCGGCCCTAAGCTTGTCCGACTGCGCGGCCGTCAGCCCCAGAACGGTGATGTCGGTCGAGGTCGCAATGTCCATGGTCGACCCGTCAAGCTTGTCGCCCGAACCCGATTTCACATATCCGGCAACGCGGTTGTCCTTGATCATGTCAACCACATCCGTGGTCGAGCCGCGCACGTAGTCCGCAGACAGGCCAAGCGTATCGAAAACCGCCTCGGTCGTGGCTTCCGTCGCCGACCCCTTGATACCCGGATTGAAACGCACGCCTGCAAGGCCCGACAGGTCCGCAACACCTGCATCTGCCCGCATGACGACGTTCTGCGGCGCCCCGGTATAGACCCAAAGCAGCATCAGATCCTGCTGCTTGCCCTCGAATTCATTGGTGCCCGCCACGGCGTGTTGCGCGACGTTTGTGGTGACCAGCCCAAGGTCCACCTGACCCCGCTCCATCCGCCGGATGTTGTCCATCGTGGCGCCGGTTTCCACCACCGACGCGCGCAGCCCTTCGGCGTTCTCGTTGATCAACTGGCCCACGGCGACAAAATAACCGTAATGGCTCGACGAAGCCGAGGTCGATCCGATCAAAAGGTCGGTGTCTTGCGCGGCCAGGGGCCCGGCAAGCAGTGTTGCGCCCAGCAGGGCGTGTACAAGATGTTTCATGGTTTCCTCCCAAGTTGCACCGCATCGCGGGCCATTCGAGAGTGCACCAGCCTATCTATTGTGAAAAGTGCGATATTGTTGATAATTGATGCATGAATCGCAACACTCCCTCCATATCCGATTTCCACGCGGCCCTGACCGTCAGCGAAAGCGGCACGTTTCGCGCCGCGTCCGAGGCTCTGGGCATGTCCGCGTCGGCCCTGTCGCGGCAGATCGCGGCGCTCGAGGCACGGCTGGGCACGCGGCTGTTTGACCGCGACACACGCAACGTGACCCCCACGACCTCGGGCCTGGCCTTTGCCAGACTGGCCGAGCGGATGATCAACACATCCATGGATGTCATGGCCGAGTTTGACGCGCATCTTTCCGCAAGCAACGGGCGGCTGACCATCGCCGGGCTGCCCTCTGTGACGGCGGGTTTGCTGCCGGATTTGCTGGCCAGCTTCACCCTTGCCCATCCTGACATCGACCTGCGCATCATCGACGCGCTCTCCGGCAGCGTGGTCGAGACCATCGAAACCGGGCGCGCGGACATCGGGTTTACGGCAGGCACCATGTCGGCGCGGATGCGGCTGACGTTTCACCCGTTGATGGACGACCCGTTTGTCGCCGTCGGTGCGCCGCAAGGGCCGCTGTCCGAAGACCGGGCCTATGATCTGGCCGAACTGGTCGATATGCCGCTGATCGCGATGGAGCCGGGCACCAGCGTCCGCGAACTGCTTGACGGGGCGTGCCAACGTCTCGACAGGGTCATCTCGCCCCGGTTCGAGGTCGCCCACCTGGCGACGGCCGGCGCGTTGGTCGCGGTCAATCTGGGCATCACGTTGCTGCCAACGCTGACGCTGCCGGTCCTGCCGATGGGGCGGCTGGTCCAGCGCCCCATTTCCGACTTCGGGGCCAAGCGGCGGATCGGCATCGTCCATCAGCCCGGCCGGTCTTTGTCCCCGACAGCTTCAGCCTTTCTTGCCCACGTAAGGCGCAACGTCTCGACCGCATAGGACAGGCCCTGCAACAGTGAAACGGCCGTAGGGTCAAACCAGAACCAAGGACACCGGGCTAAAGAAAAGGCTGATAAACAGCGGTCGTGCCGTCTCAGGACAGGGCACGACCCCCCGTGTTGCAAGGGCCTTGTAAGGGAAAGTCAAAAGGACTTCTTACCGTTGACGTGGCCCAACCTTGTTGCGCAGCACGCCAATTCCCTCGATCTCCAGCTCCACGATGTCCCCCGGAGCCAGATAGCGGTTCAGCTCAAGCCCGCAACCGCCGCCGACAGTGCCCGAGCCAAAAAATTCGCCTGCGCGAATTTCTTCGTCCCGGCTGACGTGTTCCAGAATACGCCCGAAGCTATGGTGCATCATGTCCGAATTGCCACGGCTCCATTCCTCGCCGTTCACCCGCGCGACCATCTCAAGGCCTGACCCGTCGCCAATCTCGTCCTTGGTCACAATGCAGGGCCCCATCGCATTGGCCGTTTTCCAGTCCTTGCCCTTGGCCGGTCCCAGCCCGCCGGTCATTTCCAGCATCTGATGATCCCGCGCCGAGAAATCGTTGAAGATCAGGAAACCAAAAACGTGGTCTTGCCCCTGCGCGGCGCTGATGTCCTGCCCGCCCTTGCCGGTGATCATGCCAAGCTCCAGCTCGTAATCCAGCCGCGTTTCGCCCTTGGGCCAAAGGATTTCATCCTCGGGTCCGGACACGGAAAACCGGTTGCCCTTGTAATAGATCGGCTGGTCGTACCAGACTTGGGGCAGCGTGACGTCCTCGGGGGAAAGGTCGGGAACCGACGGGGTAAGTTTGGAAATGGTGGCGCGCGCCTGACGCAGATGCATCTCAAAGGTCAAACAGTCGCGCATCTGGACCGGTTCGGGCAAAGGCGCGCGCAGCCGGACCGACGCAAGGTCGATCTTGCTGGCCGAAGCTTGCGCCTTGCGCGCCGCATCCAGCGCGGCGTCGCCGCCCTCGATCAGGGCCAGCATCGACCGAAAGAAGGGGTCTGTCTGCGCGTCCAGCACAGCAATCCGCGTGCCGTCCAGAATGCCGATGGCCTGCGCGCCCGCGCCATTTTCAAAGGTAACCAGTTTCATGCGGGATCTCCAATTTCATCATAAATGTCAGTGACACGCGTGCCCGGGTAATAGGTCGCGCGATAGGCGGGGCGGGCCTGCATCGCAGCCCACCAGCGTTGCATATGCGGCTTGTCCTCCCAGATCTGCGACAGGCCAAGGTCGCGCATCCGGTCGATGGTCGGCACCACGCAGAAATCGGCAAGCGAAAGGTCACCGCACAGCCACGCGCGGTTCGCCAGCGCTGCATCCATACGCGTGACCGTTTCGCGCAACCGCTCGTAACTTTCCCGAAGGCGCGCATCGGAAAACCCGCCTCGGCCCATCTCGCGGTAAAAGGTGCGGCGCAGGGTGCGGGCGTTGGTGTCCTGCTCAAGATCGTCGTCGGTCAGCCCCGCGCGGTGGCGCACGAAAACCTGATTGAAAGACGGGATGCGGATCGCCGCCGTCGGCACCTCTTCGATAAACCGCAGCCACTTTCGCATTTTGGCACGCCCCAGCGGATCGGCGGGTGTCAGCGGCACGTCGGGAAAAACCTCGTCGAGGTATTCCATGATGACCGAGCTGTCCAACACCGCCTGCCCGTCGTGCAACAGCGATGGCACCACCCCGTCGGGGTTGATCGCCAGATAGTCGGGGGTCAGGTGTTCCTTGGTGCGAAAGTCGATCTTCGTGTCGGTGAACGGCAATCCCTTTTCATGCAGGGTCAGGCGGACCTTTTGCGAACAGGTTGAAATGGGGTTGTTCAGAAGCTCCAGCATCAGTGCGCCTTGCCGCAGCCACAGGGCGCATCATGCGGGCAGCTTGCCCCCTTGGAATAGCGCAACATCTGGCGCAGAACATCCTCTTGCGCGGGGTTGACCTTGCCCCCCGACAGATCGCGGTAGATCGTGGCGACATTGGCCACCACCCGTTCACGGTCCAGCCAACTGTCGAAGTTTGCATATCCCACCTCGAACGCCGCCGCACCCCAGTCCAGCCCCGCGTCATAGCACGCCTTGGTTTCGGCCAGAATATGGGTGAAATAGTCGCGCAACCCCTGCACGGCGGATTTGTCCGATACCGCGCCATGCCCCGGCACGATCACATCGACGTCCAGCCCCAGAATATGGTCACAGGCGGCGATCCAATTGCCCACCGGCCCCGCCCACATGATCGGGTGCCCGCCATGAAAGACCAGATCGCCCGTGTAACACACCTTGCTGTCGGGCAGATAGACAATGATATCACCGCGGGTGTGCGCCGGGCCAAGTTCGGTCAACTCGACCCTGCGACCGCCCACGTGCAGCGTCCGCGACCCCTTGAACACCTCGGTCGGCGCGACATGTTCAATATCCGAAAAGTCGAACGTTTTGCCCATGTATTCGTGCAGGAACTCACCGAACACACCATAGGCCCCCGGATTGGCGGCTGCGGCCTTGAAGAACCCCGCAGGGCGTTCCTCCATCTCTTCGCGCGTGGCCTCCGAGGCGATGATCCGGGCACCGCCGACCAGGTGGTTGCCAAAGGTATGGTCGCCGTTCGAGTGGGTGTTGACCAGCACGTCGATCTTGGCCGCCGCCGGTTCTGCCTTGGCATAGGCGTCCAGCATGTCCTGTGTCAGCGCGCCGGTGAACAGCGTGTCGACAACCAAGGTCTGCCCGTCTTCGCCAACGATCAGGCCCGAGTTGCTCCAGCCCCAGCTTCCGTCGCCCTGTACCCAGGCATAAAGGCCGTTGCCCAACTCTTGCAGTGTGCGTGTGATGCGCGTGTTCATCTGTGTTCTCCGTTACAGCAGGCCGGTTGCCAGCCACGGCATCGCGACGACAAGAGCCACAAGAAGGACCATCATCAGCGCAAAAGGCGCGGCACCGGCAAAAATATCGTTCAGGGTGATGCGGTCGTCTTCCAGGTTCGCCTTGATGACGAAACAGGCCACGCCCAGCGGTGGCGTCAGCAGCCCCACCTCGACCGCGATGATGGTCAGAATGCCGAACCACACCAGATCCACACCAAACGGCTGGATCACCGGCAGGATCAGCGGCAACAGGATCAGCAGGATCGACGAACTGTCAAGAATTGTGCCCAGCAGGATGATGGCCAGCAGATACAGCACCAGCACCCCGTAAAGGCCCAGCTCCCAACTGGACAGCAGACCGGTCATCGCATTCGGCAATCCGGTCAGCGCCAGCAGACGCGAATACATATGCGCGGCGATGATCAGAAAGGTGATCGACGCGGTCACCTGCCCCACCTCCAGCATGATCTTCCAGATCTCGCGCGCGGTCAGACGCCCCTTGATCAGCGCGATGATCAGCGCGCCCAAGGCCCCGACGCCGCCCGCTTCGGTGGGGGTGAAAAACCCGCCATAGATGCCGCCCAGCACCAGCACGATCAACAGCACGATCGGCGCGGATTTCAAAAGCATCGTGCGCCGGGTCATGATCGGCAGATCAGAATTGTTCGGGTTGCCGGTGAAGCGCGGGAAAAACCGCGCCATCAGCAGGATCGCCACGCAAAAGAACAGCGCAAGGATCAGGCCCGGCACAATGCCCGCCGTGAACAGATCGCCAATGGACACCTCGGCGATGATCCCGAACAGGATCAGCAAAAGCGAGGGCGGGATAAGCATGCCCAGCACCGATGATCCCGCCACGACCCCGACGGAAAAGCGCGGCGTGTACCCCTGACGCACAAGCTCCGGCACGGCGACCTTGGTGAACACCGATGCGCTGGCAATGGACGTGCCGTTGACCGCTGCAAAAACCGCATTGGCAAAAACTGTGGCAATGCCCAGCCCGCCACGGAACCGCCTGAACATCTGGCCCGCCACATCGAACACATCGCGCCCCAACCCGCAGGCCCCGACCAGCACGCCCATCAGGACGAACAGCGGAATAACTCCGAAGGAATAGCGCTCGACCCCGTCCAGCGCGGCCTGGCTCAGCAAGGCGCCGGCCACGACCATTTTGCCTTTCACAAGGAAGACCCCGAAAAAGGACACCGCGATCAGCGCGATGGCCACGTGCATCCCCAACTGGATCAGCACAAGGATGGCGAGGATAGAGTAGATACCGATCTCGACACCGCTCATGATCCGGCCCCCTTGCCAAAGGCCCGAACGGCAAAGCCCAGTGTCAGCATGGCATATTGCGCAAAGGTCAGCGCACAGCCCGCCAGAACACAGACCACAAAAGGCCAGCGCGGCATGGTGAAAATCCCGTAAAGCCCGACAGTCTCATTGCCCTCGATGGACTCAAGGATGCCCGGCGCGATGTAATACAGAAGAATGGCCATCATCAGGGTGCCAACCGCATGGTGCACCACGTCCAGAATGGCGGCCCCCCGGCCCTCGTTCCGGCCCAGCCGGTTCAACAGCATGTCGGATCGCACATTGCGCCCGGCGGCTGTGGCCTTGGGCAGTTGCAAAAACACGATGGCAACAATCATGGCACTGACAATTTCAGCGGTGGCAGGCACAGGCGTGCCAAAGGCACCCCGCCCGATCACATCGGCATTGATGATCGCCATGATGCCCAAGGTGCCCAGCCCGCCGATCGCGGCCAAGGCCAATGTCATCCGGTTCAGCCACAGGGCCACCGGGCCGCCCGAAAAATCGGGCGGCGCGCGCATGTCATCTGTATCGGTCACTTTGCGGCCCAGTCCCGTGCGTGGGTGATCCCCGCTTCTTTCGACAGGCGCATATAGGTTTCCAGAACCTCGGTTCCGGGCTTGCCCTGCGCGTCCAGTGCATCCGCCCATTCGCGGGCGATGTTGGGCAGTTTTTGCGCATAGGCCGCGCGCTGTTCGTCGCTCAGCTCGCTGATGATCGCACCGCCGTCGACGGACTGTTGCAACGACGCAGCCCCGCCATCGCGATAGCTTTCTGCGGCGATGTCACGGTATTCGTCAGCGACCTCCTGAATCACCTGCTGCACGTCCTCGGGCAGGCTGTTCCATGTGTCCAGATTGACCGTCAACGCCGAGGCATATTGCGCACCGAAGTTGATCTTGGTGATATAGGGGGCGACCTCGTAGAACTTGTAGGGGGCGATGACTGACTCAAAGGTCATGATCCCGTCATAAAGGCCGGTGGACATCGAATTGTAGAAATCCGGCAGCGCCCCTGCGACTGGGGTTGCATCCACACCCTTCAGCCAGTTCAGCGCCAGACCGGCGGTGCCGATCTTGTGGCCGTTCAAATCGTCGATTGTCTCGATGGGGAATTTGGTCACGAAATGGTAGGTGTCGATGCCGACCGGAGCCAGAACCATCTGGCCATTGTCAGCCCATGCTTCGTTCATCGCGGGGATTTCAGCGTAAAGCTGGTCAATCACCCCCATCAGCTTGATCAGATCATCGGTGCCAAAAGGCGTAAGATAGGTGATCTGGTCCAGCGGCAGCTTGTCGCCTTCGAACAGTTGCGGGACATACCCGAATTCGGCCACTCCGCTTTCCACGGCCTCCAGCACACCTGTCGGGGGGGCCACGGCCCCGGCATAGGCTTCTGTCCAGTTGATCGTGTGGCCCAGTTCGGCCACGCGTCTGGACACTTCGGGCACAAAATGGGTGCTGATGGCGCTGACGCCCTTGGTCAGCGGCGGGTGGCCCGCGATGATCGTGAAATTCCACGTCTCGGCGCTGACGGGCAATGCACCCAGCAGCAGTGCGCCCGCAAGTGCGGTCGTTGTATATTTGGTCATGTGTCCTCCTCCCTGAGGTTTGTTTAGCCACTTGTGTGGCTCTTGGTGTGTCGCGCTGCCCTCTCCCGTGGGTCAGTCTTTCATATCTCCATGCGGTGCAGGGCCGCGTCCAAAGCTGTCGACCAGAAAGGCAATCAGCTGGGCGCGGAATTCTGTGCGGTCTTCGGGATGAACCAATCCTTCGGACAACTGCGCCATGCGACCGTCCTCTGACTGGTCCGAAAGGCTCATCATCACGGCGCCAACCATCAGGTGATAACGCCAGTGGATTTCGGCCTCTGACAGGTGCGACGCCGCGCGGCGCATCATTGCCATGTAGGTCACCGCGAAATCGTCCAGTTCCTCGCGGACGATCTGGCGGGTCCATTCGGTGGGACGGACACGGTGCTGCAAGACGAAATGCGCCAGCAGAATGCCAGTGCGCGGAGAGTCCTCGTTCACGTAGGCATCGACAAAAGCTTCCACGACTTCCCCGATGCGCGGGGCCCTGCCCTCTTCCAGGGCCTGCGCGTCGATCCGCGCCATGTAGTCAAGCCTGCGCTGAACCGTCCGGCGGGCAACATCACGAAACACGACAAGCATCAGATTGTCCTTGTTGCCAAAGTGATAGTTGATCGCGGCCATGTTCACCTTTGCCCGCTCTGCCAAAGCGCGGGTGGTCACCCCGTCTATGCCGTTCGTCGCATACATATCCTCGGCTGCGTCGCGGATCGCCGCGCGGGTGGTGCCGCCAAGGGAAAGAGATTCGAGTTTTGTCATATTTCAAACGTATGTTTGAAACATATGTTTGGCAAGAGTTTTTGACATCGAGCTGGACCGTGAAGACACGACAAGGACATGGCGCGCGTCGGATGGCAGCAGCCTGTTGAAGACGACCGGTTCGGGCTTGGGCAGTGCCGGCTTTTACGACGCCGTGCCGAAGCATAAGGTTTTTGGGAAAAGGGAACGTCACGCTTCAGGCTTCCGTGGCGCAACACCATCGCGGAAATCTGAAAATAAACCTGGTGATTGGCCGGTAGCATAATGTCGCACCTCGCGGCTCTGTTGCGTTTTGTACGCATCTGCCCCGAATATGTACGACATCGGCCAAACCGGCCCGAAACCGCCCTGTCGGCCGCCGTTGTCTTGTACCGGACGGGTCGGAATATGTACGCATTCCCCCCGAAAGCGCGGCGTTCCGCGTCCCGTTAACCCGCCGTGCGCCCCGTTAGATCAGCGGCCAAAGACGGCGCCCACGGTGGAACCGACAGGGCTTTGGTGAGCGTTTCAAAAGCCCGCAGGGACGTGGTTTTGATGATGCCGTGGCCTGCCCCGTCGCTGACCTTTCTTGGGCTGGCGATGTTAACGTGACAATCGCCGAGAATGGGGCGTAAGCCCCTGCGCATCAGCGGTTTTTCGAAAAGCGACTTTCCAGTGGTTTCAGGAACAAACGGTCGGTTGCGCCGAAAATCAGGACGATCACCACGCAGCAGGCAAAAACCATATTTGCGTCTGACACCGACTGCGAGCGGGACAATTGGAACCCCAACCCGGAAGACGCCCCGAAAAGTTCCGCGACCAGCGCGATCTTCCAGCAGATGCCACAGGCCACACGCAGACCCGAGGCAACGAAGGGGGCGACCAGCGGCAGTGACAACAACCGGAACCGGCGCCACCGCATCCGCGTCAGGCTATGGCCCAGCTCGTCCATCTCGGGGTCGATCTGTCGGAAGCCTGACAGCGCGCTGATCAGGCAGAACGGCAGAATGATCGCCACCTGTACGAAGATCACCGTCGGTGTGGATATCTGGAACCAGATCACGCCCAGGATGGCCCAGCCGACGGATGGGAAGGCATTGAAAAAGGTAAGAATTCTACGCTCTACCGTTTCGTCCATGATGGGGAAGCGCCGGACGACAGATGCAATCAGCAACGCCAGGGTCATGGCCAGAACGACCGAAATCACGACACGCACAAAGCTGACGCCGACGTGGGCCAGCAACGCGGGTTCCACGAAAAAACGCAGGGTGGATTTCGCGACCTCGACCGGGCCGGGCAGGACATAATCCGGCAAACCCTGGGCCAGCCATCCCCATCCCAGAAGCAACGCGGCGGTGCCCGCAACGGCGACGGTGCGCTGGGCACCGAGTGAGGCAGTCTGTTCATGCACGGGCGTATCTCCGGTCAAGGCGACGCTGCACCGGGCGGAACAGCACCTGTTCGCACAGCACAACAAAAATCAAGATAAAGGCGATCACGGCAAAGATCGTTTCGGTATCGAACTCCTGCCGTGCAATATTGAGGATATAGCCAAGCCCGCCGTTGCCACCAAAAAGCTCGGCGGTCAGGACGACCTTCCATGACACGCCAAAACTCATCCTGAGGGCGGCGAAAAAATACGGAAGCAGCAGCGGCAAGATGATATGGATAAACCGGCGATAGGCCGAGCGGCTGAAGCTGAGACCCATTTCCATCATATCGCCGTCCAGTTCCTGCAAGCCCGTGCGCACGTTGATTGCGGTCAGCGGGATCAGGATCATCGTCACTGCGAAAATCACGGTTGTATCATCCAGACCAAACCACAGCAGCGCAAGAAACAGCCACCCGATGCCTGAAAAGGAATTCAGGAACGGGGTCATGACACCGTCGATCAGCATGCGCGTCACGGGCACGAAGCGCGCGGTCAGTGCAAGAGCGCTGCCAAGCAGGAATGACAGCGCTATGGCCGTGCCAATGTGAAAGATCGAGATTCCGATCTGCGTCAGCAAATAGCTGTCGGACAGAAAGTCGATCATTCGCGACGCCACCAGCACCGGCCCCGGCACCTGATAGGGCGGCACGATCTGGGCATAGCCCCACCACGCCACCAGGGCGAAGACCGTGAAAATATGTGCGATCCACCTGCCGTAGTGCCGCGCCCTGGATGGGCGCGGCATTACGGCATCGGGCAACGCGGCGTCAGCAGAGCCCGCTCCTTGCATCAGTTGCTCTCCGGCGTCCAAATCATGGTTTCAATCGGCGGATAGCTTTCCAGTGCACCGATCTTGATGGCTCCGTCCCACATGTAGGTCAGCGCTTCGATGTCTTGCGGCAGCAGGTCGCCCGGGAAATCCGAGAACTTGGTGAACCAGGTATCGAAGAACGCAGGATCTACGTCATAGGCCTTGCCGACAGCCGTATAGACTTCATCAGAGTGCGCTAGCGCATAGGCCCGGCTCTCCTGTATCATGCGCAGGAATTCCTTGTAGGCCTCGGGGTTGGCGTTCAGCTTGTCCTCGTAGCCAGCCAGCACGGCCGATACCATTTGCAGCTTCGACTTTTCCAGAAGCGCTGTCATGGTCTCTACGGTTGGAACAAAGTCACCGTCTTGGGCGGCCTTGAAGGCTTGCAGATGGATCAGGGTCGCGGCATCGACCTTGCCGGTCGCCAGGGCCGCAGGCATTGCGGGTGCCGGCATCTCGACAAAGTCGATGTCACCGCCCTGAAGCGATACATCCAGTCCAAACACGTCGGCCAGGGCGATCCGCACAAGTGTTATGCCCGAAGAGCCCAGCGAATAAACGGCGACCTTCTTGCCCTTCAGGTCCTCTACGGACTTGATCGGGCTGTCCTTGGTCGTCCAGATGGCAGACCCCTCACCCGTGGTGCTTGAGCGCAGGCCGGCTGCGATGATGCGCAGCGGCAAACCGCGTTCAACCGCGCGCGGGATGCCCATACCTGCCGTCATCACCACGTCATAGGTGCGTGCAGAAGTGGACTGAATAAGGGCGGGGATTTCCATCGCCGTCGCCTCGAGCTCGATCAAGTCCGACGTTACCTTGCCGTTGTTGATCGCCCACATCGCCGCTTCGATAGAGGGGTCGGCCAAGTGGGCGAACGTTATGGTGTCTTTGGCCCACGCCGGCATGGCCATCGTCATGGCAAGGATAGCGGCTGATACTTTTTTCAAGTTTATTTTCATTTTTGTTCTCCCGTTGGTTGGTTTTGATTGGTGTCTGGTTCAGCCCGCCAGAGCGGCATCAGCCCCTTCGAGGCGGTCGAATATGCTGACAAGGTGCTGGCGCAATTGCACCAGTTCTGGCGATGCATCGGGGTCGCGGGGGCGCGGGGCATCCACGGCGACAATCTCTTCGACTTGGGTCGGTTTCTTGGACAACACCACGATCCTGTCGGCGAGGAACAAAGCCTCGTCGATGTCATGGGTGACGAAAAGCACAGTCTTGCGCGTCTCGGCCCAAAGATCGACCATCTGCTGGCGCAGCCGATGGCGGGTGGTGTGGTCGAGCGCCGAGAAAGGCTCATCCATCAGGATGATCTGCGGATCGAGTGCCAGCGCCCGCGCGATCGACACGCGCTGCTTTTCGCCACCCGACAGCATTACGGGCATTTTCTGCGCATCCGCACCCAGCCCCACCTTGTCCAGCTCCCGCTGCGCGCGCTCCAGCCGGTCAGCTTTGCTGATCTCGGGGTGGCGCATTTCCAGTCCGAAAGCCGCATTCTCAAGGGTGGTCCGCCATGGCAGGAGGCGCGGCGACTGGAAGACAAATGCCGTTTGGTTCCAAGCCTGTGCCGGTGTCATACCCGCAACCTGCACGTCCCCTTCCTGCATCGGCAACAAATCCCCGATCAGGCGCAGCGATGTCGACTTGCCGCAGCCCGAGGGGCCCAGCAGACAAACGAACTCGCCTGCTCCGACGTCAAAGGAGATATCGCGGTAAATTTCGCTGCCGCCCAAGACAAGACGCGTCTTGGAAAAGGAAATTGCCGGATTGGTGTTCATGCTATCGCTCCCGTTTCTTTCGATCGAGGATGGCGGGAGCGACTGAACCGGTCAACGACGACACATGGCGAGGTCGGCTTGCTGGGCCCTTCGTTCAGAGCGCACGCTGAGCCAAGGGGCTTGCGCCGAATCTTTTTTCCTGCAATCTTTTTAAGCTTAAAGTTTTTTCCGGGCGGGCGTCGGTGGGGCTATATTGTCGTAATGCTCAATTTTGGTCCGCTGGTTAAAGTACTCCAGGATCATCTCCATAAACCGTCTTGCTGCTGCCGTCAGGGTCCGTCCGCTTGGGTAGATCGCATACAGAACGGCAGGCGGCGGGGCCCAGTCCGGCAGGACATGCACCAGATCCCCGCGTGCAATTTCATCCTCTACCAACCTGCGTGACACGGCACCGATACCCGCACCGCGCCGCACGGCTGTGTGCAAGGCTGAAAGCTGCAATGTACTGAGAGTGGGATCATATCGGTGGGTATAGCTTCGGTCCTCTTTCGTCAGCCTCCAGGACCAGGGGCTGGTCTTGGGTCCAAACCCGATGCAGGGCAGCCCACGCAAGGCCTGCGGCTCCTCGGGAAGGCGGCGGTCCTTTAAAACCTCAGGATGTGCCGCCAAAATGAAAGGGTTAGAGAACAGACGCCGCGCGATAATATCAACATCCGGCAGCGGGTCGAAGGCGAAGTTGAACACCAGATCCGCGGCCACACTGCGCGGGTCCAGCAGGCCGGTCGAGGCTTCGAGATGCAGTTGCACCTGCGGTTCCTGCCTGACGAATTCAGCGGCCATCGGCTCGATCAGGTAGTGGCCCGTCGAGGGCGGATAGATGATGTGCAGAAATCCTGTCGGCCGCTCCCGGCGCATATCGGCAAAATCGAATATGTGGTCGGCGTCCTCGACCAATTGCGCGCAGCGGACGTGCAGCTCGTGTCCGAAATTGGTCAGCGTCATACCCTTGGAACGGCGGTGGAACAGCAACGACCCAAGCCGCTTTTCAAGGTCGGCAACACGTCTTGCGACGGTAGATTTCGGTATTCGCAGGGCGCGCGACGCGGCCGAAATACCGCCAAGATCCACCACCTGCCGAAAGAGGTACATATCGTCAAGACCTTGCATTTCACCGTCCCATTTTTGGTACACTGGTTTGTCAATCTTGGATCAAGCATGACGCACACAGGGTGTTAAATAAACAGCAGATATAAAAACTATGGAGATTGGACGCATGGCGGATACTATTTTTAAGACCAAGAATGGGCCGGTACGCGCCCTTGACCAAGACAAGACGGTACGGGTCACCCGCCTGCGCTACGCCAAGCCGCCCGTCGGCAAACGCCGCTTTGCGCTGCCCGAGCCGGTCGAACCCTGGGCAGACACGCTTGATTGTAGCGGTGTCATGTCCCCTGTCCCCCCTCAACTTCCGTCGCGCCTTGCCAAGGTGATGGGCAACTATCCGACAGAGCAAGACGAGGACTGCTTGCACCTGGACATCTGGCTGCCCTCGGACCGGACAGGCCCACTGCCTGTGCTGGCCTTTTTGCATGGTGGCGCCTTTATGACCGGTGGCGGTGGCATGAGCTGCTATGACGGGTCCGCCCTTGCTGCGCGCGAAGGGCTGGTTGTTGTTAATGTCAGTTACCGCTTGGGTGCCTTGGGCTTCCTGCCGATCAAAGGGGTCGCCCCGGCCAACCTTGGTCTGAGAGACCAGGAACTCGCGCTTCGTTTCATCCGCGCCTGCATCAGCGACTTTGGCGGCGATGCGGACAATATCACAGTCTGCGGCCAGTCTGCGGGTGCCTATTCGATTCAGGCCCTACAGACTCTGCCCAATGCAGCCCAACTGTTCGACAAGGCCATTATCATGTCCTCGCCGATGGGGCTGGTGGCGCTGCACGCCGACCAGCGCGCGCCCGTCGCCGAAGCTTTCCTCGACGGCCTTGGCACCCGCGACCCTGACGCAATCCGTCGACTGCCGGCAGAGGCGATCCTGAAAGGACAGGTCGCGGTGCTGCAATCGCTGGCAAACCAGCCCGACAATGTTGCACCACCCTTCATGCCGATTCTGGACGACTGGTTAACAACCGATCCGGTCAGGGTCGAAGCGGCCAAGGCCGCGACCTGGTGCCCGATGATCATCGGGGTTACCCGCGAAGAACATGCTGCGTTCCATTTCGAGGACGCCGCTTTTGCAGAACGCGCAACTCAGCTTTTGCCGCAGCGTTTCCAAGAGCGTTACGGAGAACAGGCCGAAGCGGAACTTGCCCGCGCACGCGCCACCCGCCACCCGTCTACGGACGCCGACGTGCTGTGCGACTTTGGTTCGAGATCGCGTTTTGTCTTTGGCACCTTTGATTACATCGAGGCCGCGGGCGCAAATGTCTGGGCCTATCTGTTCTCGTGGCAGTCGCCGAACCCGCATATCGGGGCGTGCCATTGCATCGACCTGCCGTTTCTTTTCGGCAATCTGGACGATTGGGACAACGCGCCGATGTTGAAGGGCGCCCGGGCCAGCGAGATGGCGGGGGTCGCGGAAATCTTTGGCGGCAGTTTTGCCGCATTTGCGCGATCGGGGACACCCGAGGCCGGCACAGCGATCAACTGGCCGACGTTCTCTGACGGACGGGCCTATTGCAATTTTGACCGGCGCGTCACGGTTCCGGCGCTGCGGAGGGGCGACTACCCCTGTTAGCAAACGGCGTTTCTCATACGGGTATCGCCAAGGTGTTGGACTGCTCTCGCGGATAGGAAAAACGTCCTTGCGGTCACCGCGGGTAATGTGGTGGACAAAACCACGGCTTGGCCCGGCCATCCGCCGGGTTGCGATGACGTCCGCAGTGCGGACTGCGCGACCGGTAGCTGCCTTTGCAGGTCTTTGAATGACGCTGGTGCCGCGAAAATCTGCTAAGGTGGCAAGGTTCACTCAATGCAGGTCCTGCGCAATGTTCATGCAGCAATTGAGAGGATCGTTCGTTCTTCGGTGCGCGATTGCTTCATTCCGCTTGAGAGACACTTTCGAAAGCGATCGCAAAAGAAGGTCAGGCGTTTCGCCGCAAAAGCAGCGGGACCAGAACGACAAGGACCACGATCCGGGCAAAATGGTGAATGGCGACAAAGGCCGGATCGTAGCCCAGCGCAAGTCCGATGGCCGCCATCGCCTCGACCCCGCCAGGCGCATAGGCAATCCAGATCTGTCCCCATGACAGCCCGGTGACAAGCGCCGCGACACTGGCAAAGGCCAGCGACACCGCAAGGTTCGTGGCAATCAGGGCCGCACCTGGACGCCCCAGCGCCAGCAGCGCGCGGGGTGAGATCGACGTCAGGCGCGTGCCGACGGCGGTGCCGGTCACGACGAAGGCCGCGAAGATCGCCCATGACGGCGCGGGCCCGTGGGCGAGATCGGCCACATGGGCCACCGCGCTCAGGATCATGCCGACCAGCAGGCAGGCCGCAGGCACCTTGAACCGCGCCGCGGGGAGCCCGATGCACAGCGTCGCCACCAGCAACAGGATCAGCGCCGCCGCATTCATCGCGGCGGGATACGCGATGCCGCCTGTGTCCGCATCCAGCGCAGAGGCCAGCGGCGGCACCACGGCGACAAGCACCAGCAGGCGCATGACCTGCAAGATGGTGATGGTGGTGACATTGCCGTGACCGTCCAGCGCGATGGCGATGGCATTGGACATCGTGCCGGGTGAACTGGCGAGAAACGCCGTCTCTGCATCCATGCCGAAACCGCGCCGCAGCAGCGCGGCGCCGATAAGAAGCGTGGCGACCAGTGACAGGGTCAGCAGAAACAGGCTGACGGACCACGATCCCACCTGCGCCAGCGCATCCGCCTGCACCCCCGCGCCCAGCGAGATGCCGATGATCCCGAAGGCGACGTCGCGCAGCCGCTGTGGCATGGTCAGGCGCAGGCCCAGCGTCGCGGCGCAGGCGACCGCAACGCTTGACCCGATCAGGCCCGCCGCCGGCAAACCGACCAAGGCGGCGCCCGTGGCACCGCCCAAACCGATCAGCAGCGCCGTCGACGTCGTCTTGGCCGTGTCTTTCATCGTCACTTGTCCGTCGTTCGGTCACACGCCCCGGCCTGCCGTCACGGCGGCCGGGGCGCAAGGGTCAGACGTCGCCTTCGGCCATGTTGCGGGCCCGGCGGCCCAGCCAGATCGGCAGCGCCACGACCAGCAACGCCAGCGCGTAAAGCAGGACGCTCTTCCAGTTTTCGACCAGGATCATCCAGTCGCCCCCCGAGATCGACAGCGCACGGCGCAGGTTGCCCTCGAACAGGCCCCCCAGAACAAAGCCGAGGATTACGGGCGCCAGCGAAAACTCCATCTTGCGCAGGAACCAACCGAAGATGCCAAGCCATGTAATCATCAACAGATCGAACGGGTTGCCGACGATGGAATAGATGCCCACGAAGGCGAGGATCGCGATCAGCGGCGTCAGGTAATGCTGCGGGATCGTCAGCATCCGGGCAAACAGCCCCACCAGCGGCAGATTGATGATCAACAGCGCGACATTCCCGATATACATCGACGCGACCAGACCCCAGGCAATCTCGGGCTGCTGTGTGAACAACAGGGGACCGGGCTGAATGTTGAACATCAGCAGGGCCCCCAGCAGTATCGCCGTCGTGCCCGAGCCGGGGATGCCCAGCGTCAGCATCGGCACCATGGCACCGCCAGCGGCCGCGTTGTTGGCCGCCTCGGGGGCCGCCAGACCTCGCACGTCCCCGGTGCCGAAGGTTCTTTGCCCTTCCGCACCCGCCATCCGCTTTTCCGTGCCGTAGGCAACGGCGGACGCAACCGAGGCACCTGTGCCCGGCAGAACCCCGATGAAGAAGCCGATCAGCGAACAGCGCAGGATCGTCCATTTCGTCTTGACCAGATCTGCCCAGCGGACAAAGCTCTTGTCGACCGGCAGGGTCTTGAGCTTGCCGCTGACCTGCTGCTCGACAAGATGCAGCAGTTCGGCCATGCCAAACAGGCCCACAACCACGATCAGAAAGTCGATACCCGCCAGAATGTCGGGCAGACCGAAGGTATAGCGCGCAACCCCGGTGTTGCTGTCAATTCCGATGGTCGCCAGCATCAGGCCGATCAGTGCGCCCAGCAGCGTCTTGACCGTGCTCTTGCCCACTAGAGAGGCAAGCGAGGCGAAGGCGAAGACCATAAGGGCCACATAATTGGCCGGGCTGAAGGTGACAGCGAATTTTGCCAGCAGCGGACCAAAGAGGGACATCAGCACAACGGCAATCGTGCCGCCGATAAAACTTGCCACCGCCGACAGCGACAGCGCGCGTCCGGCCTCGCCGTTCCGGGCCATCGGGTGACCATCCAGCGTGGTCATCACCGCCCCGGAATCGCCCGGTACGTTCAGCAGGATCGACGAGATCCGTCCGCCGTATTCTGCCCCGTAGTAGATGCCCGCCAGCAGGATCAGTGCGCTTTCCGGCGGAAAGCCAAGGCCGTAGGCGATCGGCAACAGGATTGCCACGCCATTGATCGGGCCAAGCCCCGGCAGGGCGCCGATCAGCGTGCCGGCAAAACAGCCCAGCAGGACCAGCATCAGGTTGAAGGGCATAAGCGCGACACCGAAACCGGTCGCGAGCCCCGAAAGGACTTCGCCCATCAGATCGTTCCTTCAGTATGAGAATAAGCCTGCGACAGCATTTCTGCGTCCGGCAGGTTCAGATCGAGAATTTCGACGCACAAGACCCAGCCCAGCACGCCAGCAGCCAGACCGAACAGACCCGACCGGATCCACGTCGCGCCCAGCATCCGCGCCACGACCGCGCCGAACAGAATGGTCGAGATTATAAAGCCAAGCGGCTCGTAAAGCTCTGCGTAGGCGAACAGCAGGACCACCATCGCGCCCATGCGGAACCACGTCCTGCCCGCGACATGCAGGCTGTCGACATCGGGTTTCCTCAGGATACCCAAGATACACAGCACCGCCACGACAGACAGGATCTGAGGCCAGCTTTCCGGGCCGAGCGGGTCATATTGGAACGGAGCCTTGATGATGGTGAACGCGATGAACCCGTAGGCCAGCGTGACCAGCAACAGAAGGCCGGCGAAAATCCGGTCAGCCATGGCAGCACCTTTGAGCAGGAAATTCAGGAAAGGGACGGCACCCCTCGCGGGCACCGTCCCAACGTATGCTTACTTCTGGATCAGACCGGCTTCGGTCGCGATCTCGCGCAGGGTCGCCATGTTGGTGTCGACACGGGCTTTCAGCTCGTCACCCGCAAGGTTCAGCGGCAAAAGGCCTTTTTCGGTCTGCGTTTGCTCCCACTCGGGGGTGGCATAGGCCGCCTTGAACGCATCGACCCACGTGTTGTAGTCTGCGTCCGATACATCCTTGCCCATGTAGAAGCCGCGCATGATCGTCCACTCGACGTCAAAGCCCTGTTCTTTCGCCGTTGGAACCTCGGCAAAGGCGCCGTCAAGCCGCTCGTCCGACATCACGGCCAGCATGCGCATGTCGCCCGCTTCCATGTGCGACGCCATTTCGCCGACGTCGCCGGTGTAGACCTCGATCGACCCGCCCAGAAGCGCCGCAATCGCGTCGCCGCCGCCGTCGAAGGCGACATAGCGCATGGCCATCGGGGACGCGCCGGTTTCACGTACGAGAAGCGCGGCCTTCATCCAGTCCTGCGACCCGACAGAGCCACCGGCACCGACCACGATGGCAGATGGGTCGGCACCCAGATCGGTCATCAGTTGCTCGAGCGTGGTGTACTTGCTGTCGGCCTTCACGACGACCGCGCCGAAATCCGCACCGGCGGTGCCAACCCAGCGAACGTCGTTTTCGTCAAAAGCACCGTATTTGCCGGTCGCGATGTTCAGCAGCGATCCGGTTGAAAACGCGACGATGGCGTTGGCGTCGTCCGTGCGCGTGGTGTTGAACAGGTTGTAAGCCACGGCACCGATCCCGCCGGGCATGAAGGTGACTTGCATCGGGTCGGCGAATTGCGCGGCAAGGCCGGTCTGCGCGACGCGGCAGGTCAGGTCGAAGCCACCGCCGGGGTTGGCCGGTGCGACACATTCGGGGCTGTCGACTTCGGCGGCAGCGAAGTTCGGCAGTGTCAGGCTGGCGGCCAGCAGTGCGGCGGCGCAAAAACGGGTCCTGGTCATCGGGGTCTCCTCCCATTGAGACGTGTTTAACGGGACGCAAGGGCGCCCTCGGCCTTGTCCTAACGTTTCAGTCTGTCGCTCTGCTGTGGCGTGGCTTTCGCGATCCTGACGCCTTCCTGACCCGAGGCTGACACGCGTTGCCAAGGCTATCCACGGCGCCCGCAAGCCTGTAGATTGCCGGCATGCGGATGCTTTTGGTGGAAGACAACGACGACCTAGCCGAAACGATCATTGATCGCCTTCGGTCCGAAGGTCATTCCATTGACCGCGAATCCGACGGCGATCAGGCGAACAGCCTGCTGCGGCACGCGCAGTTCGATATCGTGCTGCTTGACATCAATCTGCCCGGGCGCAGCGGCTACGAGGTCCTGCGGTCCCTGCGCGCCCGCGACGATACCACACCCGTCATCATCCTGACGGCGCGCAGCCAGATCGACGACCGGGTTCTGGGACTGGATGCCGGGGCCGACGATTACATGGTCAAACCGGTGGATTTCCGCGAGCTTTCCGCACGCTGCCGCGTGCTGGCCCGTCGCAGGGCGGGAAACGCCAGCAACGTCTTTACAGCCGGGGATCTGGTGTTCGACCGCGCGGCCAAGCGGGCCACCGTGCGGGGGATGGATGTGGAACTGCGCGCCCGCGAGATCCAGTTGCTTGAAATCCTGATCGGAAACCTCGGCCGGATGCTGACCAAGGAGGAAGTCGCCGACAAGCTCTACAGCTTCGACGAGGCACCAAGCCTGAATGCCGTTGAACAGATCGTCGCACGGCTGCGCAAGAAGCTGGAAGGCACGCCACTGGTGGTCAAGACGGCGCGCGGGCTGGGATACATGGCCTATGTCTCTGAAGACTGATCGCACCTATTCGTTGCAACGCCGCCTGCTGGCCTCCATGGCGCTGGGGTTCGTTGCGCTGCTGCTGATCATCTCGGTCCTGCTGTGGAACTATGCCCGCGACGCATCAAACCGCACCTATGACCTGCTGCTGGCGGGGGCGGCGCTGGCGGTTCTGGACCGGGTGTCGTCGGGGCCGTCGGGCATTTCCGTCGATCTGCCCTATTCCGCGATGGAGATCCTCGGCCTTGCCCCCGAGGATCGTGTCACCTACCGCGTCTTCTCAAGCCGGGACGGAGAGATCACAGGCACCCCTGACCTGCCGGTTCCCCGCGATACCGTGCTCAGTGCCATTCCCACGTTTTACGATGCCGATCTGGATGCGCCGTTCCGTTTTGTCCAGCAGGGGCGGCAGTTGACCACGCCCACGGGTCGCGTCTGGGTCGGCGTGCAGATCGGCCAGACGCGGACCGGGCGCACGGCACAACAGCAATCGCTGTTCCTCAACGGGATGGCGGGGCTTGCGGTTGTGTCGCTGATCGGGCTTGGCTTCGTCTGGCTTGCGATCCGCGTCGCGCTATCCCCCCTGCGCCAGATGGCAGAGGCCTTGCGGGCACGCGACCCCGCCGACCTGTCGCAGATCGACGGGGCCCCTCCGCGCGAAGTCCGGGGACTGTTCGACGCGATCAACGATTTCATGCGCCGCCTGCGCGCCAACCGCACCCTGACCGAGACCTTCATCGCCGATGTCGCCCACCAGACCCGCACGTCCCTGTCCGCCTTGCAGGGGCAATTGTCGCTGGCGGGCGATGCTGCGACCTTTGACGACATGGCGGCGCGGGTCGGAAAGGCTGACAGTCAGGCACGGCGGACCGTGCGGCTGACCAACCAGTTGCTCGCGCATGCCATGGTCACGCACCGGTCCGACACCGGCACCTTGCGGCCCGTCGCCCTGAAACCCATCGTGACCGAGATGCTGACCGACATGCTGCGCGACAGCGACATGCGCGGTGTCACGGTCACGCTGACCGCCGACAGCATCGTCCCCGGCGATGACCTTGTGCGCGGCGATACGATCTCGATCCGCGAGGCGCTGTCGAATCTGCTGGAAAACGCACGCCGTCATGGACCTGCGGACAACACCATCGACGTGACGCTGGAAACAACCGGCGCGGCCGAGGTGTCGCTGATCGTCGAGGATGCGGGCCCCGGCATCGCCCCCGCCGACCGCGCCCGCGCGACCGAGCGTTTCACCTCGATCGCGCGGGATACCGCCGGGTCCGGCCTTGGTCTGTCTATCGTGCGTGCGGTGGCCGACAGCCACGACGCTCGGCTGGTGCTGGGAACATCGACCGCCGGCGGCCTGCGCGCCGAGCTGCGGTTCCGACGCCTTCTGTCGCAGGCCGCTGCCCGCGCCGTCATGGTCGTGATGATCTTTGGCTGCGCCATTTTCATGGGGCCGACCCCGGCGACAGCCCAAGCGCAGACGACGCTCACGATCGCCAGTGCCACGGACAGTAACGTGATGACGGCATTGATTGCGCGGTTTGAGGACCTGAACCCCGATGTGACGATCAACTATGTCGAATACCAGACCGTGGACCTGCATCAGGCCATCCTGAACGCCGGGCCACAGGAGATGCCCGACGTCGTCATCAGCTCGGCGATGGACCTGCAAGTCGATCTGGTGAACCGGGGGCTTGCACTGCCGCTGGACATTCCCGCCGCCACCCGTCTGCCCGACTGGGCAATCTGGCGGTCGGAGCTGTTCGGCTTCACCTTCGAGCCGGCTGTCATCGTCTACAACGCGGACCTGATTCCGCCGGGCACCTTGCCGCAGGAACATCTGGAGCTGGTCAACTACATCCGCCGCAACGAAGTCGCGTTGGACCGGCAGATTGGCATCTACGACCTGCGCCGATCCGGGATTGGCTATCTGTTCGCAACGCAGGACGTCGTGCAAGGCTTGCAAGCCTCGCGCATGACAGAGGTGCTGACCCGTGCGAACGTCCGCAGCTATTGCTGCACATCCGAGATGATCGCCGCGACAGCGCGTGGCGAACTGGCGCTTGCGGTCAACGTCATCGGGTCCTACGCGCTGGCCGCCGCTGCCCGCGACCCGCGGATCGGCATTCACTTCATGGGCGATTACAACCTTGTCATGTCGAGGACAGGGTTCGTGCCCCGGACGGCGCGTCATCCCGATGCCGGACGCCGCTTTCTGTCTTTCCTGCTGGACGACGGACAGGCGATCCTCGCCGCTCAATCGGACCTGATCCCGATCTTGCCGGTATCAGTCGCAGCCCGGCGTCAACGGGTCGATCTGTCGGAATACGCTGGCAGCTTTCTGCCCATCAAACTTGGGCCGGGCCTTCTCACCTATCTCGACGACCGCAAGAAGGCGAATTTCCTGGAAGGCTGGGATCAGCCGCCCGGACCCTCGAGCATACCGTGATCCTGTGCGCATGGGCGGCGGCCCAAGGTGTTCTCCGATAGGGCGATCCAGTTCTGCCTGACAGCCCAAAGTTTTCATATGCCAGACCATGGGTTTGCGGATCGCATGCGTCCTGACCCTAACAGGCCAGCCGTTCTAGCACGGCTTCGACGTCATCGAGAAAACTGACCCAATCGCCGTCTTCGTCGATGCCATTCATGTGCATGAGGAAGAGCCCCTCGACTGCCAGAAAAGCGACACGCGCGGCCTGCGCGGTCTGCGCGTTTCCGCTAAGCCGGTCGAAGATGCCGCGATACCAGTCGTGTGTTTCGCGTCGATTGACAGGGTTCTCCAGGTAGCTGACCAGCAGTCCCGCCATCTTGGCATTCATCGCCCGCTGCGAGGTCCGCGTCGCCGCAATATAGCGCCTGACGAACGCCACCGGATCGTCATGCGCGGTCTCCCCGAGCAGGGCATCGAACTGGCCGGTCCAGCGGTCGATCAAGCCGTGCACAAGATCATCCTTGCTGGCAAACGCGTATTGCACGCCGCCCTTTGAAATCCCCGCTGCCTGCGCCAACGCCCCGATGGTCAGCGCCGCAGCACCGCCAGCGCGAACGATCTCTTCGGCTTCGTTCAGTAAATCCTCACGCGAGATGCTCGGTTTTCTTCCCATGCGGCCTCCTGATCCGGTCGTTTTGACTTTAAAATCCATACGTATGTATTTATATCGCCAGATGTTATTGAAGCCAAGGTGAAACATGTCCCCCCATCTTCCCGATCCGAAGCGCTGGCTGGTGCTGCTGGCGGTTATGCTGGCCTTCCTGCCGGTGGTGCTGGACATGACCATCCTGCACGTGGCGGTTCCGACCCTCACCCAGGCTCTCGAGGCATCCAATACGCAGGTCCTGTGGATCATCGACATCTATCCGCTGCTCATGGCCGGGCTTCTGGTGCCGATGGGTACTCTTGCAGACAGGGTCGGCAACCGTCGCATCCTTCTAAGCGGGCTCGCGATCTTCGGCCTCGCGTCGGCCTTGGCGGCCTTTGCACCAAATGCGCCCCTCTTGATTGCGACGCGGGTGATGCTGGCGGCTGGCGGGGCAATGATCATGCCTTGCGTGCTTGGCATCATTCGCCGCACCTTCGAGGACGAGACCGAGCGCGGTCTCGCGCTTGGTCTGTGGGGAACGGTCGGCGCGGCGGGTGCCGCCGTGGGACCGCTGATCGGCGGCGCGCTTCTGGGGCATTTCTGGTGGGGGTCCGTCTTCCTGATCAACGTTCCGGTGATGGCAGTCGTCCTGCCCGCCTGCTGGTTCTTGCTGCCTCGGCGGGAAACGATCACCCAGGGGCACTGGCCCATCGGGCAGGCGGTGCTGCTGATCCTGGGCATGATTGCGACCGTTTATGCGATCAAGGCCGGGTTCGCCGCCAAGCAGCCGTTTGCAGTTGTCCTGCTGATCCTGGCCATTGGCACCTGTCTGCTGTTGCTGTTCATCCGCATGCAGCTGCGCAGTGCCGCGCCAATGCTGGATCTTTCGCTGTTCTCGCGCCCGGCCATCGTTGCGGGGATCATTATGGCCATCGTGGCCAGCGGATCGCTGGCAGGGGTCGAGCTGACCCTGGCCCAGGAGCTGCAATATGTGCTTGGCAAGACGCCGCTTCAAGCCGGGGTTTTCTTGATCCCGATCATGGCGGCCGCCGCCCTGGGTGGTCCGGTTGCGGGCTGGCTGTCCGGCCGTTTCGGCCTGAGGGCAGGGCCTGCCTGTCGCTGGTCGTTTCATCGGGCGCGCTCGCGGGTCTCGCGGCCGCAGACTTCCACGATCCCAGCCTGGTCGTGCCAATTCTGCTGGCGGCGCTCGGACTCTCGCTAAGCATCGGGCTCACCGCCTCATCCATCGCCATCATGGGCGCTGCCGAAGCGCATGAGGCCGGCGCCGCAGGCTCGCTCGAAGCGACCGGATACGAGTTGGGCAGTGGTCTGGGCATCACCCTGTTCGGCGTCTTCATGTCGGTGGTCTTCGGGCGCAATCTGTCGCTACCCGAAGGCATACCCGACGTGCTTGCCCAGCAGGCCGCCCTTTCGATCGGCGACGCCTACATCATCGCTCAGCAGGTCGGAGCCGACCAAGAAGCCGCGATCATCGCCGCCGGCAAGGTCGCGTTCTCCGCCACCCATTCGGTTCTGCTGACAACCGCCGCCGTTTTGATGGGCCTGCTGACGATCCTGGTCTACTGTCTTCTGCATCAATCGCGCCCTGTCAGGGCGCGCCATCACTAAGCGCATCAAACCGAAATTCGCACACATCTGCGGCAAGCGATGTCACGCCCTGTTGGTTTTCGTGTCGGGTTGGCCCGCTTTTGCCATTCACTTTTGCAGCCTTTGACCAACTTCTGCTTAGTTTCATGGCCCGCAAAAAACGAAGACACTGTCCTTATCATTGTCGCACACGCGACGTTCCGCTCTGAGGAGGAGAGCCCATGACATTTTCATTCAAACATTCTTTGCGCGCGGCGGCTGCCGCTTGCCTGGTGACCGTATCGACCACGGCACTTTACGCGCAGGACGCATGGCCCACCGGCCCTGTCGAGGTGGTGATGCACACCAAGCCCGGCGGCACGTCCGACATTTTCATCCGTACCCTGGCCGAGTCGCTGGAACCCGCAATCGGCCAGACGATTGTTGTCCAGAACTCTCCCGGCGGTGGCGGTGCCGCGCAAATGGCCAAAGTCCGGTCCGCCAAGCCTGATGGCCTGACGCTGGGCATCAACACGCTGACCCACTTCACAGGCATGGCCACAAACCTAAAAGGCACTTTTGCGCCAGAGGATTTTTCGTGGATCGCAGGCGTACAGGTTGACCCGATCCTGTACTACGTGCGCGAAGACAGCCCCTATAACACCATGGCCGAAGCGGTCGCCGCCGCCAAAGCCAACCCCGGCAGCGTGTCCATCGGCGGTTTTGGTCCTGTTGGCTCCATGCAGAACCTTGGTACGTCGATGATTGAATCGGCCACCGGAACCAAATTCAACTGGATCGGCTACGAATCCACGCCGGACATCACAACCGCGCTTTTGGGCGGGCATATTGACATCGCCGTGTCCAACCTTGGCCCGACCGCGCCGTTTTTTGAATCCGGCCGGATCAAGGGTCTGGGCGTTCTGGGTGACGAACGGCTGGCGGGTGCGCCCGATCTGCCGACGCTTGCCGAGCAAGGCATCGACGTGGACACCAGCTGGGTTCAGGTTCGCGGCGTCTTTGGTCCCAAGGACATGCCGATGGAACTGCAACAGCAGATCGCTGACGCGTTCCATAGTGCAATGGAAGCGGACTCTTATCAGGAATATGCCAAAAGCACCGGGGTCACCGATTCCGACATGGGCCCCGAAGCGTACGCCAAATTCGTCGAGACAATCGGCGCAGTCGCGGTGACACAGTTAACTGCCGCAGGTCTGCTCCAATAAACTCAAGCTTCCGGCCGCACCCATCAATGGTGTGGCCGGGGCTTTTCGTCATGGCGGTCAAAGCAACCGCCAAATGCCTCAGAGGCTTTCCTGATCGACCTGCTCGCGTATCCAGCCCAGAAACCGGGTCAGTGTCTGCGAAGGTTGCGTGGCTTTTGGCCATGTCAGGAAATAGCCCTCGCCGCTGGTGCAGGTTTCAGGGATTGGCGACACAAGGCTGCCGTTCAGCAACTGCCGCTGAACGAACAGTTTGACCGCAATAGCCACCCCGCCGTCCAGTGACGCCGCCTCGTAGGCCAGCGCAGAGCTTTCAAAGCGAATGCCCGGCTCGGTGTCTACATCTGCGCCCACACGCTTGGCCCAGGCCGCCCAGTCTGTCGGACGGGCCATCGAATGCAGCAGGCGCACGCGCGACAGATCGGCGGGCGTTTCAAGCTGGTGTTCACGCTGGTAGTCCGGTGAGCAAATCGGAATCAGCTCGATATCCAGCAGCTTTTCCGAATGCAGCCCGTCCCATACCCCCTTGCCCGCGCGGATCGCTGCATCAAGGTTCTGCGTTTCGAAATCTACCGGCGAAATGGACGACGACAGCCGCACTTCGATCCGGGGAAAGGTGTCGTGGAAATGGGTCAGGCGGGGGATCAGCCAGCGCTGGGAAAAAGTTGTGTAGGACTGGATTGCAAGAATGTCGCGCCGTCCGCGACGCGACACACGGCGGGACGCGTTGGCGATATCGACAAAGGCCCGCGTGATCCCGTCATACAGTTGCTTGCCCTCATCGGTCAGTTCCACCCCGCGATGCATCCGGCGAAACAGGGTGACCCCGAAGTAATCCTCAAGGGTCTTGACCTGACGGCTCACGGCGACCTGGCTTACATTCAATTCTTCTGCCGCCAGCGTCAGACTGCACAAGCGGGCTGCGACCTCGAAAGTACGCAGGGGATTCAGGGGCGGAATTGAGCTTGTCATGAGTGAACTTGTTTCCAGCCCGGGCCTGACCGGAACAATCGGGTGCGGCGGGCATTTTTTGGACCGGGTCCAGTTTACGAGAACCTATCAAATTTTAGGCACACTAGCACGCCTTTGCAGCAGCGCAACGCCACCTCTAAAAGTGGCGTTGCTCTTTCGCTGTGATCAGGCCGCGGCAAGCGCGATAGCAATGCCTTGGCCCACGCCGATACACATGGTTGCCAGCGCCAGCTTGCCATCCGTATTGCGAAGTTCAAGTGCAGCCGATCCTGCAATCCGCGCGCCTGACATGCCCAGCGGATGACCCAGCGCAATTGCCCCGCCGTTGGGGTTCACGCGGGGATCGTCATCGGCGATCCCAAGATCACGCAGCGTGGCAAGCCCCTGCGAAGCAAAGGCTTCGTTCAGTTCGATCACATCCAGTTGGTCCACGTCCAGACCCAGGCGCGCAAGCAGCTTTTTAGAGGCCGGCGCCGGGCCAAACCCCATGATACGCGGGGCGACACCCGCCGTGGCACCGCCCAGAATGCGCGCGATGGGTGTCAGATTGTGGGCTTTCACCGCCTCGGCTGACGCGATGATCAGCGCCGCGGCACCATCATTCACACCGGACGCGTTGCCCGCCGTGACTGACCCACCCGCACGGAAGGGCGCGCGCAACTTTGCCAGCGCCTCTAGTGTGGTATCCGGGCGCAGGTGTTCATCGGTGTCCACGACGACCGGGTCGCCTTTGCGCTGCGGAATGTGGACTGGGACGATTTCCTGGGCAAAGCGTCCGCTGGCCTGCGCCGCACCGGCCCGTTGCTGGGATCGCAATGCAAACAGATCCTGATCCGCGCGCGAGATGCCAAAATCCTCGGCCACATTCTCGGCTGTTTCGGGCATTGAATCAACGCCGTACTGCGCTTTCATCAGCGGATTGACAAAGCGCCAGCCAATCGTGGTGTCATGAATTTCCGCGTGGCGGGAATAGGCGCTGTCGGCTTTTGGCATGACGAAAGGCGCACGCGACATGGATTCGACGCCCCCAGCGATAGCCAGGTCCATCTCGCCTGAACGGATCGCACGGGCGGCGGTTATGATCGCATCCATGCCTGACCCACACAGCCGGTTCATCGTGGTGCCCGGCACAGTCTCGGGCAAGCCTGCCAGCAGCGCAGACATGCGGGCAACATTTCGGTTGTCCTCGCCGGCCTGGTTGGCGCAGCCAAAAATCACCTCATCCACAGCGGCCCAGTCCAGATCATGGCGGTCGATCAAAGCGCGCAGCGGCACCGCCCCCAGATCGTCAGCACGGACCGAGGCCAGCGCCCCGCCAAAGCGGCCAATCGGTGTGCGCACATAGTCACAGATGAAAACGTCGGTCATAGTGGGCTATCCTTGAGAAAATCAGGCGGGCACGGGAAACCCGCGCCCGCGGGTCGTTAGCGCAATACGATCAGGCTGTCGCCCGCGCGCGCGCCCTGCCCTTCAGGCAAGACAAAAACAGGGTTGATTTCGGCCTCGTCCAGCCGGTCATCAAGCGTTTCTGCCATAGCCGAGAATGATATCATCGTATCAATCAGTGCCTCGACATCCGCGACCGGGCTGCCCCGGAACCCTTTCAGCAGGGCGCCCGCCTTGATCTCGTCGATCATCGAGCGGGCGCTGTCCCGGTCCAGTGGGAGAAGCCGGATCGCGACATCCTTGTAAAGTTCAGTGGTCACACCGCCCGCTCCCAACAGGGCATAGGCCCCCAATTGTGGGTCACGGTTAAAGCCAAGGATCATCTCGACCCCGCCTTTGACCATTTCCTGCACCAGAAAGCCGTCGATCCTGCCATCTGTCGCCGCAGTCACGCGGGCCAGCATTGTCTCGCAGGCATTCCCGACATCCGCGGGCGCGATATTCAGCGCGACGCCGCCCACCTCGGACTTGTGCAGGATCTCGTTCGAGAGGATCTTGATGACAACGGGACCGTCAAAATCCTGCGCGGCCTGTGCTGCCTCTGTCGGGGTCTTGGCGGTGACCTCTTTGGTGACCGGCACGCCAAAGCGGGCAAACAGCTTTTTCGCCTCTGCCTCGTTCAACGAACCGGCCGCGATGTCAGAGCAGTCAACGTCGCGGGCGTTCGCGGCGCTGGCGCCCGAGTTGCCGCTGTGCGGCAACAGCCCCTTCAACGCCGAGGCGCAGCTTTCAGGTGCGGCAAAGGCGGGGATGCCGCTGGCGTTCAGGTGTTTGACGATATTGGGCGCGTCCGGGCTGACATAGGCCAGAATTGGCTTGTCGGTCAGTTCCATGGAATCCAGCACCGGCTGGGCCACAAGGTCCGGCTGAGCAATAGACGATGATCCCGCGACAACCACGATGGCGTCAAAGGACGGGCTTTCTGCCAGAATGCGCAGAATTGCACGGAACAGATCCGGGCGCAGGCCCGCCAAGGTCACGTCGATCGGGTTGCGGTCCAGTTCGGCTTCTTTCAGTTCCAACGCGAGCAGCTTGGCGCAGGTTTCCGCGTCGGGTTTGGGCATCTCCAGCCCCATCAAACCGACGTTGTCGGCAACCACAGTTGCGGCCCCGCCTGTCGATGTGACGATGGCCACGCGCGGCCCCTTCATGCGACGCCCCTGCGCAAGGGCTGCCGGAATGTCCAACAGGTCCGCAAAGGTTTGTGCGCGGATCACGCCGAGTTGGTTGAACAGCGCGTCATACACCTCGTCTGCACCTGCCAGTGCTCCGGTGTGCGACACCGCAGATTGCGCGCCGGATTCCGACCGGCCCACCTTGTAGGCCACGATGCTTTTACCCGCCGCGATAACCTTTGACGCTGCTGCGCGAAAGGCATCAACATTGCGGATGGTTTCAAGGTACAAGGCAACAACCTGAGTTGCGTCATCATCTGCAAGTGCTGCGAGGAAATCCGAAACTTCCAGATCAGCCTCGTTGCCTGTGGCAACCAGCTTGGAAAAACCGATGCCGCGGGCCACGGCCCGTGACAGGAGCGATCCCAGAATCCCGCCGGATTGCGACAGCAGGGCAACTGAACCCACGGGAAAGTTGTCGGATTCCATCGCGCCGCTCGCTGTCAGCGGGATACGGTCTGTGATGTTCACCAGACCGATGGTGTTCGGGCCAAGAATACGCATCTCACCCGCCGCTTCGCGCAGTTGTTCCTGACGTGCGCGGCCTTCTTCGCCCGCTTCGCCAAAACCCGAAGCCAGCACGACCGCAGCCTTGGTGCCCTTGGCCGCCAGGTCACGCACCGCTTCAATAACCCGGTTCGCACCGACCAGGATCAGACCAAGATCGGGTGCTTCTGGCAGGTCGATCGCACTGGCATAGCTTTTCAGCCCGGCGATTTCATCATAGCGCGGATTGATCGGATAGATCGTTCCGTCAAACCCCTGAGCCTGCAAATAGGCAATGGGCCGCCCGGTCAACTTGGCCGGATCATTTGATGCGCCAACGACGGCAACGCTGCGCGGGTTCAGGATGGATTTGATGGCAGTCATCGGATCAGTCTCACTTCGATACTTTGTTCAGGAAATCCTCGACGGATTTGCGGTGTTCGGCGGTGGTGTAGCAAACAGCCTGCGCCTGACGTCCCATGGCGAAAATCTCTTCGTCGCTGCGCTCGAAGGTCTTGTCGATGATCTCTTTGGTCAGCGCGACGGCTGTGGCCGACCCGATGGTCAGCTCTTTGGCCCAGGCGTGGGCCTGCGCCAGCAGATCGTCGGCGGGCGCGATGCGGTCGATCATGCCGATGGACAAGGCTTCGTCCGGCTCGACAATCCTGGCCGAGAAAATCAGTTCCTTGGCTTTGGACAAGCCGACCCGGCGCGGCAGGAAATACATGCCGCCGCCATCGGACACGAGACCACGTTTGATAAAGCTCATGGACATCTTCGCGCCTTCGGCGGCGATGATGAAATCACAAGACAGCGCCATATCCAGACCAAGGCCGAAAGCTGCACCGTTCACAGCCGCGATGACCGGCTTGGAGACGCCGTGGATCGCCGCGACACCTTTGTGGGTGCTTTTCTGGCGCTTCCAACCGTTGAACGCGACCTCACCGCTTGGTGCGTCCAGACGGGCGCGCATGCCGCCGATGTCGCCGCCGGAACAAAACCCCTTGCCCGCACCGGTCAGGATAATCGCGCGAACGGACTTGTCCGTATCCGCCGCGGTAAAGGCGCTGATCAACTCGGCGCGCATGTCGTCATTGATGGCGTTGCGCACATCGGGACGGTCCAGCGTGATCGTCGCAATACCATCGTTGTGGGTCACTGAAATGTAGTCAAAAGCGTTCATTGCGCTATCCATGTCTATTGTCCTTTTGTGCGTGGCCGTCAGGCGGCTTGAGAAGTGTGGCGCAAACCCATGGGAAGACGGTCGCCCGTCAGGATGGTCTTGCGCAGTGTGTCCAATGCGTCGGGCGGCAGAACCGGCCCGGCAAGGTCGTCGAATTTTGCAATCAGTTCGTCCCGCGTGACGGGCTGTTCCGGGTCGCCGCGGCGGGTCGGTTGGAACTGTTCGAAATGCCGGCCATCCGTCAGCGTCAGGTGCAACCGCGCCTGACGTTTGCGCGGATAGACAGCGGCCAGATCGTCGGCACGCGCCACTGTGATGCGCGGCATCAGCGAGCGGATCGCGGGATCGGACAGGGCTGTATCCTCGAAGGCGGCCAGCTTGACCTGTCCCAGTATCATCTGGGCAGACAGGCAGTATTGCAGCGAAAAACGCGCCTCCTGTGCAATCTGCGGGTCGGGGCGGTCGCAAATATCCTTGGTCGGGCCATAGCCTTCGACGTGGATTTTCGCGATGTCGTCGGCGGTGAACCCGTGCGCATCGTGCAGGGCAGCCAAAGCGTCGAGCGCAGCAAAAATATGGCCGCAGCAGCCGTGAATCTTGACCGTCATCCGCGTAATCGGAGTCCAGACGCCGGCACCTTCCAGCGCCGAGTGCCAGTCTCCGGTGCCGTCGCTGGTGGCTGCTGCATACCCTTTGGGGCCATGCAAGCTGTCCGGCGCACCGGTTGCCCCGGCAGCGGCGGCATAGGCCGCAAGCAACCCCGCGTCGGCGGCGTGACCGGGGTGCATGGCCTTGACCATGCTTTGCCCCTGCAAGTTCTGTTGGTGCCCGCCTGCAAAACTGGTTGCGATGGCGATGGCATTGGCGATCCCGTCGCGGTCACAGCCCAGCAACACTGCACCGGCAGCCGCAGCCCCCATGGTGCCGACTGTGCCGGTGATATGCCATTTGTCATAATGGCTGGGTTGCAAGGCCATGGCGATCCGGCAGCCAACCTCATAGCCCGCAATCACCGCCCGGTCGAACAGATCGCGGCTGGCCCCGATGTCCTGCGCAACGGCCAGTGCCGCAGCGATTGTGGGCGATCCAGGGTGATAACCGCCATCGCGGAAGATGTCATCGAATTCCACGGTATGGCTGGCTGTCCCGTTGATGAAAGCGGCGCCGCGCGGGCTGATCCTGTGTCCGGTGACATAGCAAACTGCGTTGCCCGATCCCGCCCCCAGATTGCCCGCGGCCAGCAAGGTCGACGGCGGGCGCACGGTGCCGGGGATGGTGGTGGCGAACCAGTCAAGCGTCGCATGACGTACCGCGTCGCGCACGTCGTCTTTCACGGGTTGCGTGGTCCACCCGTGGGCCAGATCAGCAAGGGCCATCAGCGGATTCATTGTGCCACCTCGGGATTGCGGGCCTGCAAGGCAGCTCCGGCGACGCAAAGCGCCTCGATCTCGTCGTCACTCAATCCAAGTTTCCGCAAAATATCTGATGTCTGTGCGCCCACGGGTTGCGGTGCCAGCGTTACCCCTGTTTCGCCGCCGGACATGCGAAAGGCCGCCCCGGTGATCTGTAACCCGTCAACCTGACCGGCAGGATCGGACAGCCGGGTGATCTGGCCGCGGGCCTGCGTCTGCGCGTCTTTCAGCATCTCGCCCATGGTACGGATACGAGAGGCCGGAATTCGACGTTCATTCAGAAAATCCTCCCAAAAGGCGGCGGGCATGGATTCCACGATGGCTGTCAACGCTTCATGCTCCCGCTGGAAATCGTCGATGCGTTCAAAGTTGTTGGATTTCACCAAATCCTCGCGCCCCAATGCGATCCACAGACGGCGTTGCTGGCGCAGGTTCGAAGCGGCAATCATCAGGTCAGTGTCAGCCGCGCGGTACATGCCAAGCGTAGCAAAGGAAAACCGGTTGCCCTTTGCCTTGGGATGTTTGTCCGACCACAGATAATCCGTCGCGTGCGAGGTCAACAGCGTCAGCGCAACCTCCAGCATCGACACGTCGATGAACTGGCCGGTGCCCGTTGTCGCACGCTGGAACAAGGCCGCGCTGATCGCAAAGGCAGCGGTCATCCCTGTCGCATAGTCGACGGCAGGTGCGCCGGACTTCAGCGGCCGGTCGTCACCGTGGCCTGTCAGGTCCATCATGCCCGAAAACGCCTGGATGACATTGTCATAGCCGGTTTGCTCGCGGCGCGGGCCCGTCGCACCGAAGGCCGAGATCGAACAATAGATCAGTTTGGGGTTCAGCTTTGCCATTTCGGCATAGCCCAGACCCAACGCATCAAAAGCGCCGGGGCGGTAGTTCTCGACAAAAACGTCGGCGGTGGCGATCAGGCGCCTCATCGCGTCCCGCCCGCCTTCGGTCTTGAGGTCCAGTGCAAGCGTCCGTTTGCCCGCACCCTGCCCCAGAAAGGCAGTGCCCATGGCGGCATCGACCAACTTGCGGTCAGACCCCTGAAACCGCGCTTGATCGGGGTCATCCGGGGCCTCGACCTTGATGACCTCTGCCCCCAGCAGCGCCATTTGATAACCGGCAAAAGGTCCAGCAAGAACATGGGTCGTATCGACGACTCGCAGACCTGAAAATGCGCCACTCATGAGATAGGTTCCTTGACGTTCGATCAGTAGGATGCCCCGCCACAAAGGTCCGTGGCGGGGCGTTGTTTCAGTTGGAAATCAGACCGGCTTTGGTCAGCTGCTCGGTGGCAACGGTTGTCAGGTTCGCAACGAAAGCCGCATACTCTTCAGGGCCAAAGTCGCTGTCCTCGACACCCGAGGCGCGGGCATATGTCTGGTAGCTGTCAGCCGCCATTGCCTTGTGGATTGCGTCGGCGATCTGTTGTTGCAGGTCCAGCGGCATATCCTTGGGGCCAAAGACGCCACGCACCTGAATCCAGCTTGGATCAACGTCAAAGCCCTGCTCGCCGAAGGTTTCCATATCCGGCAAAGTCGCAAGCCGTTTCGTTCCCAGCACGCCCAGACCTTTCAGACGGTCCGCCTCGAAGAACGACAGCGCCGGGCCGAGGTTCGACACGCCGACATCGACGTGGCCACCAAGGACCGCTGCGATGATGTCGGGGGTAGACTCGAAGGCAACCCAGTTGAACTTCACACCGGCCTGTTCTTCCAACATTGTCATGCCGATGTTCTGCATGGACCCTACGGGACCAAAGCCGCCGATGTTGACCGTACCGTCGTTCTCTTTCGCCAGCGCAACCAGGTCCTTCAGGTTTGTCAGGGCCGAGTCCTTGGCGACGAAGAACATGATGGGATCTTCCTGTGCCAGCGCGATCCACGAAAAGTCGCCGGGTGCGAAAGTGCCCTTGAGGTTGGTCAGCATCCCCGTGAAGTGGGTGACGGTATTGACGCCCAGTGTCAGGCCGTCGGGCGCCGCTGCGCGGACCTTGGCCATCTGTGCAGCGCCGCCGCCGCCGGGTGTGTTAACCACAACGATGGTCTGACCGATGATCGGCTCCAGTTCCTTGGCCAGCGTCCGCGAAAACACGTCAACGCCGCCACCAGGTTTGGTGTGCAGGACAAAGTTGACCGGCCCGCTTGGCTGCCAGGTTTCTTGCGCAGCGGCCGGGCCTGTCAGTCCGATGGCCAGCGTGGCCGCACCGACCAGCCCGAGGGCTGTTTTCTTGAGGGTTGTGAAAGTCATGCTTAGTTCCTCCCTTTGCATGTCGCGGCCGGGTTGAATCCCGCCCATTTTGATTTTCGGTTCTCCCCGAAGCGGGGGTGGTACAGGCCGCCCGATCCGGGCGACCCGGTCCTCAGGCCTTGCCAATCGCGATCCGACGACGGCGGCGGGCCCGCAATGCAGCCACACCGGGCAAGGCAAAGGCCAGAACTGCGACCAGAAGCAGCAGCACGGTCAGCGGCGACGTGTAGAAGATGTCCCATTCGCCCTGGTTCGAGATCAGTGCACGACGGAAGTTCGTCTCCATCAGCTCACCCAGCACGAGGGCCAGAATGATGGGGGCCAGCGGGATACCCATCTTGCGCAGCACGTACCCAAGAATGCCGAAGAAGGTCATGACCTGAACCGGAAACATCGTGGTTTCCGAGGCATAGGCACCGACGTAGCAGATACCGCCGACGATCGCCGCAATGGCGGGGCGCGGGATGTTGGCAACCTGCGCCCAGACCCGGGCACCGGCCAGACCGATGAACACCATGACCGGCACGCCGACGAACAGCGATGCAAACACGGTATAGGGGATCTCGGGCGTGCGGGTGAACAACAAGGGGCCGGGCTGAATGCCCTGTACCATCAGCGCACCGATCATGACGGCAGTGGTCGCAGACCCCGGAATACCCAGCGCCAGCAGCGGCGCCAGCGCACCGGCAACCGCTGCGTTGTTCGCGGCTTCTGACGATGCGACGCCTTCCAGTGACCCGTTGCCGAACTTCTCGGGTGCCTTTGAAAACCGTTTCGTCACGGCGTAGGACACGAACGACGCGATAGAAGCCCCGGCCCCCGGAATAACCCCGATGACGTAACCCAGCACAGAGCTGCGCAATACGACGGTCCGCAGACCCTTCATTGCCTTGAAAGGGACACCGGCGATGCCTTTGGCTGCCGCGACATTGCGGGCTTTGGCAGCAGCGCCGGACTCGATCATGAAAAGCACTTCGGACAGGGCATAAAGGCCCAGCAACACGGGCACCAATGGCAGCCCTTCAAACAATTCATAGTGGCTGCCGGTAAAGCGCGGCACGCCGATTTGAACATCCAGGCCAACGGTTGCCATCGCCAGACCAATGCCCATTCCGACCATGCCTTTGACAGGCGAGGTATCCGAAAGGCCAGCAACCAGGCTCAGGCCCACAAGTGCCAGCGCAAAGTATTCGCCGGGACCGAAATTCAGGGCGAATTCCGACAAGGGCACAGCAGTTACAATCAGAAAAGCGGTGGCAATCAGAATGCCGACACCAGATGAAATAATCGAAACGGTCAGCGCCTCGGCCGCGCGGCCTTGCTGGGTCAACGGATAGCCGTCCCAAGCGGTCGCGACCGCGGCAGCGGTGCCGGGCGAGTTGATCAAAACGGCAGTGATTGCCCCACCGTATTCCGCAGCAGCATAAAGCGCCACAAGACCGACAATGGAAACCACAGGGTCCATGCCGTAGGTGAACGGGATCAGCAGCGCCACGCCAAGGCTCGGCCCAAGACCGGGGATCGCGCCGATCAGGTAGCCCACAAGCGCGCCAAAGACGAGTGCGGCCCATACCATCGGGTTGGCGAAGGCGGAAAAGCCAAGAAGCAGGTTCTCGATCATGTCAGTGGCTCCTCAGGGCAAGTTGACTTGCAGCGCCAAAACGAAGACGCCGTATATGAAAGCCGCAAGGGCCAGGGGGACGCAGATCAAATGCAGCGGACGACGTTCACCGCAAACCAGCATCATGGCGAAGGCAAAGACGACGACGCAAACCATCGTGCCAAGCGCTTCGAACCAGATGGCTTCGACCACCATCAGCGCAGCCGCGATGATCACAAAAACCGGGCGCCGAATTGACACCCAAGATACCGGGAGACTGTCCATAAGACGGATAACCGCGCTGACAGCTACGGCCAATATCGCAATCAGCGTACCGATCGCCAGAAGCCGGGGAAATCCACCGGCCCCGATGTCGGTTTCGTTCAGCGGTGATGGCAACGCCATCGCACTGATCAAATACCAGCCAAACACGGCCAGCAGCACCGCACATCCGACCAAATCAATGACCGGCGCCGCGCCACGCCATTCTTTGAACTTGAATTGCCAGCCCTTCGGGCCGATATCCTCGATATCCATGTATCCCTCCCAAAGCCGCGCCGACTGATCGCCTGGCCCGGTTTTCTCCGCCGCTATAAAGACCCCAAGCCGACCCATGCTTGAACTGAGCATTGGTTATCGGTGAGTAACATTTTACTTGGGTCAGCTAATTATCATTTAATTACAAATGATTATAAATACCCACTATCCGTGCTTGCGGAAAAATTCGGGAGATTCACCCGCCTCTTCAAGCAGCCAGTCGACAAATCGGCGGGTATTTGTGCTGACAGACAGGGTCGCGGGCCAGATGACATGGAATGCCTGACCGGTCGCCACAGGATGATTCAGCGGCGCCACCAATCGACCCGCCGCCAGTTCTTGCGCCAACAGATCGACCTGACCCACTGCAAGGCCAACCCCCTGCGCCGTGGCGCTGTAGGTCAGCAAAGAGCTGTCGAATTCAATGCCCACCGCGTTATCCAGCGCCACGCGATGCGCCTTTGCCCAGATATCCCAGGCGCGACGGCGGTAGCGGGAATGCAGCAGTTCGCCCCGGTTCACGTCTGCGGGGTTTGCAAATGGGCCCACACGGTCCGCATAATCCGGCGCGCAAACCACATCTATACGCTCGTCAAAAAGCTTGCGCGAACGTGCTTCACGCCAACTGTCATGACCCAACTGGATTGCGACATCCAATTGAGTGCCGCGAAAATCAAGCGGCGCAACACGCGTATCCATCCGCACCCGCAGGTCTGGATGCCGCTCGGTGAAACGATACAGACGGGGCAACAGCCAGAAATGCGCAAAGCTGGGATAGACGCGCAACTGGATCGTGCTGGATTGCTCGACATGCAACAAACGGGTCGTGACGGATTCGAGCCCGTCAAACAGCTCGGCGATCTCGGCCCCATAGGCCCGGCCGATATCCGTCAACCTTGCCGAACGTCCGTCGCGATAAAACAACTGGACCCCAAGGTAATTTTCCAACAACGCGATCTGGCGGCTGATGGCCACCTGCGTCACCCCCAGCTCTTGGGCTGCTGCGGTAAACGTGCGGTGCCTGCTGGCGACAGCAAAGGCCCGCATGGGATTCAAAGGAAGCTGCCGAAGCGCACCATTCATAACCGTTTGTCAGCCTAACCAGATAATCCGCAAGTTTCAGATACTATTCATCAGGGTATGAGAAGACACCACAGCAACGCAAGAGGCCGCAACATGGATTTCAACCTGACCGAAGAGCAACAGATGTTCCGCGACAGTGTCACCAAATTTGCCCAAACCGAACTTGCCCCCAAAGCGGCAGCGCGGGCGCAGGCGACCGGATACCCGTGGGATGTGGCGGCGCGGATGGCCCAGCTTGGTCTGATGGGCATCCCCCTGCCCGAGGCTGACGGCGGCGCGGGTGGTTCGCTGGTCGATGCGCTGATCGCAATTCAGACAGTGGCAGAAGCATGCCCGCGCAGTGGCGACGTTATCCAAGCAGGCAACTTCGGCCCGGTCCGCACCTTTGCCGAATATGCCAGTGCAGACCAGAAGGAACGTTTCCTGACGCCCATTCTTGAGGGCCGTGCCGTGATCTCGCTGGGCATGACAGAACCGCAGGCCGGGTCCGCCGTTACGGAACTGCAAACCGCGGCCGTTGCCGACGGCGATGATTTCATCATCAACGGCACCAAGATATTCGGCACACACAGCAGCGAAGCCAAAGTGTTTCTGGTCTATGTGCGTTTTGGTCCGGGTCTTGACGGGATCGGATCGGTGTTGATCGAACGCGGCATGCCGGGCTTTACCGTCGGCCAGCCGACCGGTTTCATGAATGGCGAGGATTGGTCGCAACTGTATTTCGACAATGTGCGTATCCCCGCGTCAAATGTGGTGTTGGGCACAGGCGGGTTTCGCAAGCAAATGGCAGGCTTTAACGTCGAACGACTTGGCAACGCCGCGCGTGCTGTGGCCGTCGGGCGCCACGCCTTCAACCTTGCCCGCGACCATGCAAAAGGCCGCCGCCAGTTCGGGCGTGATCTGTGCGAGTTCCAGGGCCTGCAATGGAAGTTTGCAGAAATGCAGCTAAAGCTGGAGGCGGCGCAATTGCTGCTGATGCGTGCGGCGGTGAATGCAGGAGACGGCCTGCCCGATCCCCACGACACGGCACTGGCGAAACTGGCCTGCAACGAGGCCGGTTTCTTCGCCGCCAACGAAGCCTTGCAGATCATGGGCGGCACCGGCTTTTCGAATGACAGTACGGCGCAGTATTGTTTGCGCCGCACCCGCGGCTGGATGATTGCGGGCGGTTCGGTCGAGATCCTGAAAAATCGCATCGCGGAGGGTATCTTTGACCGGCGCTTCCCGCAGCACGCCCAGCGCTAACTGCGTCAGGCATCACGCATGAACATCGGCCCGCCCTTGTGGCGCGGAAAGCCGTAGCCCAGCACCATCACAACGTCGATATCGGCGGCGCTTTCTGCGATGCCTTCGCGCAGGATCGCCTGTCCTTCGTTCTGCATGATGGTCAGAATGCGGTGCATGATCGCGTCACCGGTAAAGGTCTGCGCACTGCGCCCCACGCGGTCCCGTTCCTGCGTGATGATCTGCTCAACCTCGGGATCTGGTATGGCGCTGCCGGTGCTATAGTCATACCATCCCTTGCCAGCCTTGCGTCCCAGCCGGCCGGCCTCGCACAGACGGTCTGCGATGTGGGCATACCGCTGACCGACGGGTCGGTTGGCAGCAGCGGCCTTGCGCTGTGCCCAGGCAATATCAAGACCGCTCATGTCCTGTACCTTGTAAATCCCCATGGCAAAGCCAAAACCCTCCATCGCTGCGTCGATGTCTTGCGGCAATGCGCCTTCTTCAAGCATGAACTCGCAGTCGCGGCGATAGGCAGCCATGATCCGGTTGCCGATAAAACCGTCGCACACCCCTGCGGCGACAGGCACCTTGCGCAGCAATTTGGCCAGCGCGGCGCCGGTGGCCAGCGCACAGGGACCGGTGGCGTCGCCCCGCACGACCTCAAGCAGCTTCATCACATGCGCCGGAGAGAAGAAATGCAGGCCCAGAATGCGGGACGGATCACGGGTGGTGTTGGCCAGCACATTCACGTCAAGGTACGACGTATTGGTTGCCAGAATTGCATCTGCGGGCATGACAGCGTCCAGTTGATCAAAGACCGCGCGTTTGACGGTCATATCCTCGAACACCGCCTCGATGACCAACGGGCAAGCAGCAAGGGCTGCGTAATCATCACCCACGCTTAGACGGGCCTTGGCAGCCTCTGCCTTATCAGCAGAAATCACACCACGCGTCCGGCTGGCCGCGATGGTTTCGGCAACCCGCCCCTGCGCCGCTTGTGCCGCTGTTGCGTCACGTTCGATCAAATGAACTTGCGACCCCGCCAGCAACAAGGCCGTGGCAATCCCTGCGCCCATCGTACCGCCACCAATCACGCCAACCTGTGACAGGTCGACGGGATCGGCGGGCGCAGATTTCAGGACCTGCCCGGCACTGCGTTCGGCAAAGAAGATATGGCGCAGTGCCGCTGCCTCGACCGAGGCAGCCAGCCGCAAGAACGTCTGGCGTTCGTTCCGCAGCGCCGCAACAGCGGGCTGATCGGCGGCAATACGAAGCGCGGCAAGGGCAGCCAGCGGCGCTGCGGCTCCGCGACTGCGTTTGCGCAACTGTGCCTCGACCCCGGCCCAATCCACGGCAGGCCCCTCGACCAAAGGACGCGACAAAGTTGGGCGCGGCGCACCCTGATCCGCCAGTTCCAACGCAAAAGCCAAAGCTTCCTGTTGCAGATCCCCGGTGCTGATCCGGTCGACCAGGCCGATCTCGGCGGCTTGTGTCGCGGCGATGGGCTTGCCGCCCGTGACCAGCGCAATCGCCGCATCCATTGCCACAAGACGCGGTAGGCGCACGGTGCCGCCTGACCCCGGAATAATGCCCAGTGTCACCTCGGGCAGACCAACCTTTGCCCCTTGCGCCGCAATCCGGCCATGACACGCCATTGCCAGTTCCAGCCCACCACCCAGCGCCGTTCCGTGGATCGCCGCGACCCAAGGCACCTGCGATCTTTCTATCATAGCCAGAATATCGGGCAGGAAAGGCTGAAGCGGGCTTTTGCCCAGCTCCTTGATATCTGCCCCGGCGACAAAGCTGCGCCCCGCACAGCACAGAACCACGGCCTTGACCTCGGGCTTGGACGCCAGCGCCTGACATGCCTCGCCCAGCCCCGCACGGACCGCTTGCGACAGCGCGTTTACAGGCGGGTTGTCGATGCTGACGACGGCCAGCGCCCCTGTGATCTGTGTTCTGACGACGGTCATGATTATGTCTCCTCGGGTAATTGTCGCAGGACCGTTGCCCCGCTGTTTGGGCGGGTATAGCCGGCGACACGTTGGGCGTGATCAAACAATTCGTTGGGTTCAGACCAGCCCTTACTTGGCTATGCTGTCCCACAGGGAAGGCCCAATGCAGTGACAAACACACCCGACCGGAGGAATTGACATGACGCGTTTACCACCACGGAACCCGTCCTGATGGGACGCGAAGATCCGTTGCCAAAGGGCAACCCGACGATCCGCACCATTGCGATGCCGGCCGATACCAATCCCGCCGGTGATATCTTTGGCGGTTGGCTGATGAGCCAGATGGACCTTGCCGCTGGCACCGTCGCCGCCTTCACCTCTGGCGGGCGCAGTGCCACCATAGCCGTTGATGCGATGATCTTTCACCGGCCGGTCAAGGTCGGTGACGAAGTGTCCCTTTACGCCTCGCTGGTGCGCACGGGCCGCACCTCGATGACCATTCACGTTGACGCATGGCGGCGCCCCCGCGTGACCACCGAAAGTGAAAAAGTGACCGAGGCCAACTTTACCTTCGTGGCCCTGGATGACGACGGAACACCTGTGCCCATTACGGCACCCGGCGGCTAGACCTATGCCCACCCTTGCTTTTGATGCCGATCCCGACACGGGTCTTCCGCCATTGCTGATGGTTCACGGCCTGATGGTCGATCGCCGCATCTGGAACCCCAATGCCGAGCTTTCCGACCAGTTCAGATGCATCCGTGTCGATCTGCCCGCCCATGGCCAAAGCCCGGTAGCGGCAGATTCCGACGACACCACGCCAACCCGGATTGTCACTGCGCTGGACGATCTGCGCCGCGACCTTGGCATCGCGCGCTGGCACGTTTGCGGTCAAAGCTTTGGCGGTGCACTGGTCCTGCGCTATGCACTCGATTTTCCCGATCAATGCCACAAGGTTGTCTTTACCAATGCGAACGCTGCGCTGCGCGGTACATTCGATGTCGCAACGCACGACGCTTTGGTCTCGGGCATCCGCGCGCAGGGACATGCGGCGTTGCGCAGGACCGCTTATCATCCGATACGCGCGCGACGCTTTCCACCCGACCTGCGCGACGCGCTTGTGGCCGGTGCAGATACGGTTGATCCGCAAGGTTTTGCCAATCTTCTGGCCGGTGCCATGCCCACACTGTCGGTTCACCACAGGCTGGGAACGCTGCACGTCCCGACCATGCTGGTCAACGGCGTGAAAGAACGTAAATTCCAACCCAACCGTGACTGGCTGGCACAGACACACCCCGCGATCCGCATCGTTGATCTGGAGGGTGGCCATTCTGTCAACGTAGAAAGCCCCGATGGCTTTAACGCTGCCGTTCGCGCCTTTCTGGCACCATGACCGAAACCAGCCAAACCGATGATCAGCCATGCCAGATCAAAAGTTATGCCCCACTACATCCCACCTAAGGCACGGGAAAACATAGGCTTATCCGCATTATCACGTGCGGCACCGCGGTGCTGCGCTTTACACTATGGGTGCCCTGCGTCAGGTCAACGGCACCATCAGGCTGACGGAGCAAGCAATAAAGGATGCAACCCGTGACATCACGTTTCAAGGCAACGCTCCAACTGGCCGCACTTTACCTTTGCGCCATTGCAGCAGGTTGGGTGTTTTCGCGTCTGAACGTGCCACTACCGTGGATGATCGGCCCGCTGATCCTGTCGGCCAGCGTTTACATCAGTGGCCTGATGACGGTTCGTGTTCCAGTTAAAACCCGTCCCTTTGGCCAGATGACCATTGCGGCACAGGTGGGGTTGGCTTTTAAACCCGCCGCATTGGCCGCATTGCTGTCGCTGGCCCCCCTGCTGGTCGGCGCGGCCATTGTCACAGCCATCTTGGCCAGCCTCGTTGCCCTGCTGACCGCCCGCATGGCGCCGATGGGACTGGCGCAGGCCTTTCTTGCGACGTTTCCCACCAGCCCGGTCGAAGCGGCCGTCATGGCAGAGCGTCTGGACTGCGACCCGGCGCCCATCGTGCTTGCACAAACCATGCGCATCGCAGCGGTCGTCATTTTCGTGCCGCTGTCGATCTATGCACTAGATGGCTGGCCTGACCGCAGCGGTTTGATCCGCGGCGGTACGTTCGACCTGTGGGGCAACGGTTTTCTGGCGGCACTTGCGATTGCAGGTGCCGTGTTGTTCAAGGTTTTGCGCATATCAAACCCCTATTTCCTTGGCCCGCTGACATTCTCTGCGGCCGCTGCCGCAATGGATTTTCACGCCACAGCGTTTCCTCCGCTGATGCTCTCGGCTGCACAGGTTGTTCTGGGCACATGGCTTGGCAGCACCTTCCGGCGCGAGTTGTTGCGGAACGGCAGACGGTTGATCGCGGCCTCGGCGTTCAGCACACTGCTTTTACTGGCCATCGTCTCGGCCTTTGCGGTGGGTGTGGCACAAATCTCGGGCCTCGACTGGGAGGTTCTGGTGCTTGGCCTTGCCCCCGGCGGCGTGACCGAGATGGCGCTGACCGCCAAGTTTTTGGGCGTGGACCTTGCTTTGGTGACCGCCTTTCAGTTGACCCGTATTTTCATCTTTATGCCGAATATTCCGTGGATCGTGCAGCTGGTTGCCCGGTTTGAAGTGCGGCGGAATGCTAACAGGAAGCCTTAAACGCTATGGTGCAATGCCCGGAAAAGGTGCACCAGAAACAAAGCTAGGGGCCGGGTTACGAACGCTCACGATGATCCGACCGTACCGCGCGCCCCGTTTGGTCGGACCTTAGGATCTGTTACATCTGTCATCGGGCAAGGTGGAGCAGATCCAACGCAAAGGCTGCAATACGCTCAGATGAACCACCAAAGCCAAGCGGCACCAGATCTGCGGGGCCGGTCCGGTCTCTGGCACGACAAGACCGGACATCAGATACTTTTGATCGTGTCCCGAGACACGCTTGCCCCCAGCCCAACAGTAAAATCTATGGGGTGTGGCCGCCGCTTACACATGGCCTTCTACTCATAGCGGGATTTCGCTCCGGTTGCCTTCAAGGGTCCACGTCATCGGATCAAGCGTGCGGCCCTCGGCAATCACTTTACCATCCCGGCGGAATTGCACCGTGCCATAGGTCGCATCCTCAACCACCAGACTGCCGTCCGTCGTTTCAGCCAGCTCAAGCAGATGGTCTTTTGTAAATCCGGCCAAGTCATCCGTTTGCCCCAAACGGACGACCCAAATGCCCTGCCGCCCCGCGAGGCGAAGCTCATGACCTGCGGAACCGCCTTGCGACATCAGTTGCAAAGGTCCGGATGCCTGAATGACCATGACACCGCGCCCGCTACGGGCCGAGGCTCTGTTCCCCTCAACGCGCCACTCATCGAATACGGGCGTCGGGAACCACGCGTGCGTAAAGTTCGGCTGGGGCGCAACGCCATCAAAGCGCACGACTGCCAAATCCCGATATTGCTGCACGCGTGGCACACTCGCCGAACCGCCCCAGAAAGACGGTCGTCCAAAGCCGGACTGAACGATTTCACCCGGATGGTTGATGAACAGACTTGCAGAAGCTTCCCGCCCGATCCGCGCCTGGATCAGCGTTTCCTGATACCCCCAGTCTTGCCAACGATAGAGTGCTGCGCTCCCCATCGCGGTCTCCGAGGTCTTGTAGTGGTAGAGCTTGCAAAAGGCATTTTCCCCCTGCCAGAACGTCCATTCCTGCGCCGTGTCGTCGCGCTCCCAATTGGCGATCTTGGTGAGGTCGGGAAACTCGAGCCCGTGATCACGCAACGCCAAAGCCACCTGCGCGAGACAATTTACGTGTGCGCCGTATTGCCCCTGCCCCCAGAGAAGCCGCGCCAGCCCTGTCAATTCAAGCGTGTCGGCAACGCAAAGCGAATGCTCGTAGCTGCGCCCCTGCGCGCCGGTGATGACGCCGTGATGCGCGGAATGCGCGACCATGGTGACCAGCCGGACGATTGCTGCACCCGCGCGCTTGCGGATCTCGGCATCCGGTGCAAGCGCAAACAAAGCGGTCATGCCTTTCAGGTCAATCGGGAAGTAGGTCGCCGAATTGAACTCGGCCATTTCAGCTTTTTCAAAGTGATCGAACCACTCCACCAGCCGCTTGTGGCCGACACGACTTTGCTCTCGACCAGACCGGCCGGACCTGCGGAAATGCGCCTCTGGCAGCAGGTCGCCCGCAAGATATGCAGATGTGTGGAACAGAAGCGCGTGGTTTTCAGAGAAATACCACTGAACGTCGTTCCCGGGCTCGTCCATCCAGAAACGGAAGTCGAGAGTCGCAGCATCAATCCGTGCTACCAGTGCGGCGGGAAGCCGGTCGGCGTAAACGATCCGCGTCCACAGCAAGGGAACCAGCGCAAAATCGGCGCAGTCAAAGCAGTTTTCGATCCCCGGCAGGGCTGTGGTGATGATTTGCTCTGCGCGGGCCAGGGCGTCGGTGTCCCCGATCGCAGCGCATGCCAAGGCCGTCTCGGTGTCTGTCTCGGCGTGGCGCGCGATCCAGTTCAAAGCTTCGCTGATCCTGTCGTGCTGTCGCTGGGGCGCCGGCCCTGTGACACCGCGCCAGGTGATCTCTGCACCGAGACGCGCCTGCGCTGTAAAACGCCCGCAGGACAGCAAGAAATCGAAATATCGGTAGTCCGCCGGAAACGCAGAGGACGACGCGATCCGAACCTGCGTCGAGCCATGCGGGATTTCGACGTCGACATCGTCATGGTCGTGCGACATGAAGTGCCCCGCGACCCGCACCCGGCCTTTCACATCTTCGGGGAAAGGCACTGGCAGTTGCAGATAAATATCCTGACCATCATAGCATTTCCTGTCGAGAAACATGCCCTCGATGGCGGTCTCGACGCCTGCCACAATGTCATCCGCAGCAGGGAACGTGTGACTGGCCGCCGACGACGGCCCATCAAGCCAGGTCAGAGCGATGCGGATCACGGCATCCCGCTCCGCAAGGTCTTCGAACTGCACCGCGATCTCGTTGTGGCCTTCCGTCAATTCGGCGTCGAATTCGACATCTTCCATCGCGTTGCGCGTGGCTGGCGAGAGCCACGCCACAGCACGTCCATTGACATAGGCGCGTGCGGCACCGCAGATCCCCAGGCGCAGCCGGGCGGTCCCGCTATGCTCTGCCTTTACCGCCGTGCGCGCCCAGCCCCGGACCTTTGTGGCCCGGAACCAGAAGCCCGACAAATCGACAAAGGGCGACCCGAAGGGCAGCACATTGCGCGCCTCTGCCCAGTCCGGCAGATCCTGCTCGGCAAGTTCCTTGCCGCGGCGTTCTTCGATATAAGCCGTGCGGCAGGGGTAAGTGTGCGGGATAAAGTTCTTGTCCTTGGTCAGGAAGAAGGTGGAATCCATCTCCCCTTCCATGGGCATGTCCGCAACGTTGTATTCGGCTTCATCCAGCCGAGTGACCTGCCAATAAGGAATAGGGGCGCCCGTCGTCAGCATGGTTCAGCGCAGCTCCGAAATTTTGACCGGATCGACGTCTGTATAGGCTTGGTTTTCACCGGTCATGCCCCAGACAAAGCCATAAGGCCCGGTGCCGGCGCCCATGTGAATGGACCAGGCCGGCGACATGACGATGTCCCCCGCGCCAACCACCAGATGGCGTGTGTTGTCGGGGCGACCCATGAAGTGCATGACGCGGTCCTCGTGGGACATGTCGAAATAGCAATACGCTTCCATGCGACGCTCATGAAGATGCGGCGGCATCGTGTTCCACATCGACCCCTTGGCCGGGTCCGTGATGCCCATCAAAAGCAGGCAGGACGGCGAGACCTCGGGGTGGATGTACATCGCCAGGGATCGGACGTTGCCTTTTTCAGCGTCGCCCATCTTCAGCACCTTGGCCTCAGACCGGGTGATCAGACGCGTGGGAATGTCGGCCCCGGCGGGCACCGAATTCATGTAGAACCAGGCCGGATTTTCGGGGTCGTCGCTTTGCATGGCCACTGTCTTGCTGCCGCGACCGATATAGAGAACATCGCGGTTGGCAAGATCGTAGCGGGTGCCATCGACTTCGATCCAACCGGCCCCTCCTAGGTTGGCGACACCCATCTCGCGGGCCTCGAAAAAAGTTTCGGTTCCGACGTCTTCACCGCCGCCAAACGACAGCTCAGCGTCTGTTGGCACGGCTCCGCCCACGATCATGCGGTCGAAGTGGGTGTAGGCGAACCCGATTTTACCCGGGGCAAACATCCCCTCCACCATGAAATTTTCGCGCAGCCGATCCGTGTTCATCGCATCAATCTGATCCGGTCCAGCCCCGTATTTTTGCAGCATTCCCATGGAAAGCCTCCTTCCGACGTTCAGGCGCGCGGGCTTCGGCCCGCGTCGTTGCATTTGGGTGGGACAGCGACACGCCGCGACGAGGTCGGCCCAAGGCCGGATACGACGCGTCATCCTCCCGTAAGCGCGCCCTCCCGCGCTTCTTGACCGAGCCTTCCATTAGGAAAACATTTGTGCAATATGTAAATCTATTGCATACTGAGCCAAGCATTCCACATCTTCCCAACAGCGAGGCGCCCACTATGGCCGGTTCCAGCCGCCCCCGGATCAGCGACATTGCACAAAAGCTTGGCGTTTCCACAGCTACCGTTTCCCGCGCCCTGAGCGGCAATGGCTACGTTCGGGAATCCCTTGCGGCAAAGATCCGCTCTGCGGCCATCGAGATGAATTATGCGTTGCCGGGCATGGCCCCGGGAAAGAAGGCGTTGCTGGTGTCCTCGCAAGAGGCGATGATTGACTTCAAGCGCAGCCAGTTCACCATGTACGTGCTGGAAGGCCTGCAAGAGCGCGCCGACGCGCGGGACATCGACCTGGAAACGCACATTTGCCAAGGGGACAAGGCGATGGAGCACTTGCGCGTCGCCGCCGCGTCGGAAGAGGTCATCGGGCTGTTGCTGGTTTCGGTGGATGATCAGGTTCTGGACTTCGTACGCGGGCTCAACATCCCCGCTGTTCTGGTCAATGGCGACGATCCGGAAATGTGCCTTAGCTCCGTGACACCCTGCAATCGCTCGGCCGCGACGCTGGCGAGCCGTCACCTGATGCACCTCGGGCACGAGCGCATCGCCTTTCTCAGCCGCCCTGGCAGGCGCACCATCACACGCCGCCTTGAGGGCTGGCGCGATGCGCTTGGACCTATGGCAGAGGGGGGTCTGGAACTCGACGTCGAAGACTGGACAGCCGAAGCCGCCACAGCCCGGATCAATCAAGCCCTGGATATGGGGTTGCAGTTCACGGCGATTGTCGCAGCGGCGGACATTCTCGCGGCGGGGGCAATTCAGGCGCTGCAATCCCGCGGCTTGCGGGTCCCTGGCGATATCTCTGTCGTCGGCATTGATGGCTTGCCGCAAGGGCAGTACATGTCGCCCGCCCTGACGTCCGTGCGCATTCCCATGCAGGCTGTCGGGAGCCTGTCGCTCGATCTTCTGGTGGAAACGGTAAAGCTGCGCGCGGCGGGCGTGCCCATGCCGTCTCGAAGAATTGAGCTGGCCTGTGAATTGCTCCACCGCGCAAGCGCCGGCCCGACCACCGGACGCTGAAACCTCAGCGCGCCAACCACCCCCCGTCAACGTTCAGCACCGCGCCGGACACGTAATCGCTTGCAGGCGCGGCGAAGAACACGGCCGCTTCGGCAATGTCTTCCGGACGTCCCCAGCGGCCGGCGGGAATGCGGCCCAGTATCTCGGCTGAGCGTTCCGGATCGTCGCGCAGCGCCTCGGTGTTGTTGGTGGCGATATAGCCGGGTGCGATGGCGTTCACGTTGATGCCGCTCTTGGTCCATTCGTTCGCCAACAACTTGGTCATCCCCGCAACCCCATGCTTGGCGGTCGTATAGGACGGCACACGAATGCCGCCCTGAAATGACAGCAGCGAGGCGATGTTGACTATCTTGCCCCTGCCACCGCGTGCAAACACCTCGCGGGCAAAGGCTTGCGATGTGAAAAACACCGCCTTTGCGTTGACGTTCATGACGTCATCCCAATCGGTCTCGGTGAAATCAACGGCATCCGCCCGCCGGATGATCCCGGCGTTGTTGACAAGAATGTCGATCTCGGCACCCTTGAAAAGATCGACGCCCGCCATTGGATCGCTGAAGTCGACAAGGACCTCTTTCGCCTGCCCTCCGGCGGCGGTTATCGTTTCGACCGTTTCGCCACAGCTGCGCCGTCCGACGCAGGTTACCGCCGCACCGGCGCGGGCAAGGGCGATGGCAATCGCCTGGCCGATCCCGGTATTCGCACCGGTGACCAGGGCCTGACGGTCAGTAAGAGAAAATGCAGACATCAAAAGTCTCCCATCATGGTTGCATAAGGCCAAGGAAGCGCGGGAGCGCCAGGGTGAACCACGGCACATAGGTCACCAGCGCCAGCGCAAAGCTCGTGGCGAGAAAGAAGGGCAGGATCGGACGGATCACCTGATCAATGCGCAGGCCCGCGACGGCACAGCCGACGAACAGCACGCTTCCGACCGGAGGCGTCATCGAGCCGACCCCAAGATTGAAGATCATCATGATCCCCAGGTGGACGGGATGGACCCCGATTTCCTGGGCGATGGGCAGAAAGATTGGCGTAAAGATCAGGACGGCAGGCGTCAGGTCCATGAAAAAGCCGATGATAAGCAAGCTGATGTTCATGATCAGCAGGATGACGATCGGGTTGTCGAACGACAGGATGCCATCGGCGATAATGTCCGGGATGCCCGCGATCGTCATGACGTAGGACATGATACCGGATGCCGCGATCAGGAACAGGATCGAGCAACTGGTCACGGTAGAGGACTTCAGTGCCTCGAGGTACTCGCGCCAACTGGCCATCCGGTAGAGCAGCGACAACAGGAAGGAATAAAGCACTGCAACCGCCGCGCCTTCGGTCGCGGTAAATGCGCCGATGGCGATGCCGCCAATGACCACGACCACCATCAACAGCGATGGCAGCGCAGCCCAGAAGGTACGCAGCACCTCTCTGATGCCCGCGCGACCTTCGCTGCGATAGCCCCGGCGCCAGGCGATGATCGTGATCACGATCATCACCGAAAGCCCCATCAGCAGGCCGGGACCGTAGCCCCCCATGAACAGCGCCGAAATCGACGTCCCGCCGGAAACCAGCGAAAACAGGATCAGCGGACCGGACGGCGGAATCAGGATTCCGGTGGGGGCCGAGGCAATGTTCACTGCCGCGGAAAAGCGACGATCATAGCCCTCCTTGGCCTGAAGCGGCCCCATCACGCCGCCAACTGCCGCAGCCGCGGCGATGGACGACCCGGAAATCGAACCGAACAACATGTTGGCAATGACATTGGTATGCGCAAGCGCCCCCGGCATACGCCCCCCAAGCAACTTGGCAAGGTTGATCAGCCGAATGGCGATGCCGCCCTTGTTCATGATATTCCCGGCCAGAACAAAGAACGGGATGGCCAGCAATGTGAAACTGTCGATCCCGGAGAACATCTTTTGTGCCCCGACGAAGAAGATCACGTCCGATGGCAGATAGACCATTCCGACCAGCAGGGAGGACACGCCGATTGCGATCGAGATCGGCGTGCCAAGTGTCAGCAGCCCGAAGAACAGCGCGAAAAGCACGACAGCCGCCCCCGCCGGGTCGAGCATATAATCAATCAGAAAATCCATCTCAGAATGTCTCCTCGGGCAGGTCGATCGGGCTTGCCCGACCTGTCGCGATCAGAAAAGTGTTGATCGCCTGCAATACTATGATCAGCCCCGCAGAGACCGGAACAGCGAGATAGATCAGCCCCATAGACAGCTGCATGATCGGAGAGAGCTGTGTCATCGCCGATTGACTGGCCTGCCAGCCCCCCATCAGCATGACGAACCCGGCAAATGCGATGGTCACCAGCCCGTTGAAGACCCCAAGCGCCCTTTGCACCCTGGGCGGGCTAACATGCACCAGAAGCTCGAGAGACAGATGCTTTCGCGTACCAAAGCAGTAGGCCGTGCCAAGCAGCGCCATCCAGATCATCGTAAAACGCAGGGTTTCTTCGGTGAACAGAGCCGGTGTTGCCAGCACGTACCGCGTGAACACCTGCCACAGCATCAAGCAGACCATGATGACCAGCAGGGCGCAGATCAGAGCAAGAAGCGTCCGCTCCAAGCCCTTTTTGAATAAAAGCATGGTTTGCCTCCTCTCCGGCGCACCTCAGGTCAGGACACAGGTCTCCTCGCGCTTCCTCCCGCGGTGTGGTCCCGATATAACCTTGGAATGTGAAACCCGCATGTGCAACATGAAAGAATTTTTCACACATCTCATTTCATCGACATGCGGTCGCAGTCCGCCCGGCGCGATCGTGTGGCTTTGACGCTTAGACCACGGGCGCGAATTGGAAATAGCCATTCCAGCAAAGGCGGTAAGCATGGCGCTTACGGGGGCGCTTTCTGCTGGCTTTGGTGTGAAAATTATTTACATGTAGCAATTTGTTTTCATGATCCGCATGCTGCCTACGTCTCCGGCATCGCGCCGAGCGACAATCGTGCCGCCCGCTGGAGGAGGTGGCGCTTTTCCCAGGGAGGACGACATGAAACTTAAAACACTTGCTCTTTGCGCTACCGCAGCGCTGGCACTGATTGCCGGCAGTGCGGATGCGAACACACGCCTGCGCCTCGCGAACTCGCTCTCCGAGGACCATCCCACAAGCACCGCCCTGCAACAGTTTGCAGATGAAGTGGAAGAAAAAACCGACGGTGAAGTCACCATTCGCGTTTTCCTCAATGGCGTCCTTGGCTCTGAACGCGAAGTGCTGGAGCAGTTGCAAAACGGCGCCGTCGACATGACCCGCGTCAGCGCAGGCAACCTCGAAAACTTCGATCCAGTCTTCAAGGCATTCACCCTGCCCTACATCTTCACCAGCGAATACCAGTTCTATCGCGTGATGACCGGGCCGGTCGCCGATCAAGTCTATGCCGCGACCAAGGACAGCGGCTTCACCGGCCTGACATTCTTCGACAGCGGGGCGCGTTCGTTCTACACCGGCGACAAACCCATCGAAACCCCCGCCGACCTTGAAGGCCAGAAAATCCGGGTGATGAACTCCAACAGTTCAATTCGCATGGTCGAGATGATGGGCGGCACCCCGACCCCCATGCCCTATGCTGAAATCTACACCTCGCTTCAGCAGGGCGTCATTGACGGGGCCGAAAACAACGTCACGGCGCTGACCATCGGCCGCCACGGCGAAGTGGCCAAATACTACAGCCAGGACGAACACTTGCGCGTCCCCGACTTCCTTGTGATCTCCAACGCAGCGATGGACAAACTGACCGAAGAACAGCAGGCCATCGTAAAGCAGGCGGCAGTGAACGCCACCGAGGCATTTCGCGGCATCTGGGACAAGGCCATTTCCGACGCCCGCACCCAAGCCGAAGAAATGGGCGTCACCTTCATAGAGCCGGACCAGGCGCTGTTTCGCGACAAAGTCATGCCGCTGCTGGATGAGTATCGCGACGATCCCGATTTCGGCGACGTCCTGACCCAGATCCTCGCAACCGAGTAAGCCGAAAACCCCGAAGAATAGAGTAGCGACATGATGACCGACACTGTGAACCTGCAAGACGAAATCCGGGAAAAGATCGCCCTGATTGTCTCCGGGCTGCGTAACCTCAGGGATGAGGGTCGTTTCAACGAACCCAATCTCGATGGCACAGCGGGGGACTACGTCAGCTTTGACAGTTGGGAATGGCCGCAGGGGGTTGGTCTATACGGCATCGCGCAGCTCTGGAAGCAAACCGGGGATGCCGATGCGCGGGCGCTGTTGGAAGACTGGTATGACACTCAGTTTGCCCGCGGCTTGCCAAAAATGAACGTGAACACGACAGCGCCGATGCTGGCGCTGTCGATCCTCTGGTCGGAAACCCGCGATCCCAAATGGGAATCCACCATGCGCGATTGGGCGCAAAGGCTACTCGCAGAGGCCCCGCGCACCGTAAGCGGAGGCTTCCAGCACGACGTGTCGGACAAGATCAACGAAGGCGAACTATGGGACGACACGCTGTTCATGGTGGCGCTGTTCCTTGCCAGCTACGGTCAGGCAAGCGGCCGCAGCGATCTTGTGGACGAGGCGACCTTTCAGTTTCTGGTGCACACCCATTATCTGGCCGAGCGCGAGACCGGGCTTTGGTTTCACGGCTGGACGTTCGACGGGAACCACAACTTTGCACGGGCCCGCTGGGCCCGTGGCAACAGCTGGATTTCTGCTGGCGTGCTCGATCTCTTCGAGATGGCCGATCTCGACCAGGCGGCCAAACGCTTTCTTTCCCATATCGTCACCTCGCAGCTCGAAACGCTGCTGCGCTACCAGTGCGACAGCGGAGCCTGGCGCACCCTTGTCGATGACGAAACCTCTTACGAGGAAATCTCCGCGACGGCGGCCATCGGCTATGCGTTGCTCAAGGCCAACCGCCTGGGCCTCGGAGACGCGCGCTGGCGCGCCGCCGGTCTTAAGGCGCTGAAAGCTGTCCTCAGGCACATCGACAAGGGCGGCGTCGTGCAACAGGTTTCGTATGGCACGCGCATGGGCCATGATCTTCAGTTTTATCGGGACATCCCGATTCAGCCGACCGGATATGGCCAATCAATGGCTCTGCTTTGCCTGGTCGAGGCACTCAATCACGAAGCCGAATAGAACAGACGGGTATCGCCCCAGAAGCGTCTAAGCCCTGTTATTCTGCCCTGACGTTCCTGGTCTTCCGACAGCCTAGGGCTCCTCGAAGCGCAGGGTTCGGGCGTGATGATCCATGTCACCTCGCTCTAGAGCCAGCTGCCATTGCCCGAGGTGACCACGACCGAGGGAGCGGCAAAAGCGGCGCTATCGGCCAACAGCAAATGCCTGGGCATTGTTGCGTAACTGAAGCGTGAAGTCGGTATTTCCACGTTAACTTTGACCCTAGATCTACGCTCACATCCAGACACGAGCAACCGATCGAGGGGTAACGTGACAACACCCCGAGATCCGCATGATACCGGATGCGGATGCGCCGAACGGCCATCACATTGAACTGTCCGGCGAACTTGCGGGTATTTTGGCGTTGGGGGAGCCCGAAACGACAAAACCCCCGCGTGATGCGAGGGCAGGGTCGGTTACAATGGTTGCGGGAGCTCGACTTGGACACTATTTCACGGATTTGAACGGATTTCGGATTGCACGATAATACACGCAATCTTTCAAAGTTAGGTAGCTTTCGGCCCAATCCTGCCGTTCGCCCGTCGTCGGGCATTCCGCACTGCAGCCCGTCAGACCGGACTTTCGCTGCGACCGCGAAATCTCGGCGCAAGTGAACTCACAGTTTGCGGGACAAAGCAGACGTATGATAGGTCAACTTCGACAGCCCAATGCCTTGCAATGATGCCTTTGGTTGGTAATTGTCTCCAAAAAGGATTTAGGCATTGGCTGAGCAACCGCATCTCCTTCGCACCTATGGCGACACAGATTTCATTACTGGTCTCAGGGCAATTGCAGCAACAATGGTGGTTATGATCCACACCGGTATGTTAGCAGACTATGGGACCGTCGGCCAATCAATCACCAATGCAGGGAAGTACGGGGTTCAAATATTTTTCGTCATTTCCGGCTTCACAATTGCAAAGACCTTCTCGGAAGCGAAAAATTACACAACCTATCTCACAAGGCGGATCATGCGTATCGTCCCGCTTTACTGGCTCATAATAACCTTAGCGATGGTCCTTTGGGTGTCTGGGATGTTCTCAATGCCTTACTGGATGCAAGAACTTGGGTCACAGCCAGATTTATACAACTACTTAATGCACCTAACGATGATCAGTTATCTCGATTATAGAGTTGCGAACTCAATACTCGGGGTTGAATGGTCCATTCCTATTGAGGTGTTTTGGTATATATGCCTGCCTCCGTTGATCTACTTTGGAAAGACCATTCCCAGAGCAATTTCAATGATCTTGGCGCTCCTTGTCCTGACGGCCTTACTCAGCTTAGTTGCAAAGAAAATTTTGGGCACTTCACAGCCGATCAAGTGGTCACCGATTGCGCACGGACACTTATTTTTCATGGGAGTAATCTCGTATTATCTCCGCGATAGGTTCCAATCGGTTACGTCTTGTCGGCCAGTGATTTGGATCGTTGGTGCTGTTGCATTGTTTGCGCTGGCGATGGTTTTGGACTTTGGTGGTCGCTCAGCGGTACTGGCACTATCCACTGCGATATTGATCGTATGTGTGACGCCAGCAAGAGCAACATGGGTCACAAGACCGCTGACAGCACGTCCAATGCTTTTTCTAGGGTCGATCAGCTACAGTATCTATCTGATACATGCGTTGGTTATTCACATCTTGGGCGACGCTTCCATGTTACCTGTTTCTGGTATCGGCAGGTTCATGGTTGTCTATGGGATTACCATTGTGCTTTCTGCGGGTACCTATTTGCTTGTCGAAATCCCAACAAATCAGGCGGGCCGCAGGATGGTCGAGGGTGCTCGGTAACCCCAAACCCGCACAATACTCTAACAATAACTATGGGCTCACTGCCGCCATTAGATCGTTTGCAGCATTCGTGGATTTGACTTCACATTGAACGGCAGCTTTCGCCAGATCGCCCTAAGGCCCGCGCACTTGCAGCTAATGTCCGGTTCCCGCCCTTGGTGTTGATCGACACGAACGGCCCTTACCCCCGCGCCTTTGGGCAGGTGGCGATCTTGGGTGCGCCATTCCCGGCGGACCCGCACTACGATGCGAAGGCTTGGGAATTTTGCGTGGCGATGCGCGGGCCGGGTAATGTGCTTTTTTGGAACGTGGCGCCGTTGCCCAAGGGATGAGATCTGCCTTAGACTTGCCAATATGGCGACTGCTATCTGCGAAAGAGCTTGCGAATAAAGAAGGTCAGGGGCAGACAATTCTAGGAGTGAAGCAATCTAGGTCGGTTCTTATGATCTTCCCAAACAGAGTTTTGTCGAGAACAGCCTCGCAACGACGCCATGAGTAAAAGCAAATCCAAGATCACCGCCTTGCGCTTGGTTTACCCGCCAATATCTAACGCTCAAGCGGTTGGACTCCAGAAAGACAAAGAAGTCGAACGCCTCCTTCGGCAGAGCGATTTTTACATGATTGGAGGCCGTGCGCATGCAAGGCTCCTGCACCCTTGCCTCGACCATTCGACGAACTCACTTTCATTTGACTTTGTCGTCGGCGATGGCGCTCCGAATTCAGTTCTTTTTAAGATACAAGAATTACCTGGAGTGCGCGGTCTGAATGGTGCCGACTTCAACTTAGAGATTGACGATGCGGGCAGTGGGTTCAGAATCTGGCTTGGGCCTATTGGCCAGCCCTCATCTGAGGTTGTGGAGTGGTATACTCCAGATAGCTTACTTTGGCATAAAACACGTGGCCGAGCTGGAATATATGGTCTGCCAGATGTTCACAAACTGGCAACTTTCGACCTCCTTTATGTAGGGATCGCAAAGCAGGGTGACAGCTTCAGTCGGCTCCTATTACGTGGTCACAAAGCTCGTCAAGAAATCTTAGCGAATGAACCGCAGCGATACCCCGGAGCTCGGGTATCGGATGAGACATTCTTGTTCATGTTTGCAGCCGATCCCTTGGTCATCCAAACATTCGAAGTAGACCACGAATTTACCGACGCTGATTTCGACGCACCCAATGACAACAAAATGATCGTCGCGGATGCCGAAAAGGCGTTCGTGAGCCTGCTCAAACCTGCCTACAACGTTCAACTGTTCAAGAACTACCCGAGAGGAACCGACGGACTCTATGGAAGTGAATATGAACGATACGGATATGTCATCGCAGAAAGGATGGCCTTCAACACACCGCACGGGACATTTCGAGGCGGTGTCGATGAAAATGGAATGATAAACAATGACTCAGATGCCATATTCGTCGATGGCGATAACGTTTCCCTTTATCGTTCCGGCGTAGATTTTTAGCTGCAGATGGTTTTGAAATTTGTAGCAATGTGCAGAAAGTTTTTCGCGACGTCTGCTGCATGCTTACTCAGTGCAGCATAGGCTACGGAGTTTATCCGCCAACAGCTACATCAACACGTCATCCGGCCCCCGCGAGATTCTTGACAACCGAGCTTCCACCTCTGGCTCCCATTGCGCACGCAATCCGCGAACATATTCCGCTTCCTTCTTCAATTCCTGACGTTCCTTTGCGAGGACACGCGCAACTGTCTTGGTCACCAATCGTGCGATACGTGCGACCATCCGCATCGCAGGGCGGATTTCCTTCAGCTTTTCCTTGCGAACATGATTGTCAACTGGAGCAGCCGATCCCCAAGAAAGCCTCTGCTTTTTATCGGAGCTGCCCGCGCGCCATACGAGTGCGCCATCGGCAACCAATCCCAAACCCGTCTCGATGGACTCAGCGATCACCTCTGCTTCCGCGACCTTCAACCTGACTTTCGCGGCTGCTTCCTCCAGCTTTGTTTCTTCAACCATCCGGGCAGAATGTGCCGACGCCCCTGCTGCCTCTTCGTAATTGCGCTGCTCGGCGAGACGCTGGACCTGCCCATGAAGCTCAACCTTGCGCCGATGCAGGGCGATCAGCCCTTGGTTCACCTGCTCCTTTTCGCGGTTGATCCGGGCCAGGTTTTCTTCCTCGACCTTCCGGGCCTCTTGCATACGACGGAACTTTTCCGCAGCCTCTACTGCCCTTTCCTCATATACCTTAACCCTCGGCTCCATCGCTTCGATCTCGGCTTCGATTCCTTTTTTCATGGATGATGCGGCGGCAGCCGCTTTTTCAAACTGCTGCGCCTCCACCTCCGCCGCATCGCGGCGACGGGCTGCCTTTGCAGCTTCTTTCGCAGCCCGCAGCTTGCGGGCCTGCGCTTCCTTGATCGCGCGTTTGCGCGACTTTCTGACCGTGGCCTTGGCCAGGTCCCGGCCGTCCTCGACGGCCACCGTCGCCGCATTTTCAGCTGTGCTGAGAATGTGTTTCTTTTCGTCCTGCGCTTTGCGGCGCTCTTCGGCGCGCCATTTCGATGGCGCGACATGTTTCCTCTTATCGGGCAGAGGCTTGCCTTCGGCCCGCGCCTGCCGCCGCGCCTCGGCGCGGCGCTCCCCCCGAGCAATCCCGATCTCGGCGAAAGCCTCTCCTGCAAGATCCTGGGCGAGCTCATAGTCGGCAATGAGAGGGTTTGCCGACGGTTGCAGCAGAATCTGAAACCCCCGGTTCGTGGACGGTTTCTCGACCCAGGTGACGACAATGAAGTGGATGTGCAACGCTTCTTCGTCGAGATGCGCAGATGCATAGCGCAGCTGACCATTCGGGAACTGCTTGCGCAAGAATTTCATCGCTGTCTGTCTGAACTCTTCTACCTTCGATGGCTCCCATTTCGACTGTCCACTTCCTCCGAACCACTCCTTGTTGACCGTCAATATCCCTTCACGCAGCGGGCCTTCCTTCCGAACGCGCCACGGGTCAACGGGCCCTTCGGCCTCAACCTTGCGCGCTTCGGCGCACCGCGACTTCTCTTCGAGGGCCGCCACCTGCTGCTCGAAGTTGTGCAATTTCATAGCTTCGATTTCGTCGCGGATGACCTGATCCCACGTCTCATCACCGACCAAGCACGCGTTGCCTTTTGTGAGATCCAGATCGACATGCACAAGATCCCCTCCCCGGCGCTCATCGTGGAACTTGAACCGGCGGAGTTGATGCGGCCATAGCCCTGCAAGCCGCAGGACGATCGGCGCTTTTTCCGGAATGACAGGCTCTGCGTCAGTGAACTTCGGTGGTAGTGTTAGGGTCATCTTGCTGCTCGGGTTTGCTTCTCTGATCCGAGTCTCGGCGAAGCTGGCGAAAATCCCGATACACTTTTTTAAATTTGTGAGGCTTGTACTCACTAGGCAAGTTGCAATTCCGGGCTGAGCCCCGGATTTACAACTTACCTGTTCGCGAGGGGTATACCCCCTTCGATCCCCTCCTCGTCAGTTTGTTATCGGCCTTCGCCTCAACAAACTTCCTGCGGCCAGCAGCCTGCTGGACCCGCCCTGCCGGCGGCCTAGGGTGCCCTATAGTTTTTTGGTTTTCTTAATCTTGTAACTGGATCCCCCGATTACTGAGGATTAGTCATCAACGTCGATACCCCGTCCTTGGCACCATTGCTTTAGCATGCGCCGTATCATCGCAGGACGCGTTGGAAGATCACTTTCCTTCTTCCTTTGCTCATCAACAACTTCAATCAGTGCGCGAGAAAGGCGAAGGTTTACAGCTTCCGTATCGACAGCAGGACGACCTCGCATTTTTTTTGTCATACAGAAAATCTCGTATTGATTTTTGGTTTTATGGTACCATATAATATTATCAGGCGCGGGCAAGAGCTCCACACTCTTGCCCCGCCCTAACCACATTGATCTCGTCTGAGGAGACCGACATGACTACTGCATCTGTTACCACGCGCTGTTGCGCGACAAAAGACCTGCGCGCACTGGCAACCTCAAGCGCCTCCGACAAATCACCTCTGGACACCTTCCAGCTGCTCGAGACCATCGACGATGCCCTGCGCCTCGATCTGGATCTTACGCATTCCATGTCGTGGGATCCGGCCTGCTCTGGCTTCGCCGAGGCCGCCGAAGACCGCTGGCATGATTGCCTGGCGCTTGCACGGGAGGTCCTGGATACGGTGCCGACAACGACGGACGATCGCGCGTTGCAACGCATGAGCCTGCTGCTCCATTTTTTGATTGAGACGCAGAGCATGGAAGATGCCGAACGTTTCCAGACATTGATGTATCAGAACCTCCCGCTTTTCGAAGCCGAGGCCCCGGAAACCCAGCAAGCGCTGGCCCAAGCTGGCAGGCTGGTCGACGCAATTGTCGAGGCTGCTTCAGCCACTGACATCGCACCCCTGACGCTGCGCTAATCCCCAACCCTGCAATCTGAAGCTGTCCCGCTGCGATCCGTCGCCAGCGATGGCTTCTCTATGCCCAACATTCTTCGCGGTTCGCGGGCTCTACACCAGCACGCGCCGCCACTGTTTCTGGAGGTTTTCATGACCCATTATTCACACACATCTTACGCAGCCGTTCCACACATCATCCATGCGCATTGGCGCGATGCCGCAACGCAAAAGGGCTTCGACATCGTACAGCGGGTGCTGGATCGCTACCATCTTGAACTCAGGTGCCACGCCTGCGACGGCCTGTATGTCTGCAAGCTCTATGTTCTGATGAACAACCAACCTCTCTGTCCGCATTGCATTGAAGACGCCTGGGCAGATGATGCCGCAGCCGCAGGGCTCACATGGATCGAACGGGACCCGGAAAACCGCCACTATGGCTTCTATGAAGCGCCCTGCGGCCACGAGATCTGGCGACAATTCGGCCTCATCAAACGGATCGCCGCCGGAGACTGCAGCCACCGCTGCGAAGAATGCCAGCATGAGAAGGAACGGGACGAAGCAAGGGCTCAGGGGTGGAGCCTTGTCGGGCCTGCCACCACACGCGGTCTGAACTATCGGACCTACCGGCACGCCTGTGGGCATGTGCAAGAGATCGCGCGGGTGAACATGCAGTCTGGGCGCTTCAACTGCGAAGCCTGTGGTGAGGGATGGGCTTCGGCGCCCAGCTATATCTACTGCATGCGCTTTGAACTGCCCGGAATGCCACCATTGGTGAAACTCGGGTTCTCCCGGGACCCGGAAAGCCGGTTACACTATCAACTCAAGCGGAGCCCCGAATTGCACGGCGAGATCCTGCGCAGTGTTCTCGTATCAAGCGGGCACAAGGCCCTGTGCCTGGAGAAGGAAATGCACACCGCGCTGAAGCGCGATCATCCCGAATGCGTCATCCCATCCGCGCAATACAGCGTGCATCTGCGGGTTAAGTCCGAAATCTACGCCGCGTCGCTCGAGCCCGAGATTCTGCGGAGGCTCGACGCCCTCGCCGCCGGTCATTCCGCCTCGGACTGATCGCCACATTTTCATTGAATGCAGTCGGCGGCAGCCGCCGACCCCTTTCCTGTACCAAGGAGCCAACACCATGACGACAACGTCCAACACTGTGCCGTGGGCACCCTATGCGCGCGTGCTGATGCGGCGCTTGCGCGATGCCGAAATCAATAACACATTCGACCTTGAGCTCGACGCCGACAACGAGGTGATCGCGCCGAAAGCCGACGGTCGGAGGCCTTCAGCCATCGAACTGCTCAACGAGCTCGAGCGCAGTCAGCGACATGACACGCGTGATCTCGACACAATGCGCGCGGCCGGAATCGACGGCTGGGCGCTGGACGGATCTGGTGCCAACCAGCCTGCGCAGTTCATCGAACCCGGCGGGATCCTGATGGCCTTGCGGCTTGCCGCCACTTTCGGCAGCGAGCGCAATTTCCTGACGTCTCTGCGCCGCTGCACAATCACCGTTGTCGAAGGTTTCGACCCGGATCAGCTTTCCGGCGCGGCAGGCACGATTGGGCGCCTCTTTCTGCCAAGCAAATGGGCTGCACAATTGAGCGCACCACGCGGCAAGGACACTGGCATCATTCAACTCATCCGACCGTTTGAGAACGCAAGCGGCAAGCTCACGGAACAGGCTTATCATCGCATCGAGAAAGAGATTGTCACCGCGCTGCCGCGGCCGCACCCGGTGATGATCTTGCTCCCGGCTGGGGCACCGTTGCCTGCGAATGTACGGCGGTTGTTGCCGTCCCCCATCCCCCTCGCCCCCATCGACCGCGACATCATCCTGGCGCTCCTCGCGCAATCCCATTCCGCGACCGGAAAGATCGACCGGTCCGTGGTCCGGCCTTTGCTGCCCGGCAACGCTGATCTGGCAGAGATGGACATCCCAAGCCTCTTCGCCGCCCTGCGCGCGCCGACTGCCGCAGCGGCAGCTGAAGCACTCGCCGGCCTCCTTGCATCGTCCGCCAATGTGACCACGGACATGACGCTCGACCAGATCGGTGGCGATGCACCCGCACATCGGGCAGCGGCTGACATCGTGTCCGACCTGACAGCCTGGAAGCATGACGGCGCCCCCTGGTCGGAACTGTCACATTCGATCTTGTTTTCGGGCGAACCCGGAACCGGGAAGACCATGCTCGCACGCGCCATCGCGGCCTCGGCAGGCGTGCCCATCGTCGAAGGCTCATTTGGCGTGTGGCAAAGCGCGGGACACCTGGGCGACATGCTGCGCGAGATGCGCAGCAGCTTTGCCGAAGCCATCCGCAAAAAGCCATCCGTCCTGTTCATCGACGAAGTCGACGCGGCCAGTTCACGGCAAAGCGCCGACAAGTATGGAGCTGAGTACCGGCGACAGGTCATTAACCAGTTCCTCTCAGAGATCGATCAACTTCAACGCGCCGAAGGCGTTGTATTGATCGGAGCAAGCAACCACCCAGAAGCCCTCGACCCGGCGATCTTGCGGCCCGGTCGGTTCGACCTGCACTGCAGCCTTGGCCGCCCCACGCTGGCCCAAATCCGACATATGCTAACGCGTGCAATGCCGGACGCCCAAGAGGCTGACCTCACAATGCTTGCGCGGGCGTACTCAGGCGCAACGCCTGCGATGATCGACGCGACCATTCGGGCTGCCAAATCGAGCGCGCGGCGCATGGCGCAGCCGTTCACGCCTCGGATGTTGCTTTCCGTCTTGCCGGCTTCCAAACCCGACGACGACCGCCGGATCGCGATCCACGAATGTGGACATGCGGTCGTCGCCACTCTCCTGGGTGCTGTTCCCATCCGGCGGATCCAGGTTTCGCCAGACGGCGGATTTACATCGCGCGCGTCGGCGATCCGGCAAGGCACTGTGCCCGAGTTCGAGCATGAACTGACGATCCTTCTGGGTGGCCGCGCCGCCGAGCGCGCGCTCCTCGGCTCCGTCAGCGCAGGTGCAGGTGGCAGCGAGGAGAGCGATCTTGCCCTGGCGACGAAGCTCCAGTTACAATTCGACCGCGAGTTTGGGCTTGGCATCAACGGCAATGCCTGGCTTGGAGCCGTGGACATGAGGCGCCTCACTCCGGCAGAATGTGATCGTGCCCGCGTCAAACTCGATCAATTCGAACGCCGGGCACAGCAGCTTATCGCCCCGCATCGCAATCTCTTGGAGCGTCTGGCCGACCATCTTGTTCAGCACCGTGAGTTAGGTGAGGATGAGCTTCGCCCCTGGCTGGGCGAACTTGCGCCTTCACATCTCAAACAAGGCAACGACCCGGCCGTGACAATCGATCATCCTTAATCTGTAGCGGGTTTGCCATTTCATTAATGGCAAACCCGCTGCAATGACGCCCCGATTGATCGTCATTTGCGTAATTCTAATTGGCAAATCTGAGACTGACGGACCTCCAATCCCTGATACTGGAGCAAAATATTGAGAACTCTCTTTTTATAGGGTTTTGCTCTTTCAGTTTTCTGCCTGAAGCAGGCTTGCAGCGATAACCCTGCAAAAAAATGGAAATAGATTTTCGCGTTTGCGGGGTTATCCACAATATTGCGACATTCCCGCCTTCTCCCTCCGGCTTTCGACTCAATGAATGGACCGACTATGACTTATACTGCTCGCAGCACCGTCGGACAGAAATCCGGCACAAATCAGATCAATATCACCCATCCAGCCCCACGCTGGATCGGGCAGGAGAACTCGGCCAATGGCACGGGACCGGAGAAGTCATGTTCGAACGGGAGAAGCGCTGTCCACAGCGCCCGTCCCCATGGACGCGGCTTCCAATCTGGCGCTTGCCACGAATCGCTCTGTCCCACACCCTTGCCTTGTCGAGATCGTGCGGCTCCTCGCACGGCAGACAGCCAAGGCCGACGTTGCCGCGCAACGCGCAATCGACAGTGAGGACTAGTATCATGCCCAGCCAGCCTTTGCGTGTCGCAACCTATGCACGATATTCAAGCGAGATGCAGTCCGCCGCATCGATCGAAGACCAGCAGCGCCTCTGCCACCGCCTGGCTGATAGGCACGGCTGGGTCGTGGTTCATGATTATTCCGATGCGGCGATCTCCGGTGCATCGCGGGACCGCCCGGACTATCAGCGCCTGCTGAATGACGCGCGTCTTGGTTTTTTCGATGTCGTTGTCGCAGAAAGCCTCGACCGCATCAGTCGCGACCAGGAAGATACATCATATTTTTACAAGCAATTACAGTATCGCGGCATTCGGATCGTCACCAGTTCGCAAGGCGAGATCAGCGAGATGCATATCGGGTTCAACGGCGCTGTCTCAGCCGTTTTTCTCAAAGACCTCGCAGCCAAGGTGCATCGCGGCCTTGAAGGCCGCATCCGCAAAGGCAAATCGGCGGGTGGCGTCAGCTATGGCTACCGGGTAACCCGCGCCTTTCGTGAAGACGGCACCATGGTGACTGGCGAACGCGAGATCAATGCCGATGAGGCGCTGATCGTGCAGCGGATCTTCCGGGAATATGATGCCGGACTTTCCGCACGCGCCATTGCGGCAGGATTGAATGCTGACAAGATCCCGCTCGACACGGGCAAAGGCACCGGTGTCTGGGGGCCGTCGATCATTTCCGGGAACTGGAAGCGCGGCACCGGCATCCTGAACAACGAGCTTTATATCGGCCGGATGGTCTGGAACCGGCAGACCTTTGTGAAAGACCCCGACACCCGCAAGCGTCAGGCGCGACTTAACCCGCCAGAGCAATGGATTGTCGAAGAGGTCCCGGATTTGCGGATCATCAACGACACCCTATGGGATCGTGTCAAGGCACGCCAATCTGCCATCCGCGACGACATGAACCCCGCTGGTGTGCAAGCAGGCCCGCGTCGGCCAGAGAAGGCGCGGCGCCCGAGCTATCTGTTTTCAGGGGTGCTGAAGTGTGGCTGTTGCGGGACCAGCTATACGCTGATCAACAAGACCCGATATGGCTGTGTCGCAGCACGCAACAAGGGTGCTGCGATCTGCACCAACCGTGCCACCATCGAACGCGAGGTTGTTGAAGATCGCGTCCTGACCGGGCTGCGCGACAGCCTGCTGCATCCTGATCTGATTACCGTCTTCGTCGAGGAATACCGCCGCGCGTTCAACGCGGATGCCGCTGGCGCGGATGCCGCGCGCGAGAAGGCCCGTCGTGATCTCGTGCAGGTCGACAAGAAGATCAGCAGCATAATGGCGGCCATCGAAGACGGAATGTACCAACCCAGCATGAAAGACAGGATGGCGGAATTGGAAGGTGAGAAGCGCAGACTTGACACATTCCTCTCACAAAGCCCTGAGCCCCCGGCCCTGCGATTGCATCCAAGCCTGTCGGAGGTCTACCGGACGAAGATCCGCAATCTATCATCAGCGTTACAAGATCCGGGCCTCAAGACCGAGGCGTCCGAGGCGCTGCGTGGGCTGATCTCCGAGATCCGCATGATGCCGGACGCGGATGCGCCGAACCGCCATCACATTGAACTGTCAGGCGAACTTGCGGGTATTTTGGCGTTG
>TARA_R110002012_G_scaffold246243_1_pt1 | contig 110244 bp, 122 predicted proteins | sample TARA_R110002012 | Tara Oceans TARA_R110002012 (sample SAMEA4396515) | marine metagenome | biome: Westerlies Biome; feature: [DCM] deep chlorophyll maximum layer (ENVO:01000326); material: water (ENVO:00002006), including particulate matter (ENVO:01000060) such as... | depth 40 m
TCAAAACTCGAGGCAACCTCCCGCAAAATCTCAATGCTCTCAGCCTCAAGAGACTGCAAATGGGTCATCCGCTCATGCGCCATGATAATGCTCCGGAGATCAGTGTGGCCTAAGCCAGATTGGGATCGCCAAACGCGACGAAATGCGGATTGGCAAAGTCCGTGTCATGCCCCTGATTGCGCTTGCCGTAGCACAGCACATCGCCGGACACCGTCTGCACCCGGCCACCGGCAGCCCGCAGGATCGCGTCCCCGGCCGCCGTATCCCACTCCATGGTGCGCCCAAGACGAGGGTACAGATCGGCCTCCCCCGAAGCGACAAGGCAGAATTTGAGCGAGGAGCCAGCTGGCACGAAATTGGCAACCTGAAAGCGCTGCAGCCACGCATCGGTGTCACTGGCGCCATGTGAACGGCTGCCCACCACGTCAATGCCGGCCTCGGCCGCTTCGCGCACGCTGATTTTGCGCTGCCCCTGCAACGCTCCATCCACCACCTGGGCGCAATGGGCACCCTCCTGGCGCTGGCCCCACCAGATACGACCCAGCGCTGGCGCATACACCACGCCCAGCACCGGCACGCCGTGCTCGATCAGCCCGATATTGACGGTGAACTCGCCATTCTTGGTAATGAATTCCTTGCTGCCATCAAGCGGGTCCACCAGAAAGAACCGCTCGGCAGTCGCCGGCACCTGCCCGGCCGCGGCCGCTTCTTCGGCCACGATCGGCACATCCGGCGCAATCAATTGCAGTTGCGCGACAATGATCTTCTCGGCCGCAATATCGGCCTCGGTCACCGGCGACTGGTCGCTTTTGTGCGAGACCGCAAAATCCGTCTCGTAAATCCGCAGAATTTCCGCCCCGGCGGCAATGGCCGCATCCAGCAACTTCACAACGTCAACCATACTCAACTCCAAGACTGTCGGCCCTCTGGCCAGGCCGGGCCACCGCAAAGCCGCCCGATCCCCTGTCATCTTCACATCGTCAATTCTGTCCACAGCACCCGGGCGCGCCACAAAACCGCGCCGCCAGCAGGTGCCGCGCCATCATGATGGGTCTGCGTAAACAGGGCATGATGCAATCTGGTCTTTGGGGCACCGGCCCCGTGCAGCTGACATTGGCGATTAGCTGCCTGTTCCCCCGAAAAACTCCTGCTGAATGGTCTTCACCAGAATGCGCAGATCCAGCATGAGCGAGAAGTTCTCAATATAGGCCAGGTCGTGGTCGATACGGGCCCGGGCCTGTACCGGATCGGACGCATCACCGCGCAGCCCATTGGCCTGGGCCCAGCCGGTAATCCCGGGCAGCATGCTCAGCCGATGATCATAATAGGGCACAAGGCTTCGATAGGGCTGCGGCCCCGCCAGCATGCCCGGCACGTGCGGCCGCGGTCCCACAATCGACATCTGCCCGATCAGCACATTGAGCAATTGTGGCAGTTCATCAATGCTGGTCTTGCGCAGAAATGCCCCCACCCGCGTAATGCGTGGATCGCCCTTGACGGTATGGGCAACCCCTGAGGCATCACACACTTCCAGACGCATAGAGCGAAACTTGAAGGCCATGAAGGCATGACCATGAAGCCCTTCGCGCTTCTGACGAAACAGCGCCGGCCCCCGGCTCTCAATGCGGATGGCAATGGCCACCATGAGCACCAGCGGCGCCAGCAACACCAGCGCAAGAGCCGAGGCCACAACATCGAAAATTCTCTTGATTGCCAGCGCGACCTGACGGCGCGGCTGCTCGGGTTGAGGGGCAGGATCATTGCCCATCATTGTCAGCGGCAAGCCGGACTGCAGGGTCACCTGACGGCGCGCGGGCTTTTCGGTGGTGTCCAGCTCGATGGCGGACGCCAATGCACCGGCACCACTGTAACCAAATCGGTCACGACCACTAACGACCCGGTAATCCGCACGCTCGTATCTGTCCATCGGGATACTCACCTATACATTACAGTATGGTAGTCGCTCTATTAGTGCCGCCCCGCCATCATAACAAAACAGGCCGAAAGACCAATCACAAAAATTGCATAGCTGGCATTGCGGTTAATTGTCGAAATGCCGAACAACTAGTCACAAGGCCGCAATATAACGCAGATTGAAAAGCAGTCCGTTCACATCAAAAAAAATACGCCGCCGCACTCTAGTGCAGGCAACGCATCAAAATGAACTAACGAATTTTCGAGACGCGAGCTTTACTCGCAAAATGGGATTCGCACCCAGCAAAAGCGCCAGCAATATTTGGCGCCAGCACTAACTGAGCTCGCCGCGCATCCAGTCCCGGAACCAGCAAGAAAGCACGTACTGTCCCACCTACTGGGCGTGGCCACGCTAATCGGCATCACGCATCAACGATGCGCCATACCACCAACCGGTCTTTCAACACCAAGCAAACTACGCCTCAGAAAACTCTGAGGCGCTCGCTTGGTCGCGTTGGACTAGAGTGGGCTGGCTGGATTGCCCAGAGCGCCAGAGCCTGGCAGCAAGAGTTCAAACAGCGCGTCGATTTCAGCCTGGAATCCTTCATCCGCAGCGTTTGCGGCAAAGACTTCGGAGCGAAGGGCGGTAAATGACGCGTTGGCCACTTCCAGATCAACAGCCGACGCCAGAGCGCCCGCATAGGCATTGATCGCTGTTTCACAGGTCGGCACGGTTCCCGTTGGAATGGTGCACGATGTAAACACTGCCGAGTAGAGGCCTTCATAGCCGGATACCGGAGCTGCATTCGAAGCGGAGATGGCTGCCATACCAAGCACACCAGCCGTTGCAATAGTCGTGATCAGCTTACGCATCTCAAATCCTCACATTGATCCCGCACTCGAATTACTAGTCCTGCCTAGTCGTGCGGTCAAGCGAACGTTTAGACTTCATTTACCTTTCTAGCAACAGCCATCCCAATCAATTGGTAAATGTGACAATCCAGTCCATCATCGCCAAGTCACCAAATTCATTCGACAATTTGCTGTTATCTTGACGCCCCAAGTAAACGCTCGATCGGCATGCATTCGCTGCATGGCCCGAATGCAATAAAAAACCCCCACGGCCGTGGCCCTGGGGGTTCTTGTTTTTTGTACGCTGAAACCGTGACTTAGCCAGCGATCCAGCGATTTGGGTTCGACGAAGACATCGAGCGGATCTTGTAGCCAGATGCGCGCAGGCTCTTGACCGTGTTGCTCAGATTATCCAGCACGTAATCGCCCTGGCTGGTCTTGACCACCAGTACGGCATGCGGCTCGCCGCGGCGGGTATGGGTATAGGCGATGCGCAGGGCCCCCGAAGAAACACCCTTGCTGATCAGCGCGCTGCGCTTGGACAGCACATAGTCTTCGCAATCGCCGGCCGTTGGGTTCAACTCCCAGACATCGGCGGTGTCGCGCTTTGGACGAATGCTGCGGTTCACATGGATATTGATGGTCTTGAGCACAGCCATCAGATTGGGCGACATCGTCACCTGGCTACGGCCGCTGCTGGCGCATTCGCTCTTGTTCTTGGCGCAGAAGAACTGCATCGCCAGTGGCGTTACCGCTGCGGTGCGGGTAACCAGCTCCGAGCTGACGACCGACCGGGAGCTGGCAAATGCGGCTGCATTGCCAACCGAGAAGAGAGTAGCGGCCAATGTCAGGCCAGTCACGACTGCTGCAAATTTGGTGTTCATGGACGTATCCCCTGATGAGTTGTTGTCATCAGGATGCACGCAGCCGATTGCTGTCGAATTCGAAAATTCGATACAATTTTATTCAATTGCCGAGATTTCTGCCGCGGCTATGAGCGGCTGATACCCCTATTGGAGCACCGCCCCGTTGCTGCGGGCTGTGCATTTTGACTCAAGCGCGCAGCAAACTTGCCTCAAATGCCGTCGATCCACAGCGCCGCGCCATGCGGCTGGCCCCTGCCCCCCACCCATGCTAGGCAAACGCGATTGTTTCCGGAGACGCCCGTGTCCAGCCAACCTGCTGACCGCATTTGCTTTGTGACCAATGACACGCCCGAGGCCGACGCCGCTGCGGCGCGCCTAAGGGCGCGTTATGGCGACTTCCCCATCGAAACAGCCGATGTCGTGGTTGCTTTGGGCGGCGATGGCCTGATGCTGCAGACCCTGCACCGGGTCATGGGACTGGGCGTGCCCGTCTATGGCATGAATTTCGGCTCGGTCGGCTTCATGATGAACACCTTCTCCGAGGACAATCTGCAGGAACGCCTGCAGGCGGTGCAGCGCACGCGGATCTATCCGCTCTCCATGCAGGTCCTCAGCACCACCGGCCAGACCCAGACAGCGCTGGCGCTCAATGAAGTCTCGCTGTTCCGCTCAACCTATCAGGCCGCCAAGCTGCAGATCGTCGTGGATGGAGAAACCCGCCTCGAAGAGCTGATCTGCGACGGCGCCCTGCTATCCACGCCCGCCGGCTCCACGGCCTATAATCTCTCAGCGCATGGCCCGATCCTGCCGATCGAAGCGCCGCTGCTCGCCCTGACCCCGATTTCGCCCTTCCGGCCGCGGCGCTGGCGCGGGGCAATTCTGTCCAACCGGGCCGTGGTCAAGTTCATCACGCGTGAATCCGACAAGCGCCCGGTCAGCGCTGTGGCCGACAATGTGGAATTCCAGAACGTTCTTGAAGTCACGGTGTTTGAGGACCGCTCCCATGGCGTCACGCTGCTGTTTGATCCGGGCACGAGCCTGGAAGAGCGCGTCCTGAGCGAGCAGTTCCGCTTCTAGGCCGCAGGCAAGGCCAGCCTTGGCTCGGGCGCATCAAGCGCCACCGCCATGGGCGCACGCGCCTCTACGGCAAAAGCCGCCATCACCCCACGCGCCGCCTTGCGCGCCAGCACGATGTTCTGCTCGCTGAGATAGGCGAACGCCTCCTCCAGCTCCTGGGGAATATCACCTTGATGCTCGGCGATGAGTTCTTCGGTCAGTGCCGTCACCACATAATGGCGCGCACCAGCATCATCTGCCAGATCGCTGGCTCGTGCGTGCATCACCAGCCGGGTCAGCAGATTGCGCACACCATGGCCCAGCCCACATCGCACCAGCAGCGCATTGAGCGCTGAGCGGCTGCCTCGCTCGAGCAGCGCAAAGACCTTGGAGCGCGGTGCCTGCGCCAGTTCAGCCAGACAGTCGGCAAAAAACATCACATGCCCGGTCACCACTGCGTGCATCAACACGCGGGTATTGAGCCGGTCACTGACGATCAGATCGGCAACATATTCGGGATTGGCCTTGCCCGCTTCGCGCTCGCCAATTGCCGACAGCGCGGTATCGCCGCTATCGCGCAGCACCCGTCCCAGCCTGTCGCTGGCCAGCGCGCCCTTGACGATCCGGGTGCCCCGCAAGGCCTCGGTGACCTTTTGGACCAGCAGCAGGCGCGCCGATGCCGTCAGATCACGGCGCGCCAGCAAGGCCCCGCGCATCGTGGCATCGTCACCATGGGTTTGAGCCAGATGCGTTAGCAGTTCGGCGCTCAGGGCGACGTCATGACGCCGCAGCAGGCGCAGGGTAAGTGGACCATCCTGCCGGGCGATCAGCGCGGTCGCCAGCCGGGGACTGATCTGCTTGCGCTGGCTGATCGAGGTCAGCATCGACACGTCCAGTGTCTTGATCAGCCCGATCAGATCGGCGTCGATCAGCACCGGCGAATATTGCAGCACGGCGCGCGAGATCACCGCACTGTCATGCAGCAGCGCCAGCATGATGGGGCGTGGCGCCATGGAAGAATGTAACAGGCCATAGGCCAGTGCAGCCCGCACCTTGACCGACGGATCATCGAGAAACCCGATCAGCGCGGCATACAGCGCGGCATGTTCATCGGCCGGGCCGGTATGGTTCAGATAGGCCAGCGCTGACAGATGAGCCGCGCTGCCGCGCTCCTCGCTGTCCATCGATCGGGACAGTGATACAAACTCCTGATACGCAACCATACTCTTCTCCGCACACCGGCAGAGATCACACTAAGTGCCAAGGTTTAAGGAACGGTTCACCATAACCCGGCGCGCCACTTTCATGGCAGGGTTCGCGTACCGTCCAGCACAATATTGGCAAAATCGGCCGGGCGTTCGGTGGCTAGGTAGTCATCCTCGGCCTTCTGCCACGCCTGCCACAGCTCAAGCGCCTGCGCCCCGTCCCGCTCCAGTCCACGCGCCAGCCGCATCGGCTGCGGTGTCTCAACAAATATCGTGTAGCTCAGCATGGGGCGGAAAACAGCGCGCGTCGCGGTCACCCCTTCAACAATCACAGTGCCCCCGACCGGCACATCGTGCCATTCGGCCAGACAGCGCGTGCGCCAGTCATAGCGCTGATAACGCCCCGCTATGTTGCGCGATAACGGTATGAGCACCTGCGCGAGCAGCCGATCATACCAGTTCAACGGATTATCCCAGCTGGCAAAATCGTCCGTATGAATGATGCGGGCATCAAGCGGGGTGGCCAATCGCTCGGCCAGTGTGGACTTGCCGGCACCGCCACAGCCATCAATTCCGATAATCCGGGTTATCATTGGCGGCGGCACTTGAGCCGTAGCAATGTCGGCTACAAGCGCGTCCAGGTTCGAAATGCTCATCTCTCCACCTCACACGACAGACGCATGAGCGTCCAGCCCCGGCAGGCGCAAGAGAACGTCAGTGAAATGTGGAAGGGGTCGCTGTTGGACTGCTAGAGCGCGGAGGCGACAAAGCCGAAAAGCTGCGAAATGCCAACCCAGGCACCCGCCAGAACCAGCCAGCTTGCCAGCGCGAGGCCGACAATGGTCCAGCCGCGCGGCAGGCCCGCAACAGTGGAAGTCCGTGGTGTCATCGCTGTCGTACGCATAGCGGTCTCCTCGGGACGAGCCGAACCAACTTCAGATATGTTGATTACGCGTCCAGAGTGTTAAACGAGTGTAAACAAATGCCGTTGCAATCGCCCTGCCAATCATTTGCCGGTCGCGCAAAGCCCCGAATGGCCACCAATTGGTAAACCCCGGAGCAGCAGAACGGCTCTATCGGGCGTAAAGCTGGGTGAAGAACGCCCCACCATCGCCCGCATCGGTCACCGTTGACGCAGGCGAGTCGGGCTCGTTCTTGAACAGGCCGGTAAACGACATATTGGCCGGCGAAAACCGCGAAGGCACTACCGGCGTCGGCTCGGCAGGGCCGCCGCCCACCATCTGCTGGGCCGCAAAGCTGGCATTGGTATCGCCGGCTTCATGCTTGGATACCAGCACCCGATAGACATCCCGGATCGTGCGGGGCTGGCCATTGGAATAAAAGATCGAGCGATTGGCCGAGGCCTGTTTCGGAAACAGATTGGCCGCAATCTGGTCAGGATCCTTCAACCCCGCCGTAAACATGCGCTCTGCCCCCTGCGCACCCAGAAAGTGCGCGATATAGAGCTCACCCGCGCTGGGCATGCGCCCAAACCGCGAATGCAGGTAATCGCCATTGCTCTTGGTGAAGGCTGCAGCCAGATCGGCTGCCATTTGCGGATCCTCGCGCATCTTGAGAATCTTGGCCTTCATCGCCGGGTCGCGGACAACGTAATCCCCGCCCCCACTACGTTCGATATTCTGGGCGATGTCGCCATAACCCAGCCGCGGCCCGTCCTCCTTGAGCACCTGCAGCCAGGTGCTTTCGAGAAACTGGAACAACCCCACGGCTGACGATGTCTGTGCCTTGGCCTGCGGATTGAGACTGCTCTCGCGCATGGCCGTTTGCAGCAGATAGTCGAAATCAACCCCGTTCCGGTCGCCGGCGGCGGTCAGAACATAGGCCAGACTTTGCGGGACTGATATCGGCTGTACGCCCATGTGCGGGCTCACCCCTGCAGGAATCGACTAGTTGGTGCCTACTAGCACACCCCAAGGTTAACCTTCCGTTAACCATAAGCCGCCGTTAGGCGTCTTGCGGGTGCCACTGGCTAACAATGTCATCGAGCGCAGGGCGTGGCCGGTCCTCGATCACCGTGCTGGGCGTGCCGATGTGAATGAACCCCACAAACCGCTCACCATCCCGCGCGCCCAGCATGCGTGCCGCTTCGGCATCAAAGGCATACCAGCGCGTAATCCACGACGCCGCAAAACCCAGGGCATAGGCGGCGTGAACCAGATTGAACGCCACATTGCCCGCCGACAGCAATTGCTCGAACTCGGGCACCTTGGGATGCGCCTTGGGCGAGGAAATCACCCCGATTGTCAGCGGTGCTGGCAGAAATTGCTGGCGCTCAATCTCAAGCCCTGCCTCGTCCAGCTCCGGCTTGTTGCGCGCGGCAATCTCGGCTAGCGCAGCGCCGGCCTTGGCCCGGTTTTCACCCTCAATCACCACCAGCCGCCAGGGCGCGATCTTGCCGTGATCGGGCACCCGCGTGGCAATGGTCAGCATCTGCTCAAGCTCGGCCGCATCGGGACCGGGCGCCTGCAAAAAGGCCATGCCGACTGAACGGCGGGTCAGCAGATAGTCGCGCAGGGCGGGATTGGCAGGCATGGGCAAACTCCTATTGTCGGTGCAGCAATACCCAGTTTGACGGCACAGCACCAGAACCCGGGGTTGGGGAGGCGCAAAACTGGGCGCTCACGGCATTGTCCTGTTTTCATCGGGGCGGCTCTGTGACACAGCTTTTCCCCAATTGTCGGTTATTCCCGCGTAGTGATTCACCACACAGCCGGTACAGGAGACCAGATGCGTTTGCGACAGAGACTAGCCCTGCTGCTCGCTTTGGCCTTTGTGGGATTTGCTGTTCCCCTGCAGACGACATCGGTTCTGGCGCAGGCCAGCACGGCCGAAATGCCGCCAATGCCGCGCCCTCGCCCCATTGGCGTGCCTGCCGAGCCAGCCGCACAGCCCGCTGCCAGCGAAGCCGCAGCGGCCATCACGCAGGTCACCTCCGTGCCGCAGCCAGTAAGCCTGACCGCGCGCATCACCGCCGAAGGCGCCCCCATCCCGGATGGTCTGGTCTGGCGGATATTTGAGAGCAGCACTGACACCAATGGCGAAATGGCACTGGTGGCGAAATCCGATGAAGGCACTGCCCAGGTCGAATTGCCGCCAGGTGAATACGTGGTGCACGTAGCCTATGGACGGGCCCAGATCAGCGAGCCCATATCTGTTGTGCCCGGCAACAACACCGCTGACTTCGTGCTTGAGGCTGGCGCCTTGCGGCTCAATTCAGCGGTAACCGGGGACATTCCCATCCCGCCAAACATGCTCAAATTCGACATCTTTACCGGCGATGACGCCAGCCGTGTCATGCTGGCAGAGGGGCTACTGCCCAACGATATCATCACGCTTAATGCCGGCACCTACCACATCATCTCGCACTTCGGCACCATCAACGCCGTGGTCCGGGCCGACCTGCGGGTCGAACCGGGACAGTTGACCGACGCAACGCTATACCATCATGCCGGTCAGATTTCCTTCAAGCTGGTGTCCGAAGAGCGCGGTGAGGCAATCGCTGACGTCGAGTGGACGGTAAAGACCGCCGACGGCGCCACAATCTTCACCGATCTGGGGGCGTTTCCCTCAACCGTGCTGGCCGAGGGCGATTATTTGGTCTTCGCCAAACAGGGCGATCAGGTGTTCAATCGCGAGTTCCAGGTCAGCCCCGGCTCCGCCCGCGAAATCGAAGTTCTGACCACCATTTACTAGCCGCTGGCCGCCCCCTCCGGTTGCTTCGCACGCAATGTGTCCTGTTTGACCATTGAAGCGCGCCCGCCAATGCCCCAGATTAGGGCTTGGACAAGGGGAGAGACGACCATGCCGACCAAGACATCAACCAAGCGCCGCCTTGGCGCCATTGCCACGGCCTGCCTGTTGAGTGTCGCGCTGCCGACAGCGCCTGCATGGGCCCAGAAAACCAAGACCAAGCCTGGGACCGTCGCGGAAGCAAGCACGTCCCAGCCTGCACCTTCTGTCAGCGTCGATGTTCCCACCATCAACGCCCTCAGCGCCAATGTCGATGAAGCGACATTGCGCGACATTCTCTCGGGTAATCTGATAGCCAACGCCGATGCCCTGGCATCGCTGACCGCGACCAACATCACCATCCCGACAATCCGTATCTCGATAACGGACAGTCTTGCAGACAGCACAATTGTGCTTGAGAACATCGTCCTTGAGGATGTGACAGATGGCGTCGCGACCACCGCATCGGTTGGCGGCATGACGGTGGGTAGCAGCACGGGCACCGATGGTCATTTCGGCGAGATGTCTGCCAAAACCTTCGATATCGGCGGCTTGTTGCGCTTTTATGGTGTAGTCGACGGCGGCGGTCAGACAGAGATGAAGACGATTTATTCCGACTTTGTCTTTGCCGGTGGCAGCTTTACCGCTCCCGATGTCACCTGCACCATTGGCGCCGCCACGGCGGCGGAGTTTAAGGCGCGCCCGATCAGTATGTCATTTGCTGAAATTATGGCGCTCAGCACCGCCCTTGAGGAACAGGACGAAGCTCCTTCTCCTGAGATATTGGGTAAGCTGATGCGCACCTATGCCGATATGCTGACCGCCATCGAATCCTCCCCAGTCCAGTTTGACGGCTTTGATTGCGACGGCACCGACGATAAGGGCAATCCGGTCAATGTCTCGGTCGCTGGCATGACCATGGGCGGTATGAGCCCTGGCATTTATCCCTCCATTGATCTGACCGACATGGCCGTTGAGGTCACTGGCGACGGCTCGATCACCATTGGCAGTCTGAGCTTCAAGGAAATCGACCTTTCAGCACCAATCGCTGCCATTCAGAATGCGCCGGACGCGCTGGACGATGATTGGTTTGAGGCCAATCTCCGTGCGCTGATACCTGCGTTTGCAGGCTTTTCCATCGGCGACGTCGCTATCGACATACCCGACCCAGAAACACCCGGCGGCCGGCTGGTGGCCAGCATCGGCGCCTTCGATCTGTCGCTGGGCGACTACCTGAACGGTATTCCGACAAACCTGCTCACCACGGCGAGCAACCTCAGGCTCGACCTGCCCGCCGACACATCCGACGAGCAGTTGCAGCTTCTGATGGCGCTGGGCATCTCCAGCATCGACGCCGGCTTCACCCTCGATGCCAACTGGAACGAGGCCGAAAACGCCATCGCCATTAACGAAGTCTCCGTCACCGGTGTTGATCTCGCGACCGTCACGCTGGCCGGCACGATTAACAACGCCACCGACGCGCTGTTCAGCATCAATGAGAACATGATGATGGCCGCAGCAATGGGTCTGGCAGTTGGCGATCTCAAACTCGACGTCGACGATACCGGGCTGTCCGACATCATCATGACCATGGTCGCCGCCGACCAGGGCTCCGATGCAGCCACCATGCGGCCGATCTTTGCTGGTCTCGCGGAGGGCACCGTCGTTGGCATGCTCGCTGGTGCCGCCGGAGCACAGAAAGTGGCTGGTGCAGTCAGTGCCTTCGTCAGTGGCAAGGCAAAACAGCTCACCATTGATGTTGTGGCCAAACAGGCGCCAGGCCTGGGCATGATGGATTTCATGGCCGCCCAGGATGACCCGACTGTGCTGCTCGGCAAGGTCAATATCGACGCGTCTAACTAACCTGATGGGGTCGCCTTCGGGCGGCCCCGCTTGTTTCAGCGCACGTTTTCCGCCGCGACCCCCATAGCCCAATCAAGCAGGGACCGGGCGATTTCCGATGTCCGCCCTTCTACATAACAGCGCAATTCCGGGGCGTTTCCCGATGCCCGGAAATGGACCATATCGCCTGACGCCGTGTGGAATTGCACGCCATCGGTAACGGACACGCTGGCAATGCCATGGGGTTCGAATACACCAGCAGCAAAGCCGTCCTCCTCAACGAGGCGCGTCAGGAAATCCGCACTTTTACTTGCAGCAACGTCCTGTAGCCGGTCGGCCATGGCAATCTGTAGCGGCAGTTCTGCTACCAACTGGTCCACCGTAACACCGCGCAGCACCGCCAGTGCCGTCGTGCACAGAAGCGGCAGCACTGCATCGCGGGTGGGCAATGCCTTCAGGGGCTGTCCCTGCACTGATATGGCAGCACCAACAAACGTGCCGCCATTGGCCTCAAAGCCGACAACGCCGTCTGGCGCCTGCTCCATGGCTGCAACGACAAATGGCGATCCGACACGGGTGCGAATGACCTTCTTGAAATAGCCGGTGCGTTCAATGCCTGAATTTGAGGTAACCGGTGTCACCACGGTCTGCGCGCCCAGATATTGCGCCGTGAGCAAACCCAGCACGTCACCGCGCACAAAGGCACTCCGAGCATCCATCATCAGGGGACGATCCCCGTCCCCATCCGCCGAAACCAACAGATCAAGCTTCTTATCACGCACCCAGTCTTTCAGCGGTGCCAGGACAGCGTCACTGAACGCCTCTGTGTCCACCGCGACAAACGCATCGCTGCGCCCCAGACTAACCACTTCCGCTCCCGCGTGCCTCAAAACGCGGCCCAACAGGTCTCGGGCAACACTGGAATGCTCGAATACCCCGATGCGCAACCCGGTCAGGGCGCCAGCAGCTACAATAGCTGCACATCGCGCGAAATAGCGTTCCGTCGCCTCATGGCTCTCATCGACAAGTACCGGCGCGGCGTCGGCAATGTCGGTAGCGCGCAGGGCCCCCAGGATGCCCGCCTCATCAGCCTTGCTGATCTCGCCACGTGGAGCGTAGAATTTCAGACCATTTCGGTCGGCCGGGATGTGGCTACCCGTCACCATGATCGCCGGGCACCCCGCCGCCATCGCATGCAGGGCCAGCGCAGGTGTGGGAATGGCGCCGCAATCGACAGGCTCGAGTCCAGACCGGGCAATGGCAACGGCACAATCGGTCAGAATTGTCGGACTGGATGCCCGGAAGTCGCGTCCGAGATAGACCTGCCCCGCCCCAGATTGTCCAATGTTTACAAGGTGCTGCAGGAAGGCGCTGGTATAGCGGCGCGCGGCCTGCCCTTCCAGCTCGACAGCCAGTCCTCTTAGACCACTGGTTCCAAATTTCAGGCTGTTCTGCGCCACAAGGAAGCTCCCCGAACCAACGTTTGCACTCACACGCGATAATACTGCCGGTACCATGCCACAAAACTGGCCACCCCAGCCTTGATCGGCGTCCGCGGCAGGTCACCGACCAATTCGCGCAGCAACGCGGTATCGGCCGCTGTCTCGCGCGGATCTCCGGCCTGCATGGGCTTGATCGTGTACGCAGCCTTGTGGCCCAGCGCCGTCTCGATGGCAGCAACGAAATCCATCAGCAACTCCGGGTGGCCACCGGCCAAATTGACAACCCGGTAGGGCGCAACGGCCGACAACGAATCCCCCTGCAGCGGTTGCCCCAGCTCTGGCCTTAACGGCATGATCCGGATCATGGCCTCGATCAGATCGTCGACGAATGTAAAATCACGTCGCATCTTCCCCTCGCCAAAAATCTCGATGGGCTGCCCTGCCAAAATTGCGGACACAAATTTGAACAACGCCATGTCGGGCCTGCCCCACGGACCATAGACCGTAAAGAACCGCAGCATGGTGGTGGGGATATCGAACAAATGGGCATAGGAATGGGCCATTACCTCATTGCTCTTCTTGGTCGCGGCATAGAGCGAGATAGGCGCGTCTGCTGCGTCCCGTTCACTAAATGGCAGCTTGGTATTACCGCCATAGACCGAACTGGTCGACGCCATCAGCAGGTGGCGCGGTTTGTGGGCGCGAACGGCTTCCAGCAGGTTCGCCGTCCCCACCAGATTGGCGCTGATATAGCTCTGAGGTTGCTCAATGCTGTAGCGAACGCCGGCCTGGGCAGCCAGATGAACCACGATTTCGGCTTGAGCCCGCTCCAGCGTTTCGCTGAGTAGACCAGCGTGTTCCAGTCGACCCTCGATTGCGCTGAATTGCGGATATTGCTGCAAAGCTGCCAGTCGCGACCGCTTTAAAGACACATCGTAATAGTCGGTGACACCGTCAAAACCGGTGACCACATGACCATCTTCGAGCAACCGTCTGGCCAGATGATACCCGATAAACCCAGCGGTTCCCGTGACAAAAACCTGCAATACGTCCTCTTTCTGGCGTTCGTGGTCGGGCATCGCCGTCGTTATTCGGCGGCCGTCTCCACGGTCGGATCAGCGTCCTGCCCATCGGGTCGGCCCACACTAAAATAGGTGAAGCCATGCTTGGCCACCTCTTCGTAGCTGTAGACATTGCGGAGGTCTACCAGCACTGGCGACGCCATTGCCTGCTGCAACCGCGCCAGATCAAGCGAGCGAAACTCGTTCCATTCGGTGACAATCACCAGCGCGTCGGCGTTCTCAGCAACCGCATAGGCACTCGCCGCATATTCAACATTGTCCATCAGTTCGGCCGCAGCCCGCATGCCTTGCGGGTCGTAGGCAACAACCCGCGCGCCCTTGTCGAGGAGATCACCGATGATGTCGATTGAGGGGGCCTCGCGCATGTCGTCGGTATTGGGTTTGAAGGTAAGACCCAGCACACCTATGGTTTTGCGCCGCACCTCACCACCGCAAGCAGCAACGATCTTGCGCGACATCGCAGCTTTGCGCTGATCGTTTATCGAGATCGTGGTCTCGACCAGCCGCATTGGACTGCCAAAATCCTGAGCGATCTTGACCAACGCCAATGTGTCTTTCGGAAAGCACGACCCGCCAAAGCCGGGTCCTGCGTGTAGAAATTTCGGACCTATCCGATTGTCCAGCCCCATCCCCCGGGCGACCTGCTGAACATCGCCACCTGCCGCTTCGCAAAGATCAGCCATCTCGTTGATGAAGGTGATCTTCATTGCGAGAAATGCATTGGCAGCATATTTGGTCAGCTCGGCAGTGCGACGATCTGTGAACATCAGCGGCGCCTGATTGAGATAGAGCGGACGATACAGTTCCGCCATCGGCGTCCTGGCGCGCTCGTTCGCGATGCCAATGACTATGCGGTCTGGGCGTTTGAAGTCGTCAATGGCAGAGCCCTCGCGCAGGAATTCGGGGTTGGACACAACCTCCACATCCGCATCTGGATTGGCGGCAGCCACAATGCGCGCGACTTCGTCACCGGTTCCTACTGGCACTGTGGACTTGGTAACAACCACCGTGAAGCCGTACAGATGGCCCGCCACAGCCTCTGCAGCAGCGTAAACATAGCTCAGATCCGCATGGCCGTCACCACGCCGCGAGGGCGTCCCCACTGCAATAAACACCATCTCGGCAGTGGGCACCGCCTCGCCCAGCGCCGAGGTGAACGACAGGCGCCCTGCTGCCAGATTGGATTTGATCAGCTCGCCAAGCCCGGGCTCGTGAATGGAGATCTCGCCGCGCGATAGCCTATCGACCTTTGTCTGGTCATTATCAACGCAGACGACCTCATGACCGAAGTCAGCCAGACATACGCCTGTGACAAGCCCAACATAGCCAGAACCGACAATTGCGACTTTCATGGTCGTTCATCCCCCGCCTCGGCCCACACTAGCGAGCGCGCGAGACAAAGTCGCGATGCTCACTTAGACCGTGAAGTCGCAGCCTAGTGACCGTCCGAGGGCGTGCCGCGCAACCGCTTGATGCCGGAGCGGATGGATTTGCCTTCAAGGCGTCGACGTTTTGACGCCAGGGTCGGGCGCGTTGCCACCCGGTATTTGGGCACATGCGATGCTTCAACCAGCAAGGCCACCAGCTTTTCCTGCGCGTCGGCGCGGTTCATCGGCTGGTCGCGGTGCGAATTGGCGGTAATCACAATGACGCCCGACTTGGTCAGCCGCTTGCCAGCCAGCGTCGCTGCGCGGCGCTTCATCGCTTCGGGAATTGATGGCGAGTTCTTGAGATCAAAGCGCAGCTGGACAGCGCTCGACACCTTGTTGACGTTCTGCCCGCCCGGTCCGGCGGAGCGGACGAATGTCTCTTCGATCTCACCGGGATCGATGGAGACGGAGCGGGTAATGACGATGGGATCAGCCATGTCCCGCTCCTCTGGTTAGCTGCGCAAACGTCCGGCGTAGATGATTTCGCCTTCGTGGATGATCAGACCCTTCAGCGTCGCCTTGTACTTGCCCTCAATGGCGGTGGTCTCGATCCAGCCTTTTGCGAGCATGCGGGCAAAGACCTTTTCGCCCACATCCTTGAAGTCATCGGGGCCGAGCAGATTGTCCTCACCCATATGGGTGATGACCTTGATTTCACGGTTGGACGGCCGTTGCGGCATGGCTCAGGCTGCCTTTTCCTTGAGGTCCGGCGGGGTGGCCTCCGCCATCAGGGCTACCAAAGCGTCCATGAACGGCTCGACCTTTTGCCCTTCAGTGCCCAGGCGACGGACCGAAACAGTCCCCTCCTCGGCCTCGCGCTTGCCCACGACAAACATCAGCGGAACCTTGCCTACCGAGTGCTCACGCACCTTGTAGTTGATCTTCTGATTGCGCACGTCGAGCTCGGCACGAATACCGGCGGCCTTGAGCTGGCGCACCAGCTTTTCGGCATAATCGTCGGCTTCCGAAACAATGGTCGCCACCACAACCTGCGTTGGGGCCAGCCACATCGGCATCCTGCCGGCATAGTTCTCAATCAGCATGCCGATAAAGCGCTCAAGCGAGCCCAGGATCGCGCGGTGCAGCATCACGGCATACTGACGTGAGCCATCCTCGGCGACATAGGTCGCATCGAGCCGTTCGGGCAGGACATAATCGAGCTGCAGCGTGCCCACCTGCCAGGACCGGCCAATGGCGTCCTTGAGGTGGAATTCCAGCTTGGGCGCGTAGAACGCGCCCTCGCCTTCTGCGATCTCGAAATCATAGCCCGTCGCGCGCAGAGCATCGCCCAGCGCCTTTTCGGCCGCATCCCAGCGTTCGATCGTGCCACCGAACTTCTCGGGGCGCGTCGCCAGCTTGATGATCACATTGTCAAAGCCCATATGTCCGTAGACTGAGTAGAGCAGGTGCACGAAGTGCTCGGTCTCAGACTGGATCTGGTCTTCGCGACAGAAAATATGCGCGTCGTCCTGGGTCATCTGACGCACACGCATCAGGCCGTGCAAGGCGCCATGCGCCTCGTTGCGGTGACAGCAGCCAAACTCCGCCATGCGCAGCGGCAGGTCGCGATAGCTCTTGATGCCCTGATTGAAGATCTGCACGTGCGCCGGGCAGTTCATCGGCTTGAGCGCCATCAGATCGCCCTTGCCGCTAAGCACGGAACCTTCATCCTCCGTGCCGGGCACTTCATCGGGCACCACGAACATGTTTTCGCGATACTTGCCCCAATGGCCCGACTGCTCCCAAAACTTGGAGCTCATCAGCTGCGGCGTCTTCACTTCCTGATAGCCAGCCGTATCCAGACGACGCCGGATATAGGCTTCCATCTGGTTAAACAGTACAAAACCCTTCGGATGCCAGAAGACGCTGCCCATCGCCTCGGACTGGAAATGGTAGAGATCCATTTCCTGCCCGATCTTGCGGTGGTCGCGCTTTTCAGCCTCTTCGACCATGTGCAGATAGCCGTCCAGCTCATCCTTGGTGGCGAAGGCGGTACCGTAAATGCGGCTCAATACCGGGTTGTTGCTGTCGCCACGCCAATAGGCGCCGGCCACCTTGGTCAGCTTGAAAGCAACACCAACGTCCTTGACCGAACGCATGTGCGGGCCACGGCAAAGGTCGATCCACTGCCCCTGCTTGTACATTTTCAGCGACTGGTCAGCCGGAATGGCATCGACCAGTTCGACCTTGAAGTTCTCGCCCCGCGCCGAAAAGAAGTCCTTGGCCTGATCGCGCGTCCACACTTCCTTGGTAAAGGCAGCGCCGCGCGCAATGATCTCAGCCATCTTCTTTTCGATGGCGGGGAAATCTTCTTCCGAAAATGGCTCGTCACGCTTGAAGTCGTAGTAGAAGCCGTTCTCGATCACCGGGCCAATCGTCACCTGCGTATCGGGCCACAATTCCTGAACGGCTTCAGCCAGCACGTGAGCGGCATCGTGCCGGATCAGCTCCAGCACATCCTTGGAGCCGCTGTCACGGGTCACGAACTCGATCTTGCCGTCGGCCTCGAGTGCGTCGCTCAAATCGCTGAGCGTGCCATTCCACCGCATCGCGACGGTTTTCTTGGCCAGGCTCTTGGAGACACCCTCGACGATGGTGGTCCCAGTGGTGCCGCGCGGATAGTCGCGAGTTGCACCGTCGGGAAACGTCACCTTGATCGTCATTTTTGATCTCCAGAAATAGGAATAATGCCGCAATTATTGCAGCACGGGCGCCTGTCTAGCATGCCTGACAATTATTTCCAGCGCCCATACGTCCATGGTCGATACCAACACGCGCGTTCCGGCATCGCCTCTGGCACCGGATCATAGCCATCCGTCCCGCCAGGACGACACCGCACAAAGCGCGCCAGCCCCATCCAGCCGCCGGGCCAGAACCCGAATTTCCAGATCGCGTCGCCGGTGTATTCTGAGCAGCTGGGCAAATGCCGACAGGTTCGACCAACAAAGGCCGACAGCGTGTAGCGATATATGGTGATCAACAGGACCGCCGCGAACTTGAACGGCAGATCAATCAAGCGCCACACCGCTGCAATGAATCCATTCATCAGCGAACCATCCCAACCGATTCTGCAGATTCAGCTTTTTCGATTGCCGCAACTACCGCATCAAACACCAGCAGGGTCGACATGTGTCGTGCGCGATACTCCCGCACCGGCTCAAGATAGCCCAGATCGCTCCATTTGCCGGCTGGCGGCGCGCCATTGTCCTTGAGCATGGCATGCATCTGATCGCGCAACGCCCGGAATTGGTCCACCGGAGTACCGACAATCTCTCGCGCCACCACTGCTGCAGAAGTCTGGCCGAGCGCACAGGCGGAGACATCGTGACCATAGGCGACGATCACACCGTCTTCGATGTTGAGATCAACCTCAATCACTGAGCCGCAGACGCGGCTCACCTTGCGCGCACTGGCATGCGGCGCCGCCAGCCGCGGCGGCTGTTGGGCATTTCCCGCAAGATCGAGGATCTTCTGAGAATAGAGATCGCTGAGTTCCATCAACCAAACAATTCTGTTTCTTGTCGCCTCTGGAGGCGCCCCTTATATAGGGGCTGAAATGCGGACTGTCAGGTCGTCGGGCCAACTGGTCCAAAATCGCGTCGACTGCGTAACAAGGGTCGTCGCGCAAAGGAGCCGCCACCATGGATGCCCACACCAAGCCAGTCGGCGCCGTTCTCGCTAGCACCACAGAAATTCGCCGCCCCAGCCGTGAAGAAGCAGAAGCCGCTGTGCGCACGCTGCTCGCCTGGGCCGGCGATGATCCCGGTCGTGAAGGTTTGCTGGAGACCCCCGGCCGCGTGACGCGTGCCTATGGCGAGTTTTTTGCCGGCTATGATCAGGATGCGGGCACCGTGCTGTCCAAGACCTTCAAGGATGTCGGCGGCTATGACGACATCGTGCTGGTGCGCGACATTCCGTTCAATTCCCACTGTGAACACCACATGGTGCCGTTCGTGGGCAAAGCCCATATCGCCTACCTGCCCCATGATGGCGTGGTCGGCCTCTCCAAGTTGGCACGGCTGGTCGAGGTCTATGCGCGCCGCCTCCAGACTCAGGAAAATCTTACGGCCCAGATCGTCGACGCCATCAATGAGCACCTTAATCCCCGCGGTGCCGCCGTTATGCTTGAGGCAGAGCATATGTGCATGTCGATGCGCGGGGTTCGGGCACACGGCGCATCCACCATCACCCATCGCTTCACCGGCGTGTTCGCCGAAGACCGGGTCGAACAGGACCGTTTCCTGGCCATGATCGGCAAGCGCTAAGCAGCTGGATCAAACTGCCGGGTGGCGCTAGAAGAATGCCATGAGCATATCCTTCGCCGACCCCGCCGCCCTGAACCATGACCAGCTTGAAGAAGGCACAAGCTTTGCCCCGCGCTTTGATGCGGCGGGCCTGGTGACTGTCGTGACCGTGGAAGCGGGCAGCAAAGACGTGCTCATGCTCGCCCACATGAACGCCGAGGCTCTGGCGCTGACGCTGGAAACCGGCATCGCCCACTACTGGTCACGCTCGCGCGCCAAAATGTGGAAGAAGGGCGAAACCTCAGGCGAAACCCAGCAGGTCGTCGAACTGCGCACCGATTGCGATCAGGACGCCATTGTTCTCGTGGTCAATCAGACCGGGCGCGGCGCAGCCTGCCACACGGGGCGAAAATCCTGCTTTTATCGGCGTGCGGCGGTCCATGACGGCGTTGCTACGCTTGAAGATACGGGCCTGCCCCGGTTGTTTGATCCCAAGCAGGTCTACGCCAGCAAGGCTTAGCTACGCCGCTCAAACAGTCCAACCATTGCGATACCTGCAATAAAGCCGCCCAAATGCGCCTGCCAAGCGACAGCAACTGAGGCGCCGGTAAACAGGGGCAGCAGCGGCACTGCCGCGTTGAGCACCACCCAGATCAACACAAAACTGCGCGTGCGCGTATCGCGCCACATGTCAGCAAAGCTCGCCAGCTTGCGCCCGACAATCACCCGCTGACCGGTTTCTGGATGTTGCGCCACGATCACCGGCTGGAAAATAAAGCGCACGGCCGCACCGGTCAGACCTGAAACCCCGCCGGACGCTCCAATCAGATAGGCACCGGAGGTCAAGGTCGTTGCTGCAAAGAAAGCAGCGCCCGCCGCTGCCGACACAAAAAAGATGGCCAGCATCGGCCCTGCCCCATAGCGGCGGGTCACGGGTGTCGCAAAGATGGCGAACCACGCTAAGTTGAATAGCAGATGCTCCCAGCCGCCATGCATCAAGGCATGGGTGAAAGGCGTCCAGATCAGCGGTACAGCCAGGACAATATCGCTGGCACCAGCCAGGATTCGCAGGGGCTGGAACGCAAACCAGAACACCAATTGCGCCATGCCGTCCGGGTTAAGCACGAAGGTTGACGCGAGGTGAATCGCCACCAGAACACCGATCATGGCTGTCACCGCGCCGGGCAACAGGAACACCGGCTCACGCCCGGCAGGCGGGGTGTTCTCTGGTGTGGAACCTTGTTCAGACATCAATTCACTCCGACTCGCTGGCGCCCTGCGGCTTCCAGCTCTCTTTTCCACATTGGCACACCCACGTTAACCTTAACCTTTCTTTAAGAGCGCTTTTGCCGTCAGGTTTTGCGAAAGTCTCCTCATCGCAGAAGCGTTCCATCAGGGGGGAACGTGGATGCTCGAATGGCGGGTCACAGAACATGCAGAAAACGAGCACCAAGACGCTCTATGATTATTGGAACTCCATCCGCGGCTCGCGTAGCGCGCCGGAACGGAAGGACATTGATCCCACGCAGATCCGTTCTGCACTGGCCAATACATTCATTCTTGAGCTCGACGAAAGCGACAAGTTTTCGTTCCGTCTGGCCGGCTCGCACTTGTGCACCAGCTATTGCCGTGAACTCAAGGGACGCTCTTTCTCAGCGCTCTGGCACGAACGCGACGGCGACGCCATGGACACCCTGATCCGTGCAGTAACCGAAGATCATGCTGTCGCGCTGGTTACCTTCCAGGGCACCACTGCCCTGCACACCAAGGTGAACTTCGAGACCATCCTGATGCCCCTGCGGCACAATGGCTCCACTCATACGCGCCTGCTCGGCGCCATGACTGCGCTCGATGAGCCTTACTGGCTTGGCGTTCAGCCCATCATGGAACAGCGTATCACCGGCCTGCGCCTGATCTGGCCTGATGATATTGCGCTCGAAGACAAGGTGCGCGAAGTCGCCACCAATGTCGGCAGCGATGTCACTTATGCCAATCACACGGCGCCTAGCGCCATGCCAGCGACAGTCTTTGGCCGCACCGCACGGCGCTACGCCCATCTCGCCGTTATCGACGGCGGACGTCAGTAAGCAAGCCGCCAACAACACCAATTCAATTTGCGCGGCATTTGCCGCGCAAACTGCTGACATGCAAAACCATGCGTTAACCAAGAGCCGCTAGCTTAAGGTAGAAACACAATGGGTTTAGCGGTCAGAGAATGCTTAGCGACGATCTCCCCTCACCGCAGTTTGTTGCCCCAGTCCGCACCGCTGCGACGGCCGGAAAATTTCAGCGCGTCCAGGTCTCTGTACTTGGTCGCTACATGCTGGCTGATCGCCGGGAATTTCCCTGTCAGGTTCTCGAAATGTCACCGGGTGATGCGATCGTCATCGCGCCTGCCGCTGGTGGCGTGGGCGAAAAGGTCATCGCCTATCTTGACCTGATCGGCCGTATCGAAGGCACCATTCTCAGCCAGATCGAGGGCGGCTTCGTGATGGATCTGGCCGCCTCGCCGCGCAAGCGTGACAAGATGGCCGCCCAACTGACCTGGCTGGCCAACAAGGACGCGCTCAATCTGCCTGAAGATCGCCGGCACGAACGCGTGGTACCTGACATTCGCCACTCTACCGTCGCCCTGGACGATGGCCGGCGCTATAATTGCAAGATCATCGATATTTCGCTCTCCGGCGCCGCCGTTGAACTCGATGTACGCCCCGCCATCGGCACAGCTGTCACCCTGGGTCGCATGCGGGCCCGCGTGGCGCGTCACTTCCAGAACGGTGTCGGCGTCGAATTCATTTCGGCCCAGGAAATGCTCACCGTCGTGCAGCAGAACCTCCGCATGAATTGATCGCCTTGCTATCCTGAGATTCGCAGCGATGCCATTGGCAGGATCGGTCATCGCCGGTTATCACACCGCCATGACAGCTATCCTGCGCCCCATCGCTATTGCCCTGGCCGTATGCCTATCGCTGACACTGGTTCAATCAGCCAGCGCCGACGGCCGCGCAGACTGGCGCAACTATGCATGGCAGAGCATCGATATCAGCTCATGCAATCCGGGGGGCTCTGCGCTCGCCTGCCCGCCATTTCACGAAAAATGGGACTGGAAGCGCGATCAATGGGTCGACATCGCCATTACGCTGAACCCTGCCAGCGGCAAGCTGGGTCTCAGCCAGCGTCTGACCAATAATGACGAGCATGACTACGACCATGTCTGCGTCACCGTGATCGTGGTCGATGCAGCCGGGCAAAACCTGATTGCGCATCACCAGAACTGGCTCGCGCGACGCAACGCCACCATGCAGGAAGACTTCACCTACCATTCTGAGCGCCTGGCGAGTGCCACGACCATTCATCTGGGCTCCAAACAGTGCCGCGAAGGCCGCGGCCAGGACGACGATGTCTATCAGTCTGTACTCGCCAGACTCTCCTCCTGAACAGCGCAGGCTAAGCTGCTGGAATGCATGGTTAATCGATCCGAAATTCAATCGATAAAACACGCATAAAAACTACACGGCAGTTTTTCTATCGGGGCAAGTCGGCCTCTCTAACGTGGTCTCCATCAGGGAGATCACTCGATGAACACCAACAAAAAGGGACTGGGAACGGCACTGTTCGGCGCTTTGATCGCGCTGACTCTTCTCGCCATCCCCGCCCAGGCACTGGACACCAACAACGCTGCATTTGTGCAGACGCTGTCCGGCACCACCAGCATTCCGGTTGGCCACGCCCAGTTCTGCCAGCAGCGGCCCAGCGAATGCCGCGCCAATGCGCAGCTCGTGCCAGCTGTCGCACTCAATGAAGCCCTCTGGCAGCAATTGCTGACAGTAAATGCTCATGTGAACGGCACAGTGGTGCCTGTGACCGATCAGGACCTCTATCGGGTCAACGAATTCTGGACCTATCCCAACGGCTATGGCGACTGTGAAGACTACGCACTGGCCAAACGCCGCGAGCTGATCAATGCCGGCTGGCCCGCCAGCACCTTGCTGATTGCTGTGGTCAAGCAGGCCAATGGCGAAGGCCACGCTGTGCTGATCGCCCGCACCGATCGCGGCGACCTGGTACTCGACAACCAGGTCGGCTCGGTCGATCTGTGGAACGCCACCCCCTACAAATTCATCAAGCGTCAGTCTCAGGCCAATGCCGGCCAGTGGGTCGACATGATCGACAACCGCGAAGTGGTGTTTGCCACCGCCGGGATCAACTAGCGCAACAACCAGTTTCCGGACCCCGCCCCAAGCCTATCCCTGATAGGGGTCTGATGAATGAGGCCAGCTTCGTTTCGCGAAGCTGGCCTCATTGAGTCGACGCATAAGCGCTGCCGGGTGACGTCCGGCAGCAAGCGCGCCTATTACCGAATGGCGACGTAGGCGCCCATGAACATCAAGCCCGTAACGAACGCCCAGCCAAAGGCTACAACCGCCGAGACGAGCATCGATGTCATCGACATGGTGCCATCATCTTCATGGCGCCAGCCCAGCTGCAGCATGATGTAGGGGCCGCAAACAAAGCTCATGGCCAGATTGCCCATGGAGCCAACAAAGCTGTTGCCGTCATAGCGCAGCGCAGCCTGCTGTTTCGACAACCACTGATAGGCATGGGTCCCCGCTCCCGCCAGGCAAAGCCCCACACAAATCAAGAACGCGGCCAGTATCAGTTCCTTGGTCATGACGTTCGACCCCTTAATGTGCGGCGCTAGACGCAACCCGCAAATCTTAACCCTTAATTAAGCATATTGACCGCCCAATCGTCTGTCACCTCTCCACACCGAATCTGGTTAACGCTGGTAATGAGTTCTCCACACGCCCCAGCGCCTCAAGCACACGCCCCACACGGCTTGGCCTACAACATGGCTGGCATTGCCGTTCTGGTGCTGCTGATCGCCGTGGGCATGGCCTATCTGATCGATGAATTGAGCCGATCAACACGCCCCCACGTTCCAAGCCTTAGCGACGGCAACACCATCACCCAGACCATATCCGGTCGCGAACTGGCTATTCCCACAGCGTGGTTCCGCTTCGGGGAGCAGATCCGCAACGGCTTCACCAATCAGATTGATTTGCGCGTCATGCTCACCGGCAACGATGGCGCGGCCATGCCCGTGGACGTGACCCTGCTGCCACGCAGCCGGGCGCGCACCAGCGCCAGCCTGCTCGACGGCGTGTATTTGCATCAATTTACCGATGAGACGCTGACTGGCGTGCCCGGACTGGTGGGCAAGCCCATGCAAGACAGCAATGGCTTTTCCGGCGAGAGCGTCTGGTATGACGCCATCTCACCCAACCCGTTCGTGGCAAAATGTCTTGAGGCTGTGGCAGCAGAGGGCACGCAGCAGTGTGTGCGCACCGTCTATCTGCCCAGCGGCATGGCCGCCATTTACGCGTTTGACGCCACGGTTTTGCAATCGTGGCGCCAGTTTGATGCCGAGATCGAGCGCTGGCTCACAACCATCGGCGCATATTGATCGCTATTCGATATCGTCCAGATCAATATCCAGGATCGACATGTTGAAGATGTAGGACTTGTCCCCGTCTTCGTCGTCCAGGTGAATCAATCCCACCGATTCCTCGCCGATATAGACCTCAACCGAGTCGTTGAGCTTGGGGCGGGGCCGCACATCAATATTGGGATTGTTGAACTTCACCTGCAGGAACTTCTGCAGCTTGATGATCTCGGGTTGGTTCACTGTCGATGTCCTGCTGGTTTGGGTTGAGCCGGCAATCTAGTCACCAACGCCCTGCATACAACCCCTGATAAATGGCATTTTAGCGGTGACAACTGCCAGCGCCGCCTTGCAGCGCTAGCTGCCAGCGTCGTGCACGAGCACCATCTGGTCCATCACCAGCGCTGGCTGGGCGCATCCGGCGGTGCCGATAACCTTGGCAGGCACACCGGCGACAGTCACCCGTGGCGGCACTTCCTTGAGCACTACCGAACCAGCGCCTACCCGCGAGCAGTCCCCGATCTTGATATTACCCAGCACCTTGGCGCCCGCGCCAATCAGCACACCATTGCCGATCTTGGGGTGACGATCCTGATCGGACTTGCCCGTACCGCCCAGGGTAACGCCCTGAAGGATCGATACATTGTCGCCAACCACTGCTGTTTCGCCAATCACCAGACCGGTACCATGATCGAGCATGATCCCCTTGCCGATCACCACGGCCGGGTTGATGTCTACCTGGAAGACCTGGCTTGAACGGCTTTGCAGGTAGAGCGCAAAATCGCGTCGTCCGGCCTTGTACATGGCATGGGCAAAGCGATGTGTCTGAATGGCTTGATAACCCTTGAAGAACAACAAGGGCTCGATCGCACGATGGCAGGCCGGATCACGCTCCAGCGTTGCCGCCAGGTCTGCGCGCGCATTGGCGGCGATCTCAGGGAAATCCTGCAGGATCTCGGCAAAGGCCTGTCGGATCAGATCCGAGGAAACGTCTTCATGATCAAGGCGCGCCGCCAGACGGTGCGCCAGCGCCTGCTCAAAAGTCTCGTGGTTGAGCACAGCCGAAACCGCCAGACTAGCCAGTGACGGCTCGGCTTCAACAATCTGCCGCGCCCCTGCCCGCACAGCCTCCCACACCGGATCGACCGATTTGATCGCTGCTCGAGCTTTGGCTGCTGTCTTGGCGCTGGTTGTCATGGCGGGGCTCCGCTTTATCGTCTGGCACCGATATAGGCCAATTCGTCCTGCAAGACAAAGCCCGGGCACACCATTTGGTTCACGAATGGCTGTTCGAGGGGAACGTTCTGCTCAAAAATGCCAGTCCCGCTGCCTTGAACGCCTTGTCCCCGGTGGCGCGCATGTGATCGCGCTTGGGAATCACAAAGGCTTCGCCCTGAGGCATCAACTTTGCCAGTGGCTCTGGCGGCCCGGCCATGGCGTCCGTTTCGCCCACAGCCACCAGGGCCGGCACATTGATGCGCCGCACATCGGCACGCGCCATCGGTGCGCGGGAGGTTTCCATGCATGCAGCAAGGGCTTCACGGTCCGATTTGGTATGATCGGCGAAGATCCTGAACTGCCGCGCGGTCGGGTGTGTCAGCGCCTCCAGTGACGGCGCCCGCAGACCGGCAATGATGTCATTTCCGTCGCTGAGACCATTGATCAGGTTCATCCCCATGCCACCAAAGACGACACACGCGACGCGCTCCTCGTGCTCAAAGGCCATGAATGCCGCGATGCGGGCGCCCATTGAGTAGCCGAGCACTGCGGCCTGCTGGAGGTCGAGATGATCCAGCAGCGCCACCGCGTCGCGGGCCATATCCTGCGGATGATAGCGCTCGGGATCATGCGGCTTGTCAGACTTGCCGTGGCCACGATTGTCCAGCGTGATGGCCGAATATCCCGCGCCAACGAGCGTCTCGACCCAGCCAACATCGACCCAGTTAACCTGCCCGCTCGAGGCAAATCCGTGAATGCACAGCACGGGCGGGCCCTCGCCGACAATCTCGTAATTCAGGGTCAGGCCGTCGGATTGGAAAGTGGGCATGTTTCTCACCAGATGCTGCGCGTGCGAACCGTTAGGGTCTGTTCGCGGGAATGAAGCACGAAATCAATAGCTGATTGGTTTGTCCGAGCCTTCCCTTGCCCCAAGGCTTGGACTAAGGTCCGGCCAAATCAAATCATCGCACCGGGTTCTTTTCGATGGCACACGGCACAACGCCTCACTTCCACAATACCGAAGGTCTTCGTCAGATCGAGGTCGGGTCCAAGGAATTCCAGTGCATTGGCGCCCTGCCCCCGTTTGACCATCCTCATATCTATCTCGATATGGGCAAGGACAGCGAGATCGTCTGCCCATATTGCTCGACCCACTACGTGTTCAATTCGCGTCTGGACGAAGGCACCTCGAACCCGCTTTCGGCTGTCTATCAGGCCGACGCCGCCTAAGTCGGCGCGCAGATGCCGGGCACAGGCAGGACCTATTACATTGCTGGCGCCGGCATTAGCGGTCTGACGCTGGCCTTGGCCTTGGCCAAATTTGGCGCCACTGTTGTGGTACTCGAGCGCAATGCCGTTATCTCCGAGTTTGGCGCGGGGCTGCAGGTCAGCCCAAACGCCCGCAGGGTTCTCGACCAACTCGGCTTGGAAGCGGCCATAGCCAAACGCAGCCTCGAGCCTGCGGGCATCGACATCTACCCATATCGAAAAACCCGGCCCTTGGTCACGCTGGCGCTCGGTCAGACCATGCAGGAGCGTTTTGGCGCTCCCTATGTGATCATGCATCGCGCTGATCTGGCGGATGCGCTCTACAAGGCAACCCGACGCTTCGCCAATATCGATATCCTGTTCGGCGTGCGCAACTGGGACGTGGTTTCCCACGCGCGCGGCGTGACGGTTTCCATCGACGAAGCGGATGGGCAGACCCGCACCAGTCGCGGCAACGCTTTCATCGGCGCGGATGGTGTCCGCTCACAAACCCGCCTTGATCTGCTCGGCGGGCCTCAGGCGCAGGACCGCAAGCGAGTCGCCTGGCGGACCCTGTTGCCTTTCGATTCGGTTGCCGATGAACTGGCGCTCGATCGCGTCTCGGTTCTGTTCAGCCCGGGTTACCACATGGTCTGCTACCCGTTGCCGCACCGCAGACAGGTCAATGTCGCCCTTTTTGCCAGAGTGCCACGCATACCAACCAAGGCGACACCACTGCCGCTGACAAATATCGACGGCCGCCATATAGCCACCATCGTCAAAGCCGCTGGCGAGACTTGGACACCTTGGCCGCTCTACACTGTCGACGCTCCCCACTGGTATGAAGGCAATATCGGCCTGATCGGCGACGCCGCCCATGCCATGGTGCCTTTTCAGGCACAGGGCGCAGCGATGGGCATTGAAGACGCCGCAGTTCTGGCTCCCCTGCTGATCAGCCAACCCAGCGCCGACGAAGCCTTCGCGCGCTATCAAGCCATTCGCCAGCCGCGCGTATCGCGTGTCTCGGCCGCCAGCACGACCAATGGCCGGATTTTCCACATGCCCTGGCCATTGAGCATGGCACGCGATCTGGTGATTGCTGCGCAGGGCAGCCACGGCCATCTGCGCCGACTGGCTTGGCTGTATGGTCATGATGCCGATCCAAAAATCGAAGTGAATCACCTTGTCAACGCCGCACCGCAAGGGCCTGAAACGACTCAATAAGTGAGCGCCGCGCGCCCTCACAATAGATACCCTGCGCCCTTCGGCCTTGCTTTGGTCGCACCGGCTGTGTCAACTGCGCGACACACCCACTGGCCCTCCCGGATTTCACAAGTAAGCGCCCAAGTATGCAAGCTGCGACCCGCTCACGCCTGACTCTCGCCTGCATCCTGGTGACGATCCTGCTTGATATGATCGGTGTTGGCATCATTGTGCCGGTACTGCCTGAACTACTGGAAGAACTGACCGGCGGCAGCGTCGCCAATGCCGCGGTCATCGGCGGCTATCTCATCTTCGCCTATGCCTTCATGCAGTTCGTCTTTTCGCCAGTCTTGGGCAATCTGTCTGATCGCTTCGGACGCCGCCCGGTCCTCTTGGCATCCCTGCTCGGCCTGACCTTTGACTATGCCATGATGTCGATCGCACCGGTCGTCTGGTATCTGTTTGTGGGCCGGATTATCGCCGGTATCGCCGGCGCCGCCGTCGCCACGGCCACAGCCTATATGGCAGACATCACCCCACCCCATAAGCGGACCCATCGGTTTGGACTGATCGGCGCCGCTTTCGGCCTGGGGTTTATCATCGGCCCCGTCATTGGTGGCGAGCTGGGCGAAATCGGCCCACGCGTGCCGTTCATGGCCGCCGCCGGACTTGCCTTCGCCAACTTCCTGTTTGGCCTGCTGGTCCTGCCCGAAAGCCTGCCCAAGCATTCGCGCCGCAAGTTCGATATCCGGCGCGCCAACCCATTCGGTGCCATCATCGCCCTGCGCCAGTATCCGCTGGTCGTCTGGCTGCTGGGCGTGCTGTTCGCCTTTTCGCTGGCCGCGCAGGCGCTGCCGACGGTGTTCAGCTATTTCACAGTTGAGGTGTTCCAGTTCACCTCATCCAATATTGGCCGCGCGCTGGGTGCCTTCGGTATCGGCTTTGCCATCAGCCAGGCTGTTCTGGTCGGGCCCATGGTCAAACGCATGGGCGAACCACCCGTGGCCATGCTGGGCCTGCTGGCTGCCGCCGTAGCCTTTGCAGGCGTCGCCTTCACGGACGAGGTCTTCTACCTCTACGTCTTCATCATGGTCGGCGCGATCAGCGGCCTGGCTCCGCCTGCCATCAACGGCATTCTATCGCGTCAGGTCCCCGACAATGCGCAGGGGGAACTGCAGGGCGCGGTCAACGCCGCCAATTCGCTGGCCACCATTATTGGCCCGCTCGCCGCTACTCAGATTTTCTCCTATTTCACCAGTAGCCCGACCGCCGCCAACTACTATCCCGGCGCGCCTTTCCTGGCGGCGGCGATCTGCGTCGTTGTGGCTCTGGCGATCTTCGCATTTGCCGCATGGCGTTTCGAGCTGGGCCACCGCCCCTCGATCGCCAACAAACCGCTTGTTCCGGATATGGCACCGCCTGGTCAGATCCGGGTACCGCCAATCGATGAAGACGAAGATGATGACAATAATCCAGATTCGCCCCGCAACTGAGGACGACACCTATCCCATCCTCGATATCGTCGCGCCGACCCTAGCCGCTGGCGATACCTACGCTGTCCGCTCCGATCTCGATGACGCCGCCGTTCTCGCCTATTGGCTAGGCCCGACGCACGAGGTTTTCGTGGCCGAATGCGACGGCAATATCCTGGGCACCTATTATCTGATGGCCAATCAGCAGGGCGGCGGCGACCACGTTGCCAATTGCGGCTACATGACCGCCCACAATGCGCGCGGCAAAGGCATCGCCCGGGCCATGTGCGAACACTCTCTGGAACGAGCACGCGAGCGTGGCTTCCGCGCCATGCAGTTCAACCACGTGGTCTCAACCAATACCGGCGCCATCGCGCTCTGGCGCAAGCTGGGCTTTGAGATCGTCGGCACCCTGCCCGAGGCGTTCCGTCACCCAGAGCATGGCTATGTCGACAGCTACGTGATGTTCCGTTCACTCTGAGACTTGCGCAGGATCTGATGCGCCAGGGCATGATAAATGCCCTCCTTGCACACGCTCTTGGACACAAATGACGCGATCACCGCGCACATCATGACCGGAAAGATCAACGCGTGATTGCCGGTCATTTCAGTCACGATCACGAAGGCGGTGATCGGTGCCTGCAACACCGCTGCCAGATAGGCCGCCATGCACATGATTGCCAGGGCGCCGATCGGAATGTGCAGCATACCCTGCAAAAGGGTGGCAAACCCCGCGCCAATCGACAGCGATGGCGAAAAGATACCGCCCGGAATACCGCTGATGGCGGTGGCAATGGTCGCAATCAACTTGAGCGGTCCAAACAGACCCGTGATGTCTTCACCTGCCAGAATGGCCTTTGCTTCTTCCGCACTGGTGCCGAAAGCAGCCCCGCCCGTCAGCACACCCGCAACAGCGACGATCATGCCGCAAATGGCGGCAAACAGTACCGGATGCTTCTTGATCACACGCCCGGCGCGTCCGGGCAGGCCTACGGCAAACGCGATGACCACACGGCTGAAACCGCCGCCAGCCAGCCCGCACACCAGCCCGACCACGGGCACAGCTATCCACTGGGCGCCGATTTCCAGCGTAACGGCCGACCTGCCAAAATAGGTATAATCGCCCAGTATAGCCAGTGACGTCAGTCCGGCCACGATCACCGTGCCCAGAACCAGTCCACTGGTCCGCAGCTCAAACGAGCGGCTCATCTCTTCAATGCCGAACACAATCCCGGCCAATGGCGCATTGAACGCTGCCGCCACACCGCCAGCAGCACCCGCCAGAAGCAGGCCCGGTTGCCGGTGCGGCGCGAACCGGCCCAACCAGAACATTACGGATGCCCCAACCTGCACGGTGGGTCCCTCGCGGCCAGCCGAAGCCCCCAGCAGCAGCCCGGCGCTGAGCAGGAACATCTTGGCGACCGCCAGCTTGGGCGAAACCAGCTTTTGCTTGGCCTTCAGATCCGTCATCTGGCGCGCAGCAATAACCTGCGGAATTCCGCTGCCCTGCGCACCGTTGAAATAGCGCTGTGTCACCCATGCGAGAAAGGCGAAACCGGCAGGCGTTATCAGCAACGGCAAATAGGGCCACTGGTGCTGCGCCATGCGGAACAGGTGTTGCGCCCCGTCAGCCATGAAGGCCATGGCGACTGCCGCCAGCCCGACGAACACGCCACCCACCACAAACAGCGCTCGACGACGCAAGCGCGGCAGCCAGATTCGACGCCAACGGAGATTGAGCGCCTGTTTGAAGCTGCGGGTCGCCATGGTCGTTCCAGTCAAAATGCAAAAGGCGCCGATCCGGAGATCAGCGCCTTTCGTTTAATCACCCTGAGGCTTACTTGCCCAGCGTTGATGGCCAGGTTCCGTGCAGATCGGAACCACGTCCAACGATTTCAAAGCCATGTGCGCCAAAGAAGTCGCGCTGCCCCTGAATCAGGTTCGCCGTACCCTGGGCCTGACGATAGCTGTCGAAATAGCTCAGCGCGGCCGACAGGCAGATCATCGGAAATTCGCCAACAGCAGCAGCTGCAACAACCTTGCGCAGCGATGGGTGGGCATCCTTCATCAGCGACACGAAGTCAGGCACCACCAGCAGATTGACATTACCACCCTTGGCATAGGCAGCAGACATCTGGTCAAGGAAGCGCGAGCGGATGATGCAGCCGGCGCGCCAGATCTTGGCAATGGTTGCCAGTGGCAAGGCCCAGCCGTTTTCTTCCGATGCCTTGGCGATAACGGCGAAGCCCTGTGCGTAGGAAACGATCTTGCCAGCCAGCAGAGCCTGTTCGAGATCGGCCAGCGTCACTTCGGTCTTGGCACGGTTCGGTTTGCCATAAATGGCTTCAGCCGCGACGCGTTCTTCCTTGCGCGAGGATATCGAACGGGCAGCGACGGCGCCTTCGATGGCTGTTGCCGGCACGCCCATCTGCTGCGCGGCAATTGCCGACCACACGCCAGTACCCTTCTGACCAGCCTTGTCGAGAATCAACTCAACCAGTGGCTTGCCCGTGTCGCCATCGACCGCCGCCAGCACATGACCAGTGATTTCAATCAGGTAGGAATTCAGCGGACCCTTGTTCCATTCCTTGAACACGTCGGCGCATTCGCTCGGGCTCATGCCCAGACCGTCACGCATCACGCCATAGACTTCAGCGATCATCTGCATATCGCCATATTCAATGCCGTTATGGATGGTCTTGACGAAGTGGCCCGCGCCGCCTTCGCCCAGATAGGCGCAACAGCTCTCGCCATTGAATTTGGCGGCAATTGCCGTCAACACCGCCTCGGCATTGTGCCACTGTTCCTTGGAGCCACCCACCATGATGGATGGGCCGTGACGGGCACCCTCTTCACCACCCGACACACCTGCGCCGAGATAGCCAATGCCCTTGGGCTTGAGATAGTCGAAGCGGCGCTGCGTATCGGTGAAGAGTGAATTGCCGCACTCGATGATCGCATCGCCCTTGTCCAGATGCGGCAGCAACTGCTCGATCATGTCGTCGACTGGCTTGCCGGCCTTGACCATGATGATGATCGAGCGTGGGCTCTTCACGGCCTGGACGAACTCTGCAAGATCGTATTTGGGGACAGTCTTGCCATCCAGTCCCTGCGCCTTGGCTTCTTCCACGAACTCGTCAATGCGCCCGGACGACCGGTTGTGGACAGCAATGGTGTAGCCTTTTTCGGCGATGTTGAGGGCCAGGTTTGAGCCCATCACAGCAAGGCCGATCAGGCCGATATCCGCTGTCGACATACTAGCAGTCCTTCCGAAGATTTTTCGCATAAGATGCGCGCAACGCCTGCCGCGCGGCGGCGAACCTGACCACAATCCGGCGTTCGAAGAAAGCCGTCTTCAAGCAATTTTTGGGCAAATTCACCTTCTTGTATGGTAGTTTTTCTTGTTAGTTGAAGCAAGCCCTCTCGCCTCGTCCTCTGTTCGGAGACATTTTTGATGCCCTCTCCCTTTGACCTGACCGGCAAACGCGCCCTTGTTACCGGCTCCAGTCGTGGCCTTGGCCTCGCCATGGCCAAGGCTCTGGCCGAGGCCGGCGCTACCGTGGTGCTCAACGCGCGCGACGCCGTTGCCTTGGGCGCCGCTGCGCAGGATCTGGCCGCAACCGGTGCCACTGTGCACGCCGTCGCCTTTGATGTGACCAATCGCGAAAGCATTAATGAAGCGATCAACCACATTGAGGATGAAATCGGGCCCATCGACATTCTGGTCAACAATGCGGGCATGCAGTTCCGCTCAAGCCTTGAGTCGTTCCCGCCCGAAAAGTTCGATCAGCTCATCACTACCAATTTGACTTCCGTGTTCAATGTCAGCCAGCCAGTATCACGCCACATGATCTCGCGCGGCCAGGGCAAGATCATCAATACCTGCTCCCTGATGTCCGGCATGGCCCGTGCCGCCATCGCCCCCTATGCGGCCAGCAAGGCGGCAGTGGCCAATATAACCCGCGGCATGGCAGTTGACTGGGCGCCGCACGGTCTGAACGTCAACGGCATTGCCCCCGGTTATTTCGCGACCGAGCTCAATGAGAGTCTGTCCAAGGACCCCAAATTCAACAGCTGGCTAGAAGCCCGCACGCCGATGGGACGCTGGGGCAGGCCCGAGGAACTGGGCGGCGCAGTTGTATTCCTTGCATCGGAAGCCGCCAGCTTCATCAACGGCCACATCCTGTATGTGGATGGCGCCTTCTCGGCTACGGCCTGATCCATGAGCCAGCCCCCTGCCCGCATCATCATTGCCATGGGCGTCAGCTCCTCGGGCAAATCGACCGTTGGCCAGTCCATCGCCCGCCGCCTGCATGTGCCGTTTCTGGATGGTGACGGCTACCACCCCGAAGCCAATGTCGAAAAAATGCGGGCGGGCACGCCGCTAACCGATGAGGATCGGTGGCCGTGGCTCGAACGGCTTGCCCTCGCACTGCATGAAGCGGCCGACCGGAAGGATGCTGCTGTCGGCGCGTGCTCAGCCCTCAAACGCAGCTATCGCGATTTTCTGACCCAGAAAGCGGGCGAACCAATTCTGTTCGTCTATCTGGACGGCAGCCGCGACGTGATCGGTGAGCGCATGGCCAGACGCAGCCATGAGTACATGCCCACCAGCCTGCTCGACAGCCAATTCGCCACGCTTGAGGCACCTGATCCGACTACTGAGAACGTGCTCATCGTGCCGGTCACCGACAGCGTCGAGAAGATTACCCAGGCGGTGACCAAGTTCCTGACGCACCTGAAGAGCTTCAAACGCTGGCAGTAGAGGGGCGCCGGAAGGCGCCCTGGCCATAGGCCACGGTCAGGGCGGCTGACACGATCACGACAGCACCTGCGATCGTCCAGATATCCAGATGCACGCTGAGCAGCACCGCATCGAACATGAAAGCCCACAGGATGCCGGTATATTCATAGCCGGCCAGCAACGTGACCGGCGCCCGCGCGACGGCCTCCGTCATGAACACATGTCCAAGCCCTCCCAGGATACCAGCGCCGACCAGCAGCAACTGAATTTGGCCATGCAGCTCAGGCCAGCCGAATGGCAGCGTCGCCAGACCAAACAGCGTGCTGAGTACCCCAAAAGACAATGCAATACTGGCTGGCGGGTCGGTGCGCGTCAGGTCTTTGACCTGCACACGCGACAAGGCACTCGTTGCGGCCATGCCTACGCCGGCGGCTATGCCGATCAGTGTGCCGTCGCGCATCTCGGCACCCGTCAGCTCTGGAAAAAGCATCAACAGCACCCCGGCCAGCCCCATCGCAACACCCGCGACAACGATCAGACTGGGGCGCTCGCGCAGGATCACAATTGCAGCCAGCATCGACAGGATGGGCGTCAAATAGCTTAGAGCGGTCGCAACGCTGACCGAGAGATAGGCCAGTGCCGTAAAGTTGAGGCCCATCACGATGCAACCCAATACGCCGCGCAACAGATGCTTGCCTGGCCGCTTGGTCCGCAACGCCACCCCCAATTGGCCCCGCAGTGCCAGATAGATGACGATGGGCGGCAGAGCGACAGCACTGCGCCAGAAGATCAACTGTCCCAGCGTGGCCGACGAAGCCGCCGCATGGATGATCGTCGACATTGCGATCAGGCAGAACAGGCCACATGTGGCGAGCAACAGGGCAAGGCGGGAATTGGATGCGGGCATCTGGGCTCTATCGACGCCAACGCATTGCCATGCAACATAAAACTGATGCAACAGCGCTGATATAACGTTTCCTGCGCGCGCAGAGTACCGCTCAGCTTAGGTCAGAAGGCGCCAAAACGTCCTCTTCACATGCTGGAACGCCGGGCGTACGTGACAGGCTGGCATTGGCATAGCGGTCATCGTGGCTGACTTCAGCGCCCACCCAGTCCGGTAGGGGAACAGGCTGATCGGGCGCTTCCAGTTCGACCTCGGCCATTACCAGGCCGCTATGGGCACCCTCGAACACGTCGACTTCCCAGACAAAGCCAGCATGCGGCACCAGAAACCGACGCTTCTGGATCACATGGGGTCGCGCCATCTCCAGAAGCTCACGAGCCTCTTCGATCGGAATGGCATATTCAAACTCTGATCTGGAGAGCCCTTCTGCCACTCCTTTCAGCGTCAGAATGCCATGCGCATCATCCTTGGTGCGTACCCGCACGGTCGCCTTGGCGTTCGAGGACAGATAGCCTTGCTGCAGTGCTGCACTACTGGTCACGCCGTCGCGCCAGCCATCCGAGCGCACCAGAAACTTTCGTTCAATCTCGATGCCCATCGCTAGAATCCAAACCCCATCTGCCCCACTGGCGCGCCTACCGACACGCCTTCAAGTGCCAGCATCCGTAGCTTGGACAAAGCACCACCCGGCGCTGAGAAGCCACCGGCCTTGCCATTGCTGGCGAGCACACGATGACACGGGATGACCAGTGGGATGGGGTTGGCACCCATTGCCTGCCCCACGGCGCGTGACAGCGCCGCATCGCCCAGCGTCTTGGCGAGAGCGCCATATGTGGTGGTCTGCCCCCATTCGCAGGCCAGCAGCGCCTGATAGGCCGCGCGGTGAAACGACGGCACCCCCGTCAGATCCAGCCGTGTCTGCTCAAAGGACACTACAGCGCCGTCGGCATAGTCTTCAATCTGGTTGATGAGCAATTGTACAGCCCGGCTCGGTACACCTGGAACGCCGCCATCGCGGTTGATCCGCACCGTCAGTTCATCAGGCCCAAGCCCCGGCAATTGCAGCCGGGCAATTCCGGTGTCGGTCCAGCCAATGCCAAACGCGCCCAAAGCCGTTTGAAAGATCGTAGTTTCCATCGGGCGATCCTATCGTGCCCGGCCAGGGCCACACCAGCGCCTTGCAACCACCAGGCACAAAAAAGCCGCCCACATGGGGCGGCTCATATGCGCATCTGGAAATACTTACTTCTTCAGCGCATCGCGCGCGTCGTCTTTGAGCTCGCCGGCCTTCTGCTGCAGCTTGCCTTCAGCCTTGTCAAGCTTGCCTTCGGCCTGGAGTTTTTCGTTGTCGGTCGCACCACCAACGGCGTCCTTGACCGAACCCTTGACCTGCTTGCCAGCGCCTTCAACTTCATCTTTGTGCATGGGAGTCTCCTGTGTCTGTTGTTGCTTTCACAACGGGCCAGCACCCAAGACGTTCCAATTTGTGGTCACGCAAACCAACCAGCCTATTGGTCAAAACCCGGACGGTCTGCTACAGGGCCGCCATGTCCGGACCCATGCCCCCCCTGCTGAACTATACCCCGCCCATGGAGCCCTATCTCAACGTCCTGCATCAGGATGACGACATACTGGTGCTCGACAAGCAGAGCGGCTTGCTCAGTGTGCCGGGCAAGGATCCCTCGCTGTGGGATTGCCTGGAATACCGGGCGAGAAAGACCTGGCCTACCGCGGGCATGTGTCACCGGCTGGACAAGGACACGTCGGGCGTTTTGGTGATGGCGCTCAACAAGCGCGCCCATGGCCGCATCGGCAGCCAGTTCGAACACCGCAAGACCACCAAATCCTATATTGCCCGGGTTGCCGGCATCATTGAGAGCGACAGCGGGGTGGTTGACCTGCCGCTAGCGACCGATTGGGACAACAAGCCGCGTCAGCGCGTCGACCATGAGAACGGCAAGTCGTCCCAGACCGAATGGGTTGTTCTTGAGCGCGAGGCAAACGCTACCCGCGTTCGCCTCCACCCACTCACGGGGCGAACCCACCAGCTCAGGGTTCACATGAAGGCGATCGGCCATGTGATTCTGGGCGATGCATTTTATGCGGATGCAGAAACCCTGGCCGCCGCAGATCGACTGCAACTACACGCAGTCGAACTGGGCCTGACACATCCCACATCAGGCGAATTCATGACCTTTGTGGCGCCCACGCCCTTTTAGGCTTCGCCAAGATAACCCACCTCAATGCGCTGGAACAAATGTCCCGGCTTCATCGTGTCGAGCCATCTGCGGAAATCGGCAACATCCTCAAACCCGGCGCGTCTGGCTTCTGCCTCGGTGACATCTTCGGGCGGCATGTCGTCAATCGCCTTGATCGCCAACAGCCCCACCTTTGTCTTGAGCGTCCCACCGGCCTTCACCGTTGGACGGCTCCAGCGTCGAAAGATCAGATCGACCCTACCGGCCTTGATATCCTCGAGGAGCGCAGCCTTGAGTAGCATCAGTCCAGCACCGCAGTTGCCAACATCTCGACCTTGAGCCCTTCCGCCAGCAATTCCTTGACCACGACCGTGGCACGCACGGGGAATGGCTGCTTGAAGAAATCGGCATAGACTGCGTTCATGCCCTTGGCATCAGCACTGTCAGTTAGAAAAACCTGCACCTGAACAATATTGGCCAGCGAGCCACCCGCCGCCTCAACGGCAATCTGCAGGTTCTGGATGGTGCGTCGCGTCTGTTCTGCAATGCCGCCGCTAACGATCTCACCGCTAGCAGGGTCCTCGGCAATGGCCACCAACCAGACCTGTTTTCCAGCCCTGATGGCGTCGTTGACCGGCGCCGACGATGGCGCAATTCCCGTTTCGATCCGCTCAATCATCTGATCGCTATCCTGTTGCTGCATGCCAATTCGATACAATTCTCGGGCTGATTTTAGCCCTTTGCTGCCGCTATGCCCATGCCGGGAGCGGGGGATTTTCCTGACTTGTTTCCAAGGGCTACTGGCGAGACCATCGAGACAGCCAATATCGCACCAGGAAAGGTGGATACGACATGACTGCACCAATCAGCGAAGACCTCTCGGAACTGATCTCCGACTTCCGTGACGAGGTCGCAAGCTATGCCATTCTGATGCGCGAGGGCACCAATGGTGCTGAAGCCGTTCGCAGCTCGTACGGTCCGCTGCTCGAAGCCCTGCAGACCCCACCGCCAGCTCGTTCGCTGGACGATGTCGCCGCAGCGATGCTGTATCTTCTCGATTTTGGCAATCTGGGCCAGTCGGATGAGGTCATCCTGCGCGCCGCAATCGCCGGGCTTGCGCCCATTCTGGACATTCCAGATGACGCAGACGCCGATTTTGAGTGTGCCGAGATTCTTCCGTTCGACCGGCCATTGCAGGCCCACGCCTAATAGCGCTTCTTAATCCTTGGTGCGGGCGGCGGGACTTGAACCCGCACGGGGATACCCCCTCCGGATTTTAAGTCCGGTGTGTCTACCATTCCACCACGCCCGCCTCGGGTCCAGGATCGGCTAGTCGGTCCCACCGCTGATCGGGGCGACGTAGGCAACGTCGAGATCCCACGGGAAGAAAATCCAGGTGTCCTGGCTGACTTCGGTGATGAAGGTGTCAACCATCTCATTGCCCTTTGGCTTGGCATAGACCGTCGCGAAATGCGCGCCGGGCAGCATTTCGCGGACCACACGAGCGGTTGAGCCGGTGTCGACCAGATCATCCACGATCAGCACCTTGGCGCCGGTCTTGGCCAAATCCAGAACCGACTGGCTGATTTCCTTGAGCACCTTGATGCCACCCTGATTCTGGTGGTCATAGCTTTTGACGGCGACAGTCTCGACGGTGCGGATATTCAACTCGCGGGCCACGATGGCCGCGGGCACCAGACCACCACGTGCAATCGCCACAACGGCATCGAAGGGGCCCAGCGCTGCAAGGCGCCACGCCAGGGCGCGGCTGTCGCGATGGAACTGGTCCCATGTCACCGGGAACGACTTCTGGTTGGGATCGCTCAAATCATCTCTCCTGCACCGACGCCGTGCGCCCGGTTGAATTTGGAAGGGCGTTGTTTAGCAAAGCTGACGCCCCACGCCAATCAGTCTTCTGCGGGTGCGGCAATACCAGCCTTGGCATGTGCCTCAGCTACCATGGCCCGAACCTTGTTGGCGGCCTCTTCGAGCTGAGTCGCATCCGAGCAACGCAAGACCAGCTCGGTCATCACCCGATCATGCCCCATTTGCGGGTAGCTGCCCATCTTTACGTCGGGATACTGTTCCTGCAATGCCCCCAGCGGGCCTCCTACTGTCCCCTCCCCGACCGCAGCCTTGATGGTGACAGAGAGTCCCTTCTTGCCGCCTCGAAGCGTCGGCACCAATGCCTCAAGCATGGCGCGCATGATTACCGGCACACCGGCCATCACATGCACATTACCAATACGGAAGCCCGGCGCGGCACTGACAGAATTGACGATCAGGTCAGCGCCTTCAGGAATGCGGGCCATGCGCAGGCGCGCTTCGTTGACCTCGGTTCCGGTCTGCTTCCAGCGCGATTCCAGCATCTCACGCGCCCGCGCATTGATTGGCAGCGCTACACCGAACGCCTTGGCGACAGCATCGGCTGTGATGTCGTCATGAGTGGGGCCGATGCCACCGGTGGTGAACACATAGGTATAGCGTGCCCGCAGGGCGTTGACCGCGTCGACAATGTCGTTGGTTACGTCGCTGACAACCCGCACTTCCATCAGGTCGATACCCAGATCGGTGCAAAAATCGGCTGTGGCGCCGATATTGACGTCCTTGGTACGACCGGAAAGAATTTCATCACCGATTACCAGAAGGCCGGCGGTTACGCTGTCTGCGCTGGACATGGAATTTCCCTGACTGTGGTGGGGGATCAGCAATGCCCCGCAGCGATTAGCACGTCAAGCGACGCTTGTTGGCCTTCCAATCGCGCGCCGGTGCGACTATTTTCGTTGGCACCAACCGGAGTTCTTGATGATTACCTTTGTCGACGCCCCTGCCAAAGCTCGCCGCACACCCGGTGTCATTCCGCTGCATGGCGCGGAAGGGTTTGAGGGCATGCGCAAGGCTGGCGCACTCGCTGCTAGGGCACTCGATATCCTCAGTGAGTATGTTGAGCCCGGCGTCCCCACCGCCACTATCGACAAGGTGGCCTATGAGTTTGCGCGCGATAATGGCGCGGTCCCCGCGACCATATTCTACAAGGGCTTCCGCCACTCGCTGTGTACCTCGATCAACCATGTGGTCTGCCACGGTATCCCTGATGACCGGGCACTGCGCGAAGGCGATATCGTCAATGTTGATCTGACCCTGGTGGTCGATGGCTGGCATGGCGATTCCAGCCGCATGTATCCGGTCGGCGAAATATCCCGCAAGGCGGAACGCCTGATTGAGGTCACCTATGCCAGCCTCGCTGCTGGCATCGAAGCAGCCAAGCCGGGCAACACCACCGGCGACATCGGCCACGCGATCCAAACCTTGGCTGAGGGCGAACGCATGAGCGTAGTGCGTGACTTTGTCGGTCACGGTCTGGGCAAGCTGTTCCATGACGAGCCCAATATCCTGCACTTCGGCAAGCCCGGCACCGGCGTGCCACTCAAGCCCGGGATGATTTTCACCATCGAGCCAATGATCAATCTGGGTCGATCGGACGTCAAAATTCTTTCCGATGGCTGGACGGCGGTCACCCGTGACCGAACCCTGTCAGCCCAGTGCGAGCACTCCATCGGCATCACTGAAACCGGCAATGAGGTATTCACCCTCTCCCCCGGCGGTCTGTTCAACCCGCTGGCCGTACGGGCCGCATGATGAGCGACCGGCCCGACGAATTCGCCGAGGCCGGTTTCCCAGCGCTCAACGCTGCTCCCGATGATCATGCTGGCCATCGCCAACGCGTTCGTGAGCGCTTTCTGAAAATCGGTGGCGACGCGCTCGAAGATTACGAACTGCTCGAACTTGCCCTGCAATTGGCGATCCCCCGGCGTGACACCAAGGCGCTGGCCAAGACGTTATTGCGGGAGTTTGGCTCCTTTTCAGGCGTGTTCAACGCCAGCCACGCGCGCTTGGCCAAGATCAAGGGGCTGGGCGATACCACCATTGCCCATATCAAGGTTATCCAGGCAGTCGCGGCACGCTTTGGCCGTGACAGGATTGATGCCGAGCAGCCTATCCTGTCGTCCTGGTCGCAACTGATTGAATACTGCTCAAGCCAGATGGCTTACGAATCCATCGAGCAGTTCCGAATTCTGTTTCTGGACAAGAAAAACCGGCTGATTGCCGACGAAGTGCAGCAGACCGGCACGGTTGACCACACACCAGTTTACCCCCGCGAGGTGATCAGGCGGTCGCTGGAGTTGTCAGCCACGGCATTGATTCTGGTACATAACCACCCATCGGGCGACCCCGCGCCATCATCTGCCGATGTGCGGATGACCAAGGAAATCCACGACATCGCCAAGCCACTAGGCATTACGCTGCATGATCACATCATTATTGGCAAAACCGGGCACGCGTCGCTACGTGGGCTCAGATTAATCTGAGCTACCTGCCGAACCGGTCGGTCGGACTGCGCCGCTGAGCCGCTCAAAAAGCTGCCGACCGCTTCGGAAAGCCGACTTGAGGCGTTTGCTTGCCTTAATGCGAGCACGCGTCTTCTGGAAAATCTGATGCGCCTTGACGATCAGGGCACCTTGTCGGGTTAGGCCGATATAGTGCTGCTGCAATGGGATCTGCACATTGCACCAATGGCGCTTCTCGTCGGTAAAGCCGCTGCCCATATCAAATACAGCGGTACCATTGTCGAACACCGATTGCATCACCCGCAACAGGCACTGCTTGCCCGGGGAGCCATTCTGGATTGCCACGTCGTCACTCATCGAGGAAATCAGGCAGAACATACGCTCATTGTGCACCACATTGTAACGCACAGCGACGATCTGGTCGTCCAACCGGAGCACATGCAACCGCACATCGACGCCCGATCCGGCCGCTGCCAGATCGTGGTAAAAGCTGATCAGACCATCCTGCACGAAAGTATCGCGAATTCCCTGTGCCTTGAAACGCGCCGAGCGCTGCCGGAACATGGTCTCAATCGCGCATTGGGTATCGTCGCCATTGTTGATCTCGGCGAAGCTGACCGCCCCCATCGCCGTGAGACGGTCGCGCTGCTGCCGGTCATGCTTGCGCCGCGACTTGTTGCGCTGCAGCTTGTCGCACTCTTCCCAGCTGCCATATTGGCTACGGTAGAGCGTTTCCACCGCCAGGGTGGCACCCAATTCATCAAACAGGCCCTGGTGCCCTCCCACCTCGGTGGGGATCGACCGCAGATAGACCACATCGGCACCATCCAGGGCGCTCGTCATCTCGGTCCACAACGCGCAGCGACCCGCCGAGCCCAAGGCCGCAAGCCTGTCGTAATCAGCCACCGGGGCGTAGCACCCCGCATTGGCGCCAGGAAACCAGGTCATGATTGGCAGGCCATGCACCCGCTTGCGATGCAGAGGCAACAGCGCTACCGCCGCCCCATCGACACGGCCCACGACGTAGCGCTGGTCGGCCGATGCTATCTTGCGATGCGCCACCCAGGCGCGAATGAAATCAAAACTTTGACCGGGCGACTCGATGGCCTTGTCGGTCAATTCGCGCCAGACCGCTTCGACTTCAGCCAGATCGTGGCTCACCACGACACTGATCGCGCCATGCGCATCGGCGACAGGCACCGGTCGCGGCGCCATATCTGGTGCTACCGGTGTCGTATTTGCCAGCGCTGGCGTCAGTGTTCCACTCATGAGCCGCAGTGTGCCGTGGACCGGTAAACCAGTACTGAACTTGACCAGAACAATTCACGCTTCTGTGACCACGGTTAAGCAGGTCTTACGGCCTAGCCAAAATTGGCCAACACCGGGAATGTTTCGAGGAACCAGTAGGATAGCCGAGTGAAATTGCCCGTCAGGAACAGCACGCCTGTCAGCACCAGCAGACCGCCCATCACCCGTTCAACAGTGTGCAGATGTCGTTTGAAACCCTGGAAGAAAGCGAGGAACGGCCCTACCGCTATGCCCGCCAGAAAGAATGGCACACCCAGTCCCAGCGAATAAATGCCCAGCAGTCCCGCGCCCTCCCAAGCAGTTGACTTGCTCGCAGCAACGCTCAGCACCGCCGCCAGCACGGGCCCGATGCAGGGCGTCCAGCCAATGGCAAAGGCAAGACCAAGCAGAAACCCGCCCAGCGGCCCGCTCGCCACGCCAGGGCCTTGATGGCGCATCTGCCGATCAAGCAGTCCAATGCGGTAAACACCTAGGAAATGCAGCCCCATTGCAATGATCAGCACACCCGCAATCGGTGTCAGGACGGGGAGTAACTGGCGAAATGCCTGACCAAACGCCGTCGCTGTGGCACCCAGCGCGACAAACACCACGGTGAAACCCAGAATGAAGAACAGCGATGTGAACGCCACGCGGCGCTGCAATGCCCCAGCACTGGTGCCTTCATCGCGCAACTGATCAAAGCTCGCGCCGCTCATATAGGTCAGATAGGGCGGCACCAGCGGCAGCACGCACGGCGACAGAAAGCTCAGCACGCCCGCGCCAAACACCAGAGGCAAAGAAAATTCCAACGCTCACGCTCCCCGATTGCGCCGCAGTTCTACCGCGCCAGCCCGACAAAGCAATCCGCACCATGGTCGCCTCGCCGCGATGTGATGATCCCGCGAGCCTGCCAACGCCACCTTGCAGGCTCGCTGAACTCGGCTACTCTGAGGTTAGAGAATTCTGGAGCGCTGAGAAAAGTCATGAGCAGCCACCGCATCTATGCCGTCAGCGTCGCCAGCGTCTATCCGCTCTACCGCGCCAAGGCGGAAAAGAAGGGACGCAGCAAGGCGGAAGTGGATCAGATCATCTGCTGGCTGACCGGCCACAGCCAGACATCGCTCGACGACGAGTTGGCGCGCGCAACCAGCTTTGAGGACTTTTTCGCCCAAGCGCCGCGGATGAACCCCGCCCGCACCCTGATTACCGGCGTGGTCTGCGGGGTACGCGTCGAAGAAGTCGCCGAGCCCACCATGCGGGAAATCCGCTATCTGGACAAACTGATAGACGAGCTGGCCAAGGGGAAGACAATGGAAAAAATTCTGCGCCAAAAGGCATCTTAGCCCTGAAATCGACCTACGAGACGACTGCAAGGCAGGCGCACGTGACGCTCGCCAAAAAGTGTTTGGGCTGCAGATCGTCACATGTCTTTTTTTAACGCGCTATCGCAATAGATCGGCTATCCCTGCATGTGAACATAAAGGGAACGTCTATGGCTGCGCTCACCATGCGCCGAAAGTTGGCAATACTCTCTGACGCCGCGAAATATGACGCATCCTGTGCATCAAGCGGTACCGAGAATCGCAGTAGCGCAAGCACGGGCGGCATTGGCTCAACTGAAGGCAGCGGTATTTGCCATTCCTATGCACCAGATGGTCGCTGCATCAGCCTACTCAAGATATTGCTGACCAATTTTTGTGTTTATGACTGCATCTATTGCGTGAACCGTTCCTCGTCCAACGTCCCGCGTGCACGCTTCACTGTTGAAGAAGTTGTCCGACTGACGTTGGACTTTTACAAGCGAAACTACATCGAAGGCCTGTTCCTCTCCTCGGGCATAATCCGCTCGCCGGATTATACAATGGAAGAACTGGTACGCGTGGCGCGGAGCCTGCGGCAGGATCACCACTTCGCCGGCTACATCCACCTCAAGGTCATCCCCAACGCTACGCCCGAATTATTGGCGGAGGCAGGACTATGGGCGGATCGGCTCTCGACCAACATTGAAATGCCAACCGATCTGGGGCTCGAAGCTTTGGCACCTGAGAAACGGCCCGCCGAAATCCGTACGGCTATGGCACGTGTGCGTGGCAAGCTGGATGAGGCTGCGCCCGACAGCAAGGCCAAGGCGAAACCACGCAAATTCGCCCCGGCCGGACAATCAACACAGATGATTGTAGGCGCCGACGCCGCCGATGACGGGGCGATCCTGCATCGCGCTGCAGGTCTCTATTCCGGCTACAAATTGCGTCGCGTCTACTATTCGGCATTTTCACCAATACCCGACGCCAGCGCTCGCTTGCCGCTCAAGGCGCCGCCCTTGATGCGAGAGCATCGCCTGTATCAGGCGGACTGGTTGATCCGCTTTTATGGGTTTGATGTCCCGGAGATCATTTCTGGCGGCCACGATGGCCTGCTCGATCTTGATATCGATCCCAAGCTTGCCTGGGCTCTGCGCAACCGCGCCCTGTTTCCCGTTGACGTGAACCGCGCCGACCGCGAGATGCTATTGCGCGTACCCGGACTGGGTACGCGCAGCGTCGATCGTATCCTTGTGACCCGCCGTCACCACCGCCTGCGGCTGGACGACGTGGCGCGCATCGCAGGTTCAATCGATAAGGTGCGCCCGTTTATCGAGGCGGCTGATTGGTCCCCCGGCCACTTGACCGATGACAGCAAACTGCGCGCGCGACTGGTGCCACCGCCACAGCAATTGTGCCTGTTCTGATGCAGTTGGTTCACCTGCATGCGCTCAACGACTTCGACGAGTGGCGTTTGGCGGCGCGGTGCCTACTGCGCGCCGGACTAGAGCCGGATGAAGTGGTATGGCGCGATCCTTATGCCGAACCGGAACTGTTCGAGACAGCGGATCCGCTTCCCGATGGCAATCGGCCAGTCAATGCAGTCCCGCCGGCTTTCCTCGCGTTGGCGCAGACTGTTGTCAGCCACTCAGACCCGCAGCGCTTTGCCCTGCTCTACAGCGTTCTATGGCGGCTGCAGCGCGATCGTCATGTCCTCGATCTGGCCACCGATGTCGATGTGGCACGGCTGAACAAAATGGCGAGCGCAGTGCGCCGCGACAGTCACAAGATGAAGGCCTTTGTTCGCTTCAAAACCGTTGCGGACGATAGCGGCATTGCGCGGTTCGCGGCTTGGTTCGAACCCGACCATTTCAGCCTTGAGATAACGGCCCCCTTCTTCGCTCGCCGATTTGACGGCATGAACTGGGCAATCGTCACGCCTTATCGGTCTGCCGCCTGGGACGGTAATCAGCTGACTTTCGGCGAGGGTGGCAGCAAGGCGGACGTGCCTAGCGAGGACGCCGTCGAGGATGACTGGAAGACCTATTTCAGTTCGATCTTCAACCCCGCCCGGCTCAAGGTTGCCATGATGAAATCGGAGATGCCCGTCAAATACTGGCGCAATCTGCCCGAAGCCGAACTCATTGCCCCACTGATACGGGGCGCCAGAGAGTCGGCGCAGCAGATGATCGAACGAAACGCCAGCCAGCCACCGTCTCGCCATCTCCGGAAACTGGAAAGGTTACCTGAGCCAGGCGCCCCGTCTGCGCCGCTCACCACCCTCGCCGACGCCCGGGCCGCGGTGCAGAACTGCCAGCGCTGCCCGCTCCACGAGCACGCGACACAAGCCGTGTTTGGCCATGGCCCCGAACGGGGCCAGTTGATGTTTGTAGGCGAACAGCCAGGCGACCACGAGGATCTGGCCGGCCAACCGTTTGTGGGACCAGCGGGCAAGGTGCTCGACGCTGCGCTCATCAAGGTCGGTATTGACCGTGACCGCGTCTACCTCACCAATGCCGTCAAACACTTCAAGTTTATCCCACGCGGCAAGCGGCGTATCCATCAGCGTCCCGACGGCGGGGAAGTTCAGGCGTGCAAGTTCTGGCTCGATCTGGAGATCGCACAAGTCAGACCCAGAATCATCGTCGCCCTGGGCGCAACGGCCGCACAGAGTTTGCTTGGCAAGCCGGTGACGATCTCGGCATTGCGCGGCGCGCCTATCCCCATGACAGACGGAACCATCCTTTTTGTGACCAACCACCCATCCTATCTGCTGCGCATTCCCGACCAGGCGGCTCGCGAGACCGAGCGCCTCAAGTTCGAAACCGATCTCGACATGGTTCGCAGCGCCGCCGAACATTTGTCCCCTGCGCTCGACACTGCCTAGTTCGGCTGGATCGGTATCGATCCAAGCCGCTGCCTGCACAGCGGAGGGTACCCTCTTCCTTCTTCAAATTCCGCGATGGTACCGCTCAGGGCGACACCGCGCCCTTGCCCTCGCCCCCCGCCCGCTATATTCCAGCCCCATCCCTGCTCGGCTGAGGTATAATCTCCATGACCACGCGCCCGATCCGTATCGCCCCCTCAATCCTGTCAGCTGATTTCGGCCGCCTGGGTGAGGAAGTGGCGGCAATTGATGCGGCGGGAGCCGACTACATCCATGTCGATGTGATGGATGGTCACTTTGTCCCCAATATCAGCTTTGGCCCACTGGTCATGGCCTCGGTGCGCAAGGTGACGACCAAGCCTTTTGACGTACACCTGATGATCGCGCCGGTGGACCTCTATATCCCGGCCTTCGCCAAAGCTGGCGCCGACATCATCACCGTCCACGCCGAAGCCGGCCCGCATCTGCATCGCACGCTCCAGGCCATCAAGGCCGAGGGCAAGAAGGCCGGTGTGGCGATCAACCCGGCAACGCCTGTTTCAGCGCTTGATCATGTTCTCGAAGACATCGATCTGCTGCTGGTGATGTCGGTCAATCCTGGCTTTGGTGGGCAGAGCTTTATTCCCGAGACGCTCAACAAGCTGCGCCAGGCCCGCGCCTTGATCGGTGCGCGCCCCATTGATCTTGAAGTCGATGGCGGCATCACCGCCGACAATGCCCGCGCCGTAGCCGAAGCAGGCGCCAACGTCTTTGTCGCAGGCTCCTCGGTCTATGGCGGCAATGTTGCGGCCACCTACGCTCCCCGCATTTCCGCCATTCGCGCAGCGGCCTCTACCCGCCTCGCCTGATCTTATTCTTCGAACCTGAAAGCCAAAAGCCATGATCCCGCGCTATTCCCGCCCCGAAATGGTGTCCATCTGGTCCGCCGAGACCCGCTTCGCCATCTGGTTCGAGATCGAAGCGCACGCCACTTCCAAGTTGGCGGAACTGGGTGTGGTGCCCAAGGAGTCGGCGGAAAACATCTGGAAGGTGATGAACGCCCGCAAGGCCGAGCACGGCGATTACGGCTTTGATGTCGCCCGCATCGACGAGATCGAGCGCACCACAAAGCACGACGTCATCGCCTTTCTGACCCATCTTAGCGAACTGGTCGGCCCAGACGCTCGCTTTGTGCACCAGGGCATGACCTCTTCGGACATTCTGGACACCACGCTGTCTGTGCAGATGGCCCGCGCTGCCGATCTGCTGATCGCTGATATCGATGCACTGCTCGCCGCGCTTAAGCGTCGTGCCTATGAGCACAAGGACACCATCACCATTGGCCGCAGCCACGGCATCCATGCTGAGCCAACTACGTTTGGCGTCAAGCTGGCCGAAGCCTATGCCGAATTCTCGCGCAACCGCGCCCGTCTGGTCGCTGCCCGCGCCGAAATCGCCACCTGCGCCATTTCCGGTGCTATTGGCAGCTTTGCCAATATCGACCCGCAGGTCGAAGAATATGTTGCCGAAAAGCTGGGCCTGAGCATTGAGCCGGTCTCCACGCAAGTGATCCCGCGCGACCGCCACGCTATGTTTTTCGCCACGCTGGGCGTTGTCGCCAGCTCGGTCGAGCGCGTTGCCGTTGAAATTCGCCACCTCCAGCGCACCGAAGTGCTCGAAGCCGAGGAGTTTTTCTCCCCCGGCCAAAAGGGTTCTTCGGCCATGCCGCACAAACGCAACCCGGTACTGACCGAAAACCTGACCGGTCTCGCCCGCCTGGTGCGCGGCATGGTCACCCCCGCGCTGGAAAACGTCGCTCTCTGGCATGAGCGTGATATCTCGCACTCCTCGGTTGAGCGCATGATTGGTCCCGATGCCACGGTGACGCTGGACTTTGCCTTGGGTCGCCTCACCGGTGTTATCGACAAACTGGTGGTCTATCCGGAAAACATGCGCAAGAACCTCGACCTGCTTGGCGGCCTGCACAATTCCCAGCGCATGCTGCTGGCCCTGACACAGGCCGGCTACTCACGCGAAGACAGCTATGCCGCTGTCCAGCGCAATGCCATGAAGGTTTGGGAAATGCGCGGCGATCGCGCTGGTCAGTTTGCCCATAACCTCAAGGAAGACCCGCAAGTGACTCTGAGTGATGCGCAAATCGATGCCATGTTCGATGACGCCTATCACCTTAAGCACGTCGACACGATCTTCGCCCGCGTGTTCGGCACCGGCAAGGACTGATCAGTCCATGAAGCTCGCGGATTGCGATATCCTCATCCTGCCCGGTTTGGGCAATGTGGCAGACGGCCACTGGCAGTTGCGCTGGGCCGAACGCATGGGCACTGCCGCCATCGTGGAACAGGCCGACTGGGATGAGCCGGACCTGGATGACTGGGTCGCTACTATTGATCAGGCATGCCGCCTGACGGCGCGACCTGTCGTGCTGGTGGCACACTCTCTGGCGGTTATTGCTGTGGCACAGGCTGGCACCCGCCTGCCCGACAACGTGCGTGGGGCGTTTCTGGTGGCGCCACCCGATATTGAACTTAGTTCTGCCGCACCTGAGGCCATGCATGCCTTCCGCCCCATCCAGCGCGACCCGCTGCCCTTTCCCTCAATGTTGGTGACATCCAACAACGACCCCCTCTGCACAGTCGATCGCGCCGTTGAATTTGCCACCTGCTGGGGCTCCGATTTTCATCAGGCAGGCGACGCAGGACACATCAATCTGGACTCCGGTCATGGTCCCTGGCCTGAGGGTTTGCTGATGTTTACCCGTCTGATGCAGCGGCTGTGACGGCAGAGTCAGTCACTGCTGAGCGAAATCGTCGGCCTGAACCGGCAACCCAGCCAGGCGAATGATCGCAGCGAATGTCCAGTCGGGTTGTCCCACCGGTCGCGGCTCAACGTGCGCATCCGCATTCAATGCGGATCTATTGGCCGCGCTCAGCTTTTTCTGCAGCGATTTCAGCAGGGTGTCCTTGGCGGGTGTCCACCCGGGCTCGATATTGAAATACGATAGCGGATCACCCTTGAGCAGCCCGGCAAATGTCGCCGCGATGATTATCGAACCCACTTTTCCCAGGCAATTCCCACCATCGAGTTCGGCCTCGCGCAGCACATAGTACCACAGAGCGTCCGGTTCGGTGTCCGACAGGGAAATCGGCGCCACATTGAGCGCCTTAGCAACTGCTGTGCCCGCAGGCAGTTCCATACGCACGCCGCGCACCAGATTGCGGGCCGCCAGTACGTTGAGGATCTTGGCACTGTCGCCTGGTCGCTCGGGGTCCTCCGGCAGATGGGTCAGGGCCTGAGCCAGCCGCGGGTCAAATTTCCGCGTCATTTGGGGAAATGGATTGCTGGAGCTGGTCATCGGCAGGAACCAGTCCCATTGCACCACCCGATCTGCTTCCAGTGCCCGGAAACCCATCAGGGTCGCGCCGTTCGGCGCGAAGATCGGTATGAAACTGCCAAATCCATGCAGCACGTTGGTCTGATAACGGTCTCTCACCAGCGAGTGTCCGAAGCGATAGGCCGCGACGGAAAATTCCAGCGGCATATATGGCGTATTACGCCAGTCAAAGACGTGCTTATAGCCTGCTTCCCACGCAGCCTCGCCAACCGCGTCTGGATCATGCTTTAGAGCGGTTTCATGCACCTCCGCCTGACAGATGCGGGCGACATAGTCGTTCCACACCACCCACTGGTAGAGCCATTTCAACGTGTTGCGTGCAGCCTGAAACCCGGTCATTCCCTGCAGACCCAGATCGAAAGCCGCGTCGGCCAGACTATTATGCGCCATGATGAACGCCAACTGCACCTGCGCGACCACAGCATTCTCGTCATTCCGGTGGTCCCCGATTAGCGCTGTCTGACTTTCGCCCTCTACACGTGAGAGGCGCGCTAGATCCCTGAATCTGCTGTCGATACTGCCGACGCGAAGTTTGATCCGCCCTGCCACGTTTTCATACAGATAAGGCTGCGCATCCGGCCCCAATCCATAAACATTGTCCAGATCGAGCCGAGGCGTCCTGAAGTTGTGCAACCTGTTTGGGTCGACCTCCGCATCACTGAGTGGCGTGACGTCCAGCGTGATGTCGTGATCAACAAACTGGCCGAAATAGGTGTAACCGGCCGGCAGGGTGGAGTCCGTGTCTTCGTTATCTGCAGCTGTCATTTTCGCATTTGCGAAATCGAGCATGTGTTGCTCAAGAGCGGTCGCTGTCTCGGCCGCCAATTCTGGCTTCCACGGCTTGAGATCGGGGAACATCCGCCCAAACCCACCCTGATAAAACCGCGATCGCGGTGCGACGACTTCGAAATTCTTTACACCGTGCTGCATGACCATCCCCCTCAAGTCCGCCGGACTCAACGTTCGGCTGCTCTCTAGAGGGATTTAAGGCCATCCTCGCGGCACTTTGTAACTCGGGACACTACGGAGTGCCGTACGTAGAAGTGGAATCAAAAAGGGAGCCAATCTTGCGATCAGCTCCCTAAACAGTGCTTGCCGGCAATTGAACCGATTAGCCCTCGGCAGCGACCTGCTCGTTGGCGAGCTGGGCCAACTGCAGCATCTTGGCACGAATCACGTCGTCACCAACGGCAATGTTCTTGGCCTTGAGGTCGCCCGACACTTTGCGGAACACGTCTTCATCGCCGGCTTCTTCAAAATCAGCTGCGACAACTTCAGCGGCATAGCCGGTGGCAGCATCGCCGGTCAGGCCCAGCAGTTCTGCGGCCCAGATACCCAGCAGCTTGTTGCGGCGGGCTTCCGCCTTGAACTTGGTCTCGGCGTCAAAGGCGTACTTGGCTTCCTGCCCCTTCGCCCGATCTTCAAACTGGCTCATGCGACTCTCCCGCTTGCCTTTGACATTGCCGCCCTACAGGCGCTCGCCATTGGACATAGGCGGTTCAGACGACCAAATCAACGGCCCCTCCAACGTTGCGACCTTATGCTCGACAACATGCGATGCAGCGCCGCTATCCAGTCAATGAATGCGAAAGAGCTTGCTTTTTTGCACCGTTCTGGCGCATGAAGCGGCCAAATTCCCCTCCTCCAAACGGTCCGGATTCCCAATGAACCGTCGACGCAAAATCTACGAGGGCAAGGCCAAGATCTTGTTCGAAGGTCCTGAGCCCGGCACTCTGGTTCAGTATTTCAAGGACGACACCACCGCAGGTGATGGCGCCCGTCATGAAGTCATCGACGGCAAGGGTGTTCTGAACAACCGAATCTCTGAGTTCGTGTTCACCAAGCTCAACGGCCTGGGCATCCCGACTCACTTCATCCGCCGTATCAACATGCGCGAGCAGCTGATCAAGGAAGTGGAAATCATTCCGCTCGAGATCATTGTGCGCAACTTTGCAGCTGGTTCGCTGGTCAAGCGCCTGGGCCTTGAGCCCGGCACCCAACTGCCCCGCTCCATCATCGAGTTTTGCTACAAGGACGATGCGCTGCATGACCCCATGGTCAGCGAAGAGCACATCACGGCCTTTGGCTGGGCCACCCCGGCCGAACTTGACGACATCATGAGCCTGGCCATTCGCGTCAACGACTTCCTGACTGGCCTGTTCATGGGCGTCGGCATTCAGCTGGTCGACTTTAAGATCGAATGCGGTCGCCTTTATGAAGGCGATCTGATGCGCATCGTGCTGGCTGACGAGATCAGCCCCGACAGTTGCCGCCTGTGGGACGTCAAGACCCGCGCCAAGATGGACAAAGATCGTTTCCGTGAAAACCTTGGCGGACTGATCGAAAGCTATCGCGACGTCGCTCAGCGACTTGGCATTCTTGTTGAAACCGAAAATGCGCTGACCACTGGTCCGCGTCTCGTTCAGTAGCCGGAGCAGATACGGATGAAAGCGCGCGTCACGGTCACCCTTAAGGCTGGCGTTCTGGACCCACAGGGCCAGGCGATCGAAGGCTCGCTAAGGGGTCTAGGTTTCCCCGATGTTGGCTCTGTCCGGCAAGGAAAGGTTTTTGATCTTGTCGTGGAAGGAACTGATAAGGCCGCCGCGCGTTCTCAGATCACCAGCATGTGTGAAAAACTGCTGGCCAACACCGTGATCGAAAACTACGCGATCGAAATCTCAAATTAACGCCTCACGGCGATAGATAGAGCGCGTCAAGCAGTGACGCCGGACCCTTTGTTATGCTCAAAACCATCTCCCTCTCGGTCATGTTCTTCGCCACTCTGGGCCTTCTCTTCGCGGCCTATGCTTCCGTCCCCGTCTAGCAAAACTGCGAGCGCAATCATCTGAAACATCTGTCTATTTGGATTGCGCTGACCGTTTGTTAACCCACACTGGCTAGCCTTCCGACAACACTTATCAGCTGTTGTCGGCGGTTCTATTGGGCGCTTTTCCACGTTACTTGGTCTCTGCAGGCGCAGCGACGTGTGTCGACATTGCGCTTGTGCAGTTTTTACTGACGGCAGGGTTCGCTGGCGCGCCCACGCTGTATGCCGCGGCCATCGCATTGGGTGCTCTATGCGGCATGGGCGTGAACTTTGTCATTTCCCGGCGCTTTGTCTTTGCCCCGGACGATCGCGCCGCCCATGAGCAATTCACCAGCTTCCTTGTCATTTCGCTGACCACACTGCTGCTGCGACTGCTCGTGGCCTTTGCGTTGGTAACCCTGTTCACCCTGTCCATCTTTGACTGGCTCAACCAGCTCCCTGTGGCCGCGCCACAGGAACGCATCGCCCATCTTGGTGCTGTGGGACTGGTCGTCCTGTACTCATTCCTCGCCCACAAGCATGTTTCGTTTGCCGGTGGCGTTCTGGCTTTTCTCGCAAACAAGGCGGCGGTGCGCCCATGAATGTCGAAACCCTGATCATTGGTGCCGGCCCTGCCGGTCTGACCACAGCTTATGAGCTGACCAAGGCCGGTCACAGCGTCGCTATCGTCGAGCGCGACCCCGTCTATGTCGGGGGCATTTCCCGCACGGTGAACTACAAGGGCTATCGCTTCGACATCGGCGGGCACCGCTTCTTTTCCAAAAGCGCTGAAGTCGAGGCCTGGTGGACCGAGATCATGGGCGACGAGATGCTGCAGCGTCCCCGCTCAAGCCGCATCTACTACAACGGCAAGCTCTTTGATTACCCGCTGCGAGCCGGCGACGCACTGGCCAAGCTTGGCCCGGTCGAAGCACTGCGCTGCGTAATATCCTATGGTTGGGCGCAGATCCGCCCCCACCGCAATGTGGTCAGTTTTGAACAATGGGTGGTCAACAATTTTGGCCGCCGTCTGTTTGAGATATTCTTCAAGACCTATACCGAAAAGGTCTGGGGCATGGATTGCGGGGACATTTCGGCCGACTGGGCCGCCCAGCGTATCAAGGGCCTCAATCTCTATCAGGCCATCATCCAGAGCTTCGGTCTGGGCAAGAAACCATCCGGCAGTGACGGGGTAATCAAAACCCTGATCAACAGTTTCCGCTACCCCCGCCTCGGCCCCGGTCAGATGTGGGAACGCGCCCGCGACAAGATTGTCGATCAAGGCGGCACCATGATGATGGGCTCAACCATCACGGCGATCAGCCAGCACGCCGAAACCGGCAAGTGGATCGCCATTGTTACCGATGCCCAGGGCAAGGAAAACAAGATCACAGCCGATCACGTGGTCTCGACCGCTGCGGTCAATGAACTGGTGCGCATGCTGGGCGCAGATGCAGACCCCGCTGTGGCCGCAGCCGCCAAGGGCCTGCGCTATCGCGACTTCCTGATCATCGGGCTGATCACGCGCGGCAAAGAAAGCTTTGATGATAACTGGATCTATATCCACGATCCCAGCGTCAGGGTCGGCCGCATTCAGAACTTCAAATCCTGGTCGCCGGATATGGTGCCGGACCCCAATACGGCCTGCTACGGCATGGAATACTTCTGCAATGCCGGCGACGACACCTGGGACATGAGCGACGCCGACCTTATCGCCCGCGCCAAGCAGGAAATCGGTCAACTCGGCCTGGCAGCTCCTCAGGACATCATCGATGGCTCGGTTGTTCGCCAGCCCAAGGCCTATCCGGTCTATGACGATACCTACAAGATCAATGTCGACACCATCACCGAAGGGCTCGAGGAGCAGTTCACTAATCTGCACCTGGCCGGGCGCAACGGCATGCACAAGTACAACAATCAGGACCATGCCATGATGACCGGCATCCTGACCGCCAAGAACATCATCGCTGGTAGCAGTGTTCACGACGTCTGGGGCGTCAACGAGGATGCCGAGTATCATGAGGGCGGCTCTGCCGGCGACGATAAGATCGAGGAACGCCTTGTCCCACGCCGCATCGCCTGACCTGACCGCTGGCTCAACCAGCCAGCCAATCAGCCGGGGCGACCGCGTCGCGACGATCATTATCGTCCTGCTCTACATTGCGTTGCAGTGTGTTCTGGCCGTTGGCCATCAGCCTTGGCGCGACGAAGCCCAAGCCTGGCTATGGGCGCAAAACCTGTCGGGCCTGCGCGATTTCCTCATCATACCTGGCGAGGGGCACCCGCCGCTGTGGTATTGGATCCTGCGCGGTCTCTCGCTGTTCCTTGATTTTTCGCAGGCCCGCTATTTCACGCTAGTCGTCGCCATCGTGAACGCTGTTTTGTTGGCGCGCCTGCTGCGTGGCGATGTGCTGATCCTGGCGCTGCTGCTCTGTTCGCATGTTGTAATGCAGTACTGGGGCTATCATTTTCGCCCCTACAGCCTCGTCTTGACCGCGGTACTGGGCGCCCTGTTGCTGGAGCGAAACGGGCGCTCCACTGCCGCGAGCTGGATCCTGGCACTGGCTTGTGGTTTCCATTTCTACGCAGGCTTCCTGTTCGCCTTGTGGCTGCTTGTCCAGTTGCAGCGCGGCGCCCGGTTGCCCACCCTGCTGGGGCCCGCAGCACTGGGCCTGTTCTTTGGCGCCTGCGCGCTGGTCTCTGGTCTGGGTAATCCCGAAGGTGCGCCATCCAGCGCGAACCTGGCGGACATGATCGCTTTCAACCTTGCGTGGCCGCTGACCTGGCCGGTCCTGCGTATCTGGCCGACTTCGATTCTCAGCCTTGCGCTGCTCTGCTATGGTTTGTGGCACCAGCGCGCCATCCTGCTCACCCTGCTGGCCCTGACAATCCTCTTTGCCGTGGGGGCCGCCGCCGTCTACGGCGAATCCCCCTGGCACTCGGCCTTTATGATGGTGATGACTGTCATGGCCTTCGTCCTCGCCGGTCCCGGCGCAAAGCGCTGGGTCCTGATCGTCCTGCTGACACCACAGGCAGTCGCCGGTATTGCCATGGTCAAAAATCGCTTGGAAAATCCGAGCTGGGAACGCCCGGACCTCTACGCCGTAATCCAGTCCGATGCCGGCGCCAGCTTTGATCCATCGAGACAGTTGATCGGTTGGCAGGACTACAATCTCTCTCCGATCGCTGCTGCCTACGATATCTCCTATATCAGCGGCAATAACGGCGCTCTGCTTGGGCCCGTTGACTGGCGTTATCGAAGCGAAGGTGCGGTGGATCCGGTGTTCGGCACGATCCCCACACCCTATTGGCTGATTTGCAATGAATGCGCGCCCGCCTTGACTGCCATTGCTGAGGCAGGTCGCGCCACGACGGAACTGGCCCGCTCCAAAAACTTCGACGACGGCATGCAGATTGCCTACCGAGTGGACTGACCGGGCTTAGTCAAATGCTTACCACTCGCGCATCTATCTCAAACCCATCTGCGGCTGGTAACCTCGCTGAGAGGACGCACGATTAGGCTGCGCCACACAATTCTCGGAGTGTGGACAATGGCAATCCTACAAAAGCGTCTCGATTGGGTGGATATGTCCAAGGGCCTGTCCATCTTTCTGGTAGTCATGATGTATGCGGCCGCCAGCGTGGGTGAAGACACTGGTGGCATCAGCCTTTTCCACTGGGCGATTGCCTTTGCCACCCCCTTCCGCATGCCCGAATTCTTTCTGATTTCAGGCCTGTTTCTCTCTCAGGTCATCGATCGCCCCTGGCGTGGCTTTGCCGACCGTCGGGTGGTCCACTACCTGTATTTCTATGCCCTCTGGGCAATCATCCATATCGTCTTCAAAGTCGGGCTGTTGGCCACCAACCCCTTCGGCGCACTCGAACAGCTTGGCTGGGCGGTGGTGCAGCCATATGGCGTGCTCTGGTTCATCTACATGCTGGCCGTTGTTAGCGCGGTGACCAAGGTTTTGCATATGCTGCGAGCGCCGGTCTGGGGTGTCTTCGCCGTCGGTGCCATTCTGCAAATGGCCGTCATTCACACTGGCGCTTATGCCATCGATCAGTTCGCCGCCTATTTCGTGTTCTTCTATGCTGGCTTTGTACTCGCACCCCATTTGTTCCGTCTGACAGCCTGGGCAACCTCCAATAATGCCCTGGCCCTTGTGGGGTTGCTGATCTGGGCCATATTGAACACAGCGCTGGTCTTCTCGCCCGGCTTCGCAATGGACCCCATTCACCCCGTGATGGGTCTGGCTGGCTTGCCCGGTCTTCACCTGGTGCTGGCGCTTGCTGGCACAGCGGCGCTGTGCGTCATAGCCGCTCTTCTGACGCGACTGCCCGTCATGGACTGGCTGCGCTGGATGGGCAGCAAGTCGCTGATCATCTACGTGGCCTTCGTCCTCCCGATGGGCATTGCGCGTACGCTACTGATCAAGCTCGGCGTCCTTGAACCCACCTTACTGACCTTCATCACCATGGCTGTCGCCATCACTTCACCGCTGGTTCTGTACTGGCTGGTGCAGCGCACGGGCTTGGGCAAGTTCCTGTTTGAGCGGCCCCGCTGGGCCCACCTGCCTGGCACGGCCAAGCCCCGCGACCAGCTGCAGGCCAACCCTGCCGAGTAGCGGGCGAAACGCAGTGGAATCGATAGGGCCGGGATATGCATGTCTCGGCCCTTGCCTTTTGCGCCAAGACTCACCAAAAGAGCCTCGCAACTCCTGACATAGCGAGGACTAGCCGATGAAATCCGCCGTCATCGTCTTCCCTGGTCTCAATCGTGATCGCGACATGATTGCGGCCTTGACCAAAATTTCGGGTACTGCCCCGGCCATAGTCTGGCACCAGGACACCGATCTGCCCGATGTCGATCTGGTCGTCATTCCGGGCGGCTTCTCCTATGGGGACTATCTCCGCTGCGGCGCCATCGCTGCGCGCTCTCCCATCATGGATCGCGTTCGCGAACGCGCCGCCAAGGGCACCAAGGTGCTCGGCGTCTGCAACGGCTTTCAGATCCTGATCGAAGCGGGCCTGCTGCCCGGCGCCCTGATGCGCAACCAGTCGCTCAAATTCGTCTGCCGTGAGGTCAAGCTCGAAGTCACCAATGCTGACACCGATTTTACCCGTGGCTATAGCCAAGGCCAGATCATTCGCTGTCCGGTGGCCCATCACGACGGCAATTACTTCGCCGATATCGAAACGCTCAACCGGCTTGAAGGCGAAAACCAGGTCGCCTTCCGCTATGCTGAAGGCACCAATCCAAATGGTTCGCTCAACAACATCGCGGGTATCCTGAACGACCAAAAGAACGTTCTCGGTCTGATGCCACACCCGGAGAACCTTATTGAAGCCGCACATGGCGGCGATGATGGCAGGGCGCTGTTTGCGGGCCTGCTTGGTCAGGCAGCCTGAGATGATCCAGCGCCGCACGCCCATCATTTCGGGTCTGCAGCGCCACACCTTCACCCTGTCCCACCTCTGGAGGGTTCGCCATGTCTGATGCCGCCCCCCGCGCCAGCATAGCCATAGTGGTCTTTAATGGTGTTGAAGAGCTGGATTTCGTTGGTCCCTGGGAAGTGTTCTCTGTCGCCAAACAACTGGGCGCACCGCTTGAGGTCTTCACGGTCGGCTGGCCCGTCACGGCAATCAACTGTGCCAAGGGGCTCAAGATCATTGCTGACTATGATTTTGCCGGTAAACCACGCGCTGACGTCGTTCTTGTCCCTGGAGGCAAGGGAACGCGCCAACTGGCTGAAGACGATAGTTTCAACGCCGAACTGCGCGCCTATCTGGCTCAGGCGAAATGGCAGACTTCGGTGTGCACGGGGGCTGCCCTGCTGGCGCGTGCGGGTTTCCTGGAAGGCCGGCGGGCAACCACCAATCGCGGCGCGCTCGACTTCCTGCGTGCCCATGCACCGCACACCTACATTCTCGACCAGCGCTATGTGCACGACGGCAATGTTGTGACCAGCGCGGGCGTTTCGGCCGGCATCGACATGGCCCTGTGGCTGGTCGGACATCTGTTCGGCGAAGACACCGCCCACTCCACCCAGAACCACATGGAATATTTTCCAGAGCCGCCCTACGGAACCCCAGCCTGATGAGCATTCCCAACGATATCGTCATTACCCCTGAACTCGTCGCCGACCACGGCCTCAAGCCCGACGAGTATCAGAAGATTCTCGATCTGATCGGGCGGACGCCGACCTATACCGAGCTGGGCATCTTCTCGGCGATGTGGAATGAGCACTGCTCCTACAAATCGTCCAAGAAGTGGCTCAAGACCCTGCCCACTACGGGTCCGCGCGTACTTCAAGGCCCTGGCGAAAACGCTGGTGTGGTCGATATCGGCGATGGTCAGGCTGTGGTCTTCAAGATGGAATCGCACAACCATCCATCTTTCATCGAACCCTATCAGGGTGCCGGTACCGGCATGGGCGGTATTCTGCGCGACGTCTTCACCATGGGCGCACGCCCGGTCGCCGCAATGAATGCCCTGCGTTTTGGCGCTGTCGACCACGAAAAGACCCGCCATCTGGTATCGGGCGTCGTGGCTGGTATTGGCGGCTATGCCAACGCCTTTGGGGTCCCCACCGTTGGCGGCGAGGTCGAGTTCGACGCGCGCTATAATGGCAACATCTTGGTCAATGCCTTCGCCGCGGGCCTCGCAGATACCGACAAAATCTTCCTCTCCGAAGCCAAGGGCGTAGGCCTGCCCGTCGTCTATCTCGGCGCCAAGACCGGCCGCGATGGCGTCGGTGGCGCGACCATGGCCTCTGCCGAATTTGGCGATGACATCGAAGAGAAACGCCCTACCGTGCAGGTTGGCGACCCCTTTACTGAAAAGCGTCTGCTTGAAGCGTGCCTCGAACTGATGGCGACCGGCGCTGTCATTGCCATTCAGGACATGGGCGCGGCAGGGTTGACCTGTTCGGCAGTCGAAATGGGCGCCAAGGGCGATCTGGGCGTCGAGCTCGATCTCGACAAGGTACCCGTACGCGAATCCAACATGACCGCCTATGAGATGATGCTCTCGGAATCCCAGGAGCGCATGCTCATGGTCCTGCATCCCGAAAAGGAAGCGGTAGCCCGTGCCGTGTTCGTGAAATGGGAACTCGATTTCGCCACCGTGGGCAAAACCACGAACGATCTGCGCTTCCGCGTGCTCTGGCAGGGAGACGAAGTAGCCAATCTGCCGATCAAGGAACTCGGGGACGAAGCCCCGGAATACGACCGTCCCTGGACTCCAGCCGCGCCTGCAGCCGCGCTGGCAGCCGATGATGTGCCACAGATGGACGTGGCTGAGGCCCTGCTCAAGCTGGTGGGCGGCCACCAGATCGCCTCACGTCGCTGGGTCTATGAGCAGTACGACACCCTGATCCAAGGCAATTCCATGCAATTGCCCGGCGGTGACGCCGGCGTGATCCGGGTTGAGGGCCACCCCACCAAGGGGCTGGCCTTTACCTCCGACGTCAACCCGCGTTATTGTGAAGCTGATCCCTATGAGGGTGGCAAGCAGGCTGTGGCTGAAGCTTGGCGCAATCTGACCGCGACGGGTGCTGAACCTCTGGCCGCAACTGACAATCTCAATTTCGGCAATCCCGAACGCCCCGAAATCATGAGCCAGTTGGTCCATGCTATCAAGGGCATTGGGGAAGCCTGCACCGCGCTCGACTTCCCGATCGTGTCGGGCAATGTCTCGCTCTACAACGAAACCAACGGCCAGGGCATTCTGCCTACTCCAACCATTGGTGGCGTCGGCCTTCTTCCCGACTGGACCGGTATGGCGCGCATCGCTTTTGCTGCAGAAAACCAGCCTATCCTGCTGATCGGCTCCCCCGACAAGCGCGGCACCCATCTGGGTCAGTCGATTTATCTGCGCGATCTGTTCAACCGCCGCGATGGCGCCGCCCCGCCTGTCGATCTGGCCCATGAACGTCGCACTGGCGATTTCGTGCGTAAGCTGATCCGTTCCGGCGTGGTCACCGCCTGTCACGATCTCTCCGATGGTGGCCTGGGCGTGGGTCTGGCAGAAATGGCCGTCGCCTCGGGTATCGGCGCACAGATTGTTGATCTCGAAGGCCACGATCCCATCCTGCAGTATTTCAGCGAGGATCAAGGTCGCTATCTGGTGACCGTCAATATCGATCCGCAAAGCGATGAGATGCTGGCGCTTTGGAACGAAGGCGAGAGACTGGGTGTATTCTGCCCGTGGATCGGCAGCACAGGCGGCACAGATCTGGTGCTTGGTGCAGCAAAACCGCTCCCGGTTGCCGATCTCAAATCAGCCTATGAAGGCTGGTTCCCCGATTTCATGGACGGCGCTGCAGCCTAATCGGTGCATCTGCCTTATGATCGCCGCTCTTTGGGGTGTTTTGGCACCTCGGGAGCGGCGCTGCTATTTTTGGAGACTACAATGATCATTCGACCCGCAATGGGCTGCCTGGCAGTCCTCTCGATGGTCCTGGCGCCGAGCGCCGCCTTCGCGCAGAACATCAACATCACGCGATCCGTGCTGCCCGATCAGCCCTATACGCTGAGCTATCCCGACACCATGGAAGCCTCGGGCGGCGTCGACAAACCACTGACCATCAACCACACCAATGCCCCGCTGCAGTGCAATATGAGCTTTGTGCCGGTTGATGACAGCGGCTGGACACCCGAAGGCGCCCTCGCCTCGCTGGTAGATGCCGATCTCGAGGCGGGCTGGAGTGAGACATTCCCGGGCTTCGTCATGGGGGCCAAGGGCACCACCGCATATCAGAGTGATGCCGCCCTTATCTATGAGGGCACCAGCACCGACTCGCCAATGGGCATTCCCCTCACCATTGTGCACACCGAAACCGTTGCCAATGGCCTCGGCTACACGCTCGACTGTCTGTTCGACACAACAATGGCTGAGCAGGCCCGCCCGATCGTTGATTTCATCATCGCCAATTTTTCAACCGAAGCGGACGCTGAGTGCTGCGTAGGAGCGACCACCGAACTCACCCCGGCTGCGACCCAATAGCCGTCAGCAACGCGCCGTATTGAAGCCGCCTCTGGCGTGGCCTATCTTTCACTGAATCGGCCGGACGGCCGCCCACTCAAGGAGTTGCGCCATGGCGATGGAAGCCACCGAAATCGAACGTCGCATCAAGGCCGCCATTCCGGACGCCAATATCGAGATCCGCGATCTGGCCGGCGATGGCGATCATTGGGCCGCCACGGTTATCTCTGAACAGTTCCGCGGCAAGTCACGCGTGCAGCAACACCAGTTGGTCTATGCCGCGTTGCAGCCCGATATGGGCGGGGCGCTGCATGCGCTCGCGCTCCAAACCAGCGTGCCCGACTAGAGCCGGGCCAGCCCAGTGTCGCTCCGGGACTCGCTTGATCTGATAGCCATGGTCAAACCCGAGGCCGGCACCGCCGCCCTCGACAATGAGATCATGGCGGAGCGCGCCTCGTCGCTGGGCGCCGCAGAAGCTAAAGTCATAGCCGCGATGTCCGCTCTGGCCGCAGCAGGCACCGACAACACCACAGCATTGGCCCACGGCCGTAGCGTGGTTTGGGCCTATTTTGTACAACGCGAGCTTATTGGCTTCCGCCAACACACCGAGGTGGTTCAAAGCCTCAACATACCACCCGAAGTCATTGCCGGACTTGGCGCAATCGAGAAGCGCCAGTGACGCGGGCGGTATTCTTCGATGTCGATGGGGTGCTGGTTCACGGATACCACGCCCGACCAGAGGCACAGCAGCATCGCTGGAACGCCAACCTACAGGCAGATCTGGGCATAGATCCGGAGCGCTTTCAGCAAGAGTTCATCTACGACATCTTCATGAAGAAGGTGATCATCGGCCAGACCTCGTTGGTCGAGGCGCTGGAGCGGCGTCTCCCCGCCCTGGGCTATAACGGCTCAACTATGACCGTGCTGAACTATTGGCTGAGCCATGACAGCGCGATCAATCAGCCTGTTCTCGACGTTGTAAGACAGCTCGGCGCACGGTCTGATCTGCGGCTCTACATCGCCACCAATCAGGAGCATTTGCGCGCCAACTGGCTCTGGAGTCATCTGGGCTTTGCAGCGTTGTTTGAGGACATGTTCTATTCGGCCCGCATAGGCGCGCTGAAGCCACATCAGGACTATTTCGACTTCATAGAAAAACGCATCGGTCCACAAACCGAACCACCGCTCCTTTTTGATGACACCCCCAAGGTCATCGACGGTGCCCGCCGCGCGGGCTGGGAGGCAATCCAGTTCGATACCGTTCAAGACCTCACCCGCCATCCCTGGATTGCCGCGAGGCTGGATTGAAGCACACAATCAAGCTTGATCGGCGATAGCCGATGCACCCCTCGACAGCGCCACACCAAGCTCCTATTTATGGGCCAACAATTTTCGGGCCCGCCCCCCTGGCTCCAGAAAGGCTTCTGCTATGACCGACATCAATGCTTTCATCGACGAAAAGGTGAAGAACAACGACGTGTTCCTTTTCATGAAAGGCTCGCCCGATTTTCCGCAGTGCGGCTTTTCCGGTCAGGTCGTCCAGATTCTGAACTATCTCGGCGTCCCGTATGACAGCGCCAATGTTCTCGAGAGCGATGAACTGCGCGACGGCATCAAGACCTACACCAATTGGCCAACCATTCCCCAGCTGTATGTAAAGGGTGAATTCGTTGGTGGTGCCGACATCATCCGCGAAATGTTCCAGGCAGGCGAACTGCAGACCCACATGGAATCGGCAGGCATAGCGGTCAAACAGACCGCCTGATCGATGCACTTCGGACTTGTTCAGCAACGCCGGGCCTCGTGTCCGGCGTTCTTGTCTCTCCAAAGCTATCAATGATGCTGATCCATCTCATTCCGCATTATTGTTTTGCGTGATGACTTGGCGGGCGTACAAGATTCGCCCGAGCAATTGGATCGTGCGTCATGAACACCTCAGCCCTTCGCCCAGCCGTGCCGCTGCTCGTGCTGATCATCGCCGGTTGCGCCGTCGCCGCGATCGGTAACGGCGTCCGCACCAGCTTTGGCCTGTTAACACTGCCCATGACAGCCGATCTGGGTCTGTCTCGCGAAGGTTGGGGCATGGCAATGGCCATCCAGAACCTGGCCTGGGGCATAGCCCAGCCATTTGCTGGCGCCTATGCCGATCGCGTGGGCACGGGCCGCACAATCGCTATCGGCGCGGCGATCTACGCGTTGGGCGTAGTCCTGATGACCATCTCGCCCAATGCCAGCATCATGGCTGTGACCGCCGGCATCATTACCGGCGTGGGCATTGCCATTTCCTCTTTCAGCGTGGTCATGGCCGCTTTTGGCCGTGCTGTTCCACCCGAAAAGCGCTCACTGATCTTTGGTGTCGCCACCGCGGCGTCGTCTTTCGGACAATTTGCCTTTGCACCCATTAGTCAGGGCTTCATCAACGCCTTTGGCTGGCAGTCTGCCCTGCTCTATCTCGGTATGGCATTGCTGCTGATTATCCCGCTCAGCTACGCCTTGCGCGGTCGCACCGAAAACCCGATTGGCCAAGCCGATCTTCCATTCATGGAAACTCTGGCCAAGGCATGGGGGCACGGCTCCTATCGTTTGCTGGTCGTCGGCTTTTTCGTTTGCGGCTTCCACCTGGCATTCATCAACGTCCACATGCCCGCCTATCTGGTGCAGTGCGGCTTGTCGCCAGCGACGGGCAGTTGGACCATCGCAATCATTGGTCTGTTCAATATTGTCGGCTCGCTGCTGGCCGGCTATCTGGGCGGTCGCCTCCCCAAGCAAATCCTGCTGGCCACTATCTACTTTCTGCGTGCACTGGCTATCGGTCTGTTCCTTCTCTTCCCTGTTAGCGAACTGACGGCTTACACCTTCGCGGCTGCTATGGGCGTACTCTGGCTCTCCACCGTGCCGCTAACAGCAGGACTTGTGGCTATGTTCTTCGGCGCCCGCTATCTCGGCATGCTCTATGGTATTGCCTTTCTCAGCCACCAGATCGGCTCCTTTGTTGGTGTCTGGCTCGGTGGTTATGTGTTTGACATGACTGGCTCCTATAGTCTGGTTTGGTATCTGGGCATCATGCTGGGCTTGGCTTCGGCGGCCATGCACCTGCCCATTAACGAGCGCGCTGCACCCAGCTTTGCATTGAAGCCCGCCTGAAAACCAGATCGCCAGGCAACCATCGTTTCCTGACGATCAAGCCTTGCCAAAGACCTTTTGCGGGTTCATGTTCCGACCACACTCACAGCGCCTGCGGCTCTGCGGCAGCTTTCCCGAGATCAATTCATGTCCAATCATTTCACGCGAGTCCTCTCGCGCCCCGAATTCATTGCCCTGATGGCGGCCTTGATGGCCCTCAATGCTTTGGCCATCGACGTGATGCTGCCAGCCTTGCCCTATATGGGTGAGGCGCTCGGCGTCGCGAGCGAGAACGAAAGACAGTTCGTCATTTCCGCGTTCATGATCGGCATGGGCATGGCCCAGCTGGTCTTTGGACCGCTCAGCGACCGTTTTGGCCGCCGTGCACCGCTGCTAGTCGGCATGGGCATCTATGTCATCGCTGCCTTCATCGCGGTGTTCGCACCGAACTTCACCACCCTGCTGGTCCTGCGCTTTATCCAGGGTCTGGGGGCTGCCAGCGTGCGCGTTATCGTCACTTCTGCTGTGCGTGACCGCTATTCAGGCCGCGAAATGGCCGAGGTCATGTCGCTCACCTTCATGGTGTTCATGGCTATCCCCATCATCGCGCCCGGCATTGGGCAGGTGCTGTTGATGACCGGGCCTTGGCAGACAATCTTCATCTTTATGGCGGTTCTGGCGTCGGGTTCCTGGCTTTGGACCTTTTTCCGCCTGCCCGAGACCCTGCCGCTCGACAAACGTCGTCCGCTCACCTTCAAGGGCATTGTCGGTGGCTTTCGCATCGTCTTCACAAACCGGATGGCCATCTCCTATGGCCTAGCGGGCACCTTCCTTTTCGGCGCCCTGTTCGGCTTCATCAGCTCGTCCCAGCAAATCTATGTCGATATCTTTGGGCTGGGTGAGTACTTCCCCGTGGCGTTCGCAGCCATGGCCGGACTGATGGCCGTGTCCTCCTTCACCAATTCACGCATCGTGCGCCGGTTTGGTATGCGACGCCTGTCACACGGCGCCATGCTGTCGTTCACGGGCTTCAGCATTATCTGGCTGGGCTTTGCTCTGACTGGCTTCATGCCGCTCTGGCTGTTCTTCCCGCTGCTGGCAGTGATCATGTTCAGCTTTGGCTGGGCCGCCCCCAACATGAACTCGCTATCCATGGAGCCTTTGGGCGCCGTTGCGGGCTCTGCTTCAGCAGTCTTTGGCTTCATCCAGACCGTCGGCGGCGCTGTGATCGGGGGCTATGTCGGCCAGATGTTCAACAACACAACGATACCAGTGGCCATCGGTTATGCCGGCATGGGTATCCTGTCGCTGATTTGCATTCTGATAGCCGAGAACGGCAGACTGTTCGGCGTTGGCGAGCAGTATGCCAATGCCGAAACAGCCCCCGATATGGCTCACTAATCGGAGCAGTACTACTCGGCATCGGGGCGCGTCAGCGCCTCGATCTCGCCGCGGTCGCGATAGACGTGGTCGATGATACCCCAGTCCCTGGCCTGTTCCGGGGTCATGAAATTGTCGCGCTCCAACGCCGCAACAACCTCCTCATAGCTATGCCCACAATGCTTGGCATAGAGCTCATTGGAACGGCGCTTCACCCGTTCACTCTCCTGCGCATGAAGCATGATGTCGGTCACCTGCCCCTGAAACCCGCCGCTGGGCTGATGCAGCATCACCGAGGCATTGGGCAGGCAGGCTCGCGCACCGGGCGCACCCGCCATCAACAGGAACGAACCCGCCGACATGGCCATTCCCATGCACAGCGTGCCAACCGGCGCGGTTATAAACTGCATGGTGTCGTACATGGCAAAGGCCGACGTCATCACGCCGCCGGGCGAGTTGATATAGAGATAGATCTCCTTTTTGGGATTGTCGGCTTCCAGAAACAGCAACTGCGCGCAGACCAGCGCTGCCATATTGTCCTCAATCTGGCCATTGACGAAAATGATCCGCTCGCGCAGTAGACGCGAATAGATATCAAAGCTCCGCTCCCCGCGGCTCGATTGCTCCACCACCATAGGGACGAGTTGCATCATGTCGCGCATTGGCGAACCTCCGTTCAGCATTGATTTGATTCAGGTTTAGGCGGCCATCAGCAGCGCATTGACGCAATTGCTATTGGCAGCAACCGGTACGGTCATCGGGGCATGGGTCAGCTTGAACCATGTGCCGCCATCGTCGTTCGGCGTCAGTTCGAACGTCACCAGACTGTCCTCGGCATCGGTCACTGCGCCCTGCCCGGCCTCGCGCCAGCGATAGGTCAGGCTCTTGTTCTCTTCTGCTGTCACCACCGCCAGTTCGATATCGTCAGCGGGCTTGAGCCAGCGCGACAAATACTCAGGAATGGTCAAGGCCCGCCACACCTTCTCCGGCGGCGCGTCCAGACTGCATTCAAACACCAACGCGTCTGTCTCCGACGTCATTGATCCATCTCCTTGAGCAGGTCTTTGAGATTGTCGATCCGGGTGGGCCAGAAGGCACGATAGCGCGCAATCCACGCATGCAGCGGCGCCAGCCCTTCGGGCGCCACGCGATAGTGGGCAAAGCGGCCTTCGCGGCGCTCGCTAATCAGTCCAGCCCCGCGCAGCACGGCCAGATGCTGGCTCATCGCCGGCTGCGAAATGGCAAAGCCTTCTCGCAACTGCGTAGCCGTCAGTTCTTCACTGGCCAGACGCTCCAGCACGGTGCGGCGAGTCGGATCGGCCAGAACTTTGAAAATGTCTGTTTCGCTCATGTCATTACATAAGCACAGACTTATGTAATCCGCAAGACCCTTCGATCCTGATCGTTTGGGCCACCTAGTAGGTGAAGACCTCGCGGCGCAATTCGTCCCAGCTATCACGATCAATTGCTACCAATAGTCCACCATCGACATGGTGAGGTAGATAGGGTTGACCATCCAGCCGCGCCGCAAAGGCCCCGGCCTCCTGACTGATCAACACACCAGCCAGATGATCCCATGGCATCAGCTTGTTGAAGCAAACGAACTGCGTGTGGCCCGAGGCGAAGGTGCGATATTCGTGCCCCGCCACCCGGTAATTGACGATCATGCGCACCTTGATCGCATTGCCGAGCACTTCCGCCCGTGACTCAGGCGGCATGAACCCGACCGAGGCTGTGCCTACCATTTCGGCCATTGGCAGTTTTTGCGCCACATTGATCCGCACTGCTTCGCCATTGGGTCGGCGCAGCCAGGCGCCACTGCTCTTTTCTGCCATCACCCAGTCATCGCCCATCGGGTCATAGATGATGCCGGCAATTGTCTCGCCCTTGGACACAACCGCCGCCATGGTCGCAAACAGTGGCAGACCAGCCGCGTAGTTGGCGGTGCCATCAATCGGGTCAACCACCACCGCCAGATCTGCGTCGGCCAATCGCCCGAGTAGCGCCGGATCAGCAGCCACCGATTCCTCTCCGACGAAAAGCGCTTCGGGCATCCATTGCGCGATGGCAGCCTTGATGGCCTCTTCAGTCGCCACGTCAGCCTCGGTGACCAGATCGATAGCCGATGTCTTGGTGGTCACCATTGACGCGTCCAGCCGCCGGAAGCGCGGCAGCGCTTCGGCGCGCGCAGCGTCACGCAGGATATTGGCGAGTTCCATCACGTCAAAGGTCAAGTCGCAGTCCTCTTGTCAAACAGGGCGTTGAAATCAAACAGTTTCGTATCGAGCATATGGCTGGCATTGATATTGCCCATCGCCCGGATCATCACATCCTTGCGGCCCGGCATGCGCTTTTCGATATCGGCCAGCATGGCCTTCATTGCATTGCGCTCAAGGCCATCCTGACTGCCGCACAAATCGCAGGGGATGATCGGAAACGCCATCGCATCGGAGAACCGCTGCAGGTCGTCCTCGCCACAATAGATCAGTGGCCGCAACACTTCGATGTCGCCCTCGTCATTGAGCAGGCGCGGCGGCATGGCCGCAACCTTGCCGCCATGGAACAGGTTCATGAAGAAGGTCTCGAGGCTATCGTCGCGATGATGGCCCAGCACCAGCGCGGTACAGCCCTCTTCACGCGCAATGCGATAGAGATTGCCGCGACGCAGCCGTGAGCAGAGTGAGCAATAGGTCGCCCCCACCGGCAGTTTGGAGGTGACGATCGAATAGGTGTCCTTGTATTCGATGCGATGCGGCACACCGATACCGCTGAGGTATTGGGGCAGGATATGCTTGGGGAAGTTGGGCTGCCCCTGATCGAGGTTGCAGACCAGCAATTCTACCGGCAGCAACCCACGCCATTTCAGGTCCAGTAGCAGCGCCAGCATGCCATAGCTGTCCTTGCCGCCGCTCAGCGCTACCAGCCACTTTTCGCCAGCACGCACCATGGAGAACTTCTCCAATGCTTCACGCGTATGGCGGATCAGCCGCTTGCGCAGCTTGTTGAATTCCACAGACCGCGGCGCGTTGGCATAGATTGGATGCGCACCAGCCGCAGCATCATCAGTGTCAGCCGGCGCCGGGTCCATGACCGCGCTCATCACGCCTTCACTCATGCCAAACTCTCTTTCTGTCAGTTCCCTGCTGATAACCCTCCTGAGCAGAGAGGGAAAGGGGCAGCAACAGCGGCAAACCTTACCAAACATTAACTTCCTCGGCTTGCCTTAGTCGAAATGTGACGGCTAGATGAAGCTGTCTTTCCGACACCCAGGAGTTTCGCGGTGTTTCGCTCTTTTTTTCCCAATCCTCGTTTGTTTTTCTCGGCGGCCCTGTGCTGGATCGCCGTCGTCATGGTCGCGTGGTACACGATCGGTGGCCAACTGGAATCCGCTTTCAGCCTAGGCCCCTGGCTCGGTATCGCGCCCAGCGAAGCCGATCCGGCACCGTTCTTTTCGCCCGACAAGGTGTGGCTCTACCAATATGTCCTGTTTACCGGATATCTGTTCTGCGTGCCTTGGTACTGGGTCGGCGGCAATCGCCGCTGGTACTGGTGGTCCGTGGTAGGCAGCGTCACTATCATCGAGGTGGTGTATTTCAACGTCCAGATCAGCGCCTGGCTCAACGACTGGTACGGATCGTTCTACAATCTCATTCAATCTGCCCTGACCACGCCGGGCACCGTGACGCTCGACCAGTTCCTCGGCGAAATCTGGACCGTCGCCTATGTGTTGATCCCCAACATCACTGTGCTGGTGCTCAACGCCTTCTTCATCGCCCACTTCCTGTTCCGCTGGCGCCGGGCTATGAGTTTTTTCTATCTCAGCCACTGGCAGCACCTGCGTCATATCGAAGGCGCCTCCCAGCGCGTGCAGGAAGATACCCAGCGCTTCGCCAACATTGTCGAAGGCCTGGCAGTGTCCCTGGTAGCCTCGGTGATGACCCTGATTGTCTTCCTCCCGTTGCTTTGGGAATTGTCCAACAACATTACCGAGCTGCCCTTCTTCGGCGCAGTCAATGGCAGCCTGGTCTGGGTCGCACTGGTGTCGTCGGCCTTCGGCACCGTCCTGTTGGCCGCTGTTGGCTGGAAACTGCCCGGACTGGAATTTGAAAACCAGAAGGTCGAGGCCGCCTTCCGCAAGGAGCTGGTCTATGGCGAAGACAGTGGGGAGCGCGCAGAGCCGGTGACCGTGCGGCAATTGTTTATCAACATGCAGCACAACTACTTCCGGCTGTACCGGCACTACCTCTATTTCAACATTGCCCGCTACGCCTATCTGCAGGGCTCCAATTTTGTCCCGCTGATCGCCATGGGGCCGTCCATTGTCGCCGGCACGCTAACGCTGGGCCTGTTTCAGCAGGTCAGCAACGCCTTCGGCCAGGTCGAGGATTCGTTCAAATTCCTCGCCAGTTCCTGGACCACCATCATCTCGCTGATTTCGGTGTTCAAGCGTCTGCGTGCCTTCGAGAGCAACATCCCGCCCAACGCGATTGCTGCCAACGATTATGACGACCCGATCTTCCTGCAAGGGCTGGCCGAAGCGCCGACCAGCGACGACGTCCCTCGTCAACCAGCCCAGTTCTAGGGCCAGCCGGTCCATCAAAGCAAAAGGGCCGCTCCCTGAGGAGCGGCCCTTTCTAATTTGGCAATTCGGTTTCGCTTAGCGCGAGTAGAATTCGACGACCAGGTTTGGTTCCATCTGAACCGGATAAGGCACATCCGACAGCGCGGGAACACGCACATAGGTTGCGGTCATCTTGTTGTGGTCGACGTCGACATAATCAGGAACGTCGCGCTCGGCCAACTGGGTGGCTTCGAGCAGCACGGTCAGCTGCTTGGAGCGATCACGCACTTCGATCTTGTCGCCGACCTTGACCTGGTAGGACGGAATGTTGACGCGCTGGCCGTTGACCATGATGTGGCCGTGGCTGACGAACTGGCGTGCAGCAAACACAGTGGCAACGAACTTCGCACGATACACGATCGCGTCCAGACGGCTCTCAAGCAGGCCGATCAGGTTTTCGCCGGTATCACCCTTAACGCGGGCAGCTTCTGTGTAGAGGCGCTTGAACGCCTTTTCCGTGACCGAACCGTAATAACCCTTCAGCTTCTGCTTGGCGCGCAGCTGCAGACCGTAGTCCGAAAGCTTGCCCTTGCGGCGCTGACCGTGCTGGCCTGGGCCATAGGCACGGGCGTTCAGTGGGGACTTCGGACGACCCCAGATGTTTTCGCCAAGACGGCGGTCAATTTTGTATTTGGCTGAATGACGCTTCGACATCGCGTATCCTTTTCTTGATTGAATGGATCGCGCCCTCCTCTGCCACCCTTGCGAGTGACCGACAGACCCCAATTATTTTAGGAGATCCCGGGTGCGCCTACGGACCATAGGTCTCGATAGGTGCGCGGGTGATATCGCCGGTATGGCCCGGAGTCAAGCCAGACGGGGTTTCAAGCCATCTTCTTGTCGAGTGTCCGCTGCTCGCGCAGCCCCGGAAACACCCGGCTCCATATCACAGCAATCGCAATAGCCCCGAAGCCACCCATGGCAACGGCTGCCACCGGACCAATAAAATGGGCCACCGTGCCCGCCCGGAACTCGCCAAGCTCATTTGAGGCCCCGATAAACACCGAATTGACGGCGTTGACCCGGCCCCGGACCTCTTCCGGGGTCCAAAGCTGCATGATGGTCTCGCGGATTGTCACGCTGACCATGTCTGCAGCGCCCACGAGCGCCAATGCAGGAATGGAGATCCACACGGTCGTGGACAGGCCAAACACCACCGTAAAAGCGCCAAACAGGCCGACGAACAGGAACAGCACCTTGCCGGCATGATCGCGGATCGGAAACCGCGTCAGGTACAATGCCATCACGATGGCGCCGATGCCCGGCGCCGCGCGCAGCAGACCCAGCTCCTCTGGCCCTGCATGCAGAATGTCCTTCACATAGACCGGCAGCAGTGCCACTGCCCCACCCATCAGCACAGCAAACATGTCCAGCGAGATGGCGCCCAGCACCACCTTGTTGGAGAAAATGTAGCGGAAACCGCCGAAGATGACCTCGAGACTGGTCGCCTGCTGCGACTCGCGCCGCGCCGGGCGTGGAATCAGCAGCACGCACACCATCGCCACCAGCAGCAGCACCGCGCCGGTGCCAAACGCAATTGTCGGGGATAGACCATACAGCAATCCGCCCGCTGCCGGGCCCATGATTGAGGCGAACTGCCAGGCCGACGCATTGACCGTAATCGCGTTCGATAGCGCTTCGGGCGGCACCAGATTGGGCGCCAGCGACTGCGCGGCGGGGCCCCAGAAAGCCCGCGCCGTGCCCAGCACGATCAGAATGCCGAAAATCGGCCAGACTTCATGCGCCTCGGCATTGACCAGCGCCAGAAAGCCCAATGCGCACAACAGTTCCACACCCAGACAAACCGCCATGATACCACGACGATTAAAACGGTCAGCGGTCAGTCCAGTGACAAGGATCAGCAGCAGCGCTGGCAGGAAAAGCGACAAGCCCACAAGACCGAGCAGGAAAACATTGCCTGTCACATCATAGATCTGCCAGGCGATCGACACAGACATGATTTGCACGGCAAAGCTGACCAGCAGCGTGGTCAGCCAGAAAAAGCGGAAACCCTTATAGCTAAAGGCAACGCGCGAGGGGTCAGTGGGCGTGGAGCTACTCATGGCGGCGAATGTGCACCGCGCCCGCGAACTGTCAAAGCCGAAAAACGCTTAAAGCGTTCGCCCCACCGAATTCTCAGTCGGTGCTGTCGGCGTCCTTCTTGGGCAGCGGCTTTTGTCGGTTGGGATTGGGCCGCTGATGCCGCCGGTCAATCGAGGAGATCACTCCGCGCAGCGTGCGTATCTCCTGCGAGGAGAAGTTGCCTCGAGTCAGCGCCGTACGCAAATTGTCGATCACCGTCGGTCGTTTCTCGGGCGAGGTAAAAAAGCCGCTCTCGTCTAGCACGCCTTCGAGGTGCTCGAACATGCCAACCAGTTCGCTTCGGGGCGCCACATCATGCAGCAGGCTGCCGAATGGTAGATTGTCTGCCTGCCCGGACTGACGCCGCCACTCATAAGCTAGGATGAGTACGGCTTGCGCGATATTGAGAGAGGCAAAGGCGGGTTCGACCGGCAGCGTCACGATCATATCGGCCAACGCAACTTCCTCATTGAGCAGGCCCCACTTTTCGCGCCCGAACAGCAGACCGGCCTTCTGCCCCCCGCCAATGTGACTAACCAACCGCTTGGCCGCTTCGTCAGGGCCGATCACATCCTTCTGCATGCCCCGCAGGCGCGCCGTGGTCGCGTAGACCAGCGTCAGATCCTGAACCGCCGCTTCGAGCGTCTCGAAGACGCGAACCCGGCTGATAACGTGATCGGCACGCGAGGCAGTGGCGATGGCCTTTTCGTTGGGCCAGCCATCACGAGGCCGCACCAGGCGCAGATCCCACAGCCCAAAATTGGCCATGGCGCGCGCCGCCGTACCAATATTCTCACCCAGTTGCGGTTCGCACAGGATCACCACCGGGGTCGGCAGCAGTTTGATTTCGATGGAGGAGTCTGTTCCGGCCATGGTGCCCAATCTCTAGATCAGGCGCACATACCGTGTTTTCGATCCCGGACGCAAATCAGGCGACACGATGGCGCGGCAATTCCTTGACCTTGCTCGAACGCTGCCACTCGCGATCCAAAATTGCGAAATGCAGTTCTTCATCCCATTCGCCTTGAAACAACGCATGTTCGCGATAATGCGCTTCGAGCCGCATACCGAGTCGCTGCAGCAGCTTTATGGAGTGGTGATTACGACCATCACAGCGGGCAAACAGCCGATGAATATGAAAGTGGTCGAACGCCATGTCGAACAATGCTGTCAGCGCCTCGCCTGCAAAGCCCTGTCCGGAATGTCGCGGATTGATCAAAAAGCGGACTTCGCCCTGCCCTGCCGTTGCATCGGACCAGTGCAGCGAGATATGCCCGATCAACTGAGCCGTTTGCTTGTCTTCCATCGCCAGGGTCAGAGTGTCACCAGGACGCTGCAGGCTGACATGTCCACACATCGTCTTGAGCGCACTGGCCACCTGCTCGCGATCGCGCGTGTGGCTAAAGGTATAGCGCTGCATGGATGGCAAGGTGTGATAGGCGCTCAGGCCTTCTAAGTCGCCGCGAGCAAAACTGCGCAGCAACAAGCGATCTGTTTCAACGGGCAGGCACAGTGACGACATGGCGACGATCTCCTCCACCCTGATGTCTGGATGCTTAAGGACAACGTCAGCTCGTCTAACCAGTTCCGCGACCAGTGCGGAATAACGTTCCAATCTGCCGCACAAAAAAAATCTTTAAAATTCAGTTGCTTATACACGAACGCCGCGCCTTCCACTCCTGCCTGAGGATGGCGTAGATAAATTCTTCATCCCAGGCGCTCTTGAAAATGGCGTGCTCGCGGAAATGTGCCTCCCGGCGCATACCCAGCCGCGCCATCAGCCGCCATGACGCCTCGTTACGAACATCACAGCGCGCCGAAATACGGTGCAGGTCACCGCGCCCGAACCCAAGATCAAGCATGGCATTGGCCGCCTCTGTAGCGTAGCCACGTCCCTGGTACGCCGGGTCAAATATCCAGCCAACCTCCCCTTGCCGCGCATCGACGCTACGCCAGATGAGCGACACTTCGCCGACCAATGCAGCATTGCTGGCAAGTTCCACGGCCAGCACGATCCTGTCGCCCTCCGCCTCCAGCGCAACCTGCCCGATGCGCTGCTGGATTGCCAGGGCACATTCTTCCCGGCTCAGCGGTACATCGAACAGATAGCGTGCCACATCTTCACGGCGCCGATAGGCAAAAACCCCGTCGACATCGCCACGCGTGAACGGGCGTAGCCGCAGCCGCTCGGTTGATATGGGAAAGTTCGGGGTGAGCGTCATCAGTTCCCCTCTCGGACAGACAAGTTTTGCCAAGGTCAGTCTGAAAGGCAAGAACCTCGCGCTTGCCCGCTCTGGCACTGCGTGTCAGCCTCATGCCATGAGCAAACCCAAAAAACCAATCATACACGTCAATGCTGCCTGCGCCTGTGGTGCCACCGAGATGAGCATCAACGGCCCCTGTGTCTCGATGTTCATGTGCTCGTGCCTTGATTGCCAGCGCGCAACCGGCACGGGTCACTCCACTATTGCGCTTGTCCCAGCCGGCGCGTTTGGTCTGGCCGGGAAAGCAAAAGCATTCGATAGACCAAGCGACTCGGGCGCGACATTCACGCGGCACTTCTGCCCAGATTGTGGCACACCGCTCTATGGTCAGTCCTCACGTGCCCCCGATATCCGCATGATCCCCGTTGGCTTTTTTGCAGGTCAGAACGACTGGTATGCGCCCAACCAGCTGATCTTTTCTCGGAGCCAACAAGTCTGGGACCTCGTCGCGGACCATCTCCCGCGCCATGTCACCTATCGAGAAGGATCGGGTTCATGAGCATGGCCACCGAGGAACTTGCCGACCGCATCCGCCTGCAACTGGCCGGTGATCCCAATATCCGTGAGCAGCGCATGTTCGGTGGTATCGCCTTCATGTCGCACGGCAACTTGTTGGTCGGCCCGATCAAGGATGGCGGCTTGCTGGTGCGCTGCGGCAAGCAGGCCTATGCGGCAACGCTTGAATGCCCCGGCGCTGGCCCGATGAATTTCACCGGCCGCACCATGAGCGGTTTTGTCGAGGTCGCGGGCGACGCCATTGAAGACGATGAACGTCTGGCCGAATGGATCAATATCGCCCGCGACTTTGTCAGAACCCTGCCGCCCAAATAGGCGGCATCGCCCTAGATCTTGCCGAACACCAGTGCGGCATTGACGCCACCAAAGCCGAACGAGTTGGACAATACATAATCCACATTCTTGGCCTTGGCCGTGTTCGGAACCAGATCAAACTTGTCAGCCGCTTCTTCAGGATCTTCCAGATTGATCGTTGGCGGCAGCAGGCCTTCGCGCAGCGCCATCACAGAGACCACCGCTTCAAAAGCGCCAGCGGCACCCAGCATGTGACCGGTGGCCGACTTGGTGGCCGACACGGCCAGATCCTTGCCACGCCCTGGAAACACAGCAGTTAGACCGGCGATCTCGGCCGCGTCGCCAACCGCAGTCGACGTAGCGTGGGCGTTGACATAGCCAATCTGGCTCTGATCGACGCCAGCCATTTCCAGCGCATTGCGCATCGCGACCTGGGCACCAGCGCCATCGGGCGACCCTGCCGTCAGGTGATACGCGTCAGCCGAGGTGCCGTAGCCGGCGAGAATGGCTAATGGGGTCGCGCCGCGCGCCTTGGCGTGGCTGAGCTTTTCGATCACCAGAACTGCCGAGCCTTCGGACAGCACAAAACCATCATGACCCTTGTCGAATGGCCGCGACGCCTCCGATGGACGATCATTGAACGTCGTCGCCAGCGCCCGCGAGGCAGCAAAACCACCCACAGAGATCGGATCGACCGACCCCTCGGTGCCGCCAACAACGGCCACTTCTGCTTCGCCCGTCATGATCAGCCGCATACCGTCACCGATGGCCTGTGCCGACGCAGCACAAGCCGTCACTGGCGTGCCGATGGGGCCGCGGAAACTGTGCAGGATCGACAGCCAGCCCGCCGACAGATTGGCGAGGAACGAAGGGATAGTGAACGGCGACAGGCGACGTGGGCCCTTGGTCTGGATGATTTCAAAGGCCCGTCCCATGACCGGTGAGCCGCCAACGCCCGAACCGATGATGGTGGCAGTCGCCTGCTGGTCCTTGAGTTCAGTAGGATGCCAATTGGCCTGATCGAGTGCTTCCTGCGCTGCCCCCAGCGAATACTGGATGAACAGATCCATCTTCTTGATCTCTTTGCTGTCGATAAAATCGGCAGCATCAAAGCCATGCTCATCAGTGTCCTTGCGCGGCACCAGTCCGGCAATGGTTGAACCAAACCCTTCGGTATCAAAGCGATCATTGGTGACCACGCCGCTTTTGCCTGCTGTTAGCCGGCTCCACATGGTCGGAACACCAACACCCAGCGGACTGACCACACCCATGCCTGTGACAACAATTGGATCCGACGGATCTGGCTTCAGCATGCACTTTCTCCTGTTCTAAGTCTCAACGCGTCCCGATCGTCAGGGATGCAATCAAAGGCGCGCCAACTGCCGCAGCGCGGCGATGACTGTGGCAAATTCTGGGTCGTCCAGCGCGGCGCGCAATTGCGATTGCTGCGCACGCCATGCTGGAATTGCGTCGCCAATCACCTGGCGCCCCGTTTCACTCAGCGCACTGACACGACCATTGCCGCGTTCTGCAGCACTGGTGGTCACAAGTCCATTGCGTTCTAGCAGGGCGAGATTGCGCGACAGCGTGCTGCGATCCATGGCGATGGCGCTGGCCATCTGCGTCACAGAGCGCCCGGGATGGTCCCACAGCGAAGTCAGAATGCTGAACTGCGCAGCCGTGATGCCGTGATGCCGTAACCGCCTATCAGCAAGTCGCGTCACGGCGCGCGACGCCATGCGGGCGTTTAGGACCAGACACAGATCGAACTCACTACTCATGACCCGAGAGGTATTCGTGTATATGCACGGTGTCAACTGGCATGCCCCCTTGCCCTATGGCACCTTTGCGCGTTTCCAAAGCCAATGCTATAGGGGCTGCGGAACCGGCCCACAGGCCAAAAATGCGGATTTCAGGGAGATATTTCCGATGAGCAAAATCAAAGTCGCCAACCCCGTCGTCGATCTCGACGGCGATGAGATGACCCGGATCATCTGGCAGGCGATCAAGGACAAACTCATCCATCCTTATCTCGATCTGCCGATTGAATATTATGACCTTTCGGTCGAGAGCCGCGACGCTACCGATGACCAGATCACGGTCGATGCTGCCAATGCCATCAAGAAGTTTGGCGTCGGCATCAAGTGCGCCACCATCACCCCTGATGAAGACCGCGTTGAAGAGTTCAAGCTCAAGAAGATGTGGCGTTCGCCAAACGGCACCATCCGCAACATTCTTGGCGGCGTCATCTTCCGCGAGCCGATCATCTGCAAGAACGTGCCACGTCTCGTTCCCGGTTGGACCCAGCCCATCATCGTTGGCCGTCACGCCTTCGGCGATCAGTACCGCGCCACCGACTTCCGCTTCCCTGGCAAGGGCACGCTGACAATCAAGTTCACTGGCGAAGACGGCAAGGTCATCGAGCACGAAGTGTTCCAGTCGCCCGGCGCTGGCGTGGCCATGGCCATGTACAACCTGGACGATTCGATCCGCGACTTTGCCTATGCCTCGCTCAACTACGCATATGACCGTGGCGTGCCTTGCTACATGTCGACCAAGAACACCATTCTCAAGGCGTATGACGGCCGCTTCAAGGACATCTTCCAGGAGATCTACGAAGCCGAGTTCAAGGAAAAGTTCGAAGCCAAGAAGATTTGGTATGAGCACCGCCTGATCGACGACATGGTGGCTTCGGCCCTTAAATGGTCCGGTGGCTATGTCTGGGCCTGCAAGAACTACGATGGTGACGTACAGTCCGATATCGTGGCGCAGGGCTTCGGCTCTCTCGGCCTGATGACATCGGTGCTGGCGACCCCCGATGGCAAGACCGTCGAAGCTGAAGCCGCCCACGGCACCGTGACCCGTCACTACCGCCAGCATCAGCAGGGCAAGGAAACCTCGACCAACTCGACCGCGTCGGTCTTCGCCTGGACCCGCGGTCTGGCCCACCGTGCCAAGCTCGACGACAATGCGGACTTGGCAAAGTTCGCGGCCACCCTCGAAAAGGTCGTCGTCGACACCATTGAAGAAGGCAAGATGACCAAGGATCTCTCCCTGCTCGTCGGCCCCGATCAGCCATGGCTGTCTACCATGGGCTTCCTCGATGCCATTGACACCAATCTGCAGAAGGCAATGTCGGCTTCGTAAGCCAGCAACCGCATCTGACTGCAAAGGCGCCTCTTCGGAGGCGCCTTTTTTGTTGAGCGCACCCACAGGCGATCTGTGCACGGACCCGAGAACGTGGCCTGGGTGCAACAGTCGACCCTGCTATCCCCCACAGAAGCAGTCAGCGCATTGACGACGACCCCAAATCCACTACTAGTTGACGTAATGGTCAACTTCATCGCGCTTAGGAGGAATGACTGACTAATTGGTCAGATATTCCGCGAGGAAGGCGGCAGCATGCGAAACGGCGCAACTGCCTTGTGGCGCAATGGGTGGTTAGGAGGATCACATGCGACTAAATCAACGATTGATGAGTGTACTGGCCGGATTGGCCGTAAGCCTGCCGCTGGCTGGCGTGGCCTATGCTGGCGGGCTCGAGGCCAATGGCTATGACTGGGATCTGCTGTTTGATCCAGCGACCTACACTGCCAAAGGCAGCGCCACCTATGTCTACATCAATAAGGATGTGACCAATGCGGGCGTCATGGCAGGCACGGTATCCACGACCCCCTCTCGCGTGCACTACAATGCTGGCATCAAGGCCGACATTCTCGATATGGCGAGTTGCCTCGTATCGGTCCAGAACCCGTTCGGATCTGACACCTCACGCACCAATGCCTATGCCGCATCGACCTCCCAGGCGATGACCGAATCCATACGCTCAACCGATATCGGTCTCACCTGCGCAGTCAGTGCACAGGTTGGTCTGGGCGTCGTCAGCCTGATCGGTGGTGTATCGGCGCAGAACCTGGACTACCAGGCCGACATTCCCACCAGCTTGACCACCAACACGCCATTGTCCATCAATGGCTGGTCTACCGGCTGGCGCGCAGGTCTGGCCTATGAGATTCCCGAATACGCCCTGCGGATCAGCGCCATCTACAATGCGCCCGTCACCTACACCCTGACAGGTACCGCCTATGGCGGCGCAGCATCTGCCGATGTGACCGCACCACAGTCCTTTGAAGTACGCGGCCAGACCGGCATCGCGCCCGGATGGCTGGCGCTGGGTTCGGTCAAATGGATGAATTGGGCAGCGCTGCAGAAGCTCACCGTCAACACGATCGGTGCACCTCTGGTATCCACCTTCGATTATCGCGACGGCTGGACCGTCACCGCAGGCGTTGGTCACGCGCTCAGTGAGCAGTTGAGCCTTGTGGGCACGGCAAGCTGGGATCGCGGCACGTCCACCCCCGGCACTGGCGGTGTACTGACCGCCGGCACTCAGACAGATCGCTACGGCGTCGCACTGGGGGGCATCTACAATGTTTCCCAGAGTGTACAACTGACCGGCGGCGTCTCCGTGAGCACGCTGGCCGCGGGCTCCAATGCCCGAGGTGAAAACTGGGACACCGGCTATGTGTTTGCAGTCAATGGGGGCCTCAAAGGCTCGTTCTAACCGCTTAGCTTGAACATAACGACCATTCAGGGCCACCCGGGACATCACCGGGTGGCCTTTTGCTGTTTAGCCGACGGGTACCAGGTTGACGCAGCATTATGGCCATCGACAGCCCCGCTGGCGCTCGATAGCTTGCCAGCATTTCCTACAGAGTCTGTTTTGGGTGTTTCATGCAGGTCGGCGTGATTTATGCGGTCGTCGCCTATTCGGTTTATGCGTGTGGCGACGCCATCATCAAGGGCTTCGGGCAAAGCCTGTCAGTATTTGAGATCGGCTTCTTCATCGCCGTTTTCTCCCTATTGCCGGCCCTCTTCGTCAAACCGAAGGGCGAGCACTGGCGCCAGAGCTTTCAGCTGGTTCATCCACGCCTTGTGCACTTGCGTGCCTTCACCGGCGTCGCATCCGCCGCTCTGGTCACCTACGCTTTCGTCAACATACCCTTTGCTGAAACCTATTCGCTCGTCTTCATGATGCCTCTGTTCATTACCATCATGAGCGTGTTGATCCTCAAGGAGCGCGTCGATCTTACGCGCTGGGCAATGCTGGCGTTGGGATTTATCGGCGTCATGCTGGTGGTTCGCCCCGGCTTCCGAGTACTTGAACCGGGCCATTTCGCGGCTCTTGGCTGTGCGTTCTTTGGCGGCGCAACCACAACCATCTTGCGGATTATTGCCAGCAAGGAAAAGCGCGTCAGCCTGATTGCCGTGCCTGCGCTTTACGTGGTGGTACTCAACGCGATCCTGATGATGCCAAGCTTCATCATGCCGACGCCAACCCAGTTCTTGCTGCTTGCTGTTAGCGGGAGCTTTATCGGCATGGGGCATCTCCTCATTATCGCTGCCACCCGCAACGCCCCCGCCAGCCAGGTCGCGCCGATCCAGTATGTGCAGATCGTGTGGGCAATCGCCCTTGGGGCGATCTTCTATTTCGAATACCCCGACCTGCTGGCCTATATAGGCTTGGCAGTTGTGGTACTCTCTGGCCTGGTCAATGTCTTCATCGATGGTGCCCGCACCCGCATCGCCGGCCGCTTCGCCGAATATCGCGCTCTGCGCACCGGCCCGGTGACCAACATCACGGAAGTTCAGGGTCCCGAGGTGTGAGGGCTGCCGACACCTCGGTGCCAACCACTCACTTTTTCCTTCTCCCTCAATAGAATAGAACCCTCACACCTAAAGCCGCGGACGTGTCATGTGGCAGTGGATCAGAATTGCAGTGGCCGGGCTCGTCCTGTTCGCGATTAGCGTTGTTGTCCTGAACGGATCATGGCACGCGCCCGCGCCTGCCGATCAGCAGCGCCGGCTGCTTTCCCATCGCGGTGTTCACCAAACCTTCGACAGCACCAACATCGCCAACGACACCTGCACCGCTGAGCGCATATTCCCACCCACTCACGACACGACCTGATGGAAAACACCCTGCCCTCAATCAAGGCAGCCTTCGATGCAGGCGCCGATGTGGTTAAAATCGACATTGCAGCAACCACTGATGGCCAGATGGCCGTGTTCCATGACTGGTCACTGGGGTGCCGCACAGACGGCAAGGGCCCCATTCGCGATCACAGTATGGAGGAGTTGCGCGCGCTCGACCTTGGCTATGGCTACACGGTCGATAGAGGCAGGACCTTCCCGCTGCGCGGCAAAGGGATTGGATTGATGCCCACCCTCTCAGAGGTGTTCGCGGCCTTCCCCCAAGGGCGTTTCCTGATCAACTACAAGAGCCGCGACGCCTATGAGGGCATCCTACTCGCTGCGCTCATCGAGGCGAACCCCGATGTCCGCCGCGCGTTGTGGTCCGCCTATGGCGGCACCGAACCGACAGAACGCGCAAACGAATTGATACCTGACCTCCGTGGTTTCACCTCTACAGGCACCAGATACTGCCTGATCGGCTACGTTCTGCTTGGCTGGAGCGGGCATATCCCCGTGGAATGTAGCAATACGCACGTCATGGTGCCGATCAACTACACCTGGGCAATGTGGGGCTGGCCAGACCTGTTCCACCAACGAATGGCAGCGGCCGGCAGCGATATCATCCTGATCGGCCCTGTCGAGGCAGGCGAAACCGGCACCTCGGGGATCGACACCCCCGAACTACTCAAGACGATCCCTGACACTTTCGACGGCTATATCTGGACCAACCGCATTGAGCTCATCGGCCCCTTGGTGACGTCAGAAGCCCTTTAGACGCTGCTGCCCAGCGTGCTCGCTTATCGTCGTCCTTCTTGAGCAAAATGCGAGCAATCTTAGGCATCTGGTTCGCTCTCCAACGCGACAAAAAAAGGCCCCCGCCAGAGCGGGAGCCTTTGAATTTCGTTCGCGGCAGGGCCCTAGAGCAACGCGCGAATGGCAGCCAGAGCTTCTTCGGCCTTGCTTCCATCGGGGCCGCCGGCCTGCGCCATATCAGGTCGACCGCCGCCACCCTGACCGCCCAGTGCCGCCGAGCCCGCCCGCACCAGGTCGACCGCTGAGGCCTTGCCGATCAGGTCCTCGGTTACCCCAACAGCCAGCCCAGCCTTGCCATCATCCGTGACGCCGACAATGGCGATCACGGCAGAGCCGACCTGCTTCTTGATCTGATCCATCAAGCCGCGCAGATCCTTGGGCTGAAGCCCTTCTACAACCCGACCAACAAACGCGATCCCATTGATGATCTCGGGACCTTCGGTCTTTTCCGACCCGCCACCCATGGCTAGCTTCTGCTTGGCGTCACTCAGGGCCTTTTCACTGCGTTTGAGTTGCTCCTGCAGCGCCGCGATACGCTCGAGCACTTCGTGACCGCCAGAGCGCAGCAGACCAGCCGCCGAGTTCACGATAGCCACATTGGTATTGCCGCGATGGCGCGCAGCCGTACCGGTCAGCGCTTCAATGCGGCGCACACCAGCCCCCACGGCACTTTCCGCCACGATCGACACCAAACCGATGTCGCCAGTCCGACGCACATGCGTGCCGCCACACAGCTCCACCGACCAGCCCAGGCCATTGCCTGTCGGCTCGCCCATGGCCACCACGCGCACTTCGTCGCCATACTTCTCGCCAAACAGGGCCCGCGCGCCGGATTCCTTGGCCTCATCAACGCCCATCAAGCGCGTTTCAACCGGGGTATTCTGCAGCACGATAGCGTTGGCGATGTCTTCGACCTCGGCCATCTCCTGCTCGGTCACCGGCTTGGTGTGCACAAAGTCAAAGCGCAGACGGTCAGGCGACACCATCGAACCCTTTTGCGCGACGTGGTCGCCCAGCACGATGCGAAGCGCTTCATGCAGCAAATGGGTCGCCGAATGGTTGGAGCGGATCGAGGACCGGCGCGTGTGATCAACCACCAGCGTGATAGGCTGACCAACCTTGAGCGTGCCTTCACTCACCTTCACCATATGGGCAAAGACGCCATGAAACTTCTGCGTGTCCTGCACATCAGCGGCAAGACCATCGCCATGCAATGCGCCGCTATCACCAACCTGGCCGCCACTCTCGCCGTAGAACGGCGTCTGGTTGACCACCACGATGCCCTCTTCGTCGGCGGCCAATGCAGCAACTTCAACGCCGTCCTTGAGCAGTGCCTTGATCTCGGCCTCGGCCGTCTCAGTCTCGTAGCCGAGAAATTCAGTCGGGCCCAGCTTGTCAGCCAGCCCGAACCAGACAGTATCGGTGGCAGCACCACCGGCACCGGACCAACTGGCGCGGGCCTCTGCCTTCTGTGCTGCCATAGCTGCGTCAAAGCCGGGCTGATCCACAGTAATGCCACGCAGACGAAGCGCGTCCTGCGTCAGATCGAGCGGAAATCCATAGGTGTCATAGAGCTTGAAGGCCGAACCGCCATCAAGCACTGCGCCTTCGTTCATATCCTTGGTTTCATCGGCCAGTATCTGCAAGCCGCGGCCCAACGTCTTAAGGAAACGTCCCTCTTCAAGCCGCACCGTTTCAGCGATCATGGCTTCACCGCTGCGCAGTTCGGGATAGGCCTGCCCCATTTCCCGCACCAGCGTCGGCACCAGCTTGTGGATTACCGGCTCATTGGCACCCAACAACGTAGCGTGCCGCATTGCACGACGCATGATCCGGCGCAACACATAGCCACGACCCTCATTGGAAGGCAGCACGCCCTCGGCAATCAGAAAGCTCATCGAGCGCAAGTGGTCGGCGATCACGCGCAGGCTGCGATTGCCCTCGCCCTTTGGATCAACCCCGGTCGCCGAAGCGGCTGCCCCGATCAGCGACTTGAACAGGTCAATATCGTAATTGTCGTGCACCCCCTGCATCACCGCAGCGATACGCTCAATGCCCATGCCGGTATCGATCGAGGGGCGAGGCAGGCTGTCACGGCTACCGTCACCCTGCTGTTCATACTGCATGAACACCAAGTTCCAGATCTCGATCCAGCGATCGCCATCTTCCTCGGGTGAACCCGGAGGGCCACCCCACACATGCTCGCCATGATCGTAAAAAATCTCTGAGCACGGACCACACGGACCGGTATCGCCCATCTGCCAGAAGTTCGACTTGGCGCCGAGCCGCACGATGCGGTCTTCGCCCAAGCCAGCAATCTTCTTCCACAGCGCCATGGCCTCGTCATCGTCCTGATAGACGGTGACCATCAGCTTTTCCTTGGGCAAATCCCACTCTTTGGTAAGCAGCGTCCAGGCCAGCTCGATCGCTTCTTCCTTGAAGTAATCGCCGAACGAGAAATTGCCCAACATTTCAAAGAAGGTGTGGTGGCGGGCCGTGAAGCCGACATTGTCCAGATCATTATGCTTGCCGCCAGCCCGCACGCATTTCTGCGCCGACGTCGCCCGCGAATAAGGCCGCTTCTCGATACCGGTAAAGGTATTCTTGAACTGCACCATGCCCGCATTGGTGAACATCAGTGTCGGATCATTGCGCGGGACCAATGGGCTGGACGCCACCGCCTCATGACCATTGCGGGTAAAGTAGTTTGTAAAGCTCGAACGCAGGTCGTTTACGCTGGTCATGAGAGGACTTTCATTCGGAGACTGGTGCCCGCGCACCACAGCAAAGTTAGGCTGGCTTTCTATCGCGCAGCTTGGCGAAATGTCCAGCATTGCTGCGCCCGCCAGACCCTCCGGAGCCGATCTGGCGTCAATCACCATTCTTTAGAACACCTCCAGCGGGCCTGCCGCTGCATCTTTGCGCCCAACCAACCGCTGCAAATTCTTGCTCTGCGACCTTTCAGCAGGACGCGCCAAAACAAAAAGGGCACCGCTACCGCGGTGCCCAGTCATCCCCGCATGGGAGGAAAAACCTATTCGTCTTCGGTCGTGCCCGATCCTTCGACCAGCAGTACTTCGCCCAACAGGCCCGAGCTTTCGCGCACACCCTGTTCGATGGTGCGGGCAGCTTCAGGATTATCCTTGAGATATTGCCGCGCATTTTCACGGCCCTGCCCCAGACGCTGGCTGTCCCATGAGAACCAGGCACCCGCCTTCTCGACAATCCCGGCTTTGACGCCCAGATCGAGCAGTTCGCCGGTCTTGGAAATGCCCTCGCCATACATGATATCGAATTCAACCTGACGGAATGGCGGCGCCAGCTTGTTCTTGACGACCTTGACCCGGGTCTGGTTGCCCACGATCTCTTCGCGATCCTTGAGTGCGCCGATACGACGGATATCAAGACGAACCGAAGCATAGAACTTCAGCGCATTGCCGCCGGTCGTGGTCTCGGGCGAACCGTACATCACGCCAATCTTCATGCGGATTTGGTTGATGAAGATCACCAGACATTTCGACTTCGAGATTGAGGAAGTCAGCTTGCGCATGGCCTGACTCATCAAACGGGCCTGCAGGCCCGGCAGCGAGTCGCCCATCTCGCCTTCCAACTCGGCGCGCGGCGTCAGTGCAGCGACAGAATCGACAACAAGGACGTCGATCGCACCCGACCGCACCAGCGTATCGGTAATTTCCAGCGCCTGTTCGCCGGCATCCGGCTGCGAGATCAGCAGATCGTCAACATTGACACCCAGCTTGCGAGCATAGATTGGGTCCAGCGCGTGTTCGGCATCAACGAAGGCGCAGATACCGCCGGCTTTCTGGGCCTCGGCAATCACATGCAGTGCCAGCGTGGTCTTACCCGAGCTTTCTGGTCCAAAAATCTCAACGATACGGCCTTTTGGCAGGCCGCCAATGCCCAGCGCGATATCCAGACCGAGCGAGCCAGTCGAGATCGACTCCACCTCGATCGAGCTGGCCTCGCCCAGACGCATGATCGAGCCCTTGCCGAAATTGCGCTCAATCTGACCGAGCGCTGCGGCGAGTGCCTTGTCCTTATCCATCGATCCACCTTCAACAACACGAAGCGACGCGTTAGCCATCAATTCTCTCCTTATTCCACGCTCTGGGAGACTGCGCAACGCGCGGCCGCCTCGTTTGGGGGTGCATACAATGTGCTTTATTTGTTCTCATCTTGTTCCGTTTATGTCAAGGGACAAAATGAGAACATCGTGCCGGGTCCGATTTTGAGCTGTATAGAATCAAGGCCGTCAACAGCTAGCGCCTAATAAGTATGATTTTTGGACTTGCCACTGGCACCCTTGTTGCGTTTTATGCCTGCAACCTTGCCCTTTGGGGCGTTTTTCGCGCAGGAGCCGCGTCATGAATCTCATCCAATTCTTCGATCTCGACGGTAATCGTGCCGTGGCCGCCATCCAGAACGACGTCGCCCGAACCGTTATCGGTGCCACCAGTGTTTATGATCTGACCATTGAGGCGCTGGCCGGTCTGGGTGGGCTGGCAGCCCTGATCGAGGCCAAAGGGCTGGGGGCCACTGTTGACCGCGGTGCGATTCTCGCCGAAGGCCGCATGCTCTCGCCTATCGATCATCCCGATCCCGCTCATCTATACGTGACCGGTACCGGATTGACCCATCTCGGTTCCGCCGCAACTCGCGATGCCATGCACAAGGCCAATGGCACCAAGACGGAAAATGACCTCACCGATTCCATGAAGATGTTCCAGATGGGCCTGGAAAACGGCAAGCCCGCTGATGGCGAGAAGGGTGTCCAGCCCGAATGGTTCTACAAGGGTAATGGCTATTCAGTGGTTCGCCCAGGCCACCCCATCCCTTCCCCAGGATTTGCGCTCGACGCCGGCGAGGAGCCCGAGATCGCTGGAATTTACGTGATCGATCACAATGGTCAGCCACGACGCCTTGGTTTTGCCTTGGCAAATGAATTTTCCGATCACGTCACCGAACGCGTCAACTATCTCTATCTGGCTCATTCCAAGCTGCGCGCCTGCTCCTTTGGTCCCGAACTGCGGGTCGGTGATTTGCCTGCCCATATCGAGGGCATGTCGCGCATCTACCGCGACGGCAAGGTGCTGTGGGAAAAGCCCTTCCTGTCGGGCGAAGACAATATGAGCCACACCATCGCCAATCTGGAATATCACCACTTCAAATACGACCTGTTCCGCAACCCAGGCGATGTCCACGTGCATTGCTTCGGCACTGCAACCCTGAGCTTTGCTGACGGTATTTCGACCCAGCCGGACGACATTTTCGAACTCGAAGAAGCGCAGTTCGGCGCAGCCCTCCGCAATCCAGTGCGCATGGAGACAGAACACCCCTTGATCGTGGGCAGCATCTATTAACTTGCTGCACAGCAACTAACATGTCAGTTTCCCCGCGCTTTGAATTGCCGGGGAAACAGCATGGCTCGCACACTTGAAAAACGCCGCATTGGCCAGTCCAGTCTCGAGATCACCACGCTGGGGCTGGGCTGCGCCAGCTTGGCTGGTATCTTCTCGGCTGTCCCCGCAGATCAGGCTCGCGCCACTATTCATCATGCGCTCGATGCCGGATTGAACCACGTCGATACTGCGCCGCAATATGGTCTGGGCCGCTCCGAACATCTGGTCGGCGATGTCGTGCGCACCCGCCGCGCAGAGACAATACTGTCCACCAAGGTGGGCCGTCTGCTCAAGCCGGTGAGCCCCGACGTTCAGGACAAGGGCGCCTGGGTCGATCCCCTGCCCTTCGATCAGGTCTACGATTACTCCTACGACGGCATCATGCGCTCGTTTGAGGACAGCCTGCAGCGGCTGGGCGTAAATAATGTCGACATTCTCTATGTCCACGACATCGGGGTCGCAACCCACGGCGTGGAAGCCAACAAACCGCTCTGGCAGCAACTGGCCAGCGGCGGCTATCGCGCTCTGCGCGAGCTGCGAGACACTGGCGTGGTCAGTGCCATCGGCCTGGGCGTCAACGAGTGGGAAGTGCTCATGGATGCCATGACGCTAGGCGATTGGGATGTGTTCCTATTGGCAGGCCGCTACACCCTGCTCGAACAGACTGCGCTGGCCCCCTTCATGACTACGGCCGCCCAACGCGGCTCATCTGTCGTGGTCGGCGGCCCGTTCAATTCCGGCATTCTGGTAGGCGGCACGACGTTCAACTACGCCAAGGCCCCTGAAGCCATCGTCGCCCGCGTCAAGGCCATCGAGACGGTGTGCAACCAGTTCAATGTGCCCCTGCCCGCGGCCGCGCTGCAATTTCCCCTGACCCATCCCGTGGTGTGCAACGTCTTGCCCGGCCCGCGTTCGCCGGCGGAACTCGACGGCATCCTCGATTGGTGGGATGTCGCCATACCCGCTGAACTGTGGACCACGCTGGCAGAAAAAGGTCTGCTGGCATCCGGAACACCCATTCCCGGTGGCACCGCCTAGGGCCGCGACGATACGGGCGCCAAGGCGCCCGTTTTCAATTCAGGTCCAGCGCGTAACTCTTGAGCAGGTTGAGGGGTACCAACCCCAGCACGGCCTGATTTGTAGCGCGCAAATAGACACGCGGTGCCATACCGGCGACATGTGCCTGCATCCATCGCCCTGCCACCAGACACCAGCGATTGCCCTCCACCAGTCCGGGAAAGGCGAATTGCGGCATGGGTGTCGTCAGATCGTTGCCGACCGATTTCGAATAAGCCAGAAATACGTCGCTGACGGCGATGCACACCAGATGCACGGCGGCATGATCAGGTCCAGCAGCACAAAATCCCGTGCGGAAGAAGCCGGTTAGTGGATCGTGTGAACAGGACTGCAATGCCTCGCCGAGAACATTGAGTTCACTGGGGCCGGGAAACCGCCCCTGCTCGTTCAATGCACCTCATCCTTGCCCAGCTTCTGCAGCACTTCCTTGACCTTGGAGTTGATCTGGTCGAGCGAATAGGGCTTGGGCAGGAACTCCACGCTCTGATCATCTTCGATGTCGCGGCGCACGCTTTCCTCAGCATAGCCGGACACAAAGATCACCTTCAGGTTCGGCATGGACTTGCGCACTTCCTTGAGCAGGCTGGGACCATCCATTTCAGGCATAACCACGTCCGAGATCATCAGATCGATCTTGAAGTCGATATCCTCGAGCACTTCCATGGCCTCTTCGCCGCCATCAGCCTCGAACACTTCATAGCCCGTTGCACGCAATGCCTGGGCCGAAAAGGCGCGCACGCTCTCCTCGTCTTCAACCAACAAAATGCGTTCGTGTCCCGTCAGGTCGCGCACTGGCGCTGCCGCTGCTGCAACCTTGGCCGCCACTTCGCTTTCGCTGGCCACATGGCGCGGTAGGAAGATCTTGAATGTGGTGCCAACGCCCACGGTCGACACGGGATAGATATAGCCCTCGGTCTGCTTGACGATCCCATAGACTGTCGACAGACCCAGACCGGTGCCCTTGCCCAATTCCTTGGTGGTAAAGAAGGGCTCGAAGATTTTTTCGATCACTTCGGCGCTCATGCCGGTGCCGGTATCCTGCACGTCAATCAGCACATAGTCCGCCGGCACCATGCCTTCAAAAGTAAACTTCTCGGCTTCGCCGCGATCAACATTGGAGGTCCGCAGCGTAATCGCGCCCCCCTTGGGCATGGCATCACGCGCATTGACCACCAGATTGATGATCACCTGCTCAAGCTGCACCACATCGGCGCGCACCGGCCAAATGTTGCGACCATGCTCGACAGTCAGTGTGTTTTTCTCGCCGATCATGCGCTTGAGCAGCACCGTCAGATCGTCAACGATCAGCGGCAGTTCAAGCACCTGAGGGCGCAAGGTCTGGCGGCGCGAGAAGGCCAGCAACTGGCGAGTCAGGCCCGCGGCACGATTGGCGTTCTGCTTGATCTGCATCAGCTCGCTGAACGATGGATCGCCTGGCTTGTGCTTGAGCAGCAGCAAATCGGAAAAGCCGATAATGGCGGTCAGCAGATTGTTGAAATCGTGCGCCACACCACCCGCCAGCTGGCCCACGGCCTGCATCTTCTGGCTCTGGGCAAACTGCGCTTCCAGCTTGCGCTGGTCGGTCATGTCCAGCGCATAGACATTGATCTGCTCAGGCGAACCCGCGCTCATCTCCGACGCTGAAAGGTACAGCCGCACTGCGTGATCGCCTTCAATGCTCAGCAACGCATCCACTGGCTCGATCTCGGAACGATGCGCCAGTGCTTCGCCCACAGCCTTGCCGAAACGCTCCCGGCTGGCTTCTCCGATCAGCCCGCTCAAAGGCTCCATTTCGATGCTTTTTTCTTCGCCCGCCCAATGGAAAATTCGCCCGAATGGCGCATTGGTGCGAATAATCCGCCCGTCTGCGTCCAAAGTCGCAATGGCGAATGGCGTGTCGTTGAAGAAGCGCGAGAACCGCACTTCAGCGGCGCGCAATTCTTCTTCATTCTCGGGTGCGTTGGACTTGTCCAGAACCAGCGTGCGCGTCTCGCCCAGTTCGCCATCGGCCAGGCGCGCAGCGCGATGCAACAGGCGTACCGGCAGGCTGGTGCCGTTGCGGCGGACGAGATCGATGTCGATGATTTCGGTGCGGATCTCACCGTCGCCGCGCCCGCGCATCAGCAGGGTAGCACCATCGCCGCGCACGATATCGGACATGCCCAGCTGTCCAGAATTGAACTCGGCAAGATCATAGCCAAGCCAGTCGGTCAGCGTGGAGTTCAGATACTGAATGCGGCCATGCGCATCCGCTGAGAAGAAGCCTGCTGGTGAATGATCGAGATAGTCGATGGCCCGCTGCAGATCACGGAACGCGCTCTCATTGCTGTCGCGATCCCGGGTAATGTCTTCAACTGACCAGATCACCAATGGCTTCTTGGCCTCGTCAGACTCGGGCAGCGGACGAACGCCCACGCGATACCAGAACGCCTTGCTGCTGTCGGCTTGCGAACCGCCCAGGCCACCCACAATGCGGATATCCTCCACCGCGGCACGCCCATCCTTGGCAGCGCGTGACAACCGGTAGATCGCCTCACTCGCGTCAGACTGGCCGGCAAACAGCCGCGGCACGCCAACGGGCAGACCATTGGTCAGCGCCCCGCTGAAGCTGCCATAATGCGCGTTCACATAGGAAATCTTGCCGTCACGATCGGCCACCACCGCGCCAAAAGGCAGGCTGTCGACTACGGCATTGGAGATTGTCCGGCGCTCTTCGCCATTGGCGAAACGGAACAGCCCGGCTGCCAGACCGAACAGGCAGAACACCCCAACCACCGCCAGCACGCCGACAAAGGTCATGATCAGGTCGGGGGAAATCTGCTCGCTGAACAGTGCAAAACCAACCGCAATCCCCACCAAGAACATGCCCAGCAGCAAAACCCGCCACAGGCCTGCACCGCTGCGCCCATTGGCAATCAGCGGGTCGGGATACGTGTCTTCGCCAAGCGGCGTCGATGCCATGGGTCAATCTGCTCCGTAGCCAGTGAGTCGAGCCGAATCAGGCGCTGTATTAACGTCTAGCAAATGCCCCCCTGCTTCGGGAGACTGAACGGCGTTTTCAACACCGTGCAGGCGAGCAAACCGACATTACGGTCCAAACAGCACCCGCACCAGCGCTATGGCAGCACGTCAACGCACCATTACGCCTGCATGGCCACGATGGCTGATGGACGACGCGACTTGATTCTTGGTCATTCGCCACGATATGCCTGCGGCAAGTGAGGACGACCTCCCCCTATCCGGGCACCTAGATTGCGGGACGACCCGATTTGCATTGAGGTCTCCTATGCGCACACCACGCGATCGTATCCGCCATGCCATCAGTTTTGAAATTATCGGGCTTACCCTGATAACCCCGCTGGGGGCTTTCGCCTTCGCCATGCCCATACACGACATAGGGGTCATCGGTGTGGGCAGCGCCACGCTCGCAATGGTCTGGAACTACATCTATAATTATGGCTTTGATCGCCTGCTGCTGCGCCTGCGCGGTGACACACAAAAGTCGATGCCGATGCGTGTTCTGCATGCCGTGCTGTTCGAGCTGGGGCTGCTGATCGCCCTGATGCCGCTGATCGCCTGGTATCTGGGCGTCAGCCTCTGGCAGGCGCTGGTGATGGATGTGTCGTTCGCCCTGTTCTACATGGGCTACGCCTTCGTCTTCAATCTTGCCTATGACCGCGTCTTTCCGCTGCAATCCAAAACAGCGAGTTAGCGCGGCTCAGCCGCACCGGCGCATTAGCGTGACTTCCAGCCGGCACCCTGCTTGAGCCGCATCACGAAGCCGATTACCTCGGCGACAGCCTTGAAATGTTCGTTGGGAATGCTCTCGCCGATTTCGACACTGGCAAACAGGGCGCGCGCCAATGGTGGGTTTTCCACGATTGGGACATCGCTCTTCTTGGCCAGCTCGCGGATGCGGAACGCCACCGCATCGGCACCTTTGGCAACGCATTGCGGCGCGCCCATCGCCTTGTCGTACTTCAACGCCACGGCAAAGTGGGTTGGGTTGGTGATCACCACGGTGGCGTCAGGGACCGAGGCCATCATGCGCTGACGCGACTTTTCGTGACGCAACTGACGCAGCCGACCCTTCACATGGGGATCGCCTTCCATCTGTTTGTACTCGTCCTTGGTCTCCTGCATCGTCATCATCTGCTTCTTCCACCATTTCTGGCGGACATAGAGATAGTCAGCGAAGGCGATCAGCGTCACCACAGCCAGCGTGGCCAGGAAGATCTTGATCCCGAGTTCCCAGAAGTCCGACAGAATGATTAGCGGGTCCGCGGTCATCATGGTGTCGAGCCGGTCGCGCTCAGGCCAGACGGCGGCAATCACCACAGCACCGACAACGCCGATCTTGAACAGCCCCTTGAGGAAGTTGACGATCGACTCGCTGGAGAACAGTCGCTTGGCCCCCGCCAGCGGCGAAATCTTGGAAAGCTTGGGCTTGAGCGACTCTGCCGACATCAGCGGCCGGTGCTGGATGAGATTGGCGATGATCGCAGAAAACGACAGCACCACCAGCGGGATAAGGACGGTGCCCAGCAGGGCCATCGCCAGATTGTTGAAGAAGCCGCCCAGACCATCGCCATCCAGCGAGATCCGGTCGGCATTCATCATGATTAGCTCGAGCGACCCCATCAACCCGGTCGCCGCACCCGGTGCCATGGTGGCAAAGATCGCAGCCGATCCGGCCAGCATGAACCAGGTGACGACCTCCTGGCTCTTGGCAACATCGCCCTTCTTGTGGGCGTCCTCGAGCTTTTTCTGGGAGGGGTCTTCTGTTTTGGAGGATTGTTCGGGGGCTTCGTCTGACACTGCTTAGCCCCTCCACATTGCCAGATGGCGCTCGAACCCTGCCAGATACCAGCCCATCATCATTGTCAGGAGCAATCCGAACAGAAAGATGCCCATGAAGATATTGGCAGGCATCAGCACGAAGAAGACCTGCATGGCCGGCATCAGGCGCGCCAAAATGCCGGCACCCAGGTTGAACACCAGACCAAACACGATGAACGGCGCCGACATCTGGATGCCGATCGTAAACGCACTGCCAACGGTTCTCAGCGCCAATTGCGCAGCATCATCAAACATCAGCGGCGTATCGAGCGGAAACACCATATAGCTGTCAAACGTCGCCGCGAGCGCCATGTGGTGCAGATCGGTAGCGAAGATCAGCACCATCCCCAGGAAACTCAAAAAACTGCCAAAGACCGCCCCTTGCACACCTGTTTGCGTCGGGTCGGCCGCCATGGCGCTTGAAAGCCCTGCCTGAAAAGCGATGATCGCCCCGGCAACCTGTGTAGCCATCACGGTGATCCGCGCAATGGCCCCCAGCATGATGCCGATCGCCAGTTCGTGAAAGATCAGCCCGATAATGTTCATCACATCGTCCGGCATGGCCGGCAGGTTCGGTGCCAGCAGCGGATAGACCACCAGCGTAAAGGCCAGCGCGAAGCTCAGCCGCATGCGCATTGGGATCATGTCTTCACCCAATGCCGGCATCAGCATCAGGATAGCGCCAATCCGCGTAAACAGCAGAATATAGACAAAGGCCGTATTGGGCAGCCAGTCGAGGCCGATCGTCACCCTCAGCCACCTACAATGATCATGTCGACGACACGGTTCATATAGCCGCCCATGGTGGCGCCCAAAAACGGCAGCGTCAGCAGCATCGTCAGAAAGATCGCGATGATCTTGGGCACGAAAACCAAGGTCTGTTCCTGGATTTGCGTCAGCGCCTGGAACAGCGCGATGATCACGCCGACCACCAGCCCCACGACCATCATGGGTGATGCCACCATCAGCAAAACCCAGATACCATCGCTTGAAATGTCGAGGACTTCGGCGCCGGTCATGTTGGTTCCTGTGCTGGACGACCGAATCGTCGCCCTGCGCCCAGTCTACGCCTAGATCGGCATCCGCATGATCTCTTCATAGGCAGATATCACCCGGTCTCTGACGGTGACCATGCTTTCAATGGCAATTTCGGTCTCGCTGAGCGCTGTGACCATATCGACCACATTGGCTTTTCCGTTGACCATATCCATGGCCATCTTGTCGCTGGTCTTGCCGCTATCGACCACGCCCTGCACCTGGCTGGCGAGCATGTCGGCAAAGTTCTGACCGCCATTGCTTGGCGCCAACGCTGTAAGGTCGGTAGCCGGCTTGGCCGACTGGTTGATCAGCTTGCTGGCATTGCCATAGGCGGCCGCGGCAGCGTTGAAAGGGGTGTTGATAGCCATGACGAATTCCTACCCGATCAACCGCGCAGGATGTCGAGCGTACGCCCGAGCATCTGTCGCGTGACAGTGACAACATTGAGGTTGGCCTCATACGTGCGCTGGGCCTCGCGCATATCCATGGTCTCGATCAACGTATTGACGTTGGGATACTGCACATAGCCCGTCGCATCGGCTGCCGGGTGGCCCGGCTCGTAGCGGCTGGTGAAATCACTCATGTCGTAGGCCATCTTGCCCACTTCCACGATTTTGCCACCGACGTCGGGATCAAAGCTCGTTTCGAAGGTTGGAATCCGTCGGCGATAGGGTTCATCGCCCGGCGCTTTGCCAGCCGAGTCGGCATTGGCCAGGTTTTCCGCGATGATACGCATACGAGCCGTCTGGGCGTGCAGCCCGGTGGCCGCAATGCGAAGCGAAGAATTGAAATCCATATTCGCTTACTTTCCTAGGAACGGCCGAGAGCGGTGCGCAGCACCTTGATCGACTTCTGGTACAGCCCGGTAGCGGCCTGATAATCCATCATATTGGTGGTCACCTTCATCATCTCGTCTTCGAGTGAGACACCATTGCCTTCCGGCGTAATTTCAAAATTGGCCATCTGCTGGGCGCCAAACGCGCTGTCGGCCTGCCCACCCACTGAAAAGTGCATTGGCTGCGTGGCGGAAGTGGTCACTGACGCCGAAGAAAAGGCGCCATTGATCTCGGCATAATTGAACTGTTTGAGATCGCGACCGCGATATCCAGGCGTCTCCGCATTTGCGACGTTTTCTGCCAGTAAACCTTGACGGGTCTGGTGCCAGCGCATCTTGTCAGCAAGTGCCGTAAACACCGGCATGTTCATAAGGCCCATTGGCCGTGTCCCCGCGAGTCCAATCCTGCGATGGGCAATTCTTGCCGGGTTATAGTTAATCAAGTGTTAACCAGCGCAGGTTTTGCCGGGAGCAGGTCTCGCAATCTGCACATTTACGCGGCTTACTAGGCAAGATATGCCGTCCGGATTCGGATCAGAATAGACTTTGGAGCAGATATGCAGTTCATCACCAGCCTGTTTGGCGGTTCAGGTAATTACTTGCTGACCGGCCTGTTCGCCCTTGGCATCGTCATCATCCTGATCGTGCTAGGTGTGTGGCTGCTTAAATTGCTGTTCAATGCCACCAGCACTGCTGGTCGCGGCCGAAACCGCCGTCTGGCCATCATCGACACGCTTGCTCTTGATCAGAAACGTCAGTTGCTGATCATCCGGCGCGACAATGTCGAGCACCTGATCCTGACGGGCGGACCTCAGGACGTGGTGGTCGAAACCGGCATCCCTGTCGATGAACAGGCCGCGAGCCAAACCAGCCGCCGTCCCATCCCCATGGTCGCCGCACGCAAGCCCGCGCCTAACGCCGTCCCGGCAGCAGCGGCCTCAGCAACCACCGCCGCAGTCACCACCGCCCCAACGCCGGTAGCCACCGAGCCCACCGGCGCCCCCGGAACTGTACTGGCCGAACTGCAGAAACAGGGTCGCGCCACCAACAAGAAGGCGCACCTTTCGCTGCGCCATACCGGCCTGCTGCGCCCCGTTAGCGACATGGAATTGCCGGTTTCCCCCGAAAACTCCAACGGGCCCGCTGAGCCAGCCCTCGACTCAGCTACACAGGACAGCGCACAAGCAGAGATCGAAGGCACTGACCTTGACGACGGCACCCGACATAACGACCGGAACTGATCGCGCGACCATCCGTCGCCGACCTTTGCTGCGCTATGTCGGATGGGCCACACTGGTCGCACTGTCCCTGACGCCATCCTTGGCGTTTGGTCAGGACATTTCGATCGATTTCGGTGATCAAACCACCATCACCGAACGCGCCGTCCAGATCATCGGGCTGATCACGCTGCTTTCTCTGGCACCATCCATCCTAGTGATGGTGACCAGCTTCACCCGCATCGTGGTGGTGCTCTCCCTTTTGCGCACCGCCATCGGCCTGCAGACCGCCCCGCCCAACTCAGTGATGGTCTCGCTGGCCTTGTTCCTCACCTTGTTCGTCATGCAGCCCACTCTGCAGGCTACCTATGATCAAGGCATCGCCCCCTTATTGTCGGGCGACATTGAAATCGCCCAGGCCTTCGAACAGGGCAGCGAGCCTTTGCATGCCTTTATGCGGGCCAATGTTCGCGAGCAGGATCTGACCCTGTTCTTTGACCTCACTGAAGCCGAAATCCCGCCCGAGCCCGAAGCCATTCCTCTGCAATTACTGATCCCGGCCTTTATGATCTCCGAACTGCGACGAGCATTCGAGATCGGATTTCTGCTGTTCCTGCCCTTTGTCGTGATCGATATGGTCGTTGCCTCTGTGCTGATGAGCATGGGCATGATGATGCTGCCGCCAGTGGTGATCTCACTGCCCTTCAAGCTGATCTTTTTCGTGCTGGTCGATGGCTGGTATCTGGTCGCAGGCTCGCTGGTGCGCAGCTTTTCCAGCGGCTAGCCGGCGCTGCCCAGGCCAGTACTGGTTTCCGACGCCACCATGGGCGCCAATGCGCCATCCGCGCCATAGGTGTCGCGATAGGACGCCAGGAATGAGTTTATGCCGTCCACGCCCGATACCTGATTGGCGACGGTTTTGAACTCCAGGCTCGTGACCTCGATATTGCCGGTCACCAGATCAAACATCGGCCATTCTGGCGACGTCACCATGGCGTCACCGAATTTGGACCGCAGACGCGATAGCCCCAGCCTGTCATTGGCGAGCACGAAACCAACCGCCGCGCGGATCACGCCCATCCGGGCCGGCTGGCTTAGGGCCGCCTTGGTTTCGGGGTCAGAATACAGCGCCTCGATCATTTCGCTGGCTTCGGTATAGCGGCGTGCCTTCCAGTGCGCATCAATGCGCAGCAATGTCACATCGCGGCCATCCAGATCGCGCACCAGATCCAGGCCAAGCTGGTCACGGCCGCCATCAATCATCGCCCGCGCTTCCAGTATCCGACGCTGACGCGCCAGAGAATCGGGAATATTGGGCACCCGAGTGGCGTTAAGCACGCGCAGGGCATCCTGTGGCTTGCGGTCGGCCAGATAGATCACGGCGAGATCTGCAGCAATCTGCGTCTTGGCGATGCCACGCAGGCGATTGTCCAGCTGATATTCGAGCAGCTCAGCGGCCTGAGACAGCAGATCGACACGCACCAGGCGACGCGCCAGATTGCGGATCATCTCATCACCACGCGCGCCCGGCGGGGTCAACTGGCGGAAGTCGTAATAGAGTCCCAGCGCATCCACGGGGCCTAGCGAATCTGCGACGCCATTGAGGAACAGCTCGCTGAACATGCTCTGGGCTTCATCGCGCAGGCCGTTGATCGGCGGGCTTTCCGGATAGTTCGCCACGGCCTGTTTGACCGTTTCAAAACCCAGGCGATAGTCGCCATTGCGGAAATACAGCTCTGCCAGCAGCTTTTGCATGTCCGCTTCGAGCGGATTACCGCGCCACAGCAGCGATTCAGCTGACAGAGTCTCGGTGGCCTTGGCCAGGTTCAGCTTGCCCGCATCATCGAGCAGGCGCAGCGTACGGTAGATGGCTTCTGCGCGTGTCGGCCGAATGTCGGCAGCAATCACCTGACCGTAGGTATCGATCGCCTCATTGATACGGCCTTCGGCCTCGTCAATGCGACCCGACAGCAGGTGAAACAGGCTGCTATCCTCGGAATCCAGCCCCGAGAAATCAATCTTGGCCATCAGGCGTTCGGCCATGTTGGCGTCGCCGACTTCGATGGCCGAGCGAATGGCGGAGAAATAGAAGCGGTTGCGCACCCAGGTCGGGTAGCCGTCGACCACAGACTGCGCTTCCAGCGCATCGCTCTTGGCACCCTTGAAGTCATAATTCTCGGCCCGCGCAATGGTGCGCCACACCAGTGCGTCGACCTCCTGCCCCATTGTGGGCGTGTTTAATATCCGCAAGGCATCGCGTGGACGGTTCGCAATCGTGTCTGCAATCGCCAGTGAGAGGCGCACCTTGCGCGTCAGATCGGTTGATTTGAGATCCTTTTCGAGAACCTCAAGCACACCGACCGCCTCCAGCGCAAAGCGGTTGGCGATGAAGTACTGCGCCAGATCAAGACGGGCCTGATCGCGTTCGGGGCCTTCGGCATTGGCGGCCGCAGACAGCAGGTTCTGCCGCTCCTCGGCGAACAGACCGAAATCGGGCTGTTCCATGCGCTCGAGATCAACAAAACCGCTGCGCATCGCTTCTGTAATGCCATTGCCGATCGAACGCGGACCATCAATCGCCGAGACCGTCAATCCACCCTGAACGGCAAGGACCGCAAGATCATTCTCGATCGTGACGTTCAGATCGTCGATCTCTGGCCTGACCACCAGGCCGTGCACACTGCGCAAGGCAGAAAATTCAACATAGTCCAGCGTGCGTGTCAGTCCCCGCGCGGGCGGGAACGCTGTCACGACCTTGAGCACATCGCCGACATTGGGGTCACGGAAGTCGTGCACGCGAGCAGGCCGGGCCACATTGGCGACCATCTCGAAATCGCCCTCGACATCGCGGCGACGGTTCAACTCGATCGGCTCGGTCGGCGTCAGCATGATATCGCCCAAAGACAGCACCCAGGCCATGCCTTCCGAGCCCAACGTTGCCAGACGGTCATCCGACAATTCCACTCGCACCACCTGCGTATCGCCGGAAGCGACAACAGCAAATTCACGGGCCAGCGTATCGAGCTCATCCGACTGCGCCGGTGGGGCAATGCCCGAGACGGTGTCGAACATCATCCAGACCGTATCACCCCGCCGGAACACGGCAGCCGGCGTGTCCTGCTCGAACGGAAAAACCACCCGCACGGTCGAGCCCAGCACATTGACGAAGGGCGTTACCGTTTTGGCAGCCGATTGCGGGTACAACATGCCAACCAGAGGGTCGCTAGAATCGCCGTGCTCAGCGCCATGATCCTGCTTTGCAATGCCGTCCGCCAGTGTGGCCGCGTCAAAGCTGGGCAGACCAACCCCGGCAATATCGATGTCCAGAATGTATTGCCGCGGCGAGTTCTCATAAAAGCGCGGCTTGATGCCTTCTGCCAGTTGCAGCGTGACCGTCGAGCCATCGGGGTTAACGGCACTTTCGACGGCAAGCAGTTCGGGCGGTAAGTCGATGGCCAAATCGCGCAGATCGATCCCGACCGGCCATTCGAAGCCGATCATCCCCATATCCCCTTCCTGGACATAGGCACCCGTCGTGGGAACCGACCAGTCGAACTGCACCCTCAGGAATGTCGGATTACGCCCAATGCGCACACTGGCCTGTGGATTGAATTCAACCACACCGGCGGCCTTGCGGTCCTGCTCTGCACGAATGGCGGCCAGACGCGCCCGCTCGGCCAGCTCATCAATAACGTTTTGCGGCAAGGCGGGCGGTTGCCCCTGCCAGTTGGGTGGCAGCAGATCGATATAGAGCTTCTCGCCCGCTTCAATACGATTGAAACTGAAGCCGGACCGCAGCCCCATGCGCAGGCCACGCCCGTCCGGGTCTACGCGCGCCACCGACAGATAGTCAGGCATGGTGGTGCTGACATCGGGCAGAATGACGGAAATGGGCTCGACGAACTCAAGCGAGAGCACGCCGTTTTCGATGCGCATGGAATAGTCAGGCAGTGTATTGCGGCTCGGAAAGCTCAGGATAATGCGGCCATAGCCGTCTTCCTGCGTACCCAGCAACTGGCCCTGCTCGACAGCGAATACCGGCGCAACAAGGCCCAGCACTGACAGCGCAGCCAAAAGTGCCAAGGTCTTTTTGACCTTGAGCAAGCCTGCTTGGATAGCGGTCTTCACCGGCTTCTGCCCGCCCGACGCAAAGCGCGTACTCAAAGGCCAATTTCTAGGCCGGCAATACGCGCGGGTTACACTATACTCGTATCGTGCACCCTAGCGGGATGGGCTTAACGGCCCCTTACTCTGTCAGGCAAAGCCTTATTGACCGACAATCTGCGGCAGGGCGGCCAAAGCATCGGGTGTCATCTCCGACGCAGGCCGGTCCGCAAGCGCCGCCATCTCCACCGTCAGCTCCTGCGCCCGGGCCGTATCCATCACAGCCAGAATGGGTGCCATCTTGCGCGGGCTCATGGTCTTGGCGACCCGCAGCAGCACGTTCATGTCCAGATTGTTGAAGATGTTGGCCGCGTCCTTGGGCTTCATCGTTTCATACATGGCCACGATGCCGGCAAACTGCCCAGCCTCCATCTCTTCGCGCTGATCGACCAGGCTAGAGATTTGCGCTTCAAGTGCAGACAGCGTGGCCGCACGCTCTTCGATGCGTTTTTCAGCGGCGTCGACGATTGAGGAGCGCAGGGAAAGATCGTCTTCGTATTTCTGCAGCTCATCGCGCCGCGCAGCCAGCCGCTGCAGCAGCAATTGCTCCGTTTCGGATGCCGCATCAGTCGACATCAGCGGCACCACGCCACCCTTGCCGTCAATCAGCAGCGGCACTGCATCACCTGATGGCAGGCAGTCAGCCATGGATTCAGCAAATACCGGCATTGGATCGCCACTGCGCGGGGCTATTTCAGGTTCTGCGCTGCCGCCATGCCCATCGCCCGCAGCCGCCGCAGCGTCCGAAGCTGGGTTGATGATCACATTGCCTTCAGCATCGATGGCAGCATCGGAATCCACGCAATACGTATCTTTGCTGCCGTCGACACCATGGCTCGCGTCATTGCTCAGATCGTGATCGGCAGCCAGTGTCTCGCTGGTTGCTTCGTGATCGTCAGCAGCCGCGTCGCCGTGATCGCCTTCGGCGGCTGGCTCTTCACCATGGCCGCCCGCTGGGGCAGCTGCCGCACCGTGGCCGCCCGCTTCGCTCTGCTGACCCATGGTCGGCGAAGGATCCGCCATTGTCGGGCTGGTATCTTGCAGTGTGGGCTCCTGCGGCAGTGTCAGAGTGGCGTCGGATTCGGTAACATTGCCCCCTTCCCCGCCGCCGCCGCCGCCCGCAGCCTGTACAGTGCGCACACCTGTCAGCACGTAGCCGCCATTGGTGACAAGACCGACGGTCTTGAGCACCAGAAGCGCCGCAATGGCGAAGACGACAACGGGTAACAGGCGGATATTTGTCACGCAGCGGCTCCTCGGGTGCGGACGCGAGATTGCAACTGCTCAAGCGCCGACTGCACCTTGTTGGGCTGCTCGACAGGCTCGATGGTCTGGCTGTGCCGCGCCACGCTGGTGATCTTGACGATCCGCTCCATCAATACCGTACCGGCATTGACGTGATTGGCCAGCTCGACACCAAAGCGCTCGGCTTCTTCCAGTCGTGAGTTCAGCGACAGATCCGCTTCCACCGCGGTCTGTTTGAGTTCCTTGATAGCCTGATTGGCCAGGTTGGTGGCCCCGACAAGGTCCGCCACCATTTGGCGCATCTCGTCCTTATCGGCGTGAAGCCGCTTCAGCCGCTGGTTGAGAACGACGCAATATCCGATTGTCAGTGCCAGCAAAACGGCGACTGCACTTTCCACGAACAGTCCTAGGGGCAAGCCGAACATCATCGTCCTTCCAGTTTTTCATCAATCGCCTCAAAGGCTTCCATAGTCACCTTTGGCGGATTCAAGGGGCGCGTAACCCGCACCGATACGTGGTTGCCGATATGGCCCATGATGGCTTCAGTCAGCTCGACGTCGCCGCAGCGAAGCCGAACCGGATCGCTGGGCGAGCGCTCGAACATCAGCGTGTCACCCGGCTGCATGGTCATCATCTTGGAAAGGGGCACATTCTGCTCGTGCAGTACGGCCTCGACATCGACTTCCGCGGAATAGATTTCAGTTGCCAGATGACCTTCCCAGATCGGGTCACGGCCAAATTTTTCACCCATGAACATCTGCAACAGCTGTTCACGGATTGGCTCGATGGTGGCGTAGGGCAGCAGGATTTCAATCTTGCCGCCGCGATCGTCCATTTCGATGCGCAGCTCGATCAGTATCGCGGCATTGCCCGGGCGCGAAATCGCTGCAAACCGCGGATTGGTTTCCATGCGTTCAAGCTTGAAATTCACATTGGTCACGGGCTCGAACGCCCGATGGGTATCATCCAGGATCACTTCGATCATCCGCCGCGCCAGCGCCAGCTCGATTGTCGTATAAGGACGACCCTCAACCCGGATATTGCCGCCAATACGGCGGCCGCCCAGCAGCACGTCGATCATCGAATAGATCAGACTGGAATCGACGGTCAGCAGCCCGTAATTCTCCCATTCCTCTGCCTTGATCACCGAGAGGATGGCGGGCAGCGGAATGGAATTCAGATAATCGCCGAAGCGAACCGAAGAAATGGAATCCAGCGTCACTTCCACATTGTCGGAAGTGAAATTGCGCAGGCTTGTCGTCGTCAACCGCACAAGGCGGTCAAAGACGATTTCGAGCATGGGCAGGCGTTCATAGCTGACCAGCGCCGAGTTGATCAGCGCCTGAACGCCCGTCAGCTCAACATTACTGCCCACGCTGGCGTCAAAGCCCAGCAGACTGTCAATTTCATCCTGATTGAGGACGCGGTCAGGACCGCCCTCCCCGTCGCCGGTATCGCCTTCGAGCATTGCCGCCCATTCGGCAGCGGCCTCGGCGGCCTTCTCTTCTTCAGTCTGCTCAGCGCCATCCACCGGGACAATGGTATCGTCCACGTTCCAGTCGTCGCTGAGTTTGTCCTGATCGCTGGGCTCTGCCATTACTGTACCAGGATTTCCTTGAACAGCACCGACTCCACCCGAGATGGGTAGATTGCCACGTTCACGCGACGCAAGAGCTCTTCCTTGAGGCGATACACACCGGCAGATCCCTCCAGATCGGACTTGCGCAGCTCGCGCAGGTAAACCTGAAACGCATCGACCACCTTGGCCATGCGCGGCTGGATTTCCAGCATCATCTCTTCATTGGCCACTTCGAGCGCCACGGTCAGCTTCATAAATGCTTCGCCATCAGCCTCATTGTTGAGGTTGATGATCATGGGCGGCAGGTTGAAGATAAAGGTATGGGCGGCTTCGATCGTGCCGCCATGACCGTCGTCGGCCTCACCGGCATGCTCGGCCTCCGCTGTCCCCTGGGACAGGAAGAAGAATGCCCCGGCGCCGCCCAACAGGACGACGATGGCAGCAGCACCTATGATGATAAAGAGCTTCGGGATCCCCTTCTTGGGGGCCGCGCCGTCTTCGATTTCCGCATCAGCGGCCATTGCGCACCTGCCAAACTCAAGGTTTCCCGGGCGATTCCGGTTATTCACCAGCTAAGCGCCCGATGGTTAACGAAAGGTTACAAAAACACCTAAAGCGGCAGATATTGCCGGGTAAGTTTTGCCGCCCTAGGCAAGCATGCGCTGACAACGCCTATCCATCGATACAGCTATCTGTCTGATTTTATTAAAATTTCCGGCTTGGCATGGTTTCTGCAGTGTAAACGGCGAGACCATCGGCTTGGGGAAGCAGGCGGTCTCGGGGAAGTTAACACCGGGGATCAGCAATGATCGAGAATGCGCAACTGATAGGCCTGAGCCGGCAAATCGCGCTGCAGCGTCAGATGGATGTTGTCGCCAACAACATGGCCAACATCAACACCACCGGCTTCAAGGCCGAAAACCTGCTGTTCGAAGAATACGAAATGCCTGTCGCCCGCGACAAGGATTTCAAGACCAGCGACCAGCCCCTCGCCTATGTGCAGGATTGGGCCACCATTCATGATCTGTCCGGCGGCCCCATGGTACAGACCGGCAATCAGTTTGACGTTGCACTCAACGGTGACGGCTTCTTTGCCATTCAGACTGCAGCGGGCGAACGCTGGAGCAAATCGGGCGCCTTCCAGCTCGATGCAGGCGGCACCCTGGTTGACCTCAACGGCAACCCGGTTCTCGGTCAGGGCGGACCCATCAAGTTCGGCCCCGAAGAAACCGGCATCATGATTGGCAAGGACGGCTCGATCAGTTCAAGCGCTGGCGCCAAGGGCAGCCTCCGCTTGGTCGAATTTGCCGATCCACAGTCTCTGACCCGCGAGGGAAACAACCTGTTTGCCGGTGGCACCCCGATTGCTGCGACCAACACCGGGGTCATGCAGGGCTTCATCGAAAAATCCAATGTCTCGGGCGTCACAGAAATGGCCGAGATGATCCGCGTGCAACGCGCTTACGAATCCGCCACCTCGCTGGCCCAGCGTCAGGACGACTTGCGTCGTTCGGCGATCCAGCGTCTCGGCGATGCAAACGCTTAACCCTGAGGACCGGCCATGAAAGCTCTCTATATCGCATCGACCGGCATGAGCGCCCAGGAACGCAATGTCGAAGTCATCTCCAACAACATCGCCAACATGCGCACCACCGGCTACAAGCGGGCCCGCGCCGAGTTCGAAGATCTGCTCTATCAGCAGGTGACACGCGCTGGCTCGCAAAGCTCGGCTCAGGGCAGTGTCGTGCCAGCCGGGCTTGAGATCGGTTCGGGTGTCCGCACCGTCTCCACCCCGCGTATTATGAGCCAGGGTACGGTCAACATGACCGAAGGCGAACTGGATCTGGCCATTCGTGGCGATGGCTTCTTCATGGTGCAAATGCCTGATGGCCGCACCGCCTACACCCGCGACGGCTCGTTCGAGCGCTCGCCTGACGGCGAAATGGTGACCTCCAATGGCTACACCATTGATCCCGGCATCACCATTCCCGGCGACGCTACCTCGGTTGCCATCTCACAAGATGGCATGGTTTCGGCATATGTCGGCACCGACTCCACCCCAACCCAGCTCGGCCAGCTCCAGCTCGCCCGCTTCGTCAACAAATCGGGTCTGGAATCGCTGGGCGACAATTTGTTCATCGACACCCCGGCCAGTGGCCCCGCCCAGGTTGGCGTTCCCAATGCCGAAGGCACGGGCAATCTGCTCCAGGGTTATCTGGAAATGTCCAACGTCAACTCGGTCACCGAGATTGCCGACCTCATCGCCGCCCAGCGTGCCTACGAGATGAACGCCCGTGTCATCTCAGGCGCTGACGAGATGATGCAGTCCACCACGCAGCTGCGTTAAGGGAGACGTTTCAGATGATCGCTCGTACCGCAATCGCCGCCATCACTACCCTGCTGCTCACAGCCAGTGCCCTTGCCGCTCCTGCTCTCAAAGGCGACATCACGGTCACCGCCGCTGTTGTCACCGTCGGCGACATGTTCGACGAAGCAGGTCTTGCCGCTGAAGATGCCCTGTTCCGGGCGCCAAAACCCGGCACCACCGGCACAGTCGATCTGCTCGACATCAAGGCCGCGGCCGCGCGCATCGGTATCGAAACCTTCGAAACCCGCGGTCTGGACCGCATCCGCGTCAGCCGCGCCGCAACGGTGATCGACCAGTCGGCCCTGACCCGGTTGATTGCAGACGATCTGAAAAACCGTGGCATCCTCACCGAGGGCATGAGCGCCAACACCATTTTCACCGACATGGTGCCCATGCTCAATGCCGAGGCCGTCGACACCCCGGCCAGCATCACCAGCCTGCGCTACCTGCCCGCCAATGGCGGCTTTCAGGCCCGCTTCGCAATCGCCGGTATTGACCAGCCGCTCGATCTGTCCGGCTCGATCGAACTGATGATCGACGCGCCGCATCTGGCCGGCAACTACCCTGGCGGCACCATTCTCGATGCCAGCGATATTGTCATGCGTCCGGTCCCACTGCGCTACGTCGAAAGCACCGGCGTCGCCCGGCTGCAGGACATCGTGGGCAAGGCCCTCACCCGTCAGAGCCGCGAAGGCATGATGGTCAAGCCAGCTGATGTCAGCCTGCCAATGACCGTCGCCAAGAACGATCTCGTCACCATCTATTTCCGGCATGGACCGATGACCCTGACCGTCAAGGGTCAGGCTGTCACCGGTGCCACCATCGGCGCCCCGCTCCAGGTTCTCAACCTGATGTCTCGCCGCGTCATCAGCGCCACCGCCATTGCCGCCGGCGCCGTCGAAGTGAGCTCTGAACCGCTCGCTCTGGCTGGCCTCTAAACGCTTTCAGGAAAACACAAAATGAACATCCTTAAACTCGCAACACTCCTGACGCTGACCCTGACACTGGCTGGCTGCAACACCATGGACCGCCTCGCAGACGTCGGTCGTGCACCGGCCCTGAGCCCCATCGTGGACCCCACCACCACCGCCGGCTACCAGCCCGTCAACATGCCGATGCCCCAGGCCATCGCCGATACTTATCAGGCAAATTCGCTCTACCGCACCTCGGCCAAGGGCTTCTTCAAGGATGAGCGCGCGCACCGCATCGGCGATATCCTGACCGTCATTGTGACCGTCAACGACAGCGCCAAGATCGCCAACAACACCCAGTCCAGCCGCAACTCGACCAACTCGGCTGGCATGGGCGGCATTCTGGGCTCCATGGTCGACACCGCTTCGGGCGGCACCATCGACACTAATGACGCGGTGGATTTCAACTCCGGCATTGCCAATACCGGCAAGGGCTCGGTGAACCGCTCCGAAAGCCTGCAGACTTCGGTCGCAGCCGTGGTCACCCAGGTCCTGCCCAACGGGAACCTGGTCATTGAAGGCCATCAGGAAGTTCGCGTGAACTTTGAGGTCCGCGACCTGGTCGTGGCTGGCATTGTCCGTCCCTCCGACATTCAGGCCAACAACACCATTCCATCGTCCAAGATTGCCGAAGCGCGTATCGCCTACGGTGGCCGCGGTCAGATCACCGATGTGCAGCAGCCGCGATATGGCCAGCAGGTGATGGACGCGATCCTGCCCTTCTAGGACACACCCTTTCCTGGCTGCACGGTCCCCCATGGTGCAACCAGTCTCCCCGGCGGTGAGCAGAAGGCACTGCCCGGCCAATTCCAGAACAGAACCGGCCCTCCCCAGAGGCGCAGTCCCCCGGCTGCGCCTCTTCCCCTTTTCAGACCCAGAGCCTATTATCCTACTATGAAAAATCAGAAAAAATTGCAGCGCGGCACGGGTATGGCAGTCGGCGCAGGCATCGCATTGGGCGTGGCGATGGGCCTTGCCACCAACAACATCGCCTTGGGTGTTGCGATGGGCATGGTGTTTGCTGTGGCCTTCGGAAAGGCCGCCGCCTCCAAATCGGACACCGGCAAGACTGAATAACCGGTCACGCCGGCATCGAATTGCCCAGGCGATTGACAACGACCTTCGCCCTCACAGCTCCCATCCATCACTCCACCAACCCACCGCGCGCCACGCTCGGGCATGCCCCGAGGGCTCTGTACTGTCACAACGCAGGTCAAATGCAGTTTCCTCGGGTGGAACCGGAGGGGGCTGAAACTACGTCGAACATAGCCACCGTGGACATACACCTCCCCCCCCCCCCCC
>TARA_R110002012_G_scaffold85496_1_pt1 | contig 109243 bp, 106 predicted proteins | sample TARA_R110002012 | Tara Oceans TARA_R110002012 (sample SAMEA4396515) | marine metagenome | biome: Westerlies Biome; feature: [DCM] deep chlorophyll maximum layer (ENVO:01000326); material: water (ENVO:00002006), including particulate matter (ENVO:01000060) such as... | depth 40 m
CAGCTACATCGGCAAAGACATCAGGCCTGTGGAGGTGATGTGCTGGGCCGACACACAAGTAAAGCCTATTGATGCGGAAGACCATGGCATAGCCCTGGTGAAGTACGAAAACGGAGCCATTGGCCAGTTTGAGGTCAGCTGGACATTCCGTGGCGGCATGGACTTGAGAGACGAAGTGATGGGTACCGAAGGCACGATTTGGATCAACAGCTTCCTGCGCACTGGCTTCGAAATGTTCACCACTGGCAAGGGAGCTGACTATGTAGCCGAAAAAGCGGAAAGCAATACCGGCTGGCTATTTCCCGTAGGTGATGAAATGAATGAGTTAGGCTACAACCACATGTTCATGGACATGTTCGATGCCATAGAAGAAGGCAGGGAGGCCAAGGAAACGTTTTACGATGGCTATGTGGTCAACTGTATCCTCGACGCTTGCTACAAGTCTGCCAAAACCAAGCAATGGGAACCTGTGCAGCTCGACATTTGGCGTGGCAAGACAGGTGTAACTAAAGACGGCCACCTGGTAGAATATGACGCTGACCACTACCTGGTGAAAGAGGAGATGACTCATTATGGAGCCAAAAAATTGATCCTAAAAGAAAAAGCTACCGGGAAATTTATAGAAAGGGTGGAGAAGTAAGGAGTAACGTATCTGAGAGCTTGAACATTTGAAAGCTGATAGATTTAATTGACATTGAACCTCAATGGGGCTATCTATTCACTATAGCGGAAGAATAGGAAACAGAGCATCTTTGCCTGATTTAATAGAAGAGGTAAAAGACATCGCCAATATCCATCAATGGAAGCTGTCTGTTTTCAAAGAAGAGTTTCCTGTTCACGCCGATGAAGGACAGTTGGTCGATGGTGAGCTCTACGGGGTTGCCTTCTCCCCGCCAAACTGTGAACCAGTTTGGATATCCTTTTTATCTAATGGGCGGATGAGTACCCCAGTTGCGCTAAAATTCTTTGGAGAACAGAGAGATGAAGATGAAGATGAAAAGAAGTACCTCTACCAACTCTCCACAAAAACGCAATTTGCCGGAATTCATATCCACAAAGTGATCATTCACTTATTGAAATACCTGAAAGAGAAATATCTGGAAGACTTTGTTTTGTTAGATGAAGGACAATACTGGGAAACTAATGACAAAAGTGTGTTGGAGGCAAACTTTAGCCGCTACACGTTGTTGCTTGATATCGTCGAAGATGGTCTGCAAAATCTGCCAATGAAGCCCGGAGAAAGCATGGAAGCCTACTTTGAGAGAATGGCAAAGGGCTTGAAGAGAAAAGGGGGCCAAAAATAGTCCTGCCCAATTACTTCATCGGCGAGTCGTCACATTTAAGATCACCCACTGCGTATTGCATTCCGTCCAGCAGGAACCTCAGTAGCTTTGGGTTTTCAAATGCCTGGGCATTGTGTGATGGCGATGAATAAAAAACGTGCCCCTTGCCATAGCGCTTGATCCACGAGATGTACTTAATATTGTCGCCAATGGGCTCTTTAAGCCCGGATATTTTATCCGCTTCCATATAGAGCAGCGGATGAAAATTAAGTTGTGAGTAGGCATTATTAAAGATATAAGCTTCGTCTATGTGCTCAAACCCCTCACCGCCAAATGCCTGAACCATCGGGTGTTTGGGATCTACCAGTTTCACGGCAATGTTTTGCTGCTTCGGGTGATAATCAAAGCTCCCACCTACCATCTGGCTAAAGTTGTCCGACTTATTTTCCATCGTTATGGCCCCGTGCAGCACCACCAACCCACCACCACGATCCACATAGCTGAGCAGGTTGTCTTCCAGCTGTTTTGCTTTCATGCGTGCCACCTGTTCGGTAAGCGTGCTGTCTGTTTTCAAGACGTCCCAGAATATATTTCGTTCATCACTTATCGAGCAGTTATTATTGAGCACAACAGCGTCGTAATTCTTTAGGTTGTCTATTTCAAAGACGCTTATGTCTTTTGAGGTTACTACTTTAAACGCCCCGCTCTTCTCAGCGATCAGTTTCACCACCGCTTCAGTGTGTGGAATCGTCCAGTGCTCAAAGCCGGTATGCAGGGAGAAAATAAGTAGGGTCTTCTTTTTCCTTACGGAGACTGTAGTAGAAGATGGAGCGATTTCATCCACGCTAGCAAGCCAGGCGTCCGTTAACTCGAAAGGTTTCAAGTCCTGAGCGAACATCGAAGCAGCACACAAAAGCAGGCAAAATGTAGTTAGGGTTTTGTTCATCATCTTAATCAATAATTAGCTTTTGACCTCAAAAATGGATCATTAAGCGCTGACCGAATATAGGCACTTTCTGCCAAAAGCACTTCTGCAATTATATGAACGATCGCTGACAACCTTGCGGCCTGCACAACTCCGTTATAGCAATTCTTACATTTCTGTCTTATTTTAGACTTCCATATTCATTTTTTTAATGGGAAACACTTTACTATTTTTTCCAAATTCGTTTTTTCACCCCTCGCCGCCAAGGCAAATTAGCGAGCCTATCTGGCTTCATTTTGGATATAACGAGTACGTTTGTCCTCATACTTCCATTTTTTCTGCGTATAATGTAATTAAATCTCCAAAAGAGGTATTTTTAGTTCTCAAACTGGCTCATTCAGTGTTTCAGGAGCTAAGAGAACAGATTAGTGGCCAACTGAAGAATTAGATGTTAAAATTGGATCAACACCTGGTGCAAATGCTTAACGACAACAAATACGTTGTTAGTTACGACACTGGCTCCATCACAATTAAAATGTCCTCTGGCAAACAACTCGAATCTCAGGTATCGCTGACAATCGCCATTTTTGCTTTTTTCTTTGGTGTAAGCCCCACTATTATTCTCCTGGTGTTGCTTTTGCTTCTCGTTCCCATTTTATACGACAGGTGGAGGTTCCCCAAAATGGTAACTTTTAATATCCATGAAGAGGCTGTCTATATCAAAAAAGGAATTATCCTCGGAAACGAAGTCGCCATCCACGACATTTTTGACCTTTATGGTGAGAAAAATGAGCTTTCTTCAGATGTAAGTGCATTTAAGGAGGGGAGCATGGACTATATCTATAAAATATTTCTAAGCACCCGCTCGGGCAAAGTTCATAAGTTGCTAAGGCTACAATTTCGTGAGGAACGAGATGGACAGATTAGCCAACTCACCAGGTATTTGAAAAATTTAAAGCCCGTAAAGTAGGTGCCTCTGCTGCCGGTACTTGCTCGTGGCAATTTCCACATTCATTGAAACATGAACAAGAACAGACTTGAGGCATTCAGCGATGGGGTGCTGGCGATCATCATCACCATTATGGTGCTGGAAATGAAAGTACCGCATGGGACTAGTTTTGCCTCACTTAAGCCATTGTTCCCTGTTTTTCTCAGCTATATCCTAAGCTTTGTCTACCTGGGTATTTACTGGAATAATCACCACCACTTGTTACATGCAGCCCGGGTGGTGAGTGGCGGCGTGCTTTGGGCGAATCTTCATTTGCTGTTTTGGCTGTCACTTGTACCCTTTGTTACCGGATGGATGGGCGAAAATCATTTCGCCCCAGTGCCCGTTGCGTTGTACGGTTTTGTGCTTCTTATGGCAGCTGTCTCCTACTTTATTTTGCAAATAAAAATTATCAAAGCTAACGGAAAGGACTCAGTGCTAGCCAAAGCACTTGGAAGCGACGCCAAAGGGAAGGCATCACCCGTGCTCTATATTATCGCCATCGGGTGTTCTTTCATCAATGAGTGGATTGCCTGTGGCATTTATGGTTTGGTGGCTTTAATGTGGCTCATTCCCGACAGGCGCATAGAAAAGAAGTTAAAAGAAGGCACCAATTAAACAAGGAAGCTGTATGGCGAAGGCAGATGACATAGAAAAGTCAGTAATGGTCGGTTATGGCACTTTCGCCTCCATGAGTGAAAATGAATGGACTCAAAAACCTGCGCCCGACAAGTGGTCTAAAAAAGAAATACTCGGGCACTTGATCGATAGCGCTCAAAACAACCTTCGTCGATTCATTGTATCCCAGCACGAGCCTGATGACAAGATATACTATCACCAGGATGAATGGGTGCGGTGTCAGAACTACCAGTCGGCAGATATCGGCGAGCTTCAACAGCTTTGGCTGCTTATCAATAAACAGCTTGTGCGAACAGTCAGAAATATTCCAGCTGCGGCACTAAAGAACACCTGCGACACCGGCAAGGAGGCTGTTGAACTCCACACGCTGGCGTTTCTTATCGAAGACTACCACGCCCATATGCTCCACCACCTGAAGCAAATAACAGGCTAGGGGCTAAAACTGCACCCTGATTCCCGGTCCTACCAGGGAGAACAACGTACCCTCCTTCATTAAGTACCCAAACCCAACATACAAGGGGAAGGTCAATTTGTTGGTACTGGAAATCGGATAGAGAGATCCCATTACGACGAGCCCCACGTCTCTATTGGCCTGCGCTGCCTCCGAGAAATTAAATGCATTAATGGCAATGAAACCAGCTCCCAGCTTATATGGCTTCACCTTGGCAATCCTTCCCTCCTGATAAAAACTAAATTGGGCAATCATCGCAAAGCTAATACCGCCAAAATTTGCAAAATCCTCACTACCTGCTTTCAAAATCAAAAGTCCACCGGGAAAAGATACATCAACATCGAATGTATGATTTCTCTTGAGGTAAATAATGATCCTTTTCTTAGACACCTGCTGCCCGGGATACTTCTCATTCACATGGCTAATGTCAATTTCTATTTTTGACCACTCGTCCAGATCGTAAGTCTTTCTGGATAAGTAGTTATTGAAATTGATGTTCTCTGCCTGGCAGTCCGTTTGGCTGTAGTGTCCGAACCTGGACGAATTTTCACCAGGGCAAATGCCTACCTGGTCAAACTTATATATTTCAAGCAGATTGCCTTGCTTGTTGCTGACCTTTACATCAATCCTAAGGTATTGCTTTCCGTTAAGGTCTCCCGGTCTGTCAATTTTAGAGCGGTCGAAGGCCAAAACCAGGTCGGTAATAGTCCCGTCATAGTAAATCGGCTTGTTGATTTCGTCCAATTGCATTTGCTCGTTGCCGAAATCGAGCTTCATAAAGTCAAATTTGCGGGCTTTCTGGTACTCAGTCACAGTCAGGTATTTGCCCGTATTTTCCCGGTGATTAAAGATCTCAATCTTTGTCGAAGACGTCGTCTCAGGCACTTTGATCCTGAAAACGGCCATGTTCTCATTCCGGATCAGCGAATCGAGCAATAAATTGTCTGCTCCCTGGAAGAAGAAATTTCCCTTATGCAGCCCCTGTCCTTCAAGTTTAATGGAAACTGTTTCGCCCGGATACACCGCATTTCCTGCCTGCCAGTCTTTGCCCTCTCTTTGGACATAAATGGTCTTAATGTCAGTCTTGGGCGTAATGTCCACATTGGTCACAAACTTCGCCTCGTCTCCGTCTTTTATGTACAAATAGCCCTCCGACTTTCTGTGATTGCCATAAAGCCGCATCAAGCAAAGTATCTTGTTCGTAGTAAGTCGGCTTTTGGTGTAAAGCTCTGCAATGAGCGGGCCACCCTGTGCTTCCTGGTTCTCCACCCGGTAGGTTTTGCCCAACTCAAGGTTTCGGTTATTGTCAATGAGAATCTCAATAGGCACTGTATTGTCATCGGGCGGTGTTATTTCCTGCCTGTCAATTTGCAGAAAGACGAGCCGACCTGATTTCACCTGAAATGTATACTCAAGTGGCTGCAAATGGTAAGAGAATCCCTCCGACGTTAAAATTGGCTTTCGAACCAGCAGGGGAATAGATACTCGTTGGTAGCCCAGGTTCCTCGGCACAATCGACATCACCAGCTGGCTGCCTTGCTTATCTATTCGATAGTTAATAGGAAGCCCCGACGTCCAGCGATTGTCATAAACGATATTGCTGGCATTATTGGTTGTGATGTCGAACGAAACTTCCTCGCCAATGAACACCTCATCAGCAGAGGGATAAATTTCCACATAAGTCTGCGTATAAGGGAATAATGGAAGTTCCGCCAGCTGATAGGCAGAAGTATCGGTGCTTACTTCGAAAGTAAATTTGAGAAAATTACTTTCGGTAAGGCCTCTAAACCTCACCTTGAAACGAGCATAGCCGGGATAAACCAACAAAGAGTCAATCAGCTCATAGTCTTTTGAAGGTGCCAGCCGAAGGTTGTTGCTATCGCCAATTTGGCTAAATCTCAAATAAAATTCAGCCACCTCATTTTCCTCGTCATAGGCAAACGGCAGCTGGCGTCTGTTTTGAATGATTTGAGAATTTTTCTTCCACGAATACACCATCGTATCGACGTGCATTTCTACATCCGAAAAATAATAAGACAAACTCCTGGGGTCGCTTTGACCTTGGGCCAGTGCTGAAGAAATACTAACAAACAGGAAGAATACTACGGTGGTTGCTATGCGCATGAGTAACACTTTTTACAAAGATGCGTGAAAACTTAGATCAAAAGATTAGGCCAGGTGAACTTCCGGAGCCAAAATTAGAATTATATTTTATCACAAGCCAAGGGAAGGTGAAGCTATGGTACTACAACCTATACAAACGGCAACAGATGCCTTTTCCTTGCCTGGCAGATGGGAATTTTCTAAAAGTCAAAAGCTCCATGCCTGCACAAAAAAAGGCTGACCCTGAGGCCAGCCTTTCAACTTTATATGGACTTGAAATTAAAAACTAAAACTCATGTTCATTTCTTCATTGCTATTCTCATCAAACGTGTAGCCATCGCCAAACTTCTCCTGAATAAGTTTTCGGTACTTTTTGTACATCTCGGCAGACTGCCTGTCTCCATTAACCGTCAGCTCTTTCCCGTTGATCCTTAGTTTGAAATGGTCGTCCTTTAAAGAGATAATACCATCCTTCACCAGCTCTGACCTGAGTTCCTTCTCGAAGACCTTCATTTTCTCCTCGTGCAATCTCATTTCGGCTTCCATCTTCTTCATTTCAGTCTGCTGAATAGCAAGCATCTTTTTTTGCTCTTTCATCATTTCCTCCTGATGCTTCAGCATTTCTTCCTGATGTTTTTCACCAAATTCCTGCGCCATTAACGCATGCTTTTCTGCCATTTCCCTGTGTCGCTCCGCCATTTCCTCGGCCATCTGCTGCTGATGTCTGGCCATTTCTGAGGCCATTTCCTCATGATGAAGCGACATGTTCTCTGCGGCCTTGCTCATTTCAACAGCCCTTTCAGCCATTTCCCTCGCCATGTGCTCTTGCATATGAGCCATTTCCCGGGCCATATCCTGCATGTGCATTGCAAATTCCCGTGTGTCTGCCGGTGCGGGCGCATCCCAAACGACAGTGTCGCTTCCTGTTGCTGCTGCCTCCCATACCCTATCAGCTGACTGGGAATAGCTCCACCTGGCTCTCGGGGCTGCCAGCGAGTACATGTCGGGAGAACCTGCCTGCAAAACCGCATCCATTGGGGGTAAGGGGGGAGTTCCTGGTAAAGGGAGCATACTAGCCCGATCGCTCACCGGGGCCAGCGCTGGCAATGGAGCAGCTTCCCCTTGAATCAATGTGTCAGCGCTTACCACCACCGCTACAGTGGCTTCACGCTCTTCCACAGGTTCAACTTCAGCAACTACAAAAGGCTCCTCAGATTGAACAGGCTCTGTCATCTCTATTGCTGGCTCCACCTCTATTGGCTCCTGCGCCACTTCCTCCTGAGCGGGTATTTCTTGTACCATTTCATAATCGATTCCTTTCAATGCCGTGAGCGTGCTCAGGCAAAGGCCGGCAATAATGGCTATGGCCAGCAAATTACCGTCTCTGTTTTGTGCTTTCATTGTTTTGTCGTTGATTATCCTTTTTATTCTATTGAGTAATGAGTTTCTATTACCTGAAAACCCTAAGGCCACGTTGCTGGTCAGTTTCCACTCTTCCACATGGGTGAGTGCCAAAGCCAGGCTCATGCTGTTGCCACTTAACCGGACGGCTATATCATCACAGCAGTTTTCTCTTTCGCTTCTGATGGCTGAGCCAATCACCCAAACACCAGGGTGATAAAAGAAAAGCACCTCCACGCAGCACTGCAGAATATTGACCAGGAAATCATGGCGACGAATATGGGCTATTTCGTGGGCAAGGATAGCCTCCACTTCGCTGGTTGATAAGCTGGACGCCAGACCGATTGGGAGCAAAATGACGGGTTTAAAATAGCCCACAAGCACTGGCGCCTTCACGAGTAGGGACTCCATAAGGAGGACGCCTTTACTCACTCCGGAAGCTTTAAGCAATAAATTAAATGCTTTTATCAACTCCTCACCGGGCTCTAAAAGTCCCTGCTTGCGAAGCCTCCCGGAATAGAAGTAGCCTCCAATATTTTGAGCTGACAGCAAGGCTATTCCAATAAGCCAAACTGTCACCAGAAACGAATGGTATTTGTAAAAATAATAAGTCCTGATTTCGTCCAGCCATCCTACATAAAATGGTACTTCAGCCGTTTGCGATACTACATCAGCAGCTCCTGTGGTAAACTCAGCCAGCTGGGTTGTGCCCACCTCCATCTCCGGCGTGCTGGAAGGGCTCACATGGGCCAACTCGTTAAAAGTGTAAACAAAAATCAGCAGCATAATGGCGGGGAGCAAGCTAAGGAATGAAAGTCCCGCTACATATTTGGACTGCGCACTGTAAGACTTCATGATCCATCTCACACCGAGAAAAATAACGCTTAACAGTGCCCCTACCCACAAAGAGTGGAGAAATGTCCACCCAAGGGCTTGCACAAGTGTGTCAGATAAGTAAGGTCGAAGCATGTTCATTCCCGTTCTCCTTTCTTGTTTTCGAGCTGATCATCCAGAAATTTTCTGATTTCATCCAGCTCAGCTTTTGTTGTTTTATTATTGCCGAGTGCCTGCATCACCAGCTTGGAAGCCGAGCCCCCAAAAGCCGAATAGAGTAGCTTATCCATCATGGTTCGCTGCGTATCGCTCTCCTTCATCAGGGGCTTGTACACATGGGTTCTGCTGCTTTCATCTCTTTCGAGCAAGCCCTTCACCGTCATAATTTGCATGATCTTGAGTGTGGTAGTGTAACCCACCTCTTTCTCCTTGCTCAGCATTTCATTGATTTCTCTTACGGTAGAGGGCCCTTTTGTCCAAAGGACATTAAGTACCTCTAGTTCTGCATCTGTTGGTGTGCTTTTGCTCATTGTGATTTCTGTGATATACGAATACTTTCGTAGTTCAAATATAGGAACTGATTTTGAACTCGCAAGAAGTTCTACGAAATATTTCGTAATGAGGTTTCTGAAAACGACTCACAGTCGGTGGTCGGTCGCAACTAAAACATACACTAAGCTGGTTTGAAAATAAGAAATGAAAAAGCCCGATCAGGAGATAAAGAACTCAAGCATGAAGACGCTTTCTCCCTGGTCGCCGTTATAATCAACCACCCTTCCCTTGAGCTTGCTCATGGCCTTCCTCACCAAATAAAGGCCAAGGCCATTGCCCTGAGAAATTGGGCTTCCTCTGAAAAAAGGCTCGTATATTCTGCTTCTGATTTCGTGTGAAATACCTACGCCATTGTCACTGATCAAAATTCCCCATCCCTTTTCAGTTAATCTGGAACTGACCTTGATAATCTTTTGCTCTTTTCCCTCATCGGTGAAAATGAAAGCATTTTCCAAAAGATTAGTGAGTATTAATTGCAAAAATCGTGTGTCGGTTGCAACGATCATTTCATCAGGCACTTCTACAATCAATTGCATTTTCAAAGCTGAGAAGTCATCGTCAAATCCAGCTATCACTTCCTGCACAACGTCCCTCAAGTTAGTCTGAACAATAGTTGGCTCCAAAGTATTGACTTCGTGGATATATGTCATCTTCAGCAACATCCTGTCCATTTGCTTAGCGGTCTTTCCCACCTTAGAAAACAGCTCACTTGTTTCCGGGTCTTTGCTTAGCGTGCGACCCAATGAGTCGAGCCCGATCAAAGTTGTAAGCGGGCGTCTGAAGTCATGAGACAGCCGATATATAAATGTATCAAGTTCTTTTACCGTGCTGGCCAGTCGTTCCGTTCTCCTCTCGACTTCCTTTTCGAGCTCTTTGTTAAGCTTGACTTTTAATTGATTACTTCTGTTCAGCACTATTGCCAGTACAACAGCAAGCAAAGTGACGAAGGCGCCTCCATAAATAAGCACATTTTTATAGGCTATTTCTTTGTCCTTTAGCTCATTTTCCTTTTCCAGAAGCTGTAATGTTTCCAGCTTGGTTTTGAAATCATTGTTTGACTGAATCAAAGCAAGCTCTTTAGACTTCTTTACTTTTTCGACGGAATCTGCCATGGCGTCGTAAGTATTCTTAAAGTCGATGGCCTTTTTATATTCCCCCATGGCATAAGCCAACTCAGCTCTTCGTTTGAAATAACTGGCGTACGACATCTTATTTTGACTAATGACCTGATAGGCTGAGTCAAAATATGTTTGAGCTGTCAAAAGATCGTTACGGCCTTGATATATACTGGCTATGGCAAGGTAGTCGGAAGCGATGCTGCGGAAAGCTTTGTGCTTTTTACTAACGTTGAGGTCAATTTTAATCAGCATTTCGGCCGAATCAAGCTTTCCCTGCTTGAAGAAGACATTGCCCATGTTGCCATGGATAAGCCCAACCCACATGTCACTTCGTCGCTTACCTGCAACCATCAATCCTTTGTCATAGGCATCGATAGCTTCCGGATAATTCTGAAGCGCATAGTAACAGAGCCCCATGGTGTTATAGGCACTGACTACGTCTGTCGTTGTAAATTTGTCCCGCTCCATCCATTCTTCAATGGAAAAAAAATGCAACCCCTTATCAAGCGCCGCAAGCGCTTCTTTGTAGTTGTCGGAGGAGTAGTGAAGGTTAGCGACGTGATAATAAGCCCGAAAGGCCTGATCAGGATAGTTGTTTGTTTCCGAAAGCTCCGCCGCTAATAAAAAATGTTGTAACGCTTCTTCTTTGGAGCCCACTGAATTGTATACGTTACCTATTTCAAGGTGGGCCAGCGCTTCCTCATAGCGCATATCAAGTTTCCGGGCAGCATTCAATGCGTTCTCAAGAACCAAATAAGCATCTGTTCTTGATACAGATCGGCTTAGTTGGCCGAGTATAATTTGCAGATTGACGATATTGACTGTATGACCTAACTGCTCCTGCTTGCTGATTTCGTCCTTCAGCCACACAATCACACTATCTCTGTTTGCTTTCTTTCTCAACTCGTGAAAATAGTCCCGATAGAAAGTGGAAGGATACTCTGCGTCGTTGAGAGGTACCACATCCTGAGATCCCTCTGCCAGCAGATAGCTAAGGTGAAAAACAGTGAAAATGATACTAAAAAGGAATCTCATAATTAACAAATGCACACACAATCAACAAAAAGACGAGTTAAGCCAAATGAAGGTGTGCTTCCGGCAAAATAAGGCAAAAGAATCAGATAAATAGCCATCTTCGAGGTATTCTGGGAAATTAGCCGCTGCCAAGTTTCCAGTCATATAAGAATTGGTTAAAGTCAATGCCATTTTTTTGCAACTTCTATCATCAAAAAGCCAAACCCACTATGAAATATCTGTTATTAGGCCTATTCACAGGTGTTACTCTTTTTGCTGGCTGTCAGCAAAAAATGCCATACGATCTGGTCATTCTCAATGCCCGGGTGTACGACGGCCTCGGCAATGAGCCCATCCTCAGTGACATTGCCATCAATGGCGACACCATTGCCGCCATTGGAAAGCTAAAACACGGCGGTAAGGACACCATCGACGCCTCCGGCCTGGCGGTTGCTCCTGGTTTCATCGATCTTCATACACATATTGAGCGGCTGCTGCAAATTCCCTCGGCCTCCTCCCACCTAAGGCAAGGGGTCACGCTCACCCTGGGTGGACCCGATGGCCGCAGTCCCTGGCCTTTTCAGTCCTATTTGGATTCACTTGCTGAAGTCAAATTGGGCCCCAATGTCGCCTACCTTGTGGGTCACAACACCATAAGAAGCAACATCATGGGTTTGGAGGACAGGCAACCTACCCCGGCAGAACTCACCGCCATGAAAGCGCAGATCGACACTGCCATGCAGGCGGGTGCCTTCGGAATATCAACGGGCCTTAAGTACCTGCCAGGAGCATTTTCAACAGTGGACGAAGTCATTGCGCTATCAAAAGTTGCAGCGTCGTACGGTGGAATCTATACCTCACATCTGAGAGAAGAAGGCCTTGGACTGATCGAGGGGGTGCAGGAGGCCATTCAAATTGCGCAGGAAGCGACAATACCTGTTGTGCTCACTCATCACAAAGCCATTGGGCTCCCCATGTGGGGCGCCAGCAAAAAAACATTGGCCATGGTCGATTCTGCCAGGGCTATTGGCCTCGACGTGATGATGGATCAGTATCCATATACTGCCAGCCAAACAGGGATTTCGGTGCTCATTCCTGCATGGGCAATGGAAGGCGGGATTGAAAAGTACAGGATCCGGCTAAACGACAAAAAAACAAGATCGGACATAAAAGCGGGAGTGGAATTCAATATCCTCAACGACAGAGGAGGTGGAGATTTGAACAGGGTACAATTCGGCCGAGTTAAATGGAAGCCAGAGCTGGAAGGGAAAACTTTAAAGGACTGGGCTGAAATGGAAGGCCTCCAGCCCACCGTTTCCACTGGTGCCGAGCTCGTCATGAAAGCCCAGGAAAACGGGGGAGCCTCCTGCATTTTCCATGTCATCAACGAAGAAGACGTGCAGCGGATTATGCAGCACCCGATGGCCATGGTGGCCAGCGACGGTTCGTTGGTTGAGCCGGGCGATGGGCACCCCCACCCGAGAAGTTATGGCACTTTTCCCAGGGTGCTTGGTCACTATAGCCGGGAACTGGGAGTGATCCCGATGCCGGAAGCCATCCGAAAAATGACCTCACTTCCAGCTGCCCGCCTGGGCCTGACGAATCGGGGAAGCATCGCAGTTGGCAGCTTCGCCGACCTGGTCGTCTTCAACCCCGAGACCATTGCCGACAAAGCGACTTTTGAAAACCCGCATCAGTATCCGGAAGGTATTATTTATGTCATTGTTAATGGAATTATTTCTGTAAAACCCGATGGCTCAATAAATCCAGGCGCTGGGAGGGTTCTGAAAAGGGCCCGAAACTAATATGAGAAAACTTACGTTTGTAAACTTACTAATTAGTAAGTAAGTTTGCGCTGTGGCACGCCTTGATACACGTCAGCAGATACTGGATTTGGCTGAAGACCTCATCCGCAGCAAAGGATACAACTCCTTTAGCTACCATGAGATATCTCATACCTTGGGTGTGAAAAATGCGGCTGTTCACTATCACTTCCCTACCAAAGAAGTGCTGGGCCTTGAAGTAATCAGGAGCGCCATACAGCGGTTCAAAGACTTTAAGGAAGAAACCGCCTCATTGTCGCTTGAGGAACAACTGGATGCCTTCATTCAAACCTATTCAATAAACTCAGAAAATGACAAAGTCTGCCTGGTGGGTGCCATCAGTGTTGAATTCTACGGGTTGCCGGAGAATATGACGAATGTGATGAAGGGCCTTACCCGCCTTATTCATGACTGGGTCACCAATCTTTTGGCAATGGGGAAAGCTGAAGGTATGTTTACGTTCGACATGAAACCCGAAACGAAAGCAACAATGATCATTACCAACCTGGCGGCGGGCGTGCAAATAGCCAGGCTCATGGGAAATGAAACTTTCAGTGATTTGATCAAGGGCATCAAAACCGATCTGGGATTAAACAAATAAACCATCTGAAATAAATATTAACGCTTACATACAACCATGCAACAGCCTCATAGAGTAGTTATTACAGGCCTTGGAGCCATCACCCCGCTTGGAAATACGGTCAAAGAATTCTGGGACGGCCTGGCCGCCGGAAAGTCTGGCGCTGCCAACATTACACGTTTTGATGCGTCAAAATTCAAGACTCGTTTTGCCTGCGAGGTCAAAGGTTTTGACCCCTTACAGTATATGGACAAAAATGAGGTTCGGAGGAATGACCTGTTTTCTCAATATGCCATTGCCGCATCCGAGCAAGCCCTCGCCGATTCAGGCATTCTTGCATTCTCCGACCTCAACAAAGACAAAGTGGGAGTAATCTGGGCATCTGGAAACGGCGGACTGCTTACGTTACAGGAGAACATCTCAGAATTCGCCCTAGGCGATGGCACGCCAAGGTTCAATCCATTTTTAGTTCCGAAAATGATTGTCGACATCGCCTCCGGTATCATTTCTATTAGAAATGGACTTCGGGGACCAAACTTCACTACCGTTTCAGCGTGCGCAAGTTCCAACACAGCTCTTATTGACGCCTTCAACTACATCCGGTGGGGCAAAGCGGTGGCGTTTGTTACCGGTGGTTCAGAAGCTGCAATCAACGAAACTGGTGTAGGCGGCTTTGGTGCCATGAAGGCGCTCTCGACCAGAAACGAAAGCCCTGAAACAGCCAGTCGCCCTTATGACACCGACCGTGACGGATTCGTCATCGGCGAGGGAGCAGGAGCTCTTATTCTGGAAAGCCTGGAACATGCCACGATGCGTGGAGCAAAAATCTATGCAGAAATCGTAGGCGGTGGCATGTCGGCCGATGCCTACCACCTCACAGCCACCCACCCCGAAGGCGAAGGAGCCGCTCTGGGCATGAGGGCAGCGCTGGAAGATGCTGAGATAGGCCCTGAGGCCATCGACTATATCAATACGCACGGAACCTCAACCGGCGTGGGAGACCCAAGTGAACTGAGGGGTATTGTTTCCGTTTTTGGAGAACACACCAGTAAGATGAACATCAGCTCTACCAAATCTATGACAGGGCATGCCCTTGGTGGTGCTGGAGCTATCGAGGCACTGGCAGGAATCATGGCCATTCAAAAACAACTCGTGCCACCTACAATCAACATCCAAAACCTCGATCCCGGCTTACCGCAAGGCCTGAACCTCACAGTAGGCAAGGCGCAATCCAGGAAAGTGGACTATGTGATGAGTAACACTTTCGGATTTGGGGGCCACAATGCAACGGTGATTTTGAAAAGGTTCAGCTAGTAAACTAGAGCACTCGAAAATTTGAAGGCATCCCGATTGGGGTGCCTTTTTTGCTTTTACCCACCGAAAAAATATTTCCACTTTACTATTTGAACTTTAAAACTAATAGATTAGTTTTATTCTTAATTGATTAGTTTTAAGATTTAGCATGAAGGAATTAGCGAGAGTAGAAGAGCAGATAATGAAAATATTCTGGGCCTTAAAAAAGGGCTTGGTAAAAGACGTGTTGGAGAAAATGCCCGATCCAAAACCGGCTTACAATTCCGTTTTGACGACGGTGAGAATTTTGGAAAAAAAAGGCTTTCTCGATCACAAAGCCTATGGCAAAACACATGAGTACTACCCTATTATCAGCAAAGAAAGATACACCGTCTTCTACCTGAACAACTTTCTAAAAGGGTATTTCAACGGGTCATTTGAAGGCCTGGTATCCTTCTTCGTGAAGGAAAACAACTTTTCGGAAGAAGAAATCGAAAAATTGATGGAAGAAGTAAAAAAACAACAAGAATGAACAATTACCTCTCTTACCTCATGGAGGCAAACCTCGGCCTGCTGCTTTTTGCACTAGCCTATCTTGCCCTTGTTCAAAAAGAGCAGTCCTTTCTTTTAAAAAGGCTTGTACTCCTTGTGATGCTGACGAGTGCCGCTATACTCCCATTGCTGTCCTTCAGCGTCAATGTTGGCGTAAACGAAAATAGTCTAGCTGAAGTCAACGGATACTATCTGCCAGGTATCCTTCTCTCTGCCGAAAAAGCAGCCGCTTCCCCAGGCGGAGAAGCGCTCAGCGTTCTGACTGTTTGCTTCTGCCTCTACTTTGCCGTCACAGCCTTTCTTTCGGCCCGACTATTACTTAGGCTAACTGCGCTTTTGAAGCATAGATCAAGCGGGCATTTCATCAAAAACATTGGCAGAGTCAAAGTATACGAAGTTCCAAGTACTGACCACGCTTTCTCATTTTTCCATCACATTTTCATTGGGCAGATAACCGATCTCGATGAAGATTCCAAAAACAAAATTATTGAGCACGAGCTTGTGCACTACCGGGAGTGGCACAGCCTTGACATTCTGCTTGTTGAGCTCCTGCAAATCATGTTCTGGTTCAATCCGGCTATTTACCTACTGAAAAATGCTCTTGTAGAAGCCCATGAATACCGGGCAGACGAACTATCAGTAAAAAAAGGAGAGGAGCAGATCTACTGCAGCCTTATTGCCAGGCTGGCGCTTACTGGTGCCGGCTATCACATAGCGAATCATTTCAATAAATCATTAACACTAAAAAGAATTGCCATGATTAAGTCAATGAAACAAAAAACAGGGTGGTGGAAGCTGGCAGCGCTTGCTCCTATCCTGGCTGCATTTTTTATAGCTGTCTCCTGTCAAGAGCAAGGCGAAAGCCTTGTAGCAAATCAGTATCCTAAGGAGGTGCAAGCTGACATACCCACCTTCAAAAAAATGTACCCTGATAAAGAATTCGTTTACATGGAGCTATCTGCAGACGAAGCTAGGAGTTCATTAGGGGATGGATACATTCTTTTAAAAACCTACCCAGTATCAGAAGACAAGCAGGGCTACCTCCTGGCAAGTCTAACAGACGGAGAGTTATTTACCGTAGTAGAAGACGTTGCCGAATATCCAGAGGGGATACAGGCACTTTATCAGTTCATGTCTTCAAACCTAAAATACCCAGCCATCGCTAAAAATAAGGGCACAGAGGGCAAAGTACTAGTAGAATTTGTAGTTGAAAAAGACGGACGAATTACCAATCTGAAAATCAACTCAGGGATTGGAGACGGATGTGATGAAGAAGCCATGAGGGTAATCGAGACTTCTGCACCCTGGAAACCCGCACAACAACGTGGAAAGAAGGTTCGTCAACGAATGATTTTGCCCATCAATTTTTCACTCACTCCCGATGCTAAATCCAATGCCCCCAGTCATGCTACCCTTGTGAATGATAAGTTCGTGATCGATAGCTATCAAGTGAAACAAGTTGGCAACATAAAAGAGATAACTGGCATAATAAAACTAGAATCAGGGGAGGCAATACCCGGCACTAATATTGTTCTGGCTGGAACAAGCTCTGGTACGGTTTCGGATCGTGACGGATCATTTAAACTACAGACTTCGCTACAGAGCGGTGAAGTGGTATTCTCATTCGTAGGCTTCGATACCAAGAAACTAACTTTTTAGACATCGGCGCTAAAATCTTAGTGGTTAATATGGCAAGGGATGCGCTCGAAAAAAGGCAATTCATTCAATGTGGCTGCATGAATATGCGCTCTGGTGTTCTAGTATTCATAAAGCGGGGGAATTTGTTAGTGTTTATCTTTTTGCGATCATTCGGCAGTCTCGAAATCCTGGAGGCATTGAGGTACTTTTGCTGAGAAACACATTATTAAATTCAGCTATCATTCCCTTAAACCTTGGAGATTCTTCTTCCAGAAATCATCTTTGCCGGAGCAACAATTGGCACTGTCTCTGATCTCGACGGAACATTTAAGCTCGTAACTGAAGCCGAAAGTGGCGATCTGATCGTTTCATTCGTAGGGTTTAAAACTCAGAAAACCGCTTTTTAATTATTCCCATGTTGTAAACTTGACATTGCCAGGCAACAGAAAATAGACTGTTATTTTTGGATACTTTGAATTTGTGCCCACTACTTTGAGTGGGCATAATTCGTTATCAATAGTTAAACATGAAACAATACCCAGAACCAACGGTAGGTGCTATCATCTTCAACCCCGAGAGCAAAGTCTTGCTATGTAAGTCAAAGAAATGGGGAGACAAATATGTTTTCCCCGGCGGTCACATAGAGCTGGGCGAAAAAATGGAAGATGCATTGATTCGTGAGGTAAAGGAGGAAACTGGCCTCGAGATCTTTGACATCCAACTCATCAGCCTGCAGGAAGCCGTTTACAGCGACACATTTGAAGCCCAAAGGCACTTTATATTTATCGACTTCCTTTGCAAAACCAACTCCTCTGAAGTGGTTTTGAACGACGAAGCAGAGGAGTTTGAATGGGTGCTACTGGAAGAAATTGAAAGCTATGACCTGGGTGGGTTTACGAGGCGGTTTTTTGAGGAATTGAAAGTAGAACACTCCACATTCAAGGTAACTCTGCTCTACAATTACATATAGGGACTGAATACGATGAAAAGCTGGCCCCCGATACTCTGAGGACCAGCTTTTTTATTCTTTCAACAACATATCGAAAAGAAACTGCTTTCTCGAAGGGCCATTTCGGTTTCTGAAAAACACCCCAACGGCGTCGTGTTCAACAAAAAAAAGCAAGAGCGATTCCATGCCCACTTCGCCACCGCTGTGCCCAAAAGCGTCGCCATAGGCAGTATTCTTCCAGTAGCTCAACCCAAGGGTGTATCCGCAAACCCCTTCGTCAATAGCATCCGGTCCGCAAGGAACAAACATCATCTCGCTGAGCGACTCAGCTGTCAGCAATCCTCCGGCGAAGAGCCCACGGGCAAACGCAGTCAGGTCTTGCACGGTGCTCACCACGCCGCCTTCCGGGGTGCCTATCACGCCATCATCATATTTCGACGATTCAATCAGCACTCCCTTGCCACTCAGGTCAACATAGTTCTTAGCCCGGCGGGGGTTCCTAAAGTCAACCATGTAAGTATCCGTCAAACCGACAGGGTCAATCACTTTCTCTTTTACTACAGCTTCAAACGGCTTTTTGGTTACCTCCGCAATTATCCAACCCAGCATCACATAACCCGAATTGCTGTAGTTCCACCCCTCGCCCGGAAAAAAGTCCGCCTTCTTGCCGTAGTTATACTTCCGCAATGCCTCGTTTGCCGAGCGCTTGATCGACGACGGGTCGTTCATCATGTCAAAAGTATACGCTTGCATGTAGTAGTAATCTGGTACACCAGCCGTATGATTCAATAGCTGCCTCACCGTCATTCTGTCAACATGTTCAATGTTGCCTTTCAGCTGCGGCAAATAGGTGCTCACCTTTTCGTCGATGTCAATTTTTCCTTCCTCCTGGAGCAACAGCACTGTGGCGGCAGTAAACATCTTGGAAATACTGCCGATCTGAAACTGGTGGCAAGTCTGCATAGCAGTACCATTTTCCAGGTCGGCTTGCCCAACGGCCCCAGCCCAGGTATTCCCGGGTTGGCTGATCATGGCCACCACACCCGGACTACCAGTTTCAATCCAGTATTCTTTAAGCAATGATTCATAAAAAGTCGCATTCGGCACTTCATAGGCACTCGTGTTGCAATCCGACACCTCAGGGCCTGGAGCCACTTCTCCGGCGCAGGAACTAAACAGCAGGCAAGTGGAAACAATAAAAAAATTGGTGGGTTTCATTGTAGTACATTAAAAGTTGGAGGAAAAAGGAATTCTTGCTCCTATGTGGAACAAATGGTGGGGGAAAACAGGTGTATACTGATTTCGCGCCAGCTCGGCTATCGTTTGCGTTTCGGCAAAAACAGTCATACTCAGGTTCGAACGTTTGCCCAGATTGTAGCCAATGCCCAGAGAGCCTGTGAGAAGCCACGGTGAATAAAATGCATGATGCTCTCTGGTGAAGGTTCCGTCGCCATTGTCTTTGTAGCCGTTTTGAGCCATCAGGTTAACTGCCTTGCCAGCCCCCAGTGAGAAATAAGCTTCGAAGCCTCCTTTGGTGGCGAGGCGGATTGTGGGTGCCGTCGACACCATCCAGGAATTTTGCATGCGCTTGTGCACATACCAACCCAGGTTGACATCCTGACCAACGCTAAAAATACCTTTGGTAAAGTAACTCCACTCGGTGCCCACCCTTAGGCCATACGACAATGAAGGGTTGGGCACGCCCGACAGGCTATGACCAAACCCCTGGCAAAGCACACTAACTTTTAGTGACGGCAGTTGCTGAGCTTCTGTTGCATGCTGGCAACCCATAATGGCGAGCAACAGGTAACTGTTCAGGAGCATCTTTCTTTTTAAGTTCCTTTTCATTCTGCTGAGTTTTTTTTTACAGTGCGTTGAACGTCACAAAAGCGCATCCGTTAGCTTGCTACGGCCTTTTTAAGAATGAAAGAACAAATTGAGCGCCCGAAATGACCGTTTAAGCACCCGAAAGAACAGTCCGAAAAATCCCAACAAACAGATTTAGCGAAAAACTATATTTGTGAAATATGGAGCATCGTTCACATCGCTACCAGGACAAGTGGCTTTGGCTGCTTGTTCCCTTCTTTGGGGTGCTTTACCGCCATACAGGCGAGACGGCTTCGCTCAAAGACCTGCTCAGCACCCCTATTTACTACCTCGACGTAGCTACGGCCATATTGGTGATCGGCATTATTTTTACAGTCACAAGAGCAACCATTGTACACCTTGACAGGAGAGTGGCCTGGGAGGGGCAAGCTGCTCTTCGGGCCTTTATCCAGGGGTTTGTTGTGTACGGGTTTACTGTGCTGCTAACTGTGCTGGTGAGCTTTTTCTACAACGAATTCTTCATGACCAGACCACCTGAGTTCAATGTCGCCGTAGTCTTCGCATACGATGTGCCTTTTGCGTGCCTGATTGTCACCATCATTCAAATGGCCTACGGTCTGCTCTATATGAGGGCACATTATGAGGCGAGGCTTGAGCAAAAAGCAGGAGCCCAGGAAGCAAATACCGTGTCCAGAAAGACGATTTTAGCCAACTTTGGAAAAACCAAAGTCCCTCTGGCCTCTTCAAGTATTGCTTACGTGCACAAGGTGGGCGACTTCAATGCGCTGCAAACCTTCGAAGGCAAAGAATACACTTTAGACGACACGCTCGATCAATTGGAACAATGGCTGGAAAAAACTGATTTTTTCAGAGTCAACCGGCAGTGTATCGCTCAGCGGAGAGCCATCGTCTCTATGAAAAATGACCCAACGGGTAAAGTACTGTTAAAACTATCGCCGAGTCCGACGGAAGAGATCACTGTCAGTAGGAAAAAAGCGCAGGAATTCAGAAGTTGGATGGAGCAATAGAAAACTTTTAGCTGAGCCTATCAAAAAAACATGCTATACCTCACCCAACTTATCTACATCAAAGAAGGAAAGGAAGATATCTTCAATCAATTTGAAGCCATCGCCATTCCACGAATACCCATCTACAATGGGAAGCTGCATTTCAGGCTTCGTCCATCGAAGGAGTCGTATATCGACATTGCGATAGAAGAACCCTACGAAATTCACTATGTAAGCTTCGAATCACAAACCGACTTCGAGGCATATATGAAAGACGAGGAAAGAAAGAAGTTTCTGCACCTGAAGGAAGAGTCGATCAAGTCGGTGACTTTGATAAAAGGAGAGAAACTATAGAGTGACAGTTAGCAATATATTGTAGCAAAAAAAGATGAAGAATTTTAGTCTCCTAACAGCTGTAGTCGTTCTCCTTGGCAGTGCGGCTTGTGATGATAAAGCCAAAACCCAGACAGAATCCGTTCAATTGATCTTCGACACGGACTTTGGGCCGGACTACGATGATGTCGGAGCGATCACCCTCCTCCATGCATTGGCCGACAGTGGTCAGGTGAACATTCTGGCGACCGTTGCCAGCTGTAGCCACCCGAACGCAGCTGCGGCTATTGACGTGTTCAATACTTATTTTGGAAGGCCAGGCTTGCCCATCGGTGTGCCTAAAGGCCCATCGGTAGCCGACACCGACAAGCAGCACTGGACCGATTCGGTAATTGCTAATTACCCCCATCGGCTACAGTCAAATGATGAAGCACCAGGTGCTGTGGAGGTCTACCGCAAGGTATTAGCAGCGCAACCCGACGGCAGTGTGACCGTCGTTACGGTGGGCTTTTTCACCAATCTTGCCAACCTCCTCAACTCGGCTCCCGACCAATTCAGCGACCTGAGCGGCAAGCAACTTGTGGCCGAAAAGGTGAAGCAGCTGGTAAGCATGGCAGGCTGGTTTCCAACCGGGGCGGAATACAACGTAAAAAGAGATCCTATCGCATCGATGCAGGTGATGGAAGAGTGGCCGACGCCTATCCTACTTAGCGGATTTCATATTGGGCAAAAAATCAAAACGGGACTTCCTCTGATCAATAACGCAGCTATCAAAAACAGCCCCGTAAAAGATGTCTTTCGCATTTCTATTCCATTAGATCCACAAGACTCAGCAGGGCGCATGAGCTGGGATCAGACGGCAGTATTGGTAGCTGTAAAGGGCTACGATCCCTACTACAGCATTGAAACCGGCCACATGTCGGTCGACTCAACCGGCACCAACACCTGGGATACAAGCGGTAAGGACCATGCCCGCCTGGTGGAGAAAATGGAGGTGCGCAAAGTCAATACGTTGATTGATGACTTGATGATGTATCAGCCGAAAAAGTAAAATATCAGGCCCTTTGAATCGTCTTACTCATCGAAGTAATGATGGCAATGAGGCTGCCAATAACAGCGATGAAAAGGAAAGATGCACGCAAGCTGCTGGCCTCGGCAATAAACCCAATGAGAGGCGGGCCTAAAAGAAACCCAAGAAAAGAAATAGAGCTCACCATGGTTAGCGCCATACCCGCCGACATGGTTTTAGATTTTCCAGCCACTGAATAGGCAAGAGGCACCACCGACGACACACCAAAACCTACCAAAAGAAACCCAATCAGTGCTGTTGCAAAATAGGGTAAAGCCACAGCGAACAGCAGCCCGCTGGCAATAAGAATACCACTACCTTTCAACACCGTGCCTATTCCAAATCTATTTGTGAGCCGGTCGGAGATAAACCGCCCCCCGGCCATGGTCATCATAAAAGCACTAAAGCCCAGCGGCACCCATGCCTCCGGCGCCTCTACTACTTTTTTGAAGTAAACTCCGCTCCAGTCGAACATACAACCCTCGCTCATCATACCACACATGGCAATGAGTCCAATTTTTACCAGGGTTCCGTCAGGTTTTACCCACTTGAATTTGCCGGTATTGCGGTTTACATCTTCCTTAAGTGTATGAGGGTAATTGATCGAAAGAATAACAACCACCAATGCCAGCATGATCAGGTAATGAATCTGCGGCTCTATACCGAGCGCCACCATCAGCGTGCCAATGCCCGCTCCGGTGAAGCCCGCCAGGCTCCAGGTGCCGTGAAATGAAGCCATAATGGTTCGCCCGTAATGTGTCTGAACCCCGATGGCTTGTGTATTCACAGCGATATTCACCGTATTCCCAAAAAAACCATAAATGAAGAGCCCGACACTCAGCATAGCCACGCTGGATGAAAAACCGAGAAAAGGCAAAGTGAGAGCGTACCCAAGTGTTGCAACCAGCACCACCAGGCGACTGCCCAGCTTGTCGATAATGACTCCGGAAAACGGTAGCGAAGCAAGAGAGCCCAACGGCAAAATCAACAGCACACCGCCAAGGGCTGCTTCGCTAAGTCCCAGTTTAAGCTGTATATCGGGAATCCTTGCTGCCCAGCTGGAAAAGTTAAGACCGTGCACAAAAAAGATAGAAGCCACGGCAATGCGAAGCCTTGTTTTATTCAAAATTACAGAGGAAGTTTGGTCGGTCATATCCATGAGGATCAACGTCATTGAGTTAAGAGGTTAGCGGTCGATATCACCTTCCTAACCCCAACCCTAAAGGGAGAACCCAATGTTAATTGAGCCCTTTAGGGAATGAAAGGGTAAAATGCTCTTAACTCAATGGCATGCAAAAATCATCAAACGGATGCACGGATGAAAGCTTAAAAGGGTATTTATCACCGAAACCGATTGTATTACTACCATTTACACCCAAATCAAAATATATTCGCTTTTCATCATCAGTCTATGACGCTTCGCATTTCAGTTTGGTCCGGCCCACGCAATGTTTCCACCGCTTTGATGTACTCATTTGCTCAGCGCCCCGACACGGCGGTGGTGGATGAGCCTTTATATGGTTACTACTTAAAAACAACGGGGTCGGAGCATCCGGGGAAAGACCATTTGCTGGAAGTTTTGGAAAAAAACGCCGACAAAATTATCTCCAAAACTATCCTGGGCTTTAACGGTAAACCGGTCTACTTTATCAAAAACATGTGCCACCACCTCGTTGGCCTCGATGAATCGTTTCTTGATGAGCTGGTCAATCTGTTTCTCATTCGTGACCCAAGGGAAATGCTTCCGTCGCTTGTTAATCAGCTGCCGCACCCTGCGCTACGTGATACCGGGCTGGACAAGCAACTAGAGCTCTTTAAGAAACTAAAAGCCGCAGGCAAAGAAACATTTATTTTCGATTCAAAAGACCTTCTGCTTAACCCAGAAGGGATGCTCAGAGCGTTTTGCAGCTTTGTTGGTATCCCATTTTACAAACAAATGCTGGCATGGGAAGCTGGTGCAAGGCCGGAAGATGGAGCCTGGGCTCCCTATTGGTACCACAACGTGCATAAGTCGACTGGCTTTGCCCAGTACACTCCTAAAAATGAGAAAATCCGGCCCGACCTGCAGCCGCTGATGGATGAAAGCATTGAACTATATGAAGAGCTTTACAAAAGTGCTGTCAAAGTGTAAATTACACCAAAAAAACACCCGGCAAACCTTGGAAAATTCGCCATTAGCCTCTTGTACTTAACTAATTACCTTTTAGTCTACCTGCACATTGTCGAATAACCTTCAACCAATAACTTTCTTCCCATGGATCCAAAATTACCTAACCCAAAAAACAACGACATCAAAGTATATATCGATGGCCAGTTTTACGCCCGTGAAGACGCCAAGGTGTCTGTGTTTGACAGCGTGGTGCAGGGCGGCGATTCCGTTTGGGAAGGCTTGAGAGTGTATGACGGGAAAGTGTTTATGTTGGACGAACACCTCGAAAGATTGGTCAACTCAGCCAAAGCAATGGCTTTTGAAGGCACTCCATCGAAAGAGGAAGTGAAAAAGGCTGTGGTAGAAACGCTGAAAGTGAATGGCATGATGAGCGATGCGCATATCAGGCTGACGCTCACGAGAGGCAAAAAGATTACCTCCGGCATGAATCCAAAATTGAACCAGTATGGCCCCACACTCATCGTGCTGGCTGAATGGAAGGCGCCTATTTACACGACTGAGCAAGGTCTGACCTTGATTACGTCCTCCATCCGTCGCAACTCCCCGCAGTGTCTGGACTCAAAAATCCACCACAACAACCTGATCAATAATATCCTGGCGAAGATCGAAGCTAACCATGCTAATTGCGACGGCGCTGTGATGCTTGACCTGAATGGCTACGTGAGCGAGACCAATACAACCAATATTTTCTTTGCAAAAAAGGGAGAGCTTATCACACCGTTCGCTGATTTTTGCCTTCCCGGTATTACCAGAGCGCTTATGCTCGAGCTGGCTGAAAGAAATGGTGTGAAATGGAAGGAAAAGAACATTACGATTGCCGAGATGTACAACATGGACGAGATGTTCACCACTGGCACAGAGGGTGGATTGGCAGCGGCAGTTCAGGTGGATGGCAGACAGATTGGCGATGGGAAAGTTGGGCCTGTAACCAAGCAGTTCCAGAAATGGCATGAGGAAGAGACGAAAAAAAGAGGGGTTGTAATTGGTTAACTTCGCATAAACCGTAGAATATTTATTCTCCACTTCCTACCAAACTCAAGCATTGGACGTCTTATATTTACATTAAATGAGATGCCTTATGAGAAAATTGGCTACACTTCTGTCTATTTTCGGCTTTATTGCTTTATCCTCATGCCAGCAGGAAGATCTTTTAGATGTACCTCTTCGCCCGTCTTACCTTGTTGGTTACCCAAAAGAGTCTGGCATTGACTTAGGGTTCATTAGTCGTAGTGGTCTCCTGCCGGGAGCGCTCAGTTCACTTCCCGTCAAGGGAAACAAACCAGACTCCTACGACATCTTTGTTTCTACAGATGCAAAAGCTGAATTCACAAGGGTATCCACGCTGTTCACAGACGGTAACCGGCTTTCTATTGAGAATTTAACCAATGGCACACCCTATTATGTCACCGTAGCAGGAAATAAAAAAGGACTGGCTTCCGTCCAGTATGACACCATCATGGTGGTTCCTTCTAAGCCCAAACAACTTACAAAGGGCTCCTGGGTTTACGACCATGCCGAAAACATCTCGTTCTCACCGACGACGGACAGTGCGGCTTATATTACTCGATATATCTATAGCAATTGGCGTGATACGCCTGACCTATATATTTTCCCTTATTACACAAACGAACCACGCCGGATAGAACACAATGTAAAAGAATGCGAGTGGGCACCTTCCGGCAGACTTATTGCTTTTTCCAGAAGGCTTGACGCCAATGATCCTTCAGGAAAGGATCTCCAGCTATCAGTTTACGATCTCGGCAAAGACACTACTATCAATTTGCCGGTTTTCTCCACGACTTTAGGTTCTATGACATTTTCACCCAACGGTGAATGGATTTACTACATTGACGGCGATGAAAATGAAAATGATCTGGTTTGGCGAATTAAAATAGATGGAAGCTTCAAAGAACCAGTCATTGGAAGGCAAAGCTTTGCTCTAGAGAAGTCATCCAATTTCGTGATTGACAAAATTACCCTCAGCCCGCACAGTGAGGAGGTGTATTTTTCCGGCAGTGAAAATAATTACCAGGTTATATATAGGCACAGTTTAAAATCTAAAACTTCTCAAATTCTATTTGATGATCCCTGGTCTTCTTACTTGCCAAGCATTTCACCAGACGGTCAAAAGCTAGCCTTTTTTTCCACAAGGAGCGGGGCGACGGAAGTCTGGACTTACGACCTCTCACAAAGCAGCCTCAAACAGAGAACTGGGAGCCCTCTAGGGGGGTGGTATGGGCTTGAGATTGAGTGGGTAACAAACTCCGAATTGAGCATTGGAAACCGTCGATTGCAGCTTTAAAACGACACTCGAATTCCAGAGACCGAAATCTTTGCGCAGAGGCACAAAACCGTCCAAATTTCTTAAGGTTAATCAGCCGTTTTTTTCATCTTTGCTGCCTTATTCTCAAGCAAAATGAAACTATTCGACGTTTACCCTCTTTTCGACATCACACCGGTAAAAGCGCAGGGCTCCTGGCTGTGGGACAACAAAGGAGATAAATACCTTGACCTTTACGGAGGTCATGCGGTCATTTCCATCGGCCACTCTCATCCGCACTATGTGGAGAGGTTAAGCGAGCAACTTTCGAAAATTTCATTTTACTCCAACAGCATCAAGAACCCCCAGCAGGAAGAGTTGGCAGAAAAGCTGGGCAACATGTCTGGTTATCCTGACTATCAGCTTTTCCTTTGCAACTCAGGAGCCGAGGCCAACGAGAATGCATTGAAGCTGGCCTCCTTCGTTACTGGCAAAAAGAAGGTCATTGCGTTTGACAAGGCCTTCCATGGCCGCACATCCGGTGCGGTGGCTGCCACCGATAATCCGAAGATCGTGGCGCCGTTCAACGCCGGTCACGAAATCGTTTTTTGTCGGCTCAACGATGAGCAGGCTTTTACCGAAGCGCTGGATGCTGACGTAGCTGCGGTCATTATAGAAGGCATCCAGGGCGTTGGTGGCATCCGTATGCCGAACGACTCATTCCTGCAGTTTATAGACAAGAAGTGTAAGGAGAAGGGATGTGTTCTCATTCTCGATGAAATTCAATGTGGCTATGGCCGAACAGGCAAATTCTTTGCTCACCAGTACGCAGGCATCAGACCTCACATCATCACCACTGCCAAAGGGATGGGCAACGGCTTTCCTGTGGGAGGCGTGCTCATTCACCCTGACATCAAACCGTGGAGTGGCATGCTGGGCACGACATTTGGCGGCAACTACCTGGCAGCCGTGGCTTGCCTGGCTGTGCTTGAGGTGATGGAAAGCGAGAAATTAATGAACAATACCCTTTCTCTGGGCAGCCAATGGATCAAAGAAATTCAGGAACTTGTTGGCCATCAAAATGTGAGGGGCAGAGGCCTTATCATAGGATTTGACTTACCTGACACGAAAACAACGGCGAGGAAAGATTTACTGGTAAAGCATCGCATTTTTACAGGCGAAGCAAAGCCCAATACCATTCGCCTTCTCCCCTCGCTGGCATTAAAAGCCGAAGAAGTCGATCTGTTCAATGAGGCATTAAAGTTGGAGCTGTCCTGAAAGTGTTAGCAAACTTCATTAAAAACGGATAGTTGGTCTATTAGCAAAACAATAACTGCGGCAATCCGTTATCTGTACCAACACATAAACTTATTGTACTATGAAAAAACTTCTTACACTTATTTTTGCAGTAGCCAGCACACAACTATTTGCTCAAAGCTGGGAGTTGGACAAATCCCACACCAACATTAAATTCACCGTCACTCACATGGTAGTTTCTGAAGTTGACGGCACTTTTGGCGACTTCTCAGGAACTGTAACCGGAGGTGATGACAAATTTGTTGGCGCAGCGGTTGAATTCACTGCTCAAACTGCCTCAGTGGATACCGACAGCGAAAGAAGAGACACCCACCTGAAATCAGATGATTTCTTCAATGCAGAAAAATTCCCTACCATCAAGTTCAGCGGTAAAATCGTAAATGAAGGCGGTAAGTACTACCTGGCAGGAAACTTCACCATGCGTGATGTGACTAAGCCAGTAAAATTCGATGTTAAGTACAATGGCAAGGTTGATACAGGAAGAGGCATGAAAGCTGGTTTCAAAGTAACAGGCGCTATCAACAGATTCGACTACGGATTGAAATGGGATGCTGCGCTTGAGGCTGGCGGACTCGTGGTGGCCGATGAAGTTCAGATTACTTGTAATGTTGAGTTGAATGCTCCGAAAAGTTAATTAACTTTGCGGAGGTTTCCATTTTAACATAACCCGAGAATCACCCTAATTTGATTATAGAAAGGCAGGCCAGTCCTGCCTTTTACTTTTTACTCGCTTTACCATAGAAGGAAGGGCAGGGCAGAAATTTATCTTTCCGCTTCACTTTCGCCGGGTTGGTGGTATCAAAACGGTACTGAATCGAAATTTCATGAGCGCCTCCTGTGTCTGCTCCAAGCCTTGAAATGCTGGCATCGTAGCTGTAGCCAACATCGAACGCAAGAAACCTTACTCCCATCAATAAAATAACTGCATCGTGGTTAATAAAGCTGGTGCCATTGTCGGCAAATGGTATTCCACGGTACCACAGTCCGAAAATAATCGGTTCGTAGAGAAATGACGCCCCCACGTCCAACTGCTGAAAGGTACCCTGCGACTTAAAGACAAAACTTGGAGAAATACTCGACGGCGCCTCACCTCTTTGGAAGGTTTTGTTTCCAAGCGGAATCTGGATTCCTCCATGAATGGAATACTTCATGGGTAGCTTACTTGATCCTTCCAGAAACGACTGATTGGGCTGGTTGAGGTGATGGAAGCCCGCTCCGAGCCAAACCCGCCGGTTGTACATCAAAATGCCCGCACCGGTGTCAAGATACTGAACCGGTGTTATTTGACTAGCCACCGGATCAGACGATGGCACACCATCGACGCCAAAATCAATCTGATCCCCAAATATGATTTTTGTGGGATCAATTCTTCTTGATGTATAGCCCAGGTAAATGCCTGTGCTAACGACCCACTTTTTATTGAAATTAACTTTGTAACTGTAGTTTATAGCGCCTGAAGTGTTCCTTAGCCCAGCCGACCCAGCCTGTTCTGTGCTTAACAGTAAGCCTACCCCGCTGTTGAGGTTTTTCATATTGTAGTCGTACGAAAGGGAATAATTATTGAAAGCCTTTGGTAAACTTGGCCACTGAATCCGGTTGTTTACCGTAATGCGTTGGTGCTCCTCCGTGCCAGCAAAAGCCGGACTCAGATAAAGGGGTGCCGAGTAGTATTGGGAGTATTGAAAATCCTGGGCCTCCGCAGCCAGGCTATAAAAAAAAATCAAGACTACAATAAAACTACTTTTGTTCCCCATCACCTTATAAGCGTTACGTCCCCAACTTTCTCCTGCCTTTGTCCATTGATGTAGGTAAGCTCAAGCTTGTATACGTACACATCCTGTGGAGCCATCCTTCCATTGTAGTAGCCATCCCATCCCCAGTCCACGTTCGTGCTTTCAAAAATCAACTGCCCCCATTTGTTGTAAATCAACATGCGGAAATCAACGACCCCCTGCGTGCGGGGCAAAAACATGTCGTTGAAAGAACCAGTGCCACCTTCTCCCCCTCCGGGCCCCAGCGTACTTGGGGTAAAAGCATTGGGCACAACAACGCTACCGCCTTCAATCGCCAATACAGCACTCTGTCTTCTAAGGGTGTCGGCGCAACCATTGTCAGTTTTCACAATAAGAGTGACGCTGTACTCACCCTTCTCCGCATAATAATGCACAGGGCTCTCCTCAGTCGAAAAATTTTCATCCCCAAAATCCCAAAAGGCAGAATCATAAGCCTGGCTCAGGTTAGAGAAAAAAACGGGTTTGCCGGGTAAATAGACCTCCCCTGGTCTCAAATCGAAGGCTGCTATTGGTACCTCAAACACCTCAATAATTGCCTCCTTGGTCTCGGTGTCCGAATTGCCAATGCTGTTTTGTCCAGTCAAAGTCACTGAGTATGTCCCCGGTTCGTTGTAGATATATCTTGGATTCACTGCGGTGGAGAACCCCTGGTCATCGCCAAAGTCCCAAACGAACTTGGTCGAGTCTGCAAATTGACTGGTGTTGTTGAATTGCACCGTCAAAGGCCTGCAGCCGCTGTAGCGATCAGGAACGAAGTCTACTTCAGGAACGGTTGGGTCGATCACAACGGTTCGTTCAACTGACTCCACACAAAAACCATTCGTGACTTCCAGCTGGATCGTGTAGCTCCCTGCTCCAGGAAAAGTATGCACTTCAGGATCAGCAACCAACGACTCAGTGCCGTCGCCGAAATCCCATAGGTATTGAAGATTTTCGCCTCCTGTGGTCAGGTTTTGGATACTTACATCGACATCCGGCAGAATAAGACGTTCGGGTGTGGCGAGAAAATCCACCACAACTGGTTGATTTAAATTTTCAACTTCAAATGAAGCTTCCTCAGTGCTGCTGACACAACCTGCTGAGTTAGTTGTTTGCAGCGTAACGGTTGAAGAGACATCCGGCTGCCCAGGGTCAGGCCGGCTATAGATGAGCGTTAGCAGGTCGTCGTCTTCCACCATTTGATCGGGGCTGGCAGTCACTACCCAGTCGTAAGCCACCAACCCTCTTTCATCTGCCTCCAAAACCACTGTCTTCGTCAGGCAACTGTCAAGAGATTCGCTAACAGTAAATGTTCCCGAGGGAACTGGATCTACCCGCACTATCTGCTGTGAGTCTGTGATGCAAACACCTTCCTTTTCAGCTGACAAGGTAATCCTGTAGAGCACATTTCTTCTCAGCGAATTGGTCAATGTATAGGCAAGTGTATTGAAATTCGCCGGGCCTTTTTGTACTGTCAGCGGAAAGCCATTCAACACACCGCCCTCCCCTTCAATCGTCCATGTATAGCTGTCCACGTCGAGCTGGGCTGTCGCTAAACTTACCTCAAACGCTCCTGTCAGCGGAGAACAGTTTGGCATCAATGGGTCATAGTAAGGGTCGGAGAAAGCTGAGTTGAAACCGGGGTTTACCGCAACAAATATTGTATCTGCCCGGGCCGAACAACTGTTGAAAGCGTTTGCTACCAGATTAACTGCATAGGTCTTCTGACTTGTCCCATTGTTTTGAAAGCCATAAGGTAGTGTTGCTCCAAAAAAATTGACCGTATCCACGTCGCTGTTGTCGAGATCAGTTACCAGCAGTTGATAGTTAACCGGGCCTGCCTGGCTAATTTCATCTGGCTGTACACTCTCGTTGGTGAACACCACCTCTTCGCCAAAGCAAACGGGTTCTGTATAGCTTGACGAAAGCGAAGCCACCGGCGTTTTTTTCACCTCTACCTCAAGGCTAAAAACTTGAAAACACTGCCCAACTTGCGTCGTTACCCTGAGTGCTACCTGATATACGCCAGCCATTGAAATCAAAGGCTCTGTTTCCCCTGTAACATCACTCCCATCCAAAAACCATTCGAAATCGCTGTTATCAGTTCTTCTAAGCTCCTGATTAAACGTTACCCCATCGTAGCTGAAGTCCCAATCCCAAAACTCTACCACATCTCCATTTACAGACACCGGAACAACATTGTTAATTCCACTAAACCTGGTTCGTTCCCTCTCGCATACTTCCGTAGCTTCAAACGATGCCGTCGGCAGGTCATAAATAGTGATGTGCACTTCAGTGCTTGCCGAACACCCCGACGTGAGGTCATCAACGACTAGCTCAACCCGGTAAACGCCGGGATCATTAAAGAACCTTTGCACTGGCGTGACTGGATTCACAACAGAAGAGGAAATAGTTGCATCATCATCCACTGCATAAAAGTTCCAGGTAAAATCTGTGTTGCCGGGGTGAGGGTTGACAGACGAAGGATCGAGGTCAAAGTAAAGAAACTCTCCAGCAACAACTTTGCAAAATGTAGTGGGGTGCGCTGCGTTGGAAGCATCCTCCACCGAAATAACCGGAACCGGCACTGTATTCACTGTGATAGTCGTTTCGAAGAGATCGGAGCACATCCCGGTTTGCGTGGTCACTCGCAGTGCCACTCTGTAGCTCCCAGCTACGGAGATAGTAGGCTCCACTTCACCTACTACCGGTGCCCCGTCCAGGTACCAGTCAAAATCGGCATTGTCAGTTTTTCGCAGTTCCTGATTGAAACTGACCCCATCGTAGCTAAAGTCCCAATCCCAAAACTCCACCTGATCGCCATTCACCACCACCGGAATGGAGGTGACCTGGTCAGCTATGGTGTTGAATGATGACCTGTCACCCTCGCACACATTGGCCTGGCTGGTAAAGGTAGAAACGGGCGTGTCGTAGATTGTGATATCCACCACGTCGGTTGAGCCACAGTTGGTGAGGTTGTCCATCGCCTCCACTTCCACACGGTAAACCCCCGGATCCACCATCGTTCTCAGAATGGGCAGGGCTGGATTGGGGAGGCTGGTGTTTATGGTTCCAAAGTCATCTTTTTCGTAGAAATTCCACGTGACATCTGTATTTCCAGGATTAGGAATAGAAGATGCAGCGTCGAGGTTAAAATAAATGTCCTGACCACCGACAGCGCCGCAAAATGAGGTGGAAATTGGGTTTCCAACGATGTCTTCGACGGACACTACCGGCTCGGGAACGGCGTTCACGGTTACCTGGAAGGCTGGGGTGGTTACCACCTGGCAGGAGAAAACGTTGGCGTTATTGTTCGTTACCGAAACCGTCACGTCAAAGGGAGTTCCCCCATTGTCGCTGGTGTAGGTATGTGTCGGATCCTGGTCCGTCGAAACAGGGCTGCCGTCTCCGAAATCCCATTCGTAGGTATATCCCGGCAAAGGTGTGCCGCCAAACTCAAAATCCACCGCCTCGCCCACACAGTAAGGCCCGGGAACTACGGTGTTGACAATTGGATCTGGTGGCGCAATTATTCTGATAATCGCCTGCTGGGTCACGGGCGCATTGCCTGTTGGTACACCACCAGCATCCTCATAAGGATTGCACTGGTTCCAGTTCTCCAGCCGAATGTGGAACTCCTCGCCAATAGTAGCTGTGGCAGGCACAGTTACTGTCAACGACTGGTTGCCAGGAGCGATGGGATTGAGCACTGGAGAGGGGACGTGATCAAAAATGGGCTCCTGAAAAGGAAAAGCGACCGGGTTTCCATCTACCAGCACGGAGCCTGTGATGTCGGTAAAAACACCATGTGTCCAGCGTGTCCATCTGGGCCTATTATTAAGCGTGCTTATCGCTGCGGCATCAGTACAATTCCAGGGGCTCACGTCATCGAAATTCACGTCTACAGAGGTTCCGGCGCAGACCTCCACCAGCATGGGTGCAATGGTGATATCACTTCCGCCATCTCCAAAATCATCAGTATTGAAAACTGCAATTTCGGCTGTCACCGTTGTCTCGTCCACTGTGTAACACGAGCTGACAACCCAGCAGGTGATGTCCAGCACGCAAGTGCCGGAAGTATTGGCTTCAGAATAAGTGTGTGGTTGGGGAGTGTTGTAGTTTATTCCTGCCTGAATTCCAGTAGAGCCAACGTTAATGACAGTCTCCGCTGTGCCGTCACCCCAATCGATATGAATTTCGGCATTGTCATCCAGCTGGCTGTACAGTGGTTGAAACTGTATCATTAAGCCAGCCCCAGTGGCACAACCGCTGGGTTTGTCTAGAAAACGGCCAACGCCAAGCGGGCCGGGAGGGCACTGAGCATGTCCTTGCAAAAACAAGAAATACAAGAATACACCTGAAATGCCTTTTACAATTTGCTGGTTGATGGCAGGCATACCCAAAGGTAGTGCATGAAATTCAAAAATAAAATAATTAACATTTAATCTTTAAATTATCATATTATTGCTTCATCAATAGCACTAATACAACATCCAGCCATTCCTCCTTTTAGTCCCAAACCGGGCAGTCCAGAGCTGGCCTCACTTAAACCGGGCGCCACAACCGATCGGTCAGGAAATTATACTTCTGTTCAATTGAAATTCTATATTGTTTAATTATTTCAGTTTTAGGCCTACCTTTGTGTCCCGAAAGAATATTTCGGAACTCACCTCTTATGTCCAAAGCAAAATACATCTTCGTAACGGGCGGCGTTACGTCTTCATTAGGCAAAGGAATCATCTCGGCATCTCTCGGCAAGTTACTGCAAGCCAGAGGCTTTCGGGTAACGATCCAAAAATTTGACCCTTATATCAACATCGACCCGGGCACCTTAAACCCCTACGAGCATGGTGAGTGTTACGTAACCGATGATGGTGCAGAAACCGACCTTGACCTTGGCCACTATGAAAGATTTCTCGACATAAAAACCTCTCAGGATAATAATGTCACCACGGGGCGTATATATAACAATGTTATCACAAAAGAACGCCGGGGAGATTTCCTGGGGAAGACCGTGCAGGTGGTGCCACACATCACTGACGAAATAAAAAATAACTTTTATAAACTGGGTGAAACAGGCGACTACGATATCGTCATCACTGAAATCGGTGGCTGCGTAGGTGATATTGAGTCATTGCCGTTTATAGAAGCTGTTCGCCAGGCAAGGTTTGAATTGGGCGTTAATAATTTCGTTTCCATTCATCTCACACTTATTCCTTACCTCAAGGCTGCGGGTGAGCAAAAAACAAAGCCGACACAGCATTCAGTAAAGCAACTTCTGGAAGCGGGTATTCAGCCCGACATTCTGGTTTGCCGGACCGAACATACCCTTACCAGCGAAATCCGCAAGAAGCTGGCGCTTTTCTGTAACGTAGCCAGCAACTGCGTGATAGAAGCACAGGATGCTGAAACCATCTACGACGTGCCCCTTCTCATGAGAAAAGAAAAGCTGGATGAAAGAGTACTCACCAAGCTGAAGCTTTCTCATAAGAAAGAACCTCAAATTGACCAGTGGAAGGAATTCCTGGGCAGGCTTAAGAATCCGACAGACGAGGTAAGAATTGCCCTTGTTGGTAAGTATGTGCAACTCAAGGATGCCTACAAATCTATAGCAGAAGCTTTTGTACATGCGGGCGCTCACAATGAATGCCGGGTGGAACTGTCGTGGATTAACTCTGAAGAACTTGACGGCGACAATGTAGTGCGCCTTTTGAAGGACAAACATGGCATTTTAGTAGCGCCAGGATTTGGTGAACGTGGCTGGGAAGGCAAGCTTCAGGCGGTAAAATATGCCCGTGAAGACAAAATACCTTTCTTCGGAATTTGCCTTGGTTTGCAGTGTGCTGTAATTGAATTCGCAAGAAACGTACTAAATATACCGAAGGCCAACTCTACAGAGATGGATCCGAAGACAAAAGCTCCCGTCATTGATATGATGGAAGCTCAGAAAAAAGTAACCAAAATGGGTGGCACCATGAGACTGGGGGCGTATGCATGTGAGCTGAAGAAAGGTTCGAAAGCTTATTCGGTTTACGGCCATTCAAAAATTATGGAGCGCCACAGACATCGTTATGAATTTAATAATAAATACCTGGAGCAATTTGAGGAAGCCGGATTTATTGCCACGGGTATTAACCCCGATACAAAGCTTGTAGAAATAATGGAATTGAAAGACCATCCATGGTTTGTTGGTAGTCAGTTTCATCCTGAGCTTAAAAGTACCGTGATGAACCCCCATCCACTTTTTGTCCGCTTCGTGAAGGCCGCTCTTGCCTTTAAAAAAGAAACATATAAATAAAACATCACCTCAGAATAACAAATAATGGATAGACAGCAAGTAATTGGGATGGTCATGATGTTGATCTTGCTCACCGTTTATTTTACCTTTTTTGCCCCCGATCCTCCAGTTGAAGAGCCAATAGTAGCCACAACCGAAAGCGTGGTGCAGCCCTCGCAGGTTTCCAGAGATACTACCACCGCAGCTTTTACGCCGTTGGCCGATTCAATAAAAGACGGTCAGTTGAAAGAAAAGTTTGGCGCATTTGCAGCCATTGCGTCAGGTGAAAACAGCGAAGTTGCCCTGGAAAATGACGACATCAAAGTGTCGATCAACACCAAGGGGGGTTTTGTTTCCTCAGTAGAGCTAAAAAACTACAAGACGTACAATGGCGAACCACTGATCCTGCTGGATGAGCAAAGCTCTGAAATGAACCTGAGCTTTGGTGGCCAAAACAGGAACCTGAGGCTTGACGATTTCTATTTTAAGCCTTCTGTTACATCAAAGAAGGTATCGGGCAACGATTCTGTCACAGTGACTCTTAGAGCGTCTCTAAGCACTGGTCAGTACATCGAACAGGCTTACACAATCTACGGCAAAGGCTATGAGATTGGCTATTCCCTGACTACCAAAGGCCTCGACAACTACCTTAGTCAGGAGCCCGTTGTGTTTCAGTGGAAAAACGACGTAAAAAGAGTTGAGGCCGACCTGAAAGACTCCCGTATACGGACTACCATTAACTACTACACACTTGCCGGTGAAACTGACGAGCTCAGCGCCACATCGGAAGGGCTTGAGGAAGAAACAATCAGTGAGTCCATTCAATGGGTAGCCATCAAACAGAAATTCTTTACGGCGGCTATTATAGCCAATGATGGTTTTTCTGGTGCTTATGTGGCCACCAAGTATACCGTAGCCGACACCACCAAGGTAAAAGAGGCCATGGTGAGCCTGACCCTTCCATCCGAAAGATGGAAAAACAGTGGTGTGGTTGGTAAATTGTATTTTGGGCCTAACGAATACAATACCCTTAAAGATGTAGCACCGGAGTTCAGCAGTAATATCAACCTGGGCTGGAGTATCCTGGGCTGGATCAATAAAGGGTTTACGATCCCGGTTTTTCATTTCCTTGAAGGCTTCATCACCAACTACGGTATCATCATTATCATTATCGTGATTCTGATGAGACTGATACTTTTCCCGCTCAACTACAAGTCGTACATGAGCATGGCGAAAATGAAGGTGCTTAAGCCAGAGATAGATGAAATCAAGGCGCAGTACCCTGACGACATGCAAAAGCAGCAGTCGGAAACTATGGCACTGTACCAGAAGGTTGGTATCAACCCTCTCAGCGGCTGTATTCCCATGTTGCTGCAAATGCCGATTCTGTTTGCCATGTTCTATTTCTTCCCGAACGCCATCGAGCTCAGGCAAGTGTCCTTCCTTTGGGCGCATGACTTGTCTACATATGATAGTGTACTGAACCTGCCCTTCGTGATCCCATTTTATGGTGACCACGTTAGTTTGTTCACCTTGCTGATGACCGCTTCTACCATACTTTATACCTGGAGCAACAGCCAGATGACCACAGTGCAGGGGCCAATGAAAACGCTTCAGTACATCATGCCGATTACGTTCCTGTTCTTCCTGAACTCCTACGCAGCTGGCTTGACTTACTACTACTTCGTTTCCAATATCCTGTCATTTGGCCAGCAGACCCTCATCAGACGGTTTGTGGATGAAGACAAAATCAAGCTGAAACTGGAAGAGAACAAAAAGAAGAACGCCAACAAGAAAAAATCGTCGTTTCAGCAGCGACTGGACGAGGCCATGAAGGCAGGCAATGCTTCGAGGAAGAAGAAATAGGTTATTGGTTATTGGTTATTGGTTATTGGTTAATAGTGGCAAAAAACTATTAACTGATAATCTTTAACAAACAACTTTTCTCCACTGTGAATTACCCGTGGATAACTTGGGGATTACCAAATAAGCCATTCACTAACAATTCTTCTTTATTCATCTATATTTGTGCTTCCCCCAAGAAGACCTTTGTTAAATCAGTCGCTTATTTGGAGGTTTAAACCAGTTTCCTGAACCAATTTTTGGATTTTCTCATGGGCAAAATCATTTCGATTGCGAACCAGAAAGGCGGAGTAGGTAAAACAACCTCGGCCATCAATTTAGCTGCCAGCTTAGCCGCTTTGGAGTACAAGACCCTCATTGTAGATGCTGACCCTCAGGCCAACTCTACGTCGGGTGTTGGCTTGAACCCCAAGGAAGTGGAAGTTAGTATTTACGAGTGTATGGTGAACGGAGATGATCCGCACGATGCCATTGTGAAAACGGATTTGGAGTACCTGTACCTGATGCCTTCCCACATTGACCTGGTAGGTGCCGAGGTAGAAATGGTGAGCATCAGCGGCAGAGAAGAAAAAATGAGAACGGCTCTTGGGCTGGTCAAGGATGAGTACGACTTCATCATCATCGACTGTTCTCCATCACTAGGCTTGATCACAATCAATGCCCTTGTTGCCAGCGATTCGGTAATGGTACCCGTTCAGTGCGAGTACTTCGCCCTTGAAGGTTTGGGAAAACTCCTGAATACTATTAAGATCATTCAGTCCAGGCTTAATCCAGAGCTGGAAATAGAAGGTATTCTGCTCACCATGTACGACGTGAGACTGAGGCTTTCTAACCAGGTGGTGGAAGAAGTAAATACACACTTCAAGTCACTCGTGTTTGAAACAATCATACCTAGAAATATTAAGTTAAGTGAATCCCCAAGTTTCGGCCTACCGGCTATAGCGCACGATGCGGAAAGCAAAGGAGCTATCAGCTATCTCAACCTGGCCGAAGAAATCCTAAAAAGGAATGAAATGAGGATTCCAAAAGTGAGCGCTTGATGACGGACAATAAACTACCTAAAAGAAGAAATGCTTTAGGAAGAGGCCTTGGAGCCTTGCTTGACGACAATACCAATACTTCTGAAAAGCTGAGCGGTTCCGGCGCTGGCACGGCCAACGCTATCGGTGAGATTCCTGTGGCGCAAATAGAGGTCAATCCGTTTCAGCCACGAACTGAGTTCAACAAAGAAGCTTTGGCTGAGCTTTCTGAGTCCATCAAGGTTCAGGGCATTATTCAGCCAATTACCGTCAGGCAGTTAAGCAAAAATCAGTTTCAGCTGATCTCCGGTGAGCGCCGTTTGCAGGCATCAAAGCTGGCCGGACTCGAAAGCATACCCGCTTATATCAGAACAGCCGATGACCAGCAAATGCTGGAAATGGCTTTGATTGAGAATATCCAGCGGGAGAATCTCAACAGCATTGAAATTGCTCTTTCCTATCAAAGGCTTATTTCCGAATGTAACCTGAAGCAGGAAGAGCTGGGTGACAGAGTTGGTAAAAACAGAACAACTGTTACCAACTACCTCAGGCTTTTGAAGCTTCCTCCTGATATCCAGATAGCCCTGCGTGATGGCAGGCTTTCTATGGGCCATGCGAGAGCCATTATTGGCATCGACAATCCTGCCACACAGCTGAGTATTTTCAAGAAAATTATCAGCGAAGATCTTTCTGTCAGAAAAGTGGAGTCGTTGGTAAGGGAATACACTCAAAAAGCTCCTGAATCACCGAACCTCAATAAAACGGCTAATCCTTCGTTATCACCCGAAGTAAAAAACCTCCAAAATAAACTATCTTCGCACTTTGGTACCCGGATCTCGCTTAAGGCAGATGAAAAAAACAAAGGAGAAATTAGAATACCCTTTGTTTCTACCGAGGACCTCAACAGAATTTTGGAAATACTGAACATCTGATGTTCCGAAAGGAAGCTTTAAAATTGATAGCAGCTGCACCTGCCTGGAGAGTTATATCTTTGGCGGCGTTGCTGCTTTTTTTATGTCAATTTGCCCAAGCTCAGGAAATATCAGGAGACTCAGTTGAAGTAGTAACCGGCGAGCCACTGATCATAAGAGGAGACAGTGTTTCAAACCTCCCGAAGGGCATTATGCTCAAAGAAGAACTAAGCAAACTTGACCCTCAAAAAGCCGCCATGCTTTCCGCTATATTTCCTGGCATGGGCCAGGTCTATGTGGGCCAGGTGTGGAAAGTGCCAATTTACTATGGCGCCTTTGTCGTTTTAGGGCATATGATCTATACCAATAACCGGCTTTATAACATTTTCCGGCAGTCGCTTTTTGCTGAAATAGACGAGGATCCTAGCACGGTGAACCCATTCCCAAGGTTCAACGAAACGGCACTCCGGCGAAATACACAGAGTTTTCGCAGAAACAGAGAGTATATGATTATCATTACTGGGGTGGTGTACATGCTCAATATTGTAGACGCACATATCGCTGCCCACCTCGACGAATTTGACATAAATGACGAACTTGTCATCAATTACACACCCACTATTGGCAATATAAATGGCTACGCCTACGCAGGCCTGGGCATTAAAATAAGTTTTTAAGGATGAAGATATTTTTAGTTGGCTATGGAAAAATGGGTAAGACCATCGAAAAAATAGCCATTTCACGTGGACACGAAATTGCAGGCACACTTGAAAATCAAGTTGAGAATGTTGGAAAGCTTGTGAAAGACAGCGGCGCCACCATCGCCATAGAGTTCACCCAACCAGAAGGTGCCGTAAAAAACATCCTCTCTCTAATGGAGGTAAATATCCCCACAGTGTGTGGCACCACAGGCTGGCTTGGCAAATGGGATGAAGTGGTGAGCAGTTGCGAAAAAAACAATGGTGCTTTTTTCTATGCTTCCAATTACAGCCTGGGTGTTAACCTTTTTTTCAGGCTAAACAGAGGCTTGGCGAGGCTGATGAAAGACTACCCTGAGTACAAAGTAGGGCTAAAGGAGATTCACCACACTGAGAAAAAAGACGCTCCGAGTGGTACTGCCATTACGCTGGCGGAAGGAATTCAAAAAGAGCGGCCGGAATTCTCCAAACTGATCAATGACAAATGCGACAACCCTGGTATACTGGGTATTGAATCCTTTAGAATGACCAACGTGCCAGGCACACACAGCATACACTACACATCGCCAATCGACGAAATAGAAATCAAACATACGGCGTTTAGCCGGGAAGGCTTCGCCCTTGGGGCTGTAGTGGCTGCTGAGTGGCTGCTCGACAAAAAAGGAGTGCGAGGCATGGATGATTTGATGGGGTCAAAAGAAGGTGAAAAATTTTAGTTATTATTGCGGGCGAATAGCCCGAATTAATTAGAGACACAGATGAATTAGCCATAAGGAAAACTGCACGCTGAGAGCATGAACATACATGTAAACCATCAAAATGTAAGCTCAAAACGGTGTCTGTAATTCCCTTTGGCCGCTGAAAGCAAACTATACTCAAATGAAATAGCCATAAGGAATAACATACCCGAACGAGAGTGAATAAGCCATGAAAAGCTAAATCTTCACTTTGAAACGGAATCAGCTATTCCATCTGGCCATTGAAGAATAAATTTTATACAGATGAAATTGAAGTTTTTTGGTAAAAAGGAAGAAAAGGAGCAAGTGAAAAAATCTCCCCTGAGAGAATGGTTAGATGCCATTGTATTTGCAGTGGTGGCAGCTACGCTCATCCGGTGGATTTTCATGGAAGCATTCACCATCCCCACCCCTTCTATGGAGAAATCTCTGCTTGTTGGCGACTTCCTTTTTGTGAGCAAAGTGTCGTACGGTGCCCGCACGCCTGCCACACCTCTTCAAATACCTTTAACGCATGCCAAAATCTGGGGAACCGACATCCCCTCTTACCTCGACTGGATCCAATTGCCACAGTATCGTTTGCCAGCCTTTAGCGAAGTGGAAAGAAACGATGTGGTGGTATTCAACTACCCACCTGAGTTTGAGCATCCGGTAGATTTAAAAACCCATTACATTAAGCGCTGTATTGGTATCCACGGCGATGTGGTGGAAGTGAGAGAAGGGCAAGTGTACGTGAACGGCGAAAAGGGAGAAAATCCGGAACTGATGCAGTACAGGTACTTTATAAAAACTGATCAAAGGATCAACGATCGGGTGTTCGCCAAGTACGAGATCTCTGAGCACAATCAGCTTCAGGGAGGGTATTTGGTCCATACCACCCCAGCCACCGCCGAACTATTGAAGGCAGAACCTTTTATAGAAGATGTGATAAGCACCTTGATGCCATCTGATCAGCCCAACCCACGCATTTTCCCCGACGCCAACTATTTCCCATGGAATGCCGACAACTGGGGGCCTCTTGAAATACCCTACGAGGGCATGAAACTTCAGCTAAACGACACACTCGTTGCCAAGTATGGCAGCACCATTGTTGACTATGAAGGGCATAAAAACGCAGAAGTAAAAGACTACAAATTATATATTGACGGACAAGAGGTAACGGACTACACCTTCGGACAGGACTACTACTTTATGATGGGTGACAACCGCCACAACTCTGAAGATTCCCGTTTTTGGGGATTTGTGCCAGCTGACCATGTAGTGGGTGAGGCTGCCTTCATCTGGCTTTCACTCGATGCACAGGAGAGCTTCCTGAATAAAATCAGGTGGCGCAGGTTCTTCAATCTGATTGATTAACTATATTGTTGAAACTTCCCAGGCGTGATAATACGGGCCATCCTTTTTTAGGGGTGGCCCTTTTTTATGTAGCTGCAAGCGAACACAAACGACACTGTCATTTGTTACATCAGTAAGCAGCCTTCAAAACCAATAAACCCAGTTTGGCTGTTATCTTTGCATCAAACCCCATCAAGTTGTTATGAAAAGACCGGCCCACGAAACCAAAGTACTTGTAGCCAGAGAAATTCCAGACCTCGGTATCAACATGCTAAAAGAGGCTGGCTTTCAGGTAACGGTGTGGCCAGGGAAGGTACCCATGACGCAGCCAGAGTTGATTGAGAAGGCGAACCAAATGCACGCCATCCTTACCCTTAGTGCTGACAAGTTGAATGCGCATTTTTTTCAGGAGTGTAACCATCTCGACATTGTATCACAATTTGCAGCGGGCTACGACAACATCGACATACCGGCCGCCACTAAAGCGGGCATTCCCGTAGGCAATACGCCTGGTGCCATGAGCGATGCCACTGCCGACATAGCCTTCGGACTGATGCTGGCCGTGAGCAGGAAGTTCTTTCACATGCATAAAACCATTGGCCGGGGAGAATGGGGTGCCTTTCAGCCAAAAGCCAACCTGGGCTTGGAGCAAAAAGGGAAAACGCTGGGCATCTTTGGTCTCGGGGCCATCGGCATGGAAATGGCCAAACGGTGCCACGGTGCCTACGACATGGAGATCATTTACTGCAACCGCAGCCATAACGAAGAAGCAGAAAAACGCTTTGGAGCTAAAAAAGTGAGCTTCGATGAGCTGCTGGAGAAAAGCGACGTTATCTCTGTGCACAGCGTACTCAGCGATGAAACCAGAGGCATTTTCAATAAAGCCGCCTTCAGCAAAATGAAGCCGACAGCGATCTTTATCAATACTTCCCGTGGTGGCACTCACAACGAAACCGACCTTATCGAAGCGCTGCAGTCAGGCACGATCTGGGGAGCAGGGCTTGATGTAACCAACCCCGAACCGATGAAATCGGATAACCCTCTGCTCGAAATGGAAAACGTGGCTGTGCTGCCCCATATTGGCTCTGCTTCGGTGAATGCCCGAAATGAAATGTCGAGAATGGCGGCCGTCAATATTATCGAATTCTACAAGACTGGCAAGGTTCCCTATATCATCAACCCCGAGGTACTCAGCTGAGCCACTGACATAGGGTTGTCAGTAGCTAATGTTTCTTTGTTGTATGTTTCATCTAAAGCCGTTGCTTCATGCCCAAAGAAATGACCATCAAAAACACTGTTACTATTGCTGCGCCTGCCTCCAAAGTGTGGGACGCCCTTGTCAACCCTGAGCACACCAAAAAATACATGTTTGGCTGCGAGCCCATCACCAACTGGCAGCCAGGAAGCTCCATCAAGTGGATTGGGGTGTTTGATGGCAAAGAAATAGAAGCCGTAACCGGCAAGGTGGTCAGCATAGACAAAGGAAAATCGCTGGCCTACACCACGTTCGATCCCAATGGTACCTACTCCGATTTGCCTGAAAACCACCTCGTCGTTACGTATTCTCTGGTGGAGAAAGGTGGGAGCACTGAGTTCACTGTCACCCAAGGAGACTACTCAACAGTGGCCGAAGGGCAAAAACGGTATGATGATACGATGAATGAAGGGGGCTGGGCTGGCATTCTGGAGCAGATCAAAGGCATTGTGGAGGCCTGAATTGTGCTTTTTTGACAATTGAAGCCATACTATCCTGAAGTATAGTGTAAGTAAGTCTTTTAAAAGGCCATTTTTCATCTTAGATGTATGTACATTCAATAACAATACATCCATCAAAACATTATGGCTACAGAACAAAAACAATCAAAAGTGCTCCACATCATACTTTGGGTGGTGCAAGTCGTTCTTGCACTGGCTTTCGGCATGGCAGGCTTCATGAAGCTTACCGCCCCAATTCCCGATCTCGCTGCCCAGATGGTGTGGCCCGGCGACATACCGGCCGCACTTGTCCGTTTCATCGGCGCTTCTGAGCTGGCTGCAGCGTTGGGTTTAATTCTTCCCGCCCTCACCCGTATCAAGCCGATACTTACAGCCTACGCTGGCTGGGGATTGGTCATCGTCATGCTGCTGGCTGCCTTGTTTCATTCCAGCAGAGGCGAATACTCCGGCATTGCCTTTAATCTGGTCTTTATGGCATTGGCCTTCTTTGTGGGTTGGGGAAGGTCGAAAAAGGCGCCGATTACAGCAAAGTAACTGTAAGATCGTTTGTTGTTCATTCAGTAGCTGTTCTCAGGAAAGTTGAGTCTATTTTTCTAATAGAGAAAGTAAAGTAATTAAATTGCCAGGAAAAGTAGACTGTACAATATGACTTATAAAAGCTTTTCCTGGCTTATCATTACCGTGTTGGCAGCGGCCTGTACTTCAACCGAAAAAAAGGAAGAAGCTACGTCGGATAGAATAGACTTTAAAATCCACAGCCAATTACCTCATGACACCGGCTCCTTCACCGAAGGATTTGTTGTGCACAATGGCAAGCTGTATGAAAGCACCGGCGAGGAAGGCCGCTCCTGGTTTGGCGTACTTAATATCAAAACAGGCAAGCCGGAAAAGAAGGTAGATTTGGCCGAAGAGTACTTCGGTGAGGGCATTACTATCCTGAACAACAAAGTGTATCAGCTCACCTGGAAGAACCAGCAGGGCTTTGTTTACGACCTGAACACGTTCGAAAAAGTGAATGAGTTCACCTATGAAACAGAGGGCTGGGGGCTTACCCACGATGGCAAAAACCTGATTATGAGTGATGGTAAAAGCAGCCTGTTTTATCTTGACACTGCATCCCTCAAAGTCACGAAAACACTTCCTGTTACCTACCAGGGCCAGCCGGTAACCATGATCAACGAATTGGAATACGTGAACGGATATATCTTCGCCAATATCTGGCAAACCAATTCCATTGTGAAAATTGATCCTGCCGATGGTGAGGTAGTAGGCGTTCTCGACCTCTCTGCCCTGGCCGAGCAGGCCAAATTGAAGAATCCACAAGTGGATGTACTCAACGGCATTGCCTGGTATGAGGGCACCAAGTCGTTGCTGGTAACAGGTAAGTATTGGCCTACTATCTATGCACTAAAACTGGAAGAATAAACATGACAGCTGAAACCAACACCAAATACGGCTTATTCGGAAAGCTGAAGGCCAAACCTGGAAAAGGCGATGAACTCATCGCCATTCTAATGGAAAATGCACAGACTGACAGCCCCATGCCGGGTTGCCTGCAATACCTTATCGGCAAAGACCCGGACAACGAGGAGCTCATCCTCATATCTGAAGTCTGGGAAACAAAAGAGGATCATGCTAACTCGTTGAAGCTGGAAAGTGTGAGAGCCGCCATAGCCAGGGCCATGCCGCTGCTGGACGGGATGCCTGAGAAGGGCATTGTTTGGGAAGTAGTGGGTGGATTGGGGCTAGCAAGCTAACCCACCCAACAAGGTTTTTCATCGCCAACAGCTACTTCTTCTCTAGCCTTTTCATCCTCTCAGCATAGTACTCATCCCCGCTAAGCTCAAAAGCTTTTGTCACGTTAGCCAGTGCATTGGCATTGTCGCCTTGTGACTCGTAGTAATCCGCCATTGAGTCATAAGCGTTGGGGCTTTCAGGGTAGTACTCAATCCCCATCTTAAAAAACACCTCTGATTTCGCTACCTGCCCCATTTGGAGGTACATGTAGCCTGCCTGGTTAAAAAGCTCCTCCGGCATGGCTGGGTACGAATAACCAAAGTGAGCCTTCAGCACTTTCTCCCGCTGTTTGATTAATGTGAGCAATTCATCCAAAGTTGTGTCAGGGCTGCTGTATTTTGTGGGCGACTGAAGCTGGTACCACTCAAACTGCCTGATGAGCCCATCACGCAAAGCGGGCAGCGGCACAGTCCAATGATAGTCATCGGGATACGTCTTCCACGAAAAGGAAAGTCCGTTTTGTTGCTGGCTTTCTGCGAACCTGGAAAATTCAATGATAGAACGGCCGAACAGGCTATATTCCGAGGTGTCCTGCATCACGTTATCAAGGGTGACTGATTCATCAAGCATGTGTAGCTGACCAGCGCCTAATGCCACAAAAAGCGATTTTCTCTGGAACTGCCGACTTTTTAGCGCTTCCTTCGCTTCTTTCATAAGCTTTTGGTCGTCCCAGTCAAGGCTCGGGTCAATGGCGACATAGTTGTCAAATAATTCGGTGTGGTTAACCAGCGTGTTGATGGTGAACAGGCCGCCGTAAGAATGCCCGATCAGCGTCCTGAACGGTGAGGCTGGGTACTTGTCGTCCACATAGGGAATGAGCTCTGTTTCCAGGAAACGGGTGAAGGCTTCAGCACCGCCGGTGGCCTCTCTCACTTCGCCCCCATTCCGAAACTTGACTTCAGAAGTGGTCAGGTCCCGGGTGCGGTTGGTGCGGTTGGAAATACCCACCAGAATCATGTCGGGCAGGTGGTGGCCCGTGTAGTAGCTATACACAGCCGCCAGCGCACCCAACTGCGCACCGCCGTCCAATAGATAAATGACCGGGTAAGTCGTCTTGCTTTCCGGGTTGAAGCCTTCAGGGAGCTGCACCCAGAAATCTCTCTGCTCTTTCAAGACTTTCGAATAGACGCTGTCTTTCATCCCCAGCTGTAGCAGGTAAGAAGACGGCTGCGCTTGGCTGCTGGCGGTGTGGACGCTGATGACCAGGCCGGCCAGCGCCAGGAAAATTTTTGCATAGTTGTTCACGCCATGATAGTTCATATGATGGAAAAATTGGATGTAGTAATAAGATTTGATTTACTGAGGCTGCATGCTCTGTTTCATTTGCTGCCAGTCTTCGTCGGTGAGTGGCTCAAGGTAAGCGGGAAGCTTATAGACTGATGTCCGCTGTCCGTTGCTCATGTTTTTATAGATGGCCATAAGCGTGTCGTATTGCCCTTTTGTTTCTATGGGCAACAGAATCCCCTCCTTCAGGTCTTTTTCGCTCATTTCACCCGTTTCGAGTATCTCCTGCATACCAGCTGTGTAGCGCCAGTAATACAGCATCTCTTTGCCCGACACGCCCGGATTATCGGAACAGGAGATCAAAATGACTGCCAGCAACGGAACAATGAACACTTGCTTCAGTGCGTACATACTGCTTTTTCCCCTTGTCATCATTTGGAATCGCTGTTTCGTTGGAGAAAAATTGAAACCGCTGACCATGTTCAATGGTCGTCGGCCATCAAGATAGCTCAGCAGGATGTTCTGATAGTGGCGGGTATCGTGCGTTCTGAGCACATCACCATCGGCCAGAAACTCATGATTGAGCTGCATAGCCTTTTTGTACCTCCCCACCATTGGGTTGATCCAAACGAGCACTTTCACCAGTTCCACCAGGAAGATATCGAGCGTATGCCACTGCTGCACATGAGTCAGCTCGTGCTTTAGCAGTTCCGGCGGGATGGCTTCAAACTGCGCCTTGTTGATGAAAATATAATGAAGGAAGGAATACGGCGTAGTGTCCTCCGTTAGAAGCACCACCGTTGCCCGGCCGTACCTGCGCTGTTCATGTCCAGCAGCTTTCCTTAGGAAGCGGTAAATATCCACGCCAAAACGCACCAGCAGCACAGCTACCACCAACAGATACACAGCTCCGGCCAACCACTCCCAAAAGAAATAATTCGTTGGCACATAGGGTTCAACAGCTGTAATGGTACTTTTAATACTTTCCGATGTATCGATTGAAACAAGCGGCACCACCAGCGACGTCGCCAGGCCACCCAGCAGCACCAGTCTTTTGAAGCCGTGCCCCTTTTCGTTCTCAAAAAAAGCTTTGTAGAACACGTAGACAATAACCAAAGACAAACTGAAGCGGATGACGTAAATAATCATTTGTCTGATGCTTTAAGTTGATCATCAATCATATCACGAAGCTCGAGCAGTTCCTCTTTGCTCAGCTTGATGTTCTTTGTAAAAAAGGAAGCAAACCTCCCCGACGACCCCTGAAAGAAAGTAGTTATCATGTTTTTGACATAAGAGGTAGAATAGTCGGACTTGGCTATCAGCGGGTAATAAGCCCTTGAATGACCTTTGGCCCGAAACCCAATGGCTCCTTTGTTAGTCAGCCTCTTCAGCAGTGTGGCAATGGTAGTTACTGCAGGCTTTGGCTCCGGGTAAGCATCGATCAGGTCCTTCATATAGGTTTCGTCGGCTTGCCATATGTAATTCATCAATTCCTCTTCCTTTTGTGACAACTTCATCTATGATGCGCTTTGGTTATTTACACTGCTCTACAAATGTAGAGAAACTTTTCTATTCTACAAGTGTAGAGTACAAAAAGTCATCCCAACGCAACGGCCCTTCAAAAAGATATCCCCCAGGCCAACCTCGTAAAAGTCGACCTGGGGGATAAATAATGTCGCCTAAATTGATATGTTTACCTCACATTCTCAGGCACATACGGCCCATACACCGCATCCCTAAACTTCTTGTGCACCTGACCAGCAAAGGGCATGATCTGCACGAACAGCACTGCTGTCAGGTCGTTCGCCGGATCCACCCAAAACAAGGTGCTGGCAGCGCCATCCCAGAAAAACTCGCCTACTATGCCATGGTTCTCATCGGCTGATGCTGGCGGGCGCAGCCTCACAGCAAAGTCAATCCCGAAACCTACCTGGCCTTTGCTGGGGAGCCACATTCGCTCTTTGATATTTTCATCCAGGTGATTAGTTGCCATGAGCTTTACCGTTTCGGGCTTTAGAATAGCTGCGCCATCCAGCGTACCCTCATTCACATACATCTGAGCCAACCGCATGTAGTCGTCCACGGTAGAGGTAAGGCCAAAGCCTCCCGGGGTAAGCGCCCAGTGGTTGATATTGAAAGAATGGGCGGACGAATCGGGCAGCTGAGTGAGCGTACCATCCTCATTTCTTCTGTATATGGCCGACATCCGGCTGCGATCGCCCTCAGGTACGAAATAGCGGGTTTCGGTCATCTTCAAAGGATCAAGCACGTTCTTCTTCACGTATTCACCATAGGGCATGCCCGATAGTCGTTCTACCAGAAAAGCCTGCACGTCTACTGAAGGACCGTAAGCCCACTGGGTGCCCGGTTGAAACATCAATGGTATGGCACCCATCTTTTCTGCCATCTGCACGAGGGTGTTCTCTCTGTTGGCAGGATCAACTGCCCTCAACACATCACCCAGGCCAGGCATATTCGGATTATTGGCAAAGCCTGCTGTGTGACGGGTAATGTCTCTGATAGTAATCGGACGATCCAGTGGCTCCAGTATCATTTCTCCTGAAACAGAGTCAATCCCTGCAAACACCTTCATGTCGGCAAACTCCGGTGCGTATTTCGATAATGGCTCATCAAGCTGGAAAGCGCCTTTGTCGTAAAGGGTCATCAGCGCAGCGCCAGTAACAGGTTTGGTCATTGAGTAAATGATAGCGATGGTATTTCTATCCATGGGCACTTTGGCCTCCCGGTCGGCATAGCCATAGGCATTGAAGTATACTTCCTTACCTTTTTCAAAAATCAAAGCAGAAGCACCAGCCACCATACCAGTCTCAACAATGGCATTGAGCGTGGAATCAAGTCGTGCCGTGGCTTTTTCATTATTGGCAACCACACCTGCTTCTTCTTTGGGAGTGCTACAGGCAATAAAGCAAAGTAAGGGAATGACAAAAAGGTATTTGATGGCTTTCATAGTAGCTAGAGTAGTTTTGATGGATATGTTTTGTTACCGGATTACAATGGTTTCGCTTAATAACCCGGTTGATAAAGATAGTGAAGCATTTTGGTTAAAACCACCATAGCGTAAACAGGCTGGGTAGCTACAAAAAAAGGATCAGTCCCCCTGATCCTTTTGAACTCTTTAATCGATGTAAAGCTACTCCATCTTCCAAAAGATAATCCCACCAGCCTGCTTGCCCATGTCGACAGAAGCTACTTTTGTCCCTTTTTTGATATCGATCACATCCATGGTGCCAGGCTCACCGCCAATTCCTTCTACAGAAACGAAAGCGTACTTGCTATCGGATGAAATGGACACGCCATGCGACACTTTGCGGGTGTTCTTTATTCTGGCGGTTTCTTTCGCTTTCTTCAAGTCCCACACACCTGTTTCGGCGCTCCCTTTGTAGGTGGCCACCAGCCAACGGCCGTCCGACGACACGTCCACATTGTAAGGCGCCTTGCCCGTTTTGAAACGGTTGGTGATCGCCCATTTGTCAAGGTCCACCTCCAATATCTCATCTGAGCCATTGCCAGCCACATACACTTTTCTTTCTGTGGGATGAGGAATGGCCCAGGTAGGCTTAACAGCGCTATGATACATCGGTTTGCTAGCTCCCATCATCGAATGATCCATCTTTGAATGATCCATGGCACCGTGGTCCATCCCACCCATGCTGGCCATTGCCGGCTCCTCCTCCTTGCCATCCAGGTTGAGCTTTCTGGTTACTTTCAACTTGGTTGTCGAAATCTCAAAAAGTTCGCCAGACATCATGCCCACCGAATAGTGATACAGGCCATCAGCTGAAATCCTCGAACCATGAGGCATCACTCCGGTTTCTATGCGGTCGATCTCGATCATTTCTTCCGGGTCTACCACCGAGACCGTGCTGGGCACCATGTCGCCGTGCAGGTCAAAGTTCACGCAGTACAAAAGGCCCGTCGCTTTTGACACCTGCAAAGAGGCGGGGAAAAGCCCCAGCCTGACAGTGTCGACTACCTGATTGGTTTCAGTGGAAAACTTATAAAGCGTACCATACGGATTTCCATGTGCCAGAGACAGGTACCAGTACTTTCCATCAGGGCTTACATTGATACCATGCGGCCCTTCAATTTCTGCGGGCCAGATGCCCACGGCAATGGTCTCTTCCACTGTGGCCTTCGTTCCGTCAAATTTGATGAGCGCAACTTCATCCTCCGACTCAGCAGTAACATACACATAGTAATTCTGCGCACCTGCGCTGAAGCCGAAGAAGATGGCCGCCGACAGCAAGAATGATTTGATCATAGTATTCATATGCAAAGCGTCAGCCTACTTAGTTTGTATCTTGGTATTCTCCGGTACAACGGGCCTCAGCTTGGCCGACCACAACCCACTGTTCCAGTCGGAATAGAAAATGTGGCCTTTGTGCGGCTGCGCTCCCCAGGTAAATGGCGCATTGGCTATGTAGCCATCGGGATCTTCCGGCACGATCCAGGCAATCTCACGGCCCTGACGATTCAGGTCGCCCAACAGCTCTCCGCTTAAATCAACTACCCGTACACCTCCGTTGTAGAAGGCTGCATACAGCACATCGCCCTCTATCCAGAAATTGTGCGATCCGGCAAACGGCACCTGAAACCAGGCCACCTCTTTGGGGTTTTTAAGGTCTGTGAAGTCAATGATATGAAGGAATCCTGCCGCTCTACCAGGCTTGCGGCCATCGGGGTCAAGTCCGTAAGGAAACTCCTCGTCGCCGAGAATGACGTAGAATTTACCCGTCTTTTCGTCTTTGTAAGGAAACGCAGCATGGTTCGACCCACTTGGATAGGCATAGCTGGCAAACTGCACCGGGTTCGACGGAGAGCCACCGGCAATGCCATTGCCCACGTCGACCAGTTGCACGCCGTCGTCCCAGTTGGAAGAATAAGCGATGCCATCATGCACCCACACATCGTGAATGGAGTGACCAGGTGTATCCAATTCAAACTCACCTACAATTCTAGGCTTGGTCGGGTCTTCAATATTAATCGAGTAGTATTTTCTACCTGCACTCAGCGCATAAACATGCTTCTTGTAAATGAATACATTGTGCACACCGCCGGTCAGGTTCTCAGAGAATTCTGAGATCACTTTTGCATCCCTTGGGTTGGTCACATCGATAATTACCAGGCCGTTTTTCCTGTTGGAAGCACCTTCTCTGGAGATCACGCAGATTTTCCCGTCTTCAGAAATTTTTACATCGTTCACGGTACGGGCATCTACTTTCACAGAGTCAATCAGCAGCATCCCTGCAGGATTCGTAACATCCCAGAAATAGGCTGTGCCATCGGCGCCCCAGGTGCCAGTTACGGCGTAGTCTTTTCCATCCACACCTTCCCAAATCCAAAAGTCAGACGTGTGCTTGTTGTTGACAGAGCCCTGACCAACCAAATCGATCTTGCGTGAAATATTGCGGTTGTTGGCGCTCACAGTGACAGAAGCTGCAGCCGGGCCACAGGTAGCATTCAACACATAGAGCCCGGGCTGATCGGCCACGAACTTTCCTTCCTTTGTCATTAAACCCGAAGGAGCGGCAGACACATCGTACGACTCACCGGTAAATGAGTAGTTGATGGGTGCGTCTTTGACAACATTTCCACTTTTGTCCATCGCCACGGCAGTCAGTGTAAATACGTCGCCAGATCTGCCTTCGGTCATGTCCGCTTTCAAATCAATTTTTGCAATGGGATTTTCCATTACATTCACCTCCAGCTTTCCCTGCACACCACCAACTGAAGCAGTCAGGGTCACTTTGCCCTTTTCACGGGGCATTATTTTATAGAACGGGGCAACAGCCACCTTGCTTTCATCCGACGATTTCAGCGAGACAGCGACTTCCGGGCGTTCAAATCCAGCTTCATCAGTCACTATCAGCGTAAGTGGCACGTTCACTCCAGCATAAATCTTGTCGGGAATTGGCCCGAAAGCTACCTTGGCTATAGGTGCGGGCGCTATATTGACGGTAATATTCGCCCTGAGCATGGGCTCTCCCGGGCTTATCACTACCACACCATATTCTCCGTGCCTGATGGCCGTAGCCATTCCGGTGCTGTCTACCACCGACAAGGCACGCTGGTTTCTTGAATAGAAAATAAAGTCACGGTCGGCTACCTTTTTTCCGGCGGCATCTACCACCACAGCTTCCAGCTGCATCGACTGGCCGATTTTCATCGACACATTTTCTGAGCCGACTTTTAGAGACAGCTTTTGCGCCTGCAGAAATCCAGCGCTAAGCAGCAGGGCAATAAAGGGGAGTATAAACTTTTTCATAGGTTGATTTTGATTGATGGTTGAATGTAACGAAAAGCTAAGTACTGACCATGATAGAATGGGACAAATGGTGGTGCGGGAGCTAACTCGCCAATCCACGGTAATTTCCTGTCTTAAAAAAACACGCAAAGGCGCAAGCCTGATAAATCAGGCCGCAAAGCCCAATAACTTGCGCCATTGCGTTTCCCCGTTATGAGAATACTAAAAACATGCTTCAATGACTCCTATTGGACAGGCGTCACTTAGCGTTAGCCCAGGGAACAATTCGCCCTATGTTGAACGTATCTAATTCTTCTATTTATCCCATTTTCTAACAGTCACCTTTTCTTCTGTGGGAAAATCCGTCGGAATGGCCTGGGTAACCGCACCGGTGGCCACCCATTCAGCACCCCGCTGTAGCGTGGTGATAAAGCCTGCACATTCCATGGAATAGTCGAAGTGGCCCAGAGCAGTGTGGAAAACCCGGCCTTGCCCGTAGTTCATGGCCATCAGCAGGGGCACATGCTGTCCCATGCCTTTTACTTTAGGGTTCCATGGAGGCGAATTGCCCTCTACATCCGCATAGGCCGTAGCCAGCACGGTGGCGTTCTCCCATGGGCCTCTCATGCGCTCATACAGCTCGTCCTGGGTGTGCATCCATGCGGCAGGCAAACCTTTCATGATAGGGTGCTCGGGAGCACGTGTAGTCATAAGAAATTCGTACTCGGCACCATGCGAGCCACAAAAGCCCGCTGAAGGATCTATGATGAGCTCGTTGGCGTCGTTGTAGTACACATAAGGGCCTGTGATACTGTCACGGCCGCCCCAGGCACCCACACCAATCATTTTATTGTATTCATCCCAGTCACCCCAGGCGTTATCGGCTGCGTGCACCACGATCAGTCCACCGCCTTCGCTCATGTATTTTTCAAAAGCTTTTTCGGTAGCCTCAGGCCATCTTGGACTGGCTGCCCCCAGGTTAGAAACCACCAGGTCGTACTGACTGAAGTCGATCGAAAACCGGGAGGTTTTTACCGGATCTTTAGAAATGGCATAAGCCGTTGAATCCAGCGGATAGGTTTGGATATAGTACTCGTAGGCAGCAGGACGTGATTTGTTGTATTTGATACCCAGCCACACAGAATCCATGCGGTGGATGTCTACCTCAAAGAGACCTGTTTCCTCCAGGTAGTCCTTCATCATCATGGTGGTTTTAGGCCAGATGTAGTGGTTGTTCTGACCGTCAACGATCAGCACTTTGAGTTTTGATGCTTCTGTTTCTTTGTTGCTGGCCTGTTCTTCCTTGTTAGCCGGGCTGCATGCCGTGGCCAGAAGTACTACTGCAACAATCCAATTGAATTTTTTCATTTTATATAGTTTAAGATAGGGTCAACCCAATACTATCCGGCACTTGCCAGGAATTAAAGATAAGTTAAAGGATCGTAGGATGCCTACAAAAAGCTTTGTGAAAAGCGGTAGGGATTGGTGGGGTTTGTTGCTGTCATTTGACAATGCCGCTCACGTTGCTGAAAATGAGTGTGGGAGTTTTATGCAGCTCCGCTTCCACGAGCACTTAGCCACGCCTTGCTAGCCGTAGCTTTAGCGAAGGCTGGGCGATGTTAAAATTAACTCTTGTGGCGGACGATCCAAGCCAGCTGACTTTTGACAACCGATAAAGTCCACATTCATGGAACCGCTGTGTTGTGGTGCTTTTATCTAGTCGATGTTCAAAAGCATATTTTGGAGCAGTTCCTTTTGATCTCGAGTCAGTGGGATATTGAAAGTTCGTTTGATCGGCTGGGAAAGTTTGACTTCCCAAATGTCTTTGTCCTGATACTTATCCATCGACTTCAAAATTAGGGGCGATTGAATGCTAGGAATAGCATAAGTGGACTGTCCAACCGTCAGAGTTCGTTCGTTTAGGTTCCAGGATAACTTTGAAGTCTGTGTAAAGCTAACTTTAAAGCTGCCCATAAAGAGAAGAAACATTATGCCGATGGCTACATATGAAATCGGATAAGCAATTTCTGGAAGATGAAAATTCTCTATTAAGTTGAAGGTGTTATGAGGTGGGCTGAATGGAAAGCATATGCTCAGCAGCAAGGCTGCGAGAACGAAATAACTCTTGTATTTGTCTAGTTGGAAAGTTAGCCAGTTAATGTGTTCTGTCTCCATATCCTGTAAAGCTAATGCATCAACGATGTCCTGCAACGATTTATGGGAACTGTTGTAAAGAAGAAGTATGTCCAATAGGCTGGAAGTAGGTTTTTCCTATGGCCATTGGTTTAGACAGTGGTTCCCTCATAAAGCAGTGTTTTCCAGTTAGTCGCCCGCTGGTAATATGTACGCAATGCCGAATTCAAGAATTGCTAGACCTATCAGAAAACCGAACATTGAAAGAAATTGTATTAGAGCTTTACGTTTTGAAGTTGGGTCGCCCTTCTTAACTAAGTTCATCATAATTCGAGCAACGAAGTAGATAATTAACCCTGCCTTTACTATTGTTAGAAACACAAATATTCCTGATTTCATATGAGGATATTTCACTGTCAACTGCGCCACAACGTCTAGCTATCGTGAGTGGGGTCTTTAATGCCGTGCAGATTCCGCTGGCACCTAGTCACGCCGATGATAAATTTATACTTTGTGGCGGACAATCGAGCCAGCTACAGCTTCCTTACTGCCGAGCCCCCATGGAAGGTTTGTGTTGTGCTTTTTTTATTCTGTTTTGTCGAGCCAACTTGAATAATCTTCCAAGTCGGCACGGTATTGTGATTTTTCCATCTCATCAGTTTGCTCGTCAAATCCGTGGGCTGAATTTCTGGGATATTCGGCAGCAGAAATTACATCTCTAAAATCAAAGTTTGCCTTATCTATTAACAGGTCGAGTTCGTTAAAATCTCTGTTCGCCAGTTTCAAAACTGCTGCAGAAATTCTGCGTCTGCCAGCGTCATTCTCGCTATTTAGTAGTTCTAACCTAGATACGACAAGCATTATGTCATCAGGAAACTCCCTGCGAATAAGGTAGTCAAGAAGTTCAGGAGAAATCTTGGCTGTTTGCTGCAATTCAGACCTACTCATAAATGGATGCCCCTTTTAATATGTTCATGAAGTTCTCCCAAGATGGCTCGTCGGCATTTATGCTCAAATTCATATTGTCATAGTATCCTTGAATATCTTCGGTATAGGCGCTCATAGCTTCTAGGAAGTCGCTGAGATTTTTGTTTTCCCACTTATCCGGGTTATCCTTCAAGTCTTGCCTGAAGTTGCTTAAGAAGATTATGAATTCTGTTCTCGTCATTCACGATAATTAAGCACAACGATCAGCTAAGCACAGTCGGCTCAGCCTTTCAAATATCTCAAATGTATCGGATCCAAATGCCCTTTGCAAACAACTAAGTAAGCCGATTGGGCTTAGCGCCAGTTACCAGCTTTAATTTTTGATTCGAGCTGTTGAAGTTGTGCGATCTTCTTCTCTGTTCCAACCAAAATATCGTGGTGGTTGTAAGAAATTAACCATTCAAGTTTCTTCGAGACAATCAAGATTTCATCAAAGTGTCCAGACTCCCAAATTACCTTGCTAAATGGCTCGATGAATCCTTCATAAATCCAGAATTTTGTTTTCTCGTTGACAGTTTCGTCAAGAAGAAACCAAACTTGTTCAGAATGATCTACAAGTTCAGCCAATCTAAGCTTGGGAAAATCAATGTAAAAGCCATAGGTCGGATTTCTCAGAGTTTCCCATATCCATCTGGAGTTCCTATCATTTGAGAATTTCTTCCAAATCTTCTCTTCAATATCTTGCCAGTGGTTGAGGTTTACTTCCTTTAATTCAGAAGATGACACACTCAATTCCTCACATATTCTGTTGATTTCAACTCTTAGATCAGTCCAATTATTAGGGTATGTCTTCAACCTGATCATTTTTAACTTTACTCTTGGTGTTGAATTATTGATTGTTTCATTGATTTCTGCCAAAATTCTTGAGAGTTGCAGAAGTATGTGGTTAACGGGAAGTTTCCTTGTTCCTCCTTTCCACTCCAAGTCAAGTGGATTGTAGCCAATTCACCGGAATTCAGTTCTACCAGAATTTCATCGTTATCCTGTCGCTTAGCCAAGACCTCATACTTGCCATTATAGAGTTTATGATTTCTTGGCAATTCTTTCTTCAATTCAGCGCTAACTCCCTCTCCAAGATCATGAGTTTCCATAATATCCCACCAAGGATCAAGAAAGTTTAAATTGAAAACAGATGGATTTAGTAGATTTTCCAGTTCACCTTCTTCTAAGAGCTTCGAAATAGTCTGTTCAACGCAATCATGTGTGAGCTCTGCTACAAATAGATCAGGAGGAATAACATAAAGGTTGCCTTCTTTGCTTTTAGCTTCATTCAGATAGTTGAAAGTCCAGACGTTAATTCCATATTTTCTTCCATCCTCAAGAGTTACTTGGATGTTTGCGAAATCGTTGGTTAGGTCTTCCCAGCCTTCTGTTTCTTCAAATTCTAACCAAAGAGCAAATTTTCTCATGCGGTATATTGCTGGTAACATTTGGCTAACACGCACCAGTGCATTTTATTTCCATTACATCTTTTTATTGGGCTACTTACCATAAATAGCCGACTAAAACCCGCAAAACTAATTTATCCGTTTGTAAGAGAACAATATACATATATTATATGTATAATATATAGCCAGGTATTTGTTGTTCTAACCTAAAATACATTGACTGTTTCCCATCACGTCAAAGCGCTCTTCCCATCAAAAGCAGCACTATTTCAAAACATGGCTACAATGAGCTCCCATTGTAGCTACAATTGCTCCCCAACATAGCTACATTTCACCTGCAACATGGCTACATTATACCTGCAACATAGCTACATTGAGGCCGTTTGCTACGCAGCAAACAAGGTTTTTGCTACGTAGCAAAGGGGGTGTTTGGTGCGTAGCAAACAAGTTTTAGCTGCGCTGCAAAGAAAAGTGGATATTTGAGGCAGAAAGGAACGAAGGGCAGTAACTGCCTTCTTTAATATACGAAATTTCTATCCAAAAGGTGAGCCTCACAGGCAGGTTTATCGTCGGGAAAATTTGTTCACTTCTATCTGCCTGAGAGCATCTGGCTGGGTGGCCCATAGGTGCAATATTCCTTCGTTGTCCACTTGCAAGCCAGCTGCGGCTCCAAAACTCACACCGCTTTTGCAGTGAAAGGCTTTGGTAAGCACCTTTTTCATGACCGGCTCAAACTGTCCAGCCTTACTCACAAGGATTAAATCGGCGTAGTTACCATCGGTAGTCTTGTAAAATCCAATGGCATAAATGGCCTCCTCATCCCTGATCAGGTTGATGGACTGGTAGCTCCCCCAGTCGGCAGGTGCAGCAAAACTGTAGATAATTCTCCGGTCTACCCGGTTGGGGTCGAAGCGATAGAAATCCCAATGGCGGCTGTCCCAATTGCTGACCACTATCAAGTAGTCATTCTCCAGCGCCAGTATTCCCGTTGCACCGGAGGTTTTCAGCTCAGGCACTCCTTCCCTATCTATGGTAACGACTGGCTTGTCTTCGTAAAGACCTTCGCCGTAGTAGTTGTACAAACGCACCTTTGACAATGTTTTCTTCACATTGTCTTCAATACCCACGCCCAGGTACTTGTCGGTCAGCTGAATGCCCCCTGCATGCCGGAACGGCTCCTTCATCAATGGAATAAACTTCTCGGTCTGACGTGAAGCCAGGTCGGCTTGCAAAATATAGGCCTGGGCAAGAGAACTGCCCGACATCAGCAGCTTTTCAGCTCCGTCTTGCACCATTACCTGCACACCCTGCAAATGCCCGGACTTGGTGGGCACATCAATGTCGTTCGCCAGCACAATCACCTCGGGTTCTGCGCTCAGCGCTTCAAAGGCAGCCGGTACATTTTTTACTTGCTGGGCCTGGCCAACAATTGGTTGCACGCTGATGAAAGCAAGCAGAAAGAACGGTTTCACTAAATTATGGCTGAGCATGAGGAGTGATGACTTTAACAATTCACCAAGATGGCACTAATACAAAAATAACACACATGGCTGCGTGTTATTCTTGTTTTAAGAATTGTTCGTCGGGTGAAAAATATCGCACCAGAGGCTAAATCAGCCTAAGCAATTGCCCCGTCTCAAACATCAATCCTTTACGCCATTTGGAACAATTCCTCCATCGACTTTCTTACTTTCTGCCGTTCCTGGGTCTCGTCGTTATCGGAGCGGTAGCCTACGGGCGCAATGACTGAGGCATTCAGTCCAAGTTCGTCGAGGCCAAGGAGCCGGTTGTAGGCTTGCTTATCAAACCCCTCCATTGGGCAGGCATCGATCTTCAGCTCTGCACAGGCCATCAGCAAGTTGTTCAAAGCGAGGTAGGTCTGCTTCTCAGACCAGCTCTTTCGCTCTTCTGTGGGCATGCCAGCAATGGTCTTCTTGATAAATTCACCATACTGCTTCAGGCCGTCATCACTTTTCCCCTGCAGTTCAATGATCCGCCGAATATAGCTATCCACATGCTGGTCGTAGTTGCGGGTGTAGTTGCAAAAAACGAAAAGGTGGGAGGCATCTGTGATCTGGCTTTGGTTCCACGAAGACTTCCTGAGCTCCTCTCTGATGTCATCGTTTTCGATGATGAGCACTTTGTAGAGCTGCAAGCCATACGAGGACACCGAAAGCCTGATCGCTTCCTTCAGGAATGACAGGTCGTGGGCGCTTACCTTTTTGTGAGGGTCAAATATTTTGGTGGCATAGCGCCAGTTGAGTTTATCTATTAAGTTCATCTTATTTATGATTTTACAAGTACTACGCCGACAATCATGACAAGCATACCAGCGATCTTTTTTATTGATACGGGCTCCAGTGGCATACCAAACCAACCAAAATGACTGGCGATAGCAGCGAAAATAACCTGGCCTGTGAGGCTGAAGGTGACTGCGGTAGAGATACCCACCCTGGGAATAACGTAGTAAAACAGCGAGACGGCGATGAAGCTAAAAACGCCGCCTGCAAACCACATGTAGGCAGGAATTTGCCGCAACTCGCCAGCTGTCGGAAGCTGCCGTACAGTGGCCACTACAACCAGCAGCGTAACACTCGCACTCATTACCAGAGCTATGCCGGTGGCCACAAGTGAGTTGTTGAGCATGACACCGAGCCGGGAATTGATGCCGCCCTGGATCACGACCATAATACCCACCGAAAATGAAAGGAGGAGTAATAAAGGATTGTTCATGGCCTTACTGTTTTGTTTGAATTGGAAATGCCACCGGACGCATGGGTGAAGCACTTGCGCCCCTTAACTTCAGTGAAGCAGCGATAAAGGCGAACTCGTAAACCTTATCTGCCGAGAGCTCTTCCAGGAACATCTGTTCTATAAACATGGCCCCCTTCTCAGCCAACAAGTAAGTGTGCACGGGCACCCAATTGTCGGTTCGCTCAGGAGGAAAAGCCTCGAAGCTAAGGTTGTCGGCGCCCAGCAGCATGATGCCCATTTCTTCTACCAGCCATTTCACTGCATCCAGGCTGATGCCAGGGTAGTTGTCGAGATAGTCAGCAGCATTTTCGTAGTGTTGTGCCTGGCCTGTGCGAATCAACACTACGTCGCCATTTTGCAGCCGGACGTTCTGCTTCCTCAGCACAAGCTGCAAATCAGCGGCACTGATGCGGTAGTTTTTGGGAAGTGGCCCTTTGGCAGCTGCCACATCCAGCAGCACCCCTCTGGCAATGATCGGTGGTATGGTTTCGGCACCCGTCTTTTTCCAGCCTTTGTCGCCGAGGTGTTCTTCAGGAGTGAACCCGTTCCAGATCTTGCCATTCAGCCCAAAATGGTTCAGCGCATCAATATGCGTACCCATGTGGGTGTACATCGATATGGCATCGCCGGTGTAGCTTACCTTTTGGTTCATGGCCTCCCCCAAACCATTAGGATTATCGACAACCGTACCGTGGGGTGTGTGCGTGAGCCAATACTGGTAACCGGGGTCGCCCAGCGAATGGAAGCTTGGCATGCCAACGAAATAATCGACGCTGAGGTCGTAAACCTTGCCCGACACAATCTGTGAAAGCACCTGCAGTTGCGATGCCTCTGTCATCATATTGAGGGTGCCTATTTCATCGTCGGGGCCCCAGGGACTTTCACCAACTGCTTCTTTCTGCTGTGCCGTTGCGGCCTTAATGGTGAGCAGCGTGACCAAAATGAATGTTGTTGTTTTCATGACTTTAACTTTTTCTTACAAAGTTGGGCGTCATGAAAGCCGGTTGCGTTAAGGTATCTTAAGAACGACCCATCAACTCAAATTCTTCCTGATAGTACTGTTCCCTGGGATGCCGAGCGAGGCATGGCGAAGAACTTCAAATGAATCCAGTTATCGATTTACAGCTTTATGGAAAGGTCAACTTGTCCACCAAGACCGAGCTCCACAATTTTCTTTAAGGTCGATAGCCGAACCTCCTTTATATTGTTTTCAATTTTTGAAATATATGACTTGGTAGTCCCCACCTTTTGAGCAAGTTCTTCCTGAGTCAGCCCCTTTTCAAGTCTAGCCTCCTGGATAAGTGCTCCGATTTTGAAATTTTCGTAGCCTTCTTCCAGGTCATCTCGCTTCGGCGTGCCAACCTCACCAAAATGCTTATTCTTGAATTGATCAAGGGTCATTATATTACTTTTCTTGCTCATATTCTTGCTTAATTTTTAATACCTTTTCGATCTCAGCCCTGGGGGTCTTTTGAGTTTTCTTCTGAAAACCGTTCATTAACACCACTAACTGTCCATCATCGAAGAAACAAAAGATTCTATAAATATTGCCTCCGGTTTGAGCCCTCACTTCATATAGCCTGTCAGTTCCTTTGATGTGCTTCAGGTAAGTTTCAGATATGCCTTTAATCTCTCTATCAAGTTAATTCTCCAGATAATTTTCTTCTGAACTTTATCACTTTGCTTTAGGAAGAAGGACTCGAAATAATCTTTGTAGAAGATGACCTTTCTAACTTTACAATTCACATAGCAAATGTATTAAAAGTTTCACTTTAGTACAACTTAGCATCACGCCTCTGTCCGCATAGTTGCTCTATCAGGCAGATCAGGCATGCACATGACTGAACTTCCCCATCAACTCAAATTCTTCCTGATAGCACTTAAAAACTCGGGTGTTATTTTCAGGTAGGAGGCCACCATGTACTGGGGAACCCGCTGCTCAATGTCCCGGTATTTGGAGCGAAACTCCACATACCTTTCTTCGGCGGTTTTACTCATGGAGTTAATGGTGCGATCCTGCAGTGCCACGTAAGCAGTTTCGAATTTCATTCTGAAAAATCGTTCGATGGCAGGCACCTCGTCATAAAGCCTGCTCAGGGTGTCTCGGTGGATTTGAAGAAGCACACTATCGTCGATGGCCTGAATAAACTGCCTGGCGGGCGTTTGGGTGAGGTAGCTGTACAAATCGTTGATCCACCAGCCTTCGATACCAAACTGGATAATGTGTTCCTTCGTTTCCTCGTCCATGTAGTAGCTCCTGAGGCAGCCTTCGGCTATGAACCGCATGTGCGACGAAGTTTCGCCTTTGAAGAGAAGCATCTCCTTCTTCTTTAAGGCCACTTCCTTAAAACTTTGCTTCACCAATTCCGCCTCGTTCTTCGTCAGCGGAATGGTTTCCTGCAGGTGGTATATGAGTTTATCGGATGCATCCACTTTTTATCCCGTTTTGATGCCTTGCCACAAACCTGGAGCCACTAGCTATCACACTTTGGCCAGTTTGCTGATCTTTACATGTTTCTCCACGTCAGGCCGCCATTTGTCCTGGCTGGCTATCACATCGCATATTTTCTCTTGAAAGTAAACCTGATGCCATGTTCTTTTATGAAATTGACACACATGCTCGTATGTTTTTTCTGCATGTATCATTAGCCTTAACAGGAACTCTTCGTTTGGCTCCCGGTGGTTATTCAAAATCTGACTCAGCAAAACAGGAGTGACGTCAATGTCTTTCGCAAAACTATTTCTTCTGCTATAGATCGCATCAATGTATGAGGTTAAAAATTCGGTAAAAGCACTATGCGTGTGATAGACTGGCTCCTTAATGTATTCGTCCATTTTCAGCTTTAGCTGCAATAACTTCGCCTTGACGATTTGATCGGCTGACAGATTTTTCATTCTCTGCAACCTGGCCTCCATTAATGCCTTGCCGTCATCCAGTCTGTCTTTCTTTGAAGTGTACCGTGAATCAACGCCATACTCTGCCCCCCCAACTTCCCTTATCTCCTTTTTTCTGCTAGTCATGGTCGTATGTCTCAATCAAATTGAAAATTTCCAGTATTTCGATGCTTAGAGTCAGACCCGTTACGTTCATGCCGAATTTATCTATGTAATGGCGAGCTATTAATCCCTTTGGCTTTAACGACACGCAGGCAAGCTCACCGTATTCTCCTACTGCAATTTTTGAAATAAACGTCAGTAGGTTGCCAGTAATGTTTTCAAATTTCTTGCTACTCCCTTTATTTTCTTTTGAAACGGTCAGCAGCCTTATATGCAACCTCCATTCTTCTGGAATTCTCTCTATAGAAACAAGTCCAAGTATATCTCTCGTGTTGGCTATTCTCAGCTTATACATCTCGAATTCCTTTTCTTGTTTCCAATCAAAGAAATACCTCGCCTTCGTCAGACTTGCGAAGTCACGATCGTCAACAGGCTCAATCTCTACCTTGTGGCTCGCTCCTGTTCCAGTATCAATTACTACCACAAATTAAAAGTACGGAAAGTTTCCTAAAAACGTAAAGCTATTTCTATAAGTATCCGTTTTTAGGAAACAAATAGGTCGATCGCTAAGGGTATTCGAGTTGCCAGTGCTATTTCGTAATCACCAGCTTCTTCGCCTGATCCTGCGCTTTGAGTGCCAGCTCGGTGGCCAGGAACACGTGGGCTTGTGGCAACGCCGTTTCGGTGCGGTTGAGCACATCATCCACAAACAGCTTACCAAATGGCAGCTCCACATCATTGCAGTCGATGTACCTGGTTTCTTTATGCGTCACCAAGTAGAGGTGGTTGCCCCCTTCGTGACCAGAAGCAATATCGATGTTCTTTCTTATTTCTATATAGCCCTCCGTTCCCAATATGGTCAAGCGCCCATCGCCCCAGGAGCCCAGGCCATCGGGTGTGAACCAGTCTATCCGCACATAACCGGCGCCACCGTTTCCTTTCACCATGGCATCACCAAAATCCTCAAACTGCGGGTACTGCGGATAGTGGTTGTTGCCTACCTGAGAGGCCACCACTTCGGCTGTGGTAGACCCTGTGAAGAAGAGGAACTGATCGAACTGGTGCGATCCAATGTCGGTGATGATGCCGCCGTAGTATTTTTTATCAAAAAACCACTCTGGCCGGTTGGTCAGGCCTATCCTGTGCGGCCCCATGCCTATGGTTTGGATTACCTTGCCAATGGCCCCGGACTGCACCAACTCACCAGCCTTCACTGTCGCCTTGTTCTCCAGCCTTTCGCTGAACATGATATCATAAATACGTCCGGTTGCCTTTTGCACCTTGCGTACTTCAGCCAGCTGAGCGAGTGTGGTGATACCAGGCTTATCGACCAGGTAGTCTTTACCGAGTTTCATTACCTCAACGCCCAGCGGCGCTCTGTCTACCGGAATGCCGGCACTCAGCACTACCTGAATGGACTTATCTTCGAGAATCTCTTTTTGGCTTTTGGCAAGTTTGGCTTCAGGATATCTTTTAGAGAAGGCTGCTACCAACTCTGGCTCCGGAGCAAAGAATGAAACAAGCTCACCTCCTCCTCTTTTCACAGCTTCTGTCATGCCATAAATATGGCCATGGTTCATACCTATGACCGAAAACCTGATCCTGGGTTTGTCCTGCATGATGGCAAGGGCACTTTTTGGAAAAGAAGAAAGGAGGGCAACGCCGGTCGCTGCTGAGGCAGATGTTTTGATGAATTTGCGTCTGCTGGATTGAGGATGTGTCATGTTGTAGTAGGGATTGTTGTTAAACAGGTATCGGTTACAATGACATAGACGATTTTAAAGCGAAAAATCCTGACAAGCCATTGAACTTATGATAATAATACAGAAAAGAACGCAAACCGATAAGATATCCTACATGACTGGCTGCCCAACTATAAGCTATCTGCCCAAACCAAAACCGCCTTCGCCCCAAACGACCTTGTCGATAAGCGTCCCATGAAAACCGTCATCCATGATATCGCCAACAGCAATGTAGTCCGCTGGTGATTTCCACTAGCGTATGGGATATGGCAAAATTTCGAACTCGTTCAATAGGTTGTGATACTTCTCCTCCAAATTCCCTGGAATGCGCCGACCATTTAACATCAAGCCCGCCTCCTTCAACCCAGGGTGTCCCATCAGTGATATATGTAACTAATAGCTGCACTTGTGCAACAATCCCATGGGCCACTGTGGTGAACTTTGCACTCACTTTGATGATCTACCATAATGTAATGGCGGACTCCACTCCCAAGAAAAATATGAAATCTTTTTTATTCGCACTTATTGCCCTTTTTCTCCTAACTGTTTCCACCCAGGCACAACACGTAAATGTTGGCATAAAAGGCGGCCTGAACGCCTACACCATCCAGGGCGACAATAGCGGCAACTTCGACCCCAAACTCAGTTTCAATGTTGGTCTGCTGGGTCATATCCATATGGATAATCAATTTGCGCTTCAGCCAGAGGTCGTTTTTTCCGGACAAGGCACTCAATACAAAAGTGGTGGCAGCGATGTGAAGCTCAACCTGAACTACGTGAATATCCCGCTACTCTTTCAATACATGTTCGACAATGGATTTAGGCTGGAAGCAGGCCCGCAACTGGGCATTTTGGCCAGTGCTAAATCGGAAATCGGCAACAACAGTACTGACGTAAAAAATAACTACAAAAGCACCGACATCGGACTAGTTGTAGGCATGAGTTACGTGAAGCCGTCTACAGGTTTTGGGTATGACCTTCGATATGTTCACGGCCTAACGGACATCAGCGAGAATAATGCATCCAACTCTTACAACAGAGGCTTGCAACTCGGTATATTCTATCTTTTTCAGCACAGATCATAAGATCAGAGGTTGTCTCAAAAGCCCCTAAAAATGAAGCGAATGTCACATTGAGCTCGTCGAAATGCTTAAGCACGTTAAACAATAAGGTTTCGACAGAGTCAACCTGACATAGGATTAGGGCTTTTGAGACAACCTCCTTTTTCTTGCCATCCATCCACCTTAAAAAAACAGTCACTATGAAAGCACCTTCAGCTCCTAAGAAAATTACCTGGATTATTGGTTTGATCAGCGGCATCCTTGGCATCATTGGCCACTACGCCCATGTTCAGATTTTGAGTGAATACAATTACACCTTGCTGTTAGTGGGTTTTCTGGTGCTGGCCGCCGGAACGACTTTCAGAGAGATTTAAGTGTACAACTACCAATACTCGTAGATCCTGGCAATTTTTCCATCTCTGAACTCGAACAGGGTCATTTGGGGCTCGCCTTCTACTGTCTTTCCATCCTTTTTAGTAACAAAGGTTTTGCTCACGGCGATGGCATTCAACCCCACTATTTTATTGAGAATTTTGATATCGGTTACACTTCCGTCATAGCCACCGTTTTTTTGGTTGCGTTGATAGCCCTCGTATAGGTCCTGACGGGTATAGGTGCCTCCGTATTGAGGGTGGATGTACTCGAAGTCATCTGTAAAGAGATCAAAAATAATGTCGATGTCCTCTGGTTGGGAATTTGCTTGAAAGACTTTTAGGTTGAGTTTGTAGTATTTGTCGAGCACTGTGTTCAGGGAATCTTCGTGCGTCAGTTTCCCAGGCTGGGCATTTACCACAGTAGAAGCTGAAACCATAAAAAGAGAGAAAAAAAAGTGGATTGCTGTTTTTGTCATTGTTGAAATTCTTGAATTTTAAACTGAAACTAATTTTCACCCACAACCATAAGTTGCGGGTTCATTTTTAAAAAAGTTGGAACTACCCCTCAATATTAACGTATAGCCTATCCAAGTTGGAGATAGTTTTTATCTTTAACATATCATTAACAAGGCATGCTCTGGCCGCCTGCTATTAACCAAACCAGTAGCCATGGTAAAGTACATCTCCGAAATGATTGGTCAGCACATGACCCTCACCGAAGAAGAAACCGAGGTGCTCAACGACTGCATTCCTATTCGCAGCTACAAAAAAGGCACAATCCTGCTGAGGGAAGGTCAAATCGCCACCGAGTGCTATTTCAATATCAAGGGCTGTGTGCGCCACTACTACCTTTCTGATGGTGAAGAAAAGACCACCCAGTTTTATACCGAAGAGCAGTCGATTGCCTCTATGAACAGCTACCTCAACAAAGTGCCCGCCAACCACTATCTGGAGTGCGTGGAAGACACTACCCTGGCTGTGTTCGGCTACGAAAAAGAAAAGGAGCTGTACCGAAAGCACCCAAAGTTTGAATCGCTCTGCAGACTTTCGATGGAGGATGACTTCGGCAAGCAGCAGGAAATGCTGGCTAACTACATCATCCAAAGCCCCGAAGAGCGCTACCTCAATCTGCTCGAAACCAGACCAGGTCTATTGAACCGGGTACCTCAGTATCACCTGGCCAGCTATCTGGGTGTGAAACCGGAGTCGCTGAGCAGGATCAGGAAGCGGGTGGCGGAGAAAGGTTAATCCTCCGCCGTGCCTATTTTCACTGTACCTGTATCACAATCTTGCCAAACGGGTGCCCTTCTTCCATGTAGCTGATGGCTTTTGCCACATCTGCCAACGGATAACTTCGCTCAACTACCGGTCTCACTTCGCCCCCATCAACCATCTGCCTGACCGCCTCGAGGTCTTTCCTGTTGGCACTGGCCAGCATATTGATTATTTTCTTGCCTTCGGCGATGGCAATCCATGGCCCTAAAAACATAGCTCCGGGTGAAAAGGCAGTTGTCACGTACCTGCCATGCTTGTTAAGCACTCGCTTCAGCGCTGATACCGAATGATTGCCCACGACGTCAAAAATGAGGTCGTAGCGCTCGCCACCCTTTGTGAAGTCAGCCAGTTTGTAGTCAATGGTGTGGTCGGCACCCAGAATCTTCGCCAGCTCGGTCTTGCCGGTGCTGGCTACGGCAGTCACTTCTGCGCCGAAGGCTTTGGCTATCTGCACAGCAAAAGTGCCCACGCCGCCGGAAGCTCCGTTGATAAGCACCTTCTTTCCGGGACTGATCTGCCCCTTATCACGCAGCCCCTGCAAGGCAGTAACGGCCGCCATCGGCAAAGCGGCGGCTTCTCCGAACAAGGCATTTGATGGCATGTGCGCCAGCGCTTTCTCGGAAACTGCTACGTATGCAGCAAATGCGCCAAAGCCGTAAGCAGACAGCTCGCCAAACACCTTATCTCCGGGCTTGAAATAGCTCACGCCTTTGCCAACGGCTTCAACCTCCCCGGCCATATCGGCACCAAGGATATTGTTCTTGGGTTTGAAAAAACCAGCCATTATTCGAACAGGAAACGGCTGCCCTCTCAACAGGTGCTTGTCTGCCGCATTCACGGAGGCTGCGTGCACTTTTACGAGCACCTCACCGGGGCCCGGCATGGGTTTTTGTACGTCCTTCAATTCCAACACATCGGGCGACCCATATCGTTGATATACAATTGCATTCATTTTAAATAATGTTTTGAGTTTTTGACCTTGGTTATAAAATCAGGCTACGATGGCCTTCGATGTCATCTTTCTGACTGACACACCCTTGATCAGCAGCCACAGACAGAGTGACATTTCTGCCAGTACTGCCGGCCCCACCACTATATTATCGAAGAGCTCTTCGTGTCCCGGAGCCAGAAAATTGCCGAAGCTGTTAATTAGGTAGCCCAAAGCGGCGATGATGATCATAGTCCCCAACCAGGCTGGAAAGCCATCGGATTTGATGATCAGGTAGCCAAGCAATACACAATGAAGCCCAAAGAACGCTCCTGCGATCAGGTAGCCAACCGTGTGCACGTTGAGAAAAAACAGGGCCAAAGCATTGAGCTGATCAGGACTGAATACCGACAGGTAGCCGGAGCCATCGAGTAGCTGCAGGGCCATGTAGTGGTTGAGCAGGTTCACACTGGCGATGGCCGGATGAGCCAGCAAGCGAAGTAGTGCTGCTGTGAGTGAGAGGGTTTTATTCACTGGCTTAAGCAACTGATACAGCAGCACGGACACCACCAGGTCGCACAAAAAAGCCACCAGGTCGGCTGCAAAGCCCAAACGGAACAGGCCCTCTGAGGCCACAATATTTTGAGCGGTCGCTGCTGCATCGCCCGTCACCACTGCACCGGCACGCACGTAGCCTTCGCTAAAGCCGGCGGTAACAAAAATGATGAGGTAAAGGAATCCTGCGATCCTTGCCATTTTTTTATTTGAGTTCATGATTCAATTTTGTTGTTGTTGAAAAAAATGGGCGGGCTGCCTGAGTCAAACAGCACCTACCCTTTTTAGCTTTTGACTATCTGTTGAATTCTACCACATGGCCGCTCACGGTAATGGTTCGCTTCAAAAAGAATGGAGGCACACCGCCGACATGCTCTTCTGTAAGCAAATTCACCAGCGCTCTGGGACCGTCCATCAATCCTGCCGACTTCACCATTTCGGCGTACGCTTCGTTGTACATCTGCTGTCTTTTTCTTCCACCGATCAGCACCCAGTACTTCGCCTCGGCGCTACCGCTGACACTGCTGATCACCTTAAAATTATTCTCCTTCAGATGCACCTGAGTGGAGCTTTGGTTTTGGTTGCGCATGATGGCCCTGCCAGCCCCACAAGAGCTGATAACCACCATCATGATCATTACTGCGATTGTTGAAATTGACTTTTTCATCTTCTTCATTGTTTTGAGTTTTTGAAATTGATTTAAATGTTTTTCGTTTTTGAATACCCAAAATTAGAGCGGGTAAAAACCGATTTCATTGACTTTGGTTAAGAAGAGAGCCGACGAACTTTTTATTGAAATTTGATTATCCAGGGGGCGTAAAAATAAAGGGCAATCTCCGCCGATAACAGAGATTGCCCAATACCCTTTGAAAGGCGGCTGCTTACTTTTGCTGCTGTAGCTTCTTCAACTTCTGAAGATATTTCTTCGCTTCACCTTGATTACCCAGAGCCTGATAAGCCCCTGCGAGTGTACTCAACAGATCAGCAGAATCGGGAGACTGATTCAAAAGGGCCAGATAGATATCAATGGCCTGCTTATGTTCACCATTTTCAGTTAAAAAATCGGCGATGGAGAAAGCACCATAGCTTCTTCCTCCTTCTATCAAGTCGCTGATCAACATAGCTGAACCCAATGCCTCATAAAATTCCCGGAAGCGGGTGTAATCCCGGGCTCGCAGGGCGCTTCGAACAATAGTAAACCTTGACCACAAAGACATGTCTGGTGAAAACCCATACCGGGAAGCCCTTTCTTTGGTGTAACTATGGGCGTATGCCATGCCACCTGCCTCGACAAACGCTTGCAAATCATCTACCTGCAATTCAGGATAGTACCTGAAGTATTTTCGAAGGCCATGATACAGCGTGGAGTAACCTGTGGAGCGGTGTTCTTCATTTTCCAGTCGGAAACAAGTCCAATCGAGCCCAGGAAAATCCTTTTCTGAAAGCAGGGAATCCAGCTTGTCGACTCCCCGGTTCACTTCAAATTCATTGGGGCTTACTGAAAAGTAAAGAGATTTGTTGAGTGCCGGCAGCTTATCCAGCACGTCCACTTTGTCCAGAAGGGGGAAGGGGCTTGCCAACATGTAGCCATCAAACAAAGACGGGTGATTTGTTAGCATGTGGAAAGCAAAACTTCCTGCGTATTCCCAACCAAACAACAGCCGTTCGCCACTGGTTCGATAGCTGCTTTCCACATAAGGTATCATCTCTTTTTCAATAAATTCAGCGAACTGCTGTTTGCCGTCGGCGAAGTGATTGAAGCGTTGCGGATAGCTATTAGTGATGCCCACTACTATGAACTCCGGTGTTAGCTGATATTGCTTGAAAGTGGCGGCAAGACCTACGGTATGAAGAAAAAATCGCTGACCATCCAGTATGAAAATAACGGGGTAACGCTTTTCCTCCTCACCATATCCCTCAGGCAGATAGATCTGAATTTGTCTTTCCTCATCAAGAATCTTTGAATCGATAAAGTGGTTGGTTCCAACGATATTTTCAGTAGTGGAGACCTGTGCTTGCACTCTACTAATTGATAGAAGACCGATAGCTGCCAGTGTAAGTGACTTGAGCATTGTTCTGGATGCGATTTTAGATAGCATGAAAAAATATAAAAGCTTTTAAAAAGGTATGGCAGCGAAACAGTCAGGGCTCGCCGCCACACCATTACTACTATTTACCTGCATTGGCCCTTGCTTCATCAGCGACTGCTTGGGTGATCTTGCCACCTCCTGAGCTAACAGCAGACACATTGAAGAAGCCTGCCACGTTGGTGTTCGAATTTTCATCGGTGCTCTTCACGTTGGTCATCACATTGGCCAGGGGAGTAGCAAATAGCTCAGAGAAACCTCCGGGCCTGTTGGTCTGCAGAATGACGCCCGTCAGGTATTCGAATGTCACAGGATCAATTGAATGAATCTCCACATACAGCGAGTCGCCTATCTCGTAGGGCGGGTGGTAGTAGTTTTTCCTGTCGGGCAGCGGGTCCAACGGGTTCACAAAGTCACGGCGGATAACCTGATGGAATACTTCTCCATCCACCGACTGGCTTGGCGACAAGCCCGCATCGAAGGCAATATTGATCTCTGAGGGTTTGCCCAGGTAGTTACCATTTTTCCACGCCTTGATCCAGTACGCATCGCCGGGCCCCACCGGATCGGTTGCCACAAACTCCGCTGAGTAGTACGATTCCAGTATATTGAAGTCCTTGGACTTGTACTTGTACAATATGGTATCCACTTCAGGCACACGCCCAAGCGTTGACACTGCCTCAAATGTTTCACCGGCATAGGTAACTGCCAGTTTGTAAGTATGACCCACTTCACCCAACGGCGCATCGGCAGGATCCCAGTAGTAGGCATCGGCACCTTCCTGAAAGTTGTAAACCACTCCTGTGTTAAGGTCTTCCACCGTTACCTGCGCTCCAGGCGTCAGGCTTGGGTAAGAGTTATCGAAATACGGCTGCGATCGTGACACCATCACTTTCTGCCTTTCCATTTTCTGAGTAAGCCAGGCGTCTATCACCAGTATTTCCTCAGCTTCCTTGAGCTCCGGCTGAATGGCGGTTTCGCAGCCAAAACCAAAAACAATTAATGCGATATATATGATCTTTTTCATTGTTGTTGAGTGTTAGAATTTGAAGTTGTAAGTAACTGCGGGAATCAGCGTGCCTATCAGAGAAAGCTGCTTAGCAGCCGTTTGCTGTGGGGCGTCTGCCATTTGCCTGTCCCTGCCCTGCGAGAAGTAGATGCTGAAAGGGTTCTTTCTGGCGTACAGGTTGTACACGGAGAAAACGATGTGGTCATTGCCTGACCGGTTCTTCTTGCCCCGCCACACATTGTTAATTGTAAGTGACGCATCCAGCCTGTGGTAGTTTGGAAGTCGGAAGTTGTTTCTCTCACTTCCGCTCACGTAGGGAATGACGTAACCTGCCGACATGTAACGATCCGTTGGAAACGTGGTGGGTGTGCCTGACATGAAGCTAAAGTTGGCAGAAAGGGAAACCCTCTTAGTCAGGTCGTAGAAGCCAGCCACCTTGAGGTTGTGGCGCTGATCGAAACGGGTAGCGTACCAGTTGCCTTCATGGTTCTTGCGGTCGTTTCCAAAATTGATCCCGTCCACTTTCAGCTCCGACTTGCCCAGTGTGTAGCTCACCCAGCCGGTCAGTCTCCCGGCGTTTTTCTTCACATAAAGCTCCAGACCATAAGCCCTGCCAACGCCTGAAAGCAGCTGAGAAGCAATGAATTCGTTGATGAACAGTTCAGCTCCGTCGATGTAGTCGACCTGGTTCTTGTTCCACTTGTAATATACTTCGGCAGAGGTCTCGAAACGCTTTCCGCCAATGTTCCTGAAGTAGCCCATGGCCACCTGATTACCCATTTGCGGGGCAATGTTGTTGTCCGACGGCTGCCAGATATCAATTGGCGTAGAGGCCGTAGTGTTAGATATCTGGTGGATATACTGACTCATGCGGTTGTAGCTGGCCTTCACGGAGCTCGACTCCGAAAGCTGATACCTCAGCGAGGCCCTCGGTTCAACGTTTTGATAGGAGGCAATCGACTCCCAGTCGCCTTTCTCTGTAACTGAAAGCAACGGTTTCTCCACACCTGCCAGGGTGTCGCCATAAGTCATCAAGCTACCACCGAGGTTGTTGAAGTAGCTGAACCGCACTCCGTATTGAGCAAACAGTTTGTCACTCAGCTTCTGGTCATTGCTCAGATAAACTGCGGTTTCCAGGGCCTTGCGTCTGTCGAGGCTGATATCTGTTCTGATGCCATTGTTCACTGTCGAGGCATTGGCTGGTTCGAAGCCGTACAAAATAGCTTCCCCTCCAAAGGTTAGCTCATTGTTCACATTCAGAAACCAGTTGAACTCCGGCTTGAAATTCCACGTGCTTACTTCGGCGGCCCAGTCGAACTTATCCAGTTTGTTGGTGCCAAAGCTGAAACCATAGTCGTAGTTGCTGTAAAAAGCTGAGACGTTGGAAAACAGCTTATTGCCATACAGGTGATTCCAGCGTACCGTGGCGGTGCGATTGCCCCAGTCGAAACCCTGCGATTCGTCAAATGAAAATACGTCACGCCCCAGGTAGCCGGAAACGTACACACGGTTTTTGTCATTGATGTTGAAATTGGTTTTGGCAGTGAGGTCGTAGAAATACATGCCTGCGCCGTCAGACAGCATATTGGTAAAAGGCCGCACCAGCACGTCAGCATACGACCGGCGACCGGCGATAATGAAAGATGACTTATCCTTCTTAATTGGCCCTTCCACCGCCAGCCTGCTAAACACGGTACCCACACCTCCGGCTACATCATAGTCTTTGTTATTGCCTTCTTTCATTCGGATATCCAGAATGGATGACAAGCGACCACCGTAGCGGGTGGGTATGCCGCCTTTGTACAGCTTCACATCTTTCACGGCGTCAGGATTGAACACCGAAAAGAACCCAAACAAGTGTGACGACTGGTACACCGGAGCTTCGTCAAGCAACACAAGGTTTTGCCCGACGCTTCCTCCACGCACATTGAAACCAGCAGTGCCCTCGCCTACAGAACTGACACCAGGCAGCAACTGAATACTCTTGAGCACGTCCACCTCCCCGGCAAATGCCGGTAGCTTTTCAATGGCCTTCATTTCCAGCTCAATCGTACTCATTTCAATACTGGCCACATTTTCATCAATGGCCTCGCTGGTAATCAGCACTGTTTCCAGCTCTGCATCAGCCGACCGCAGTTCCAAATCCAGTCTGATATCCTCGGTCAGGTCAATTACCTTGTGTGTGTCGCCGTAACCAACATAGCTGACATCCAGGTTGTAAGTACCCTCCGCCAGCGTAATGGAATAAAAGCCATAAACGTTGGCGGTGGTGCCGCCCGATATCTCTCTGACAAAAACGTTGGCGCCGATCAGGGCCTCGCCATTGCTTTCATCTTTAAGGTATCCACTGATTGTGAATTGCTTTGCCTGACCAAAGGCGGTCAGGGCTAGCAGGAGACATAGTGCTCCGGTAAAGATTGTTTTCATAGTTCTTATTGTTTTGAGTTTGATGAGGCAAAACAAGTCACCCCAATGATGTATTTCATTGACTTTAGTTAAGAAGCGATCACTGGCTGGTGATGAATTGGCGCTAGCTTTCAGCCATGGCAATACCACTCATGGTCACTCCATGACCAGTGCAATCATTCATATCACTGTAAATTTTGGTTTAAATGTTCCTGCGTCTATTCAGGGTAAATCAGGTTTATTCCGCTTCATTAGTGTGTTTCACAGCAGGCTTTCGGCGATTCGAAGTAAAGTGGCAGCTCCGGTTTTCCGATTTCTGGCCTTTTCCTTGAACTGTTGCAGCAACTCCTCATCAATCAGCCGCCCCTGAGCCCAGACTGCCACTGGCTGGTGCAGGGTGCTCAGGTCATCAAGCGGATTGCTCTTTGAGAGGACAAGGTCGGCCCATTGTCCCACCTCGATGGTGCCGGCATCAGCATACCTTTGCGACGCCTTCGCAGGATTAACTGTTGCTGTTTTTAATGCCTCATAAGGCGTAAGCCCGGCTTGCTGAAAATAGAACAACTCCTCGTGTAGGGAAAAACCAGGCACTGCAAACATGATACCCGCATCGGTACCGCAAAGAAGAGTAACTCCTGCTTCGTGCATCATCTTCACTATATCCTGATGCAGTTCATGCTGGTTGCTTAGTCTTTCCAAAGTTTCCGGATTGTAAAGTTGTTCACTCGTCCATCTATTGTAATCATCCATAGAGCCGAGGGCCACAAAAGCAGGGTTCATGTAGCTGACCTCCTGACCCTTGAGCATGCCTTCTCCCTGTTCGATGATATCAATAATGTTTTGGAAAATGCTCAGCGTCGGCGTGTGCGCCATGCCGTGCTGCACATACAAGTCCACCACCTGCTTCAACTTTACACTATCTATGTCAAATTTCAGTGCTGTTTGCACAATCTCCTCGGTATGTTCAACACTCTCAAATGCCGGTTTGAAATGATAGCTATAGACGACCTCAAAGCTGGGATGCGCCGCAATGGTCATTTGCTCTTCTTTGGCCTGCTCAAGAACGGCATCAAAGATTTCCTCCGTCATGCCTGCATAAGTTTTTATGAAATCGTATCCATCAGCCTTGTATTGGGCTATGAGGTTTTTTGCCTCCTCAGGAGATTGAATCTGTACTTTGTCTACGCCTTCATCGTTTGGCCCTGTGAGCTTGGGGGTGCTTGTTGAAAATGCGGGAGCCAGCAATTCGCCGTCAGCTATTTCCTGCTTAAGTCTTAAATGGAAAGGTATGCCCCACATGTTTCTTACTGTCGTCACGCCGTTAGCGAGATAAAGCCCCAGCTCCTGCCTGTCCCAAACATGTACATGCATGTCGATCAAGCCCGGGCTCAAGTACTGTTCCTGTCCATCGACTACCGTGATGCCCTCTGCCGAAATATTATGGCCAATTTGTTCAATACGCCCGTTCCTTACCAGCACAGACTGGTTCATCAAAACAGTATCCGAAGTCATCGGTACCAGATTGATGTTGGTGATCAAGTAAGAGTTTGCCTTGAGTTGTTCACTGTCGGCTATGCTCAGATAGCTGGCACTGCGCTTGTCTATTCTCAAAATAACCAGAACACTTAGCGCACAAATAGTGATTAAAGACAATACAACCATGCAGGCTATTTTCAAAAACTTCATATTCCAGCTATTAAAATTTTGTAAACGTGTAACATACTTGTCTTAAACTTTCTGAAGGAAAGTTATCAACGTCTGCCAAAAGGTCGAACCTTTGGGAGCCGCCATCTGTAGATTGCGTGATCGATTCCCCGCCACCCTTTTCAGTGCCTCCGGGCTGCTCATTGGAAGGGCTACTAAATAAAAGCGTAACAATGGCAATCAACACTCCGAGTATGATCAAAAGAAGCTTTTTCATCGCATTTCGGATTTAACAGCCCTTGTTCCCGCTAGTTTTTTGAAGGCAGTCGCCCACCAGTGCTGTTTGGTTTTGCGACCATTGATCACAATGAGTTGATCCAGCCCATAGCGGCCCGATCCAAGCACAAGGAGAATTAGCACCAGGGCTGTAATTACGAATTGCACCACCAGATTAGCATCGGGTGACGCCCAGAATGATTGATACACCATCGTGCAAACAACAGCAAGCACCATGAAGCGGGTATTGAGGCCCACTGCGATGATGCCCCCCTCAAGCCAACGGAATACAACCTCAAGGTGATTGATCCATGCCATTTGCCATGTATCAGTCATGCCCAGGGCCTTCCACTGGTCTGGATCCAGCTCCGTTCGCAGCGATAAACCAAGCAACGCTCTTCCCCAATCAGTGCAAACAACGGCAGCCAGTACCAATCTGAGTATCAGTATCAAGCTGTTGATCACGGCAGATTGGATGGGTAACGGCCGTATCAACTGGTTGACCATGATCTGAAGCCTGATCACGCCTCTGAGTGTGGTAGTCTTAAGTGTCATAGCTACAAAATGTTAGCGGTAAAATTGGAGCCGACAGCCTGCCCTTAACAAGTGACCTTTCTCGTACGGTTTGGTCTGCCCGCTTCACTCCTAAAAGAAATTGAAACCTAAAGCAAGCGTCAGACTGGTGCCTTCACGCTTTCCTTCCTCTAAATTCACACTGCTCATGAGCAACCGACCTTGCAGGTCGATGGTCCACTTTCTTCTTTGGAGCACTTCATAACCCGTGCTGATCAACACTCCTTTGCCGAAGTTGAACTCTTCCTTCCCGATGTCTACTACATCATAAAAAGCGGGCATATCCATGGCCAACCCCATACCTCCACTTATCCACCATTTGTTGGCTGGCCAGTACTGCACCGCCGGAATCAGCCCTTCAAAACTTCTGTCACGACTGTTCTGCTGATACATCTGGCCTGGTGCGTTCAGGTACACTCCGAGCCTGTCGTTAAACAGCCAGCCTATTTTCAGATTAGGCAAAGAGATATCTCCACCGGTTTCGGCGTCACCAGCTCCTTTCGTAAAGTGTAGTACACCGACGCCAAATGACCCGCCGATGCTGAAGCCTTTTCTGATGGGGGCTGCGCTTTGTCCTTTAGCGGCAAACAAGCCCAGCACACAGATTGATGTTAGAATAATCCTTTTCATTTTGATTGTGGTTTTTGGTTTTCGTTTTTACTGATAATTCTCTTTTCTAAAGTTCCCGCCAGTGTCAGCGGAATGAATTTCTTGTTACCGTTACAAAGGTCTGGCGGTCGGCGGAGGCACACTCAACACGTATGAAGCAAAAGCCATAAAGTTTGGCGATCTGGCCAAAAACTATGACGAAAACATATAAGTTATGACGTAACAGAGCCTTCAAAATCTTTGTAAAAGCGCTCTTTACTTCATTCCAGCTGTTTAAATAGTTATCACTTTCGCCGCCTTGGCTATTCAAAGGTGACACTTGCCGGAGCCATTTATCTTAAGCTACCTTAAGAAAAGCCCCTGCATCCGTTTTTGTCACTTGAACCACCTGTGTGCCTCCAGAATTTTAGTATCAAAGATGTATTCGTACCTGGAGGTCACCAGGCCGTTGACTTCAAATTCCAGATTCTCGACACCAGTTGCCCTGAACCATTGTCCATCTTCAGCGCTTTGCCATTCGTAGGCCACCCTGTTCGAAATCCTGTTTTCGTGGAAGGCCCACAGCTCAGCCACATGGCGGTAGTGGTGCTGCATTGACCACTTCTGGATCAAAAAGCTTTTGATGGCATCCCGGCCAGCGAAAGTATGCTCACCACATTGCCACCTTGACTCCGGAGAGAATAGCGGCACCAGACTTTCCGGGTTATTGGAATTCCATGCGTTGGCTAATTGCTGGTTGACAGCCTCGACTGTCTCAAGTGTAAAAGGAAATTGTAATGTTTGAATTTTCATTTTGACAATTCAGTATCGTTTGTTTTTCAAATCCGATACCAAGTATGGTGCCAAAGTATGCAACTAATTGATTATTAGTTATTTGATAGTGAATTCTAAGGAAGTGAGTAAGATTGAAAAGTCAATATTTTGGCGTAATGTCAAAATATTGACACTTACCTTTCGATGCCGAGCTTTTTCATCTTCTCCACAAGGGTAGTTCTTTTCAAGCCAAGGAGCGAGGCTGCTCCATTGTCGCCACCGACACGCCAATTGGTTTTGTTAAGCACCTTAGTTATGTAACTCTTCTCTATTTCCGTCAGGGTGACAATACCTTCATTTTGATTGTCGGTCTCCGCCATTTGGAGGCTTTCGGTTATCTCAAGGCTTTTTCCTCTCGAGGTGATAACGGCCCTTTCTATCACATTTTCCAGCTCCCGTACGTTGCCAGGCCAGTTGTAATTAGTAAGTAGGGTCAACACATGCCGGGAAATGCTTTCGATGTGCCTGTTGAACTTGAGGTTGTACTTCATAAGGAAGTGCTGTGCCAATATGCCAATGTCTTCCTTTCTTTCCCTCAGCGGCGGAATTCTCATTGGAAACACATTCAGGCGGTAGTACAAATCTTCCCGGAACTTCCCATCTTTTACCGCTTCTTTCAGCTTCACGTTGGTGGCGGCAATCACCCGAACGTCAACCTTCAAGGTTCGGTTAGAGCCAAGCCTGTCAAATTCTCCTTCCTGCAACACCCGAAGCAATTTGGCCTGAAGTTCCATGGGCATCTCGCCTATTTCATCTAAAAAAATAGTGCCTTTGTCAGCCAGTTCGAATCGTCCGGTTTTGTCGCTATAGGCCCCTGTAAAAGCCCCCTTTACGTGACCAAACAATTCACTTTCTATGAGGTTTGCCGGGAGTACTGCGCAATTCACTTTAACTAACGCTCTACCCTTTCGGTCACTCAAATTATGTACGGCCCTGGCTATTAACTCCTTGCCAGTGCCCGATTCTCCCTCAATCAACACCGTGGCGTCAGTAAGTGCTACATGCTCAATGTCCTTCAGCACCTTTCTAAAAACTTTACTTTTGCTAATGATCTCCTCGAAGTTATGATCCAACTTGATCTCCTCCTGTAGATAGTCATTCTCCTGTTCCAGCTGCATTTTTAAGCGCTGAATTTCTTCCACAGCTTGCTTCAGCCGCTCGTTAGAATGCTTCAATTCTGCTTCCGCTTTTTTTCTTTCGGTGATATCGAGGAATGAAACCACTGCCCCCCGCAATACTCCCCCGTCCGATTTGATAGGAACACTAATGTACTCCACCGGAAAGCTTGTGCCGTCTTTCCGCCAAAAAACGCCATCATCAGTGAGATGTGCTTCACCCGAAGTCACTGTATTGCACAAAGGGCAGCTTTTTTGTTCGTCGTGCTCACTTTGAGTGGACGAATGAATCAGGTCATGTGGAGAATGCCCTACCACCTCGGACAGCGCTCTGCCTACCAATGTCAACCCGGCCTTATTCATAAACGTGATCTTTCCCCGGTCGTCAAGTCGATAAATCCCTTCGCCTGTCGACTGCAAAATGAGCTCAATCTCCTTGTGTAGTCGGCTAATCTCCACATTGGCGTTTTCCAGCTCTCTCTGATTTCTCTTTTGCTCAGTAATATCACGCATCACGGAGTGGAACACCTTACGCCCAGGTTCGTTCACTAATGTGGTGAGGACGATTTCTGCCGGAAATAGTGTCCCATTTCTGAGTTTGTGCCACCACTCGAAGCGAATAGATCCCTGTGCAAGTGCCGTATTCATGATATCGTCGGCTTTCTCCCGACTACTTCTTCCATCGGGCTGTTCCTCAGGCGACAAGGCGGAAGGATGCACCTTCAAAATTTCCGACTTTGTGGTGTACTGAAACTGACGCATCGCCGAAAAATTGGAATCAATGAAAACGCCATTTTCAATAATAGAGATAGCGTCGCCTGACCTTTCGAAAAGTTCCTTGAAAATACTCCCCTCAGCGAGAGACTTTTTTTGTTGGTCGAAGACTTGAAAAAGCTTATTTACACTGGAAATAATGGCATCCTCCTGATCGTTCCCTGTAAGGGAGATTTGAACATCGCTTGATCCGCTCAGTACTTTTTCAATGGCTTGCTCTAGTAGCGCTGCAAGTGATTGATCCTGGCCCATTTCCAAATTTATAAATTCCCTATAATTATCCTCAAGGCATCACTACATCAGGAGGAGAGCATTTGCATATCGGTCATATGGTCAGCCCACCTTTTTCAACCACTTTTTTGCCTTTTCCGCATCCGTAAAGCTTTTCATCGGAATGGGCGGTTTGCTCATGCTGAACAGCAGGTTCATAATGAACCTCGACAGACCCGGCTTCGACACCATGGCCATGGCGGTGTAGATGTCTGGCAGCATTTCTCTGGAAAACTTCTGGGTTTCCTTGTCAGGCACGGGAGAGTTTTTGAGATAAATTAGTAGCGGAACTGGTTTGCTATGAGCAATGTCTTTTACCAACTCCACATTGCCGGCTATAAGCTCGACGGTACGTTTGATGCTTTTGGAAAGCGAAATAAGTATCTCTCCTTCAAACCAGTAGGTAGCGATTTCTCCTTCCCACGTAGGTCTGTCGGTGGGTATCTTTACTTCCATTAGCTGATTTTATTTTTTTGTATAAGGATCAATGGTAACGATGCTTCCATCGGGCCGGTGGGTAAGTTCAGTGACTTTGATGTTTCTTAAATGGGTTTGCCCGCCAGAAAGGGTGCTATCATGGTAAAACAGATACCATTTACCATCAACCTCCACAATCGAATGGTGGTTGGTCCAGCCAATTACAGGATTAAGCACAACGCCCTGATAGGTAAAAGGCCCGTAAGGATTATCGCCAGTGGCGTAGCAAATAAAATGGGTATCACCAGTAGAATAAGAGAAGTAATATTTGCCATTGTATTTGTGCACCCAGGCCGCTTCAAAAAACCTGCGATTGTTGTCCGCCGCAAGCAATGGAGCTCCATTTTCATCCAGAATATCCACCTGTCTCACGTCTTCAGCAAAGCCCAACATATCATCATTCATTTTAGCCACCCTGGGCCTGATGGCTGGCTGGTCGCCGGCGGGAAATGAGTCGTAGGACACGTATTCGCCCGTCTCCCAGCGCTGCAATTGCCCACCCCAGATACCACCGAAATACATATAGGAGCTTCCATCGGCATCGGTAAATACTGCCGGGTCGATACTGTAGCTGCCTTCAATAGGCTGATCCATTGGTGTAAATGGCCCATTGGGTGTAGCGGCAACTGCCACACCTATTCTAAACACGTCTTCTTTGTCCTTGGCAGGAAAGTAAAAAAAGTACTTCCCATCCTTGAGAGCAGCATCCGGCGCCCACATTTGTCGGCCTGCCCAAGGCACATTGTCGATATGGAGCGCTATACCGTGATCTGTTACTGGCCCTCCAATTTTGTCCATCGAATAAACATGATAATCCACCATGCCAAAATGGTCGCCGTTATCGTTGGCAGGAATACCAGCGTCAAAATCGTGCGAAGGATAGATATAGATTTTTCCGTTGAAAACGTGCGCCGATGGATCGGCCGTGTAAAGGTCAGTGACAAGCGGCTGTGAAATGGCCCCCAGGCTGTCTGTATCCGTTTCAGCTTCGGTTTCGGAGGAATTGGAAGTAGTTTTTTGATCACAGGCGCCAACGCACACAACTGCGCAAAACACAAGGTACTGATTGAGTTTGGTAGGTAGTTTCATTCTGTAGGTATTAGTTTGGTGACGTCAATTTATAAAATTTTTATTTCTATTAATCACCAATCAATCTCCCTTAACCCCTTCGATTTCAGGTACTCATTCGTTTTACTAAACGGCTTACTCCCAAAAAAGCCACTGTGTGCAGAAAACGGTGACGGATGCGGTGATTCTATCACATAATGCTTCGACTTATCAATAATGGCCCCCTTTCGCTGGGCATAAGCTCCCCACAAAATGAAAACCACATTTTCCTTTTCAGCCGAAACCGTCTTTATCACTTCGTCAGTAAAAGTTTCCCACCCTCGGTTCTGATGCGATCCCGGGCTGCTCGCTCTCACGGTTAGCGTCGCATTGAGCAGCAACACACCCTGATCGGCCCAACGCTCCAGATTCCCGGAGGGCGGAATATCTTTACCAAGGTCGTCTGCCAACTCTTTGAATATATTAACCAGCGACGGTGGCATTTTAATACCGTCCTTTACCGAAAAACACAAGCCATTGGCCTGATTTGCGCCATGATAGGGATCCTGGCCAATGATCACCGCCTTTACCTGATCAAAGGGACAGTGGGCAAATGCACTGAAAATTTCTTTGCCTGGAGGGTAAACAATATGCTTTGAGTATTCATCTTTTACGAAAGAAGTAAGGTCGACGAAATAGCTTTTGTCAAATTCAGGTAACAATTTCTTCTTCCAGCTTTCTTCAATTTTTACATCCATGAATCATTTTTTTGATTTTCTTTGTATCTTAATAGCCTCCTGGCAACAACCAACCCTAATATAGGCATCCGCATTTAAGTCTTACAATTTCATGGTAACTGAAATTACAGAAGGGGTAAAAGTGAGCGTCATCACAGAATATCAGCCGGAATACTCCAATCCGAAGCAGATGCACTTTGTGTTTACTTACAAGATTACCATTGAGAACTGCGGAGACAATACCATACAGCTCTTGCGCCGCCACTGGTACATCCACGACCTCAACACGCAAGTGAGGGAAGTGGAAGGCGAAGGCGTGGTGGGCCAGCAGCCAATTCTGGAACCCGGCGAAACCCATCAATACGTAAGCGGCTGCAACCTCCGGTCGGGCGTTGGCAAAATGCTGGGCTCCTACCTCATGGAAAAAGTACTCGACGGTAAAAAATTCCAGGTGAAGATTCCCGAGTTCACCATGGTGGTGCCTTATAAACTCAATTGATTCTTGTCGCTTTCCAGAAGGCTTTATCCTGCCAAAGCATATTTTTCCTACTGGCTCAATGCTGTTGATGAGCAGTCTTTGCACGGCCCTTTTCTTTTCAAGTTTTATAATGAGGTACTAAAGCCCAAAAGCCCATCTGCGCATTTCGAGCCTATTGAAAAGCTGCGAAGGGCTTTACTAAGAGACAAAAGACTCATCGACTTGCAAGACCCCGGTGCGGGCTCACTCGTCAGTCGCTCGCTACAACGAACAGTAGGCAGCATAGCGAAACACAGCCTGTCTTCCCAAGCCTTTTGTTTCTTTTTATACCAACTGACAAGATTTCAGCAACCCGAACACTGCCTGGAAATTGGCACTTCTCTGGGCATTTCGGCTGCCTATATAAACAAGGCTTCTTCAGGACAATTAACCACCATTGAAGGAAGCCCGGCCATTGCCTCCATGGCCAGAGAGACTTTTGATCGGCTGGCCTGCCAAAACATAAAGCTTATAGAAGGTAGGGCACAGGAAACGCTCATGCCTTTTATTCAAACCACACCAAAACTGGATCTGGTCTTCATAGATGCGCATCACAGCGAAGAAGCCACACTTTCATTCTTTGAGACTTTGCGGGGGAGCCTGCACCAGCAAAGCATCGTCGTAGTCGGAGACATTCACTGGTCGGCGGGAATGGAGCGGGCGTGGCGGCAGCTAACCCAGCATGAATCGGTGACACTGTCGGTTGATATTTTTCATGCGGGCATACTTTTCTTCAACCCTGACTTGAGGAAAGAGACAGAGATTCTGTGGTGCTAAACTGACGACTAAGAAATGGTTTCCTTTTTTGTCAAATGGATAAATAGCTCCCTGCAAGCCCTTGGTGGAATTGAATTGTAACAGGCCTCAAATACCTTAAAATCAAACAGTGGCTCAAAATAGGCCCTGTACTCCGCTGCATTGCCCCCAAAAGGTGGGCGGTCGCTATTGAGCGGGTCGTCAAACAAAACGCCCACGAGTTTGCCTCCGGGCCTCAATAGTGCATGCACTTTCTCGGCATAACTTTGCCTCAGCGACGGATCGATTGCACAAAAGAAAGTCTGCTCAACGATGAGGTCGTATTGGCCCTCATGGTCGAAAAAATCCCCTTCTATCAGCTGCTCTTGGGGCAGCTCCGGTACTCTTTGACGAAGGTTGTTGAGCGGTTCACGACTTAAATCTATAACAAAAACGTTTTGAAAGCCCACTTTGAAAAGGTATTCGGCTTCGTAGCCATTTCCTGCTCCAGGGATCAGAATCCTGGTTTGCTTGTCAGTGAGCTGATCAAAATAGGCCTTGAGAGGTGTGGTAATCGCACCGGCATCCCATCCAGTTGACCCATCCCGGTATCTTTTTGTCCAAAAATTGGCATCCAAATTCATAAACTAGCTGTAATGACGGCAATTAACATTGTTTTAAGACATTAGTTCCCTAATTTTGCGGCTGTTTTTACATTGTGCACAGTAATAGACCAATACCATGAGTGAAGGAGGAAGTAATAATAAAAAGCAGCAATCAATCGTCATAGCCCTGGCTATCCTTTTGTTGTTGGCTTTAGTGAAGATAGGTATCGACTACAGCACCAATAAATCGCTCACGGCAGACAATATGGCGAAGCAGGAGGAGCTGACCGAAACATATTTCAGTCTTGATTCGGTATCATCTGAACTCGATAAACGAATCCAAACCATTACCGAACTGGGTGGTGAGATAGACACGCTTTTGAAAGTGAAAGAGCAGCTGGAGAAAGAAAAAGAGGCCATAAGAACCCGAAGCAACAGAGAAATTGGGCAGCTAAAAGCCAGAGTGGAAGGTTACCGTGAACTTCTGGTTGCACAAGACGAAGAGATTACCAAGCTAAGAGCCATCAATGAGAAGCTTTTAACTGAGAACACAGGCCTGAAAGAAGAGAAAAATGAGTTGACAGCTTCCATAAGAGACCTCAATCAGTCCAAAAACAAGCTTGAAGAAAAAGTGGCCCTTGCCTCTCAACTGAAGGTGGAAAACATGGTAATAGCCGCTGTCAATAGCAGGGGTAAAGAAACCATTGGCGAGTTTAAAAATCGTCAGATAGAATCGATCAAAGTCACGTTCAACATAGCTGAAAACAAAGTGGCACCCGTAGACGGCAAGGATGTGCTGGTGCGCATAGTGGCTCCTGATGGAAACGTGCTTTTCGACGTTACGAGAGGATCAGGTACTTTTATGTTCGACAACCGTGAGATGTACTTCACAGCCAAGCAAGAGATTCTTTTCGACAATACCCGCCAAAAACTGTCCTTTCTTTACAACAAGGGCAGTGAATATGCGCTGGGCATTCACAAAGTGGAAGTGTACACCGACGGTTACCTGATGGGCGCAGGCTCCTTTACGGTAAAATAATCCAAGCTATCTCCGCTTCATTCTGAGGATTCCAACGCATAATCAAGGGGTATATCAACTTATCTGACAGCGCCTTGTCAATTAGGAATCAATTACATACCTTTGCAGCCCATTTAATCAATAAGTTATACAATGCTTAACAATTACGAGACAGTATTCATTTTAACTCCCGTTTTGTCTGATACTCAGATGAAGGATGCTGTTGACAAATTCAAAACCGTGGCCGTCGACAATGGCGCAGACATGGTCAATGAGGAAAATTGGGGCTTGAAAAAGCTGGCGTATCCGATCCAGCACAAAACCACAGGTTTCTATCACTATTTTGAATTTAAAGCAGCTCCTGGGGTTGTGGCAGCACTTGAAACCGAGTTCCGCCGTGACGAAAAAGTTATGCGTTTCCTCACCGTTGCGTTGAACAAAGACGCAGTCGAGTACAACAACAAGCGTAGGAAAGGCGAATTCAACAAAAAAGAAAAGGAGGTCGCAGCATGACACTGATGAACGAACCCATCAACAGGGACATCCAGAAAATTAAGAAGTATTGCCGTTTCAAGAAAAACGGAATCAAATACATCGACTACAAGGATGCTAACTTCCTGTTGAAATTTGTAAACGAACAAGGTAAAATTCTTCCAAGAAGACTAACAGGCACGAGCCTTAAGTTCCAGAAGAAGGTAGCCCAGGCGGTAAAAAGAGCAAGACACATTGCTATTCTACCGTACGTAACTGATTCATTGAAGTAAACCACCGAGGATCATGGAAATTATACTAAAAGAAGACGTAAAAGGCGTTGGCTACAAAAACGACACAGTTTCTGTAAAGCCAGGGTTTGGACGTAACTACCTGATTCCTCAGGGATTGGCTATTATCGCCAATAACTCCAATAAGAAGCAAATTGAAGAAAACATCCGCCAGGCTGCTCACAAAGCAGAAAAGATCATTCAGGACGCTCAGGCGCTTGCAGCATCTATCGGCGATTTGACAGTAACTATTAACACCAAAGCAGGCGAAAGCGGCAAAATATTTGGTGCTGTTACAGCTCTTCAAATTTCTGACGCTCTTAAAGACAAAGGATTTGAAGTGGATCGTAAGAGAATCACTTTCAAAGAAGCTGTGAAGAACGTTGGTGAACACACAGTACTGCTTGATCTTCACAAGAATGTGAAGCACGAGATCACTGTGAATGTTGTCGGTGAATAATCCGAATACAAAATCATAAAGGAAAGGCGCTCACAAGGCGCCTTTTTTTTGTTATCACCAACTTGTCATATCAAGTAGGTTCCCACTACTTAAATATGTCTATGTACTCCTGGAAGAAAAAGATTTTACCTCTTTTAGCCCCGGTAACTTCCCGGATAATTTTATACTTTTCAAGCTCATCAAGGAGCTTATAGACGGTTGGCGCAGAAAGCCCGGTCAGCTCTTTTGCCTTTTGAGCATCAACGATTGGATGTTGGTACAAATGCTGAACGATTGAAGTAGCGTTCGAAGACCTACTACCTAATAGTCTCAATCTATTTTCCACATCCTTCTGTAGCTTCAGAATATTATCGAAGGCTAGTATGCTATTCTTTGCTGTCTCAATTATCCCCACAAGAAAGAACTTAAACCATTGCCCAATATCGTTCTTATCTCTAACCCTCATAAGATTGTCGTAATACAGGGTTCTGTTACGTTCAAAAAAATCCGATAGGTACAAAATCGGCTTTTTTAAAATGCCCTTCTCTACCAGGTACAGCGTTATCATCAACCTTCCCACTCTTCCATTGCCATCGAGAAATGGGTGAATAGTTTCAAACTGATAATGTATCAGGGCGATCTTAAGCAACTCGGGAAAATAGATTTCCTGGCTATGAGCGAATTTTTCCAAGTCGTTCATGTATTCGTCTATTGTCGAATGGATAGGAGGAATAAATGTCGCATCCATAATGCTTGCCCCTCCAATCCAATTTTGACTACTACGAAATCTTCCAGGCTGCTTGTATTTCCCTCTAACCCCAGATAACAAAGTCTCGTGAGTTTGCTTGATCAATCGAGACGAAAACGGCAGCTCCTCCAGTGTTCGAATGGCCTCATTCAAAGCGGAAATATAGTTTTGTACTTCCTCCCAGTCATCTCTTTTTTCTTCGGCTACATCGTCTCTTTCCAGCAGAGCTTCCTCTATATTTGTTTTGGTTCCCTCTATTTTGCTAGACTGGGTAGCCTCTTTGAGAACGTGCATGCTGATAAAAAGGTCGATGTTGGGTATGTACTCTGAATACATATCAAGCCTACCTAGCTGTCTGTCAGCCTGACTGAGCAAACTGAGCAATTCCATATTTTCAATTTTCCACGGTCTGTTGATTTTCTCAGGTTGAAAACTTTTATACGTCCCTTGCTTAATGTATGAACCTGCTATGAATTTCTGCATTTTTCTATCCCTTCCGCTAATTATAGGTTAGCACTATTTAAGATAATAACCGATATTTTAATTAACTACTCTTTTAATTAAAATAAACCAACCTCTACTTAATTAGTCATCGACTGCCTCATGCCCGTCTATCAGTACCTGTATCGCATACAGGAATTATATTTTCTAAATTGAGAAATGTTTCGCACCGAGATTAATCTTCCGCCTTATGAATCTAGCATTAAGTATGGAGATCCCATATTAACCCTGGGCTCCTGCTTTGCTGATGTCATGGGCAATCGCCTGGCTGAAAACAAGTTTTCAGTCGACATCAATCCATTTGGTACAGTCTACAATCCTGTCTCCATTTTCAAGCTGCTTTCACAAGCTGCAAGCAACACCAGTTTTACAAATGAGGGAATCGTTGAAAGTCAGGGCATTTACCAGCACTTCGACCTGCATTCAAAGTTTGGGAAAGGAACCAAAGAGGAACTCCAGGCAGAGGTGCAACAGCTTGAGCAAAAAACCACCAAAACCCTCGCTGATGCAAAATGGCTCATCGTTACTTTAGGCACGGCCGTAGTATACGAACGCTCAGGAGAAATAGTGGCCAATTGCCACAAAGTGTCTGCCAGCCAATTTTCAAAAAGGATATTGTCGGTTAAAGAGGTGATCAGAGCCTACGAAAATGTGCGGAACCAGCTTTTTCAGGTTAATTCCGGAATCCAAATGATAGTCACTGTTAGCCCCGTACGGCATGTCAAAGACACACTTGTAGTCAACAGCCAAAGTAAGTCCATCCTGCGGGTGGCGGTGGCTGAAATGACCGCATTCCCTGAGGTTAGCTACTTTCCCTCCTACGAGGTCATGATGGACGACCTGCGGGACTATCGCTTCTACGAGAAGGACATGATCCACCCCAACGAAACAGCGCACGACTATATCTGGGAAAAGTTCTCCGAGGTTTACTTGGATGAGCCCACCAGGCAGCTGATTCTTAAGTGGCAGAAGTTGAAAAGAAACCTTGAACACAAGCCTTTTCACCCGGCTTCGGCACACCATCAGGCTTTTTTGAAAAAGACGATGGAAGAAATGGAACAATTGAGTAGCCAATTGAATTTAGAACAAGAGATACAAGCCCTGAAAAAGGAAATTCTATGACCAAAGGCCCGCAGCCCAACAAGCTGATCAGTGAAACAAGCCCCTACCTGCTACAACACGCCTTCAACCCCGTCGACTGGCAGCCCTGGGGAGAAGAAGCGCTGGACAAGGCATTGAAGGAAGACAAGCCTATTATTCTCAGTATAGGTTACTCTGCCTGCCATTGGTGTCACGTGATGGAACATGAGTCGTTTGAAAACGAAGCCATCGCCCAGCTCATGAACGACCACTATGTGTGCATCAAAGTCGACCGGGAGGAACGGCCCGATGTGGACCAGGTGTACATGGACGCCGTGCAAGCCATGGGGCTGAACGGCGGCTGGCCCCTCAATGTGTTTCTTACGCCGGAGCAAAAACCCTTCTACGGCGGCACCTATTTCCCTGCGAAGAACTGGGCTGGCCTACTCGAAAACATAGCTGAGGCATTTATCAAGCAACGCCAGGAGCTGGAAGACTCAGCTGAGAAGTTCGCTAACCACCTTGGTGGTAGTGTGCTGGAACAGTTCAGCCTTTCTTCGCCGGAAAGCAGCTTTTCTCTTGCGGAAATAAGTTCTGCAGCTGGCAGACTGCTCCCAAAGTTTGATACCATTTGGGGAGGCCTGCAAAAAGCACCTAAATTCCCCATGCCCAGCATTTGGCTGTTCCTGCTGCGTCATGGGCATGCTACCAACAGCCAGCAACTGGTTGATCACGTGCATTTCACACTCATCAAAATGGCTCAGGGGGGCATCTACGATCAGGCCGGCGGTGGCTTTGCTCGCTACTCGGTGGATGGCGAATGGTTTGCTCCTCACTTTGAGAAAATGCTGTACGACAACGCCCAGCTCCTCAGCTTGTTTTCGGAAGCTTATCAGGTGACGGAAAATCCGCTATTCAAAGAGGTGGTGTATCAAACAGTGGAATGGCTTGAGCGGGAAATGCTGCACGTAGAAGGCGGCTTTTATGCAGCCCTTGATGCCGACAGCGAAGGGGTGGAAGGAAAGTTCTACACCTGGACGCAACCTGAGTTTGAAGCAATAGCAGGAGATCAAAAGGAATTTATCAAAGACTATTACAATATCTCAGAGAATGGCAACTGGGAGCACGGCAGAAATATCTTGTTTGTTACCGATGCCATCGAAACGGTGGGCGGCAGGCATCAATTGCCGATAGCTCAGGCTAAGCAAGCCCTGGCTGCCTTCAATGAGCGAGCCATGCAAGTCAGAGCGTCTCGGGTAAGGCCTGGTTTAGACGATAAAATTCTCACCGGATGGAACGGGCTCTTGATCAAAGGGCTGGCAGATGCGGCGATTGTTTTCAAAGAAGATAAATTTGGCAAGCTTGCTATCAATTGCGCTTCGTTTATCAAAAGCAAAGCGTGGCACAGCGGCGTACTGCATCGTACCTACAAAAATGGTGAAGCCAAACTTTATGGCTATCTGGAAGACTATGCTGCTACCGTTGACGGCCTCGTCAAGCTGTATGAAGCCAGCTTTGATCGGGAATGGCTTCAGTTTGCCTATTTGCTGTCCAGCAAAGTGATGGAAGAGTTCTTTGATAACGAAGAACGACTTTTCTATTACACCTCAAGCAAGGGAGAAAAACTGATTGCCCGAAAGAAGGAAGTATTTGACAACGTGATTCCCTCCACCAATTCGATAATGGCGCACAACCTGCACAAGCTGGGGCTTTACTTTGAAAACAACGACTACCTTACACTTGCTGAGGAAATGACCGCCAGACTAAAGTTGTTGATACTCACGGAGCCCGACTACCTCACCAACTGGGCCATGATGGCCGGACAGCTGGCCAAACCCACAGCGGAAATTGCCATAGTAGGACCTGGTGCAGGCAAGCTTGCGAGTGAGCTACAACTGACCTACCTACCCAACAAGGTGGTGGCAGTTTCTGAAGCAGAAACCGACGCATTGCCCATGCTGAATGGCAAAAAGATGGTGAATGAAAAGGCTACGGTTTACGTTTGTTATAACCGAGCCTGCCAGCGACCGGTGGGCACGATAAAAGAAGCTTTGTCGTTGATTCTTTAATCGGAAGATTAGGTCAGCAACTCACTATTTGGAGTATTTTGGCTATCTTTGATAAGCAGGCAAATGAACTAAAACTATGGTAAGAACCAGTTTAATCCCCAAAAAGCAGCAGGTTTCAATCGAAGTACCAGCCGATTATGTTGGTACAGAAGTAGAAGTAATTGCCTTCAGGAAAAATGAAGGAGTAGAGAGAGAAAAGACAATACCCAAGAAAGTTTCGTTCTCAGCAATTTCCATTGACACTGCCGGTTTCAGATTTGACCGTAATGAAGCCAATGAACGATAAGATATTTCTAGACAGCAATATTTTAATATACGCTTACTCTAAAAATGAAATAGAGAAACAAACGGCCTCAAGAAATTTGATCACCAACTTCAACTCAATCATTAGTACGCAGGTACTTCAGGAATTCACAAATATCATCACTCGGAAATTTCAGTTCAGCTTTGATGATGCTCAAAAAGCTATTATCGAATGTTGCCAAAACAACATGGTTTTCACAAATACTGACACTACAATTCTAAAGGGATGTCAACTAGCGGCCAGATATAAATTTTCTTTTTTCGATAGCCTTATTATTGCCTCAGCAATTGAGTCTGATTGCACGTTGCTTTACTCCGAAGATTTACAAAACGGCCAGGTCATTGACGAGTCACTCACGATAGTAAATCCATTCGTAAATATTTGATGGCATCCTTCGCCGACATCCTCCTTCCTGTGCCTATCCCCAGGTTATTTACCTACGAGGTAACGGCGGAGCATGTCGACAAAGCCGAGGCTGGCAGAAGAGTGATTGTGCCTTTTGGGCAAAAGAAAGTACTGACTGGCGTTATCGTTCAAACTCATGGAACCAAACCGGAAAACTATGAAGCCCGTGAAATTCTGGACGTGCTGGACGACCAGCCAGTAATTGTTGACCAGCAGCTCCAGCTCATTCAGTGGATGGCCAGCTACTACATGTGCACACCCGGTGAAGTACTAAATGCTGCCCTACCATCAGGACTAAAACTCAGCAGCAAATCGATGGTGCAGAAGCACCCGGACTTTGACCCGGATGACGGCAATCACACCTATTCCGACTCAGAATGGAAGGTGGTAGAAGCCCTGGAAGAAAAAGAGCACCTGAGCTATGACGAGATTTCGCAGATCACCGGCGTTAAAAACATCTACCACCTTATCAAATCGCTATCAGCCAAAGGAGCGATCCTGATTTTTGAGCAGCTCATTGAAAAGTACAAGCCTAAAAAAGAAAGGCGGGTGCGGCTGCAAGCATCTCTGGAGAATGACCTATTGGCACTGGAAGCACTCTTTCAAAAGCTCGAAAAGAAAGAAAAACAACTTGAGCTGGTAATGAAATACCTGAGAGAAGTGCCTGTGAATGAACTGAAAGAAAGAAACCAACTAGGGCTCTCCAAAGGAAAATTCCTTTCAACAGGCCTTTCTACTTCATCGCTTGGCACTTTGGTAAAAAATGGGGTTTTCGAAGAGTTTGATAAGGTAATTTCACGATTTGGCGAGCCAAAAAAGAAGGAAGCGGTTATTCCTGAGCTAACGTCACTACAGGAAGAGAAACTATCCGAAATCCATGGCCTCTTCGAGAAAAAATCGACGGTGCTGCTCCATGGCGTTACCGGCAGCGGCAAAACAGAGATCTACATTCGCCTGCTCCAGCAAGTGCTTGACGAAGGAGCTCAGGCGCTGTATTTGCTTCCGGAAATTGCGCTTACGGCCCAAATACTCCGGCGTCTGAAAAAAGTATTTGGCGACAAAATCGGCATTTATCATTCCAAGTACTCCGACAATGAGAGAGTCGAAGTTTGGAACGGTGTGCTTTCCGGCCGATTCCCAATAGTTGTGGGCGTGCGGTCATCAGTTTTTCTGCCCTTCAACAATCTTTCTCTCATCATCATCGATGAGGAGCATGAGTCGTCGTACAAGCAATATGACCCTGCGCCCCGCTACCACGCCCGAGACACGGCCATTATGCTGGGGCAGCTTCACCATGCCAAAATTTTGTTAGGTTCGGCCACACCGTCTGTAGAGAGCTACTACAACGCCGTGTATGAAAAGTACGGACTGGTAACGTTGGAAACCCGGTTTGGTGAAGTGCAAATGCCGGAAACTGCCCTCATTGACCTGAAAGATGAGCGAAAGAAAAAACGAATGCACGGCGACTTGTCGCCGGGATTGCTGCAGGCCATTGAGCAAACGCTGGAAGAAAACAAGCAGGTCATCCTCTTTCAAAACAGGAGAGGCTATGCGCCCTATCTTCACTGCGAAGACTGTGCCCACATACCCAAGTGTGCTAACTGCTCGGTGAGCTTAACGTATCACATGTACCGGCAGGAGCTGCTCTGCCACTACTGTGGTTTCCGTGAACCCCTTCCATCGCATTGTGAGGCGTGCGGTTCGGCCAAAATTAAAACCATAGGTTTCGGTACAGAAAAGCTGGAAGATGATTTAAAGGTGTTGCTTCCTACCGGCCGCATCAGCCGAATGGACTACGACACGACCCGCACGAGAAGTACTTACGAACAGCTCATCGAAAACTTTGAAAATGGTGAAATAGATGTGCTGGTAGGCACACAAATGATCACCAAAGGCCTCGACTTTGACCATGTAGAGTTGGTCGGCATTTTGGACATCGACCGCATCATTCATTTTCCTGATTTTCGTTCACATGAGCGGGCCTTTCAAATGATGACACAGGTAAGCGGCCGGGCTGGACGTCGATCAAACAACGGCAAAGTGATCATTCAGACCAACAACCCCGAGCAGCCTGTCTTTCATTTAGTACGAACCAACGACTACAAGCGATTCTACCAGATGGAGATTTTGGAGAGGGAAAGCTTTCATTACCCACCATTTGTGCGAATGATACGGGTGCTTTTCCGCAACCAGGACAAGCAGTTGGTTTGGGAAACCGCCAATCACTATTTAAAAAGTATTCAAACTTCGTTGGGAGGCCACAGAATACTTGGCCCCCAGGAACCGTTAATAGCAAGAATACGAAATCAATACCATCAGGAAATTACCATCAAGTTGGAAAAAGGTGGTATTTCTATCCCTAAGGCCAAAGAATTCCTGACTCAAAAGATGGAAGAATTGCAACAGGATAAAATATTCCGCCAGACATCCGTTATTTTTGATGTCGATCCGCAGTAACTATGAAGTTGGGCAAAAAAACAAACCATTGGCAAATTCTTCTTTTCCTATTGACAGGTTCCTTGCTGTTGTCTTGTCTTGGAGAAGTAGAGCCCTATGAAAAAGAGCCAGCGGTGAAAGTCAGGTTTTTCAACATCGACAGTCTGCAAAAAATTAATTCGGCCATTGCAGCAATCGACACCGCCGTGAAACATTTAACTACGGAAAAGACAGCCCTTACTACTCAGCTTTCGGCACTCAACACCTCGCTAACTTCCCTCAACAAGCAAATTGCCGAAGGTAACAATGATTTGATACCGGAAAGAGATTCAGTGCAGGCAGCGATCGCAGAAGCCAGGGCCAGGCAAACGGAGATTACCACAGAACAAGCCGCCCTTGCCGCAGCAAAGACACCGCTCACTAAAACAGCGGCGGCTATCAACAAGGGCACAATTTTGGTCAGCAGCATCACAGCCAATGGCAACAAAGTTTCGTATTCAGATAGTGCCAACACCTTCAGTCTGCCACTAAACATGAATACATCCAGTCAAGTATATTATTTCGAAATTGCCGGCAAAGTGGATAGTATGGAGCTTACTTATTCGTTTGTTGAAGACCTTACGGCCAGGAGCTACACCAGGCTTATTGGCACCAACATTGAAAGAACCGACGACAAGTTTTCATTTGACAGTGTGAAAGTATACTGCAAAGCGTTGCCTGACCCTTGCCTGAGCACAAAAACTACCATCAATGTCTATTTCTAAGGCTGCCATATTGTTGCTATTTGTGCTGGTCAGCCTGTCGGCTTACAGCCAGGATATTGGCCGGCCAAAACCACCAAGAACACGGGTGAATACGGAAGACCTGGCTGATACAACCAAGACCGCCAAACCGAATCCTCCCGCCATTGACGACGAGGACGATGAAGAAGAGGAGCCTAAACCTGCCAGGATAAAGGACACCACCGATTATCCTTTTCTAACTGAGTTGCACCTTCTGCTCGACTACGGGAAGCTGCTGACTTTGCCCGCTCCTTTCGAAAGCAAAGCCGAGGGAGGCATACAGGCAGTGTTTGAAAACAGGTATGTGGGCAGCATCAGCTATGGCTATGGCAGCATCAACCCAACGGGAGCCTACAAAAACTCTGACTACAATGCCACCGGCACGTATATAAAACCTGGCTTGTTCTACCAATTAGCCATCAATCCTAAAAATAAATTACTGCTGGGAGCTCAATATGGAATGGCGTCTTTTGAAGATTCAGGCGTTACCACCATAGAAAGTGCCTCTGGTTTATTTGAACCATACGAAAGAGCTTTTGCACGTGGTGGCCTTAAGGCAAGCTGGCTGGAGCTTTCCATTCAATCGGAAGGGAACTTCAGAGGCAATTTTTGGCTGGGATTCAGGGCATCTTACCGGCATTTGATCAATATGGACAACCCCGGCGATCCGGATGTACTCATTGTGCCAGGCTACGGAAAAACGGTTGGTAGTGGAGTACCTGCTGTGAACCTATTTTTGAAGTACAAGCTTAACTTCTTCCACCCTCCGGTAGTAGTTGTGCCTGAATCAGAGGATTAAAAATCCCACTCATCATTAAGGATAGGCAATGCATGGTGAGCAGTCAGGTCGTACTGACAAGGCACTATGGAGATGTAATTGTTGGCAATGGCCCATTCGTCGTTGTCCTCGCCCTTGTCGAAGTTCACAAAATTGCCCGCCATCCAAAAATACTGACGACCATACGGGTCGTGGCGCAAGTCGAACTCCTCCTGCCATTTGGCATTTGCCTGGCGGCACATTTTGATGCCTTTTATTGCCTCGTTTCTCTTTGGTGGAATATTCACATTCAACGCCACACCCTTCGGAATCCCTTTTTCAAGGGCCTGCCTTGTGATCTTCAAAATATGCTCGTCAACGTGTGATAAATCAGCATCATGTGGGTAGTCGCATAAGGAGAACCCTATCGCCGGCAATCCTTCCATAGCCGCCTCTATAGCCGCTGACATAGTGCCGGAATACAGCACACTAATGGACGTGTTGCTTCCATGATTGATTCCGCTAACTACCAGATCCGGGCGAATATCTTTCAATATATAGTGCTTGCCAATTTTCACACAGTCGGCAGGTGTGCCGCTGCATTTATAAGCCTTTACATCGCCAAAAATATCGTCCGTATCCAGCCTCAAGGTGTCGCCGATGGTGATGGCATGCCCCATCCCTGATTGGGGGCTGTCGGGTGCTACCACAATTACCTCACCAAGTGTTTTCATCAGTTCTACTAGCTTCCTAATGCCACGACTGGTTATGCCATCGTCGTTGGAAACGAGAATGAGGGGTTTCTTTTTTGCCATTGTTAATTATTTCACCGAATTGTAAAAAGCTACGATACGCACAAGATCCCGGATTTTATCTGGCGATAAATGATTCTTTTTCATGAAGGGCTTTACTTCCGACCACCTGTCACGCATAGCATCCTGAAGCTCAGGTTTCTTCCCGTTGTACAGTCTGATATTACCTTTTTTATCAAGGAAATAGAAACTATAGTCAAGTCTTTGCCTTGTTTGGTTATAACCACTAAAAGAATAACTCTGCACCGACGGCACAGTTTCCTGAATAATTGACTCTCTGGTCAGCAAGGACAGTTCTCCTTCGTACAGCAGCTCGAAAAGCATCGGCACCTTGTAGTCGTAGTTAACTGCATAGGGCAGCGAATAAAACTGTCTGTAATTTTCGGTTGTCTTGTCGTAAAATTCTATGTAGACAATTTTGCGGCTGGAGAAGGTGTTGATCCGATCCCGGTTTCTTACCTGAACTAAATCATTCGGCAGATCATATTTGATCTCTCCTCTCAGGGTGTCGGCATCGTCATTTACTATCCAGCCATCGTGCCAATACTCAGAAGGGAAATATTGAGCATAGGCTGAAGCACTTGCTAAAAGAGAAAATAAAAAAATAAAAAAAACCGAGTACTTTCCCATCCTCCTCATACTACAATATTACATTTCCCAGGCAAAAGACCCACTATTTCTCTTTCAAAATCATATGACCCATTTTGTCCCGTTTGGTTGTGAGGTACTTCTCATTAAACTCATTAGGAGCCACCTCTATTGCCAGGTTGTCTACAATTTCCAGGCCATATCCCAGCAAACCCGCTCTTTTCTTGGGGTTATTCGTGATCAACCGTAGTTTGCTGATACCAAGATCTCGCAGTATCTGCGCACCAACGCCATAATCTCTTTCATCCATTTTATATCCCAGGTGAAGGTTAGCTTCTACGGTATCCATTCCTTCCTCCTGAAGCTTGTAGGCCCTCAGTTTCGCCTCCAGCCCTATCCCACGACCTTCCTGATTCATATACAATACAACGCCTTTACCCTCCTTCTCCACCATTGTCATGGCATTATGAAGCTGCTCACCACAATCACACCTGTGAGAGCCGAATATATCGCCCGTCACGCAGGAAGAGTGTACCCTTACCAGGACCGGCTCGCCTGGCTCCCAGGTTCCTTTCACGAGTGCTAAATGCTGCTCGCCGGTATTTTTCTGCTTATACGCATGAAGCTGAAAGCTGCCATATTCTGTAGGCATTTTCACATCTACCAGTTTTTCGATCAGAGACTCTTTATCAAGGCGGTAAGTGATCAGGTCTTTAATAGAAACAAGTTTGAGGTTGAACCTTTCCGCCACTTTTTTCAGGTCCGGAAGGCGGGCCATTGAGCCATCCTCATTCATGATTTCAACCAACACGCCGGCAGGGTAAAGCCCCGCTAACCTGGCAAAGTCAATAGCAGCTTCTGTGTGACCTGAACGGCGCAGAACGCCGCCTTTCTTAGCCTTAAGCGGGAAAATATGACCGGGTTTGCCAAATTCTTCTGGCGATGCATTGGGGTCAACCAGGGCCTGAATAGTCACCGACCTGTCTTTGGCGGAAATGCCAGTTGTTACTCCTCTCCCTCTCAGATCGACAGAAACAGTAAAAGGAGTTTCATGAAGGGCCGTATTTTTGCCAACCATCAGCTCCAGCCCCAGCTCTTCGCATCGCTCCTCCACTAAGGGCACACAAATCAACCCTCTGCCATGCGTAGCCATAAAATTGATAATTTCAGGAGTGACAGTTTCCGCAGCACATATAAAATCGCCTTCGTTTTCTCTATCCTCATCGTCAACTACGATGATGATTTCGCCCTTTTTTATCGCCTCAATGGCGTCTTCAATTTTGTCGAGTTGTATTTCTTCTTGCATTGTGCTAATTGCACCCTCCCTGGGGGTGTCTACTTTTTTTTTAACACTCTTAAAATCAAAAGTATTCCGCAAAGGTTCATTTAATTATGCATACTGACAAATAAGAACCTCTCCAAGCAGGGCCTTAACCGACAGTGACAACACCAAGGATTCCAGCTAAACCCATTTCCACCTTCTTGAGTGCCTCATGGTGCTCCATTATCTCCACCTGCTCGGCCTCAGTTTCTGCAGTTTTCAATTTGTCAAGATTCTCTTTGATCACTGCCCTGACTGTCCGAAGCTTAAGCCTGACAATATTGGCATAGGTGGCACCTTTCAGGTCGTTTCTTTCACTGTTTACTTTGATGTCGAACTTCTCAGTCCAATGATGGCTCACCTCATGCCGCTCAGTAATCAAATCGATCACTTCTTTCTTCATTGGTTCGGTGCCATGCTTCAACACATAGTCCGCATCTATCACGTCTCCATCCACCAGCTTGTTCTTAAACATATCGAGGATTTGCGCATACACAGGGTGACTGAAATGCACCTCGTCTGTCTCATGCAGAAAGTAATCGGCGAGCAACTGATCTACTTCCTCGGTTCCTTTTATCACGAATTGACCATAGTTGAGCAGAAGCCTCAGGCTTTCCCTTTCCTGTATCATTTTTGGATCAACCTCCGGCTTTTCGAGCGTTGAAATAGCCGCATCAGGTGAACTCTCAGTTGCTGAACCGGAGTTGTCGAGATCCAGCCGCTGCCTGGTTTGCTGCCGTTCCCTCTCCTTTTGCTGCTGCTGGCCCTGCTCGATAAGCATTTTGTTCATCTCAGCAACGATCACAGCCTCATCCATGTCCATTAGCTGGCTGCACTCCCTGGCAAAAACAAGCCGCTTAATGGCATCAGGTATCTTCGCAATGCTACCCACAATTTCCCTGATGGTGCCCGCCTTTTTTATGGGGTCGCTGCCGGCATCCTTAAGGTACAGATGGGTTTTAAAAGCAATAAAATCTTCGCTGTTCTTTTCGAGGAAAGCCTTGAACGCAGAAGCACCCAGCTGTTGAGAGTAGCTGTCGGGGTCTTCTCCCTCCGGGAAAACGACCGCTCTCACATTGAGCCCTTCTTCAAGCAGCATATCAATGCCTCGCATACTCGCCTTGATGCCCGCCACATCACCGTCAAAAAGCGTGGTGACATTCTGGGTAAAGCGACTCATCAGTTTGATATGCTCACGGGTCAAAGAGGTGCCCGACGAGGCCACTACATTCTTAACACCAGCCTGGTGCATCGAAATAACGTCGGTGTAGCCCTCCACCAGGTAGCAATTGTCCTCATTCCGAATGGCCTGCTTGGCCTGGAACATCCCAAAAAGGACATTGCTTTTATAGTAAACAGGCGACTCGGGGGAGTTAATGTACTTGGGTTGATTATCCGCCTTTTTCAGTATCCTGGCACCAAAACCGATGACTTTACCCGACGGATTATGAATTGGAAACATGACCCTACCCCGGAAGCGGTCATATTTTTTACCATCTTCTTTGGCTAGAACCAAGCCCGCCTTTTCCATCATCTCCTCAGTGAAGCCATTTTTGGAGGCATACTTCATGAAGCCGTCCCACTTGTCGTGGCTATAGCCCAGGTCAAAGGCCTTGATGGTTTCGTCCGAGAAACCTCTTTCTTTAAAGTAGCTTAAGCCAATGGCCTGCCCTTCATCATCTTCCCACAAAAGCTGCTTATAATACCCTTTGGCATGATCGAGTAAGATCAGCAGGCTTTCTTTTTCATTGAATTCTTTGATCTGGTCGGGTGTGGCCTCCTCTTCTTCTACTTCAATGCCATATTTGTTGGCCAGGTGCTTGAGTGCCTCTACATATCCAAGGCCCTCAATATCCATGATAAAAGAAATGGCGTCGCCACCTTTCCCACACCCAAAACACTTGTAAATCCCCTTATTGGGAGCTACCGAAAAGCTGGGCGACTTCTCATCATGAAAGGGGCAGCAGGCCCAAAAGTTTTGGCCCTTTTTCTTCAGCGAAACATAGTCGGACACCACCTCCTGGATGTCCATCCGGGATTGTATTTCTGATATGATGTGGTCGCTGATGCGCATGGGGGTTCGAAGTTACGAAGTAAATCCGACTCCGGTAAAGCCGTCAGGCCCAAAGTTGATGATCAATCCGTGTCTGGCGATACTTTCGGGTAAAAGGCATTGCTCCGTTTATCAAAGAGGGTGAAAACCTATTTTGAAAAAGATACTACTTTTGCCCGGATGGAGAAGATTACTGTAGAATGGGGCGGCCTGATCATTATGGAGCCGATGGCGATTGTTTGGAACTGGCTGATTACCATTTTTGGTGTGGTGGCGTATTTTAAGCTGCGTAAAAACACCTCTCCCCCCTACAAAAACTGGAGTTTGTTCTTCCTCATCCTTGGCATTTCAGGATTTTTCGGCGGACTTGGCCACGGGCTTTTCTACTACTGGGGGCTCACCGGAAAAATACTTCCCTGGACAACCGGCATCTTGTCAGTCTACTTTGCCGAAAGAGGCATTTACGCCTTTATCCCCGCCGAAAAAGAGGTTTGGAAAAAGAGACTACAGCTGTTTTCCCTTTTGAAAATGATCATCATGCTGGCGGGCATGGCCTTCGTCTCCTTTGACTTTTCGTGGACAAAGAACAACTCAATTATTGGCCTTACCCTCATTGTGGGGCTGGGTGGCTACCTCCTGAGCCGGAAGTATAAAGAACTGGTCTATTTTCCTATCGGCATCCTTGTTCTTAGCTCGGCTGCTTTTGTTCACGGGTTCGATATCAATATCCACCCATGGTTCAACAGGGACGATTTCGCTCATCTTATTATGCTAGCCGGTATGAGTTTTTTTCTGGTGGCCCTTCAGAAATTTGATTTGAAATCATCTCAGGCTAATTGAAAGGCCTCTGAAAGCCCAATGCGCTCAATAAACTTTGAGCTACCCCAACTTTATCGTTCTTCTCATTGTTACATGCTGGTATAAGCATTAATTTGCAACAGTTTTGCATCAGAACAGCCATTTTCTACATGACCCAAATCAGTAAAGAACAAGTATTAAAGTCGTTGAGCAAGGTGGACGACCCAGATTTGAAGAAAGATCTGGTGACCCTTGGAATGATCAAAAACCTGGAAGTAGGTGACGCCAGGATCAGTTTTGCCGTGGAGCTTACCACACCGGCGTGTCCTTTGAAGGAGCTCATCAGGAGTCAGTGTGAGGACGTGATTTATGCTGATTTCGGAGAGGCTGTGGAGCTTTCTATTTTGATGACCTCCAACGTTACTTCTATCAGAGACAATGCGCCCCTGTTACCCGGTGTAAAAAACATCATCGCTATTTCTTCAGGGAAGGGCGGGGTAGGTAAATCCACTGTTACGTCCAATCTAGCCGTAGCGCTTTCAAGAAGCGGCGCCAGCGTAGGTATTATTGATGCGGACATTTTCGGGCCCAGCATCCCTACTATGTTCAACTGCGAACATGAGCAGCCCGGCATCATCGAGAAAAATGGAAAGAATGTAATTTTACCGATAGAACAATACGGCGTTAAGCTGATATCGATAGGTTTTCTTACCCCTCCCGACAACGCCGTGGTGTGGCGGGGGCCCATGGCCAGCTCAGCGCTAAAGCAGTTTATTGGCGATACGGAATGGGGAGAGCTCGACTACCTTTTAATTGATCTTCCTCCGGGAACCAGCGACATACACCTGACACTTGTGCAAACAGTGCCTGTTACTGGTGCGGTGGTGGTGACTACCCCTCAAAAAGTAGCCCTGGCTGATGCTCAAAAGGCATACTCCATGTTCAAGCAGCCTCAGATCAATGTGCCCGTGCTGGGAATCATTGAAAATATGTCGTACTTTACTCCTGAGGAACTTCCGAACAATAAATACTACCTGTTCGGCCAGAATGGAGGCAAGCTTTTCGCTGAGAAAAACAATGTTCCTTTCCTTGGTGAGGTACCACTGGTGCAGTCGATCAGAGAGTCTGGCGACAGTGGCTACCCAGCAGTAATGAAAGATGGGATAACGGCTGATGCGTTCAATGGCATTGCACAAGCCGTGGCTCAGCAGGTGGCAATGAGAAATGCCGCCAAAGAAAAAACGAAAGTAGTTGAAGTTAATGTTTAAGAAATGATTGCTGACACACCTGAATATATAGCGTTGATGGAGCGCATAGAAAGTGCGCTTGATTCAATCAGACCTTATCTGGAGGCTGATGGTGGAAATGTTAAGCTGCTAAGCATCGATGAAGGGCATGTGGCAAAGCTTGAGTTGCTTGGCAACTGCGGGTCGTGCCCGATGTCGGCCATGACACTGAAAGCTGGCGTAGAAGAGGCGATTAAAAGAGCTGTTCCGGAAATAAGTAAAGTGGAAGCCGTGAATGTGGCTGTCGTTTGATGAAATAATTTTCATAGCATTACCTCGTTACCTCTCATCCACGTTTTTTAACATACTCAATGAGCAGGAGGTTATACTTTTTTTTAGACTTAGCTGTTTGCATTTTTTTATGCTTTAGCCACCAGGCCTTTTCACAGGAAAAGTGTGGCACCGTACAACTCGAAGAAAAATACAGACCGATTATTGGTGAATCTGTCAAAGAGTTTGAATCGTGGGTTCAAACCAAAAAAACTGAGCGTCAGCTTCGGTTGAGTAGTAGCAGAACTGCTGAAGCCATTTACACCATACCTGTGGTGATACATGTATTGCATCAGGGCGAGGCGTATGGAGAAGGATCGAACATTCCGCTGGAGCAGGTATTGTCTCAAATTGAGTTACTCAACCAGGACTTCCGGAGATTAAATTCAGACACAACCGACACCCGAGAGATATTTAAGCCTGTGGCAGCTGACGCACTTATTGAGTTTGCGTTAGCCAAAAGAGACCCTGAGGGCATGCCCACCAGCGGCGTTGTAAGGGCTCGTGCCGGCAAAGACTCCTACGCCATTGGAGAAGAAGACTTACTTCAGAAGGTTAGCTATTGGCCGCCCGACAGATACCTCAACATATGGGTAACCAACCTTAAATCGGGCTTGTTGGGGTTTGCGCAATTCCCGGTATCAGACCTGATCGGCCTTAAGCCCAACATTGCTAATAAATTCCTGCCGGACGGCGTCACCATTGACTATGAGTACTTTGGCCAGGGCTTCAATGCAAAGGAGTTTTCTACCGGACGAACAGCTACCCATGAAATAGGGCATTACCTTGGGCTGCGACATATTTGGGGCGACGGCGGCTGTGGATCAGACGACTACTGTTCCGATACTCCAGCGGCAGACAGAGCCAGTTCGTCAGGCAGCTGCGAGTTGTCAAAGGCGAGCTGCGGGTCTACCGACATGATTGAGAACTACATGGACTACAGCCCCGACAAGTGCATGAATATTTTCACAAAGGACCAAAAAGAGAGGATGAGAACCGTGCTGGAGTTTAGTCCCAGAAGGAGGAGCCTCATAGGATCGGCAGCACTGGTGGCGCCAACGCTTGTGGACAATGATTTGGGTATAAAAACAATCGTTAGCCCGGCAGGCGGTATCTGCTCCGCCAGGTTTATGCCTGAAATAGTGGTGAGAAACTATGGCACCAGCATCATCACGCAATTTGAAGTCAGCGTTGTTATCAACGGGCTGGAGTGGGATTCAAGAACAATCTCCACCAACCTCGCCCCCCTGGCTGCCTACACCGTTACCTTCGACGAAGTACTGCTTGAGCAGGGCGGCTTATATACCACGACATTTGAAATCGGGAGTGTCAACCAGACACTAGACAACAAGGTCAGTAACAACAAGGTCTCGATAGACGCCAGCTACCAGCGACTAATTTCGCTGCCGATGCTGGAAACCTTTGAAGAGAACGGTTCTCAATTGGTCATGAAGGCCGACAACCCCGATCAGCCCTTTGCAGCCATCACGCTGGCACCGAAGGTCTTGGCCACCAACCTGGCCATACAGTTTGACTACTTCAGTGCTGACTCGACACAATTTGGCGACTGGGAAATGCTCCTGTCTCCCATCATTGATTTGACAAAATACCCTTCTCTTACCATCGATTTCGACTACGCCTACGGGCACGACGGTATCAATAATTCGGACGGTCTGCTGGTGGCTGTGTCGACCGACTGCGGCGCCACTTTCGAGTACGACGACATTGTGTTCCAAAGATTTAGCGAAGACCTTGCCACCACTTACATAGAGCCCGGGCAAGCGTTTATTCCTTCAGGCCCAGCCGAATGGAAAAAAGCTTTTATCGCCCTTAACAACTTCAAAGGAGCCGATAGGATACAGCTCGCCTTCATCGGACAAAACGGACTGGGTAACAACCTGTTTCTTGACGACATAAAAATATCGAGTAATAACCTGGCCGACTACGATATCGGCATTAGTGAAGTAACTGATCTTTCTTTCATTTCGTGTATCAACCAGCCGGTGCCAACGGTCGAGGTTAAGAATTTTGGGAAGCAACCCATCACCAGCTTTTTGCTTTCCTACACGGTTAACAACACCACGGAGGAATTGGAGGTTAACAATATCTTCATTAATACCGGCCAAACGATCAACGTACCATTGGAGATTGACGCCCTGGAAGATGGCACATATAAGCTTGAATTGGCCCTCGACCAACCAAATGGCAACACTGACCAGCGAATCTCCGACAACAGCTTCTCCCAGCTATTTCATGTAAAAACAGCCACCGACGTGATCCCATTCAGAGAAACATTTACTTCGAACAGGGGCGTGGAAGAAAATCTTTTGCACAGAATTACAAACACCGACGGACGCACCTGGCAAATTCAAAATGATGAAAGCCTCAGCCAGGGAAACAAAGTAGCCCGGATGACTTCCTACGACCTGACTGTACTCGGTGATGAGTTCTGGTTGGCAACGAAAGTGCTGGATCTTGACGATGCTGATGAAGCATCAATGTCTTTCAAACTTTCCTACGCCAAAAGGCAAAACCGTTCGGAGCGACTAAGAGTGATGGTGTCCGTGGACTGCGGCATCAATTTCAGGGACGTCGTATATGACAAGCGGGGAAGTGATCTGGCTATTACCGAATCTGAAGAATTTTGGGCTCCCTCAACTTCCGAAGACTGGAAAAGAGAAACAATCGACTTGTCAGCCTATGCTGGAAACAGCAGTGTTGTGGTGGCCATTGTAGGCACCAATGGCAACGGCAACAATATGTATTTGGACGATATAGAGTTTTATCTGTCGGGTGAGCCAACGCCAGTCTTCCCTGTCGAGGATTTGATCAGGCTCTTTCCTAACCCTGCGAAAGAAGTAATTAACGTGGCCTTTAGCCTGGCTGAGAGGCAAACCGTGACGCTACGAATGCAGGATGTGAGAGGCCGGGTGTACTTTGAAAAAGAATACCCCAACACCTTGAACCAAATTTATCAGCTAACCACAGTAAACGAAGCCAATGGCATGTACCTGATCCAAGCAATAACGAAGGACAAGGTAACCGCCCAAAGAGTCATTATCAGGCATTGAAAATCGTTTCGGTTGCGTAATTTTGTTGCAAGTCGCCAGTGACCGCTTTAATTATTAAATTTAAAAGATGAGAGTAGGAATATTCTTTGGAGGGCAATCCAGGGAAAGAGAAATATCCTTTGCAGGAGGACGTACAGTCTACGACAACCTCAATAAATCATTGTTTGAGCCAGTGCTCTTTTTCATTGACAGCCTGGGGCAAATCATAGAGCTCAATTGGCAATACGTATACAAAGGCACCATTCGGGACTTCTATCCTCCTGTGTCGCTGCTTCCACCGAGCCCTCATCATTTTCAGGTATATATTGAATCGCTGGCGGCCGAGGACCATAACCTTGCACTGAGTGCTGCCTCGCATGTTGGCCGCAAAGTTAGCCCCGAAGAACTACCAACACTTATCGACTTTGCTTTCCTTGCCCTTCACGGTCCTTTTGGTGAAGACGGTAATATCCAGGGGCTTTTGGAGTGGTATAATATTCCTTACTCTGGCTCCGGCATTTTACCTTCGGCCATTGGTGTGAATAAGGTTGTTCAAAAAGACCTTTTGGAAAAGAATGACTTCTCTACGCCCGCTTACGAGTTGCTTAACAGAGACTCGTGGCTGAAGGAAGCCAATAAAAAAGCGGTATTTGATGCTTTAAAATCAAAGCTAAAGCTTCCGCTGGTGATAAAAGCACCCAATCAGGGGTCGACCATTGGTGTGGCCATTATCGACAAAGACTCCGTGGAAGACTTTGTGGACGGCATGAACAGGGCTTTTTTCATTGAAGAGATTGAATTGAGTTGGTGGGCAAAACTACCCGATGAAGAGAAGAGAAAAGAGCTGATAAAACTGACAGACATCAGAGAGGGCATAGGCCTTCCTGTGATGATGGAGGGTGAATGGATATCCCACCCTGAAAAACTCTGGGTGAAACTCGACCAGCTGGCTTCCGCAAAAAAAGATACTATACAGCTTACCAGTCAGCACGCTGAGGAAACAGTGCTGGTGGAAGCCTTCATCAAAGGCCGGGAGTTTTCGTGCATCGTTATTGAAAATGACAACGGTGCGCCGATGGCATTACCTCCTACGGAGATCAGAAAAATCAAAGACCTTTTCGACTACCGCTCCAAGTATTTGCCAGGGATCAGCAGGAAAATAACACCAATTGAACTACCCGACGGTGATATTCAAAGGATTCGTGAACAATGTGAAAGACTCTTCACCGCTCTTCACTGCCAGGTATACGCCCGGATAGATGGGTTCTACACCGAGGATGGCGGTATTTTCCTCAACGACCCAAATACGACGTCGGGTATGCTGCCATCGTCGTTCTTTTTTCACCAGGCAGCTGAAATAGGGCTTAACCCTTCGCAGTTTCTTACTTACATCATTCGCACGTCACTGGCAGCCAGGATAAAAACCGGCAAAATGATCCACCAGATGAAAGGGCTGCTCAAAAAGTTGGATACTGAGATCCAGCTTCTGGCAGTTTCAGAGGTGAAAAAAATCAATGTGGGTGTGATCATGGGCGGTTTCTCTTCGGAGAGGCATATTAGCGTGGAAAGTGGAAGGAATATTTTTGAAAAGTTAGCCTCCTCCACAAAATACCACCCGGTGCCTATTTTTCTCACTGGCAACGAAGAAAACCATGAGCTCTACCTGCTTCCGGTTAATATTATGCTCAAAGACAACGCTGATGATATCAGAGAAAAGCTTCATGCGGCAGCGTCCAAAAATGAGCACCCGGTAATTGGGCAAATAAAATCTGAAGCTGGCACAATTACCAGCACCTATGCTCCGGGCACTATTTTGAAGTACAAGCGAATCAATTACGAAGACTTATCAGGCCTGGTGGATGCAGTGTTTATTGCCTTGCATGGCAGGCCTGGCGAAGACGGTGCCGTGCAGGTGGAGCTGGAGAAGCTGGGCATTCCTTACAACGGATCGGGCGTGGACAGCAGCCGCATTACCATCAACAAATATGAAACCAATGAGCTACTGATGAAACATGGCATTTCAGTGGCCAATCACACGCTTGTTTACAAGGAGGAATACCTGGCGCATCCTGCCAAAACAATTGCTGAGCTGGAGAAGAGCTTCACCTATCCGCTGATTGCTAAGCCGGCTGACGAT